>WNGK01000327.1_pt1 | contig 51054 bp, 43 predicted proteins | sample 5400601 | NCBI WGS metagenome assembly WNGK01 (sample SAMN13153376, study PRJNA577476) | soil metagenome | isolation source: 60 cm soil or saprolite under Garry oak tree replicate 1 | place: USA:California | collected 2016-06-15 | reverse complement strand
TCCCGCCACTTTGTCGCGGCGGATCATCACAGATTTGCTACGGAACGAACTCGATTTCGATGGGCTCATCATGACAGACGATCTCGACATGGGCGCGATCCTCACTGGGTATCGGCTCGAGGACACAATTCGACTCGCTATCGCAGCAGGAAACGATTTGGCGATGATCTGCCATCGCATTCCCGAAATCGAGAATGTGCATCGAATTCTCGGTACGTTGCCTTCCGACCAAATCGATCACGCGCTGGAAAACATTGCGCGTTTTAAAGAGGGACTTGTGTCGCCGCACGAATTTTCCGAAGCCGCATTTAACGAGATTAACAACGAAATCTGGGACCTGCGTGTCGCCGTGCTGGGCGAAGAGGGCGCGATGCAGCGCGTGCCCGAAGATGGCAAACGCTCGCCGGTAGAGATGTTTTGAGCCATGTGGAAAATGTGATCGTGAACGCTAGTCAACAAACCCGCGCCAGTAATCGCGCCGAACTTACCGTTCGTGGTCTGATTGTTGGCATCATCATCACGCTGGTGTTCACCGCGGCTAACGTGTACTTCGGGCTGAAGGCTGGTCTCACCTTTTCTACGTCGATTCCGGCGGCGGTGATTTCGATGGCCATCCTGCGCGGTTTTCGCGATGCGACCGTTCAGGAAAACAACATTGTGCAGACGGTTGCGTCCGCGGCGGGCACGCTGTCGTCGATTATTTTCGTGTTGCCCGGATTGATCATGATCGGCTGGTGGACTGGTTTTCCATTCTGGATCTCCTTCGCGATCTGCGCGCTGGGCGGCATCCTGGGCGTGATGTATTCAATCCCACTTCGCCGCGCTCTGGTGACAACTTCGGACCTGCCGTACCCAGAGGGTGTCGCCTGTGCGGAAGTACTCAAGGTTGGTAGCAGCGGCGATTCGGCGCATGCTTCCGACATCGAACATGGCCGCGCCGGTCTGCTTGCGGTGTTGTGGGGATCGATCGTTTCAGCGGTGTTTGCGATCATCGTAGCAACGCAAATATTCGCCTCCGATGTGGCGCAGACGTTCCGAATCGGCAGGCGAGGCGCAGTGAGCGGTTATGATTTCTCCCTTTCATTCGCGCTGCTCGCCATTGGACACCTGGTTGGTCTCTCAGTTGGAATTGCGATGCTCCTGGGCGCAGTGATTGGCTGGGGCTGGGGCGTGCCGCACTACTCAGCACTAGGGGCCGACGTCAGCACCGCCGCCGCCGCACTCGCGCAAAGTACTTGGAGCCATAAGGTGCGCTTCGTCGGAGCAGGTGCGATCGGCGTCTCGGCAATCTGGACGCTGTTGAAATTAGTAAAGCCAGTCGCCCGCGGACTCGCCGGCGCGATGGCTGCGTCGCGCGCGCGCAAAGCGGGAAAAGCCGACACCCTGCCGATCACCGAGCGCGACATTCCAATCGGCATTGTTGGTATTGTTACATTGGTCTGCATGCTGCCGATTGCGTGGCTGCTCGGGTATTTCGGCAACACCAGCGGTCTCGGCGCGCATCTACCAACGCTCGTCATCGGCGGCGTCGCCTACGTTGTGTTGATGAGCTTCTTCGTTTCGGCGGTCTGCGGTTATATGGCGGGCCTGATCGGTTCATCCAACAGCCCGTTGTCTGGCATTGGAATTTTGGTGGTCATCGGCGCTGCCTTGCTGCTTGTGTTCGGCGTAAAACCGTACCTATCACCGGACGCGGGGAAGTCACTGATGGCCTTCGCGCTTTTCACCACCGCGGTGATCTTCAACGTTGCCGCGATCGCGAACAATAACCTGCAGGATCTCAAGACCGGCCAGTTGGTTGACGCGACACCGTGGAAACAGCAGGTGGCGCTGGTGATCGGCGTAGTGGCGGGCGCGCTCGTGATTCCACCGGTGCTCGACCTGGTGAATCATGCCTACGGTTTCGTCGGTGCGCCGGGTGCCGAGCTGCGTCCGAATCCACTGCCGGCGCCTCAGGCCGGTCTGATCTCTTCGCTGGCGCAAGGCGTGATCACCGGTGACATCGATTGGAGTCTGATCCGGACCGGCGGATTTATCGGCGTCTGCATTATCCTGCTGGACGAGATCCTCGCGCGCACGACGCGACACATGCGCGTTCCCCCGTTGGCGGTGGGCCTGGGGATCTATCTGCCCACACAGAGCACCCTGATGATCGTGGTTGGCGCCCTAGTCGGCTGGATCTTCGACAAGCGAGCCGACCGCAGTGCGAGGCCGGAAGCGACGAAGCAACTTGGCGTGCTACTCGCGTCAGGCCTGATCGTCGGCGAGAGCGTAATCGGGGTGGTAATCTCTGCGATCGTCGTGTTCTCCGGCTTATCTGCACCGCTCGCGCTCGTCGGGCCAGGCTTTGGAACCGCTGCGATCATCATCGGTGGCGTTGCATTCGCCGCTACCGCAATAGTACTTTACCGGTGGATCCTGCGGATGGGGGCGGCAAAATCGACATGAAACGAAGCTGGAATTGGTCGATCTGGATCGGATTTCTTTTCGCGTTAGCTGGTTTTCTCAGTTACACATTTTTGGCGCAGTTCCCAATCACTCGTGATTTTCCGTGGGTGAATCTCTTGTTGTTTGCTGCGGGCGGAATTTTTCTCGTGCTGGGAATATTTCGGGCGTTTGGCAAGCCGCAGGTTTATCGCGGCAAAATCTTCGGACCCATTTTAGCCACGCTGGGGATACTGATGTTCGGATTCTTTTGTTACGTTATCTTTTACGAATTGCGGCAGGTCCCGCCTTCGACGGGAGCGCCGCGAGTCGGAGAAAAAGCGCCCGTGTTCACGCTGCCGGACCAAGACGGCAAGGACGTGGCGCTTGGTGATCTCGCCAGCAGATCCAAAGCCGTCGTGTTGATTTTCTACCGCGGATTCTGGTGACCATTATGCAACTCCGAGTTGCGGAGTTTTCAGCAGCGGCTTCCGGAACTTGAATCGCGCGGGATTCATGTCGTCGCGATTAGCGTTGACACGCCGGAAATCAATCGACGCCAACGACAAAAACCTGGTTACACCTACACATTCCTCTCGGACCCGAAGGCGGAAGTCATTCGCCGCTACGACCTTTTGCACGCCGGTGCAGGACCAAAAGGGGCAGACATTGCGCGGCCCGCAGAATTTCTAATTGATTCAACCGGGATGATCCGCTGGGTGAATCTCACCGAAAACATCGCAGTACGCGCGCGGCCTGAACAGGTGTTGAAAGCGTTTGGGGAAATGCAGCAAGCTGCCTCCCATTAGCCGAAAGCCAGGTCTCTGGCCGTCGCGATTGACGGCGCTCCGCCGAATCAATACGTTGAAACTTCTTGTCCTTCAAGATCGACAACAGAAGATCAAGCAAATCCAGACCGAAATAGAGACCGTGCCGCTACGGCGAAAGAGTCTTGAAGCGCAATTGGCGGCAAGCGTGGCGGGAGTGGAAACCCTCAAACAAAAAGCGCGACAGGTCGAGATGGACCGCAAGAAACTTGAGCTGGATGTGGGGACTCGTGCCGAGACAATCGCGCGTCTCAAGACCCAGCAATATCAAACGCGCAAGAATGATGAATTTCAGGCGATCGGGCATGAGATCGAGCGGTACCAAAACGAAATTAGCAAAATCGAGGACGACGAGCTCGAACTGATGGTGGAAGCCGACAAGATCAAGGCGGACCTTGCCGAAGACGAAAAGAAAGCGGCCGTCGTTAAAGAATCGATCGCCCGGCAAACGGCTGACCTCGATGAAAAATCCAAGGCTCTGGAATCTCGATTAGAAGGACTGACGAAGGAGCGCGCGAACTTGGCCGCAAAAATCGATGAAGATTTGCTCGGTCGTTTTGAACGTCTTTTCAAAAGCAAAGGTGATGCCGCGGTAGTCGCGATCGAACACGGAGTTTGTACCGGCTGCCACATGAAAGTGACGACCGCGACCGCGGCGCAAGCCCGAGTTGGAAAAGAGATCGTGAACTGCGAGAATTGCGGTCGCATCCTCTACGAGCAAGGGTAGGGTCGGCGTGCTGCGCCGACCGGAGGCCGCTACACATTGAACCGGAAGAAAATTATGTCACCATCGCGCACGACGTAGTCTTTTCCTTCAAGCCGTAGTTTGCCTGCTTCGCGAGCTTTTGCCAAAGAACCAAGAGCAATGAGGTCGTCATAATAAACAGCCTCCGCCGCGATAAAACCGCGTTCGAAATCGGAATGGATAACTCCGGCAGCAGTCGGTGCTTTGTCGCCAGCGTGAATCGTCCAGGCGCGCGTTTCCTTTTCTCCGGTGGTGAGAAACGTGCGCAGACCAAGCAAGTGATAAACGGCCCGGATGAGCGCGTGCACACCGCTGTCTTCCACGCCGAGACCGCGCAGATATTCCAGCGCGTCCTGCTCGCCAAGATCGACTAGTTCACTTTCGATCTGCGCGCTGATGACCACGGACTCTGTGGCAAAATGATGTTGCGCGTAATTCTGGACTGCTGCGACGTGCTTGACAGCACTGTAGCCAGGATCGTTGACCCCGGCCTTCACGGGCCTAGAGGGCTGGTCGCCACCCGACTCACTGCTCCTTGTCACAACGGCCAGATCAGATTCCGCGACGTTGCAAGCGAAAATTGTTGGCTTTGATGTGAGTAGAAAGAATCCGCGCGCGATTGTTTTTTCTTCCGGAGTTAACGGAGCGGTGATGGCTGGCTTGCCGGCATCGAGATGCGGCAGCAATTTTTCGATGATCGCGTTTTCATTCTTTGCAGCTTTATCACCAGCACGGACTTCCTTCTGCAATCGATCCTGCCGTTTCTGAAGCGATGCCAAATCGGCCAGCACGAGCTCGGTATTGATTATTTCAATGTCTCGAATTGGATCGATCGTCGCGCTGACGTGATGAACGTCGCTGTTTTCGAAACAGCGCACGACCTGTACGATCGCGTCCACCTCGCGAATGTGATGGAGAAACTGATTGCCCAGTCCTTCGCCTGCGCTGGCGCCTTTGACCAGGCCGGCGATATCGACAAACTCGATCGCGGTCGGCACGATCTTCTGTGAACGCGAAATGTCCGCGAGTTTTGCCAGACGCGCATCCGGCACAGTGACTACGCCGATGTTCGGATCAATCGTGCAAAAAGGATAATTTGCCGCCGGCGCTTTGTGCGTGCGCGTCAGTGCGTTAAAAAGGGTGGATTTGCCAACGTTCGGCAGTCCAACAATTCCGGAACTTAGCATAAGCGCCGACGCTAGCGCGAGAGAGTCAGTGTCGCAATTGACTCAGATCGCTAGCGAATGCCGACCGACATCGAAAGATAGGCATGCAACGCGATGTTTCTCTGGCAACGAAATTTCCTCGGGCCGGCGGGATTTGAACCCGCGACCTCTTGAACCCCATTCAAGCGCACTACCAAGCTGTGCTACGGCCCGTCTTGCTGTGAACTATTAACTAACTGCCGACAATTGGCCATAGATGAAGGCAAGTTATTCGCTCCTGCTGATCTGCATCGCTTGACTTGCAGAAATGCCGTCCCCACAGATTGAACGTTTTAGCTTTTTCCGATACAAACGCTTGCCGAACCGAAGAAATGAAAAATCGAGAAGTGATGACCGCGTTTCTCACTGCGGCGTCCATCTTTCTGTGCGCGATTACGCAGGCATCGGGCTGGGAGCGGGAGAAAATCGAGCCACTGAAACTGAACGTTGCTGCGTTCAACCACGCGAAAGAGCTCGTCAGTCAGGGACACGTGGTTATCGACGGAAAAGGTGCCTGGCGCGAAGACCGGCCTTCACCAGAGTTTGAGAACGAGTTCATCCGCCTGCATGGGTTCGGTGAATATGCAAAATGGCATCTGGCGATCGACAATCGATACAGCGAGAATACCAAACGAAGATACAAATTTCCTTATGGCGATTTCAAAAACGTTCATCGCTGTGGGGTGCTTGCTGCGCAGAGTAGAGCAACCCAGTATAAGTACCGCGAAATTGAAAGTGTAGCGACCCAACTAAGGGCGATGATTGAGGCGACACAGGGAGGGAACCCAAAGCGCTAAGCCAGCCGATTCGTCGCTTGCTGTTTATCTGGATGCCCAGGCAGTCAAGAAGGCGTCGATTAACTCTGGTAATTCGTCGCTGTAGCCTCCTTCGAGAATCGCAGCCGTCGGAACATCGATCTTGCGCAGCGATTCTCCGAACGCAGCGAAATCTTCTTGTTCGAGCGTCATTTGCACCAGCGGATCGCGAGCGTATGCATCAAAGCCTGCCGATACAAGAACCAGGTCAGGCTTGAACGTCATCAAATTTTCCAGTGCATGCTTTGCAACATCAACATGTTCATTGCGCGGAGTGAAGGGAGCCACCGGGTAGTTATCGACGTTCGCGAAAGATTTTGCGCCTGTTCCAGGATATGCTGGGAATTGATGAATGGATGCGAAGGCGATCTGTGAGTTGTTCGCGACAATCGCCTCGGTCCCGTTGCCGTGATGCGCGTCAAAATCCCAAATCGCAACGCGCTGGGCGGCGGCCTGCAGCGCGTCCAGCGCGGCGATTGCGATGTTGCTAAAGTAACAAAATCCCATCGCCTGATCTCGTGCCGCGTGATGTCCTGGCGGCCGCATAAGACTGAATGCGCGCTCGCCGCGCAGTGCTGCACGCGCAGCATCTATCGCCGCGCCGGCAGAACGCAAAGCATGTTCGTAAATACTTGGGTAAGCAGGCGTGTCCGCATCGAAATCGTGCGCTGCGCCTTTTATCCGTACCAGATGATCGCCCGAATGCGCCCGCAACAATGCCGCTTCACTGGCAGCCTCCGGTTTGCGCCATTCCCAATCAGGATGCCGATCTTTTAGCAACGGAACAGTCCGCGCAATCCGCGTCGGCCGCTCCGGATGCCCAGGCATCGAATATTCCAGGCAACGTGCGTCGTGAAAAATGATCATGAGGGTTGCAAGGTGGCATTTCAACGCATATTCGACTACGACGATGCTAAACGGCCAGAAAATTGTCGTGGTAATGCCCGCTTACAACGCCGCGCGCACTTTGCAACGCACTTACGACGAAGTGATGGCGCAGGGAATTGTCGATCTGGTTATTGTCGTGGACGACGCCAGCCACGACGACACAGTGGCAATCGCTCGCAAGCTTGATCGGGTCCAAGTTGAAGTTCATCCGGAAAATCGTGGCTACGGTGCAAATCAAAAGACTTGTTACCGGCTCGCGCTGGCCGCTGGCGCAGATATTATCATCATGATTCATCCGGACTATCAGTACACACCGCAGTTGATCCCAGCGATGGCGGCTTTGGTGACGAGCGGACTTTACCCCTGTGTGCTTGCTTCGCGTATTCTTGGCGGAGGCGCGTTGCACGGAGGCATGCCTTGGTGGAAATACATCTCAAATCGATTCCTGACCCTTGCGGAAAATCTTTTTCTCGGCGCAAAGCTCTCAGAATATCACACTGGTTATCGCGCTTTTTCCCGCCAGCTGCTGGAACGTTTGCCGCTTCAAGCGAACTCCGATGACTTTGTTTTCGACAACCAGGTAATTGCGCAAATCATCGCTCTTGGCTGCGCGATTGGCGAGGTGACATGTCCTGCTCGCTACATGCCCGAAGCTTCATCGATCAATTTCCGCAGAAGCGTGCGCTATGGGTTGGGTTGCCTGGCTACAGCCGTTCGTTTCCGTCTGGCGCGATGGGGGCTGGTTCGGCCGATGGCGTAACAAACCCCTGCGACCTCTAACCGACTATCCGCACGAGTCCGGCGTGATGTGAGAAAACGCGGTAATGGAACGTGCGAATTCTTCGTGAAAGCCACACGACCCATTGGAATAGCCGGTACTACAGGGCTAATCGATCATAGCTGTGCCTAACAACTTCGGGCCGGTACGGAAAAGACGCATTACGCCGAGCGATGAACGCTTTCCGCGTTCATGGCGTGAGACACGTGCGCCCAAGCGCTCGCAGCGCGTTTTTCTCTTGGCTGTTTCTGAGGCGGGTGCCGGCGGAATACAGCGCGGCTGATTATCCTCTCAGAACATAGTGGCCGCGAATCCAAACGCCTCGCCGGGACCAATGCCCCGGGACCCACACATAATAGGTGCGGCCCGACCAATAACCGGGGCCTCGATAATATGGCCGATCGCCAACCGCGACGGTTACAGAACCTGGGTAAGCGCCATAATAAGGTCCAGCCCCTCCATAATAAGGTCCGTATCCCGGAGAAGCAGAATAATAACCGGTGCATCCAGATGCGCCGATCAGGGCCAAGAGCAGAAGAGCCAGCAGAGTCAACTGCCTCGATCTGGTTCTTCTCTTATTCCCCATCGGAGTCGCCTTCGCGTTTCCGAGATTAACAATGTTCGTTTTCATATAGTAATAATTCGGTTCCGACAGAGTTTTTACGCGCCCCGCATTTAGCAGCCAGGCGATTTCCACAAACAGCCTAACACACGCCGCAAATCAGTGTCACGTTAAATCTGATACCCACGGGTCCTGCCATAAATCGGGCAATCTTGGCTGCTGAGGAAATCTATACGACGCCTTGATCGAGCATTGCGTCTGCAACTTTCGCAAACCCGGCAATGTTTGCGCCAACCACAAGATTGCCTCTGTGCCCGTACTCGGCGGCAGTTTCCCAAGCGTTTTTATGGATCGTGGCCATGATGTGGCGCAAACGTGAATCGACTTCTTCGCGCGGCCATGGGAGTCGCATTGAGTTTTGGCTCATTTCGAGCCCAGACGTAGCCACGCCGCCGGCATTGGCCGCTTTGCCGGGACCAAAAAGAATTTTTCGCTCGATGAAAAGATCGACCCCTGCTGGGACAGTCGGCATGTTGGCCGCCTCGGAAACCAGGTAGCAACCGTTCTGGACTAATTTTCTGGCGTCATCGCCGGTAATCTCATTTTGCGTGGCACAGGGGAACGCGCAATCGCATTTGATGCCCCACGGTCGCTTGCCGGCCACATATTTGGCGCGGAATTTCTTGGCGTATTCTCCAATGCGCCCGCGGCGTACATTTTTAATACTCTTCACCCAGGCCAGTTTTTCTTCCGTGATCCCGTTCTTATCGTAAATAAAGCCGCTAGAATCCGACATGGTGACTGGCTTCGCACGACACTCGATCAATTTTTCGACCGTAAATTGCGCGGCGTTGCCAGCGCCTGAGACGGTGCAAATTTTGCCTTCGATTGTCTCGGCGCGGGTTCTGAGCATTTCCTGCGCAAAATAAACTGCGCCGTAACCAGTTGCCTCCGGACGCATGAGCGAGCCACCCCAAGTGAGTGCTTTGCCTGTCAATACGCCCGTAAATTCATTGGCAAGCCGTTTGTATTGGCCAAAAAGATAGCCGATCTCCCGCCCACCCACGCCGATGTCGCCCGCTGGCACATCGGTGTGCGGGCCAACGTGGCGGAAGAGCTCGGTCATGAACGATTGGCAAAAGCGCATCACCTCAGTGTCGGATTTCCCCTTTGGATCGAAATCCGCGCCGCCCTTGCCGCCGCCCATTGGCAGACCCGTGAGCGAGTTCTTAAAAACTTGTTCGAATGCGAGGAACTTAATGATGCTCGCGGAGACCGTCGGATGAAAACGCAAGCCGCCCTTGTAAGGGCCGAGCGCGCTGTTCATCTGGACGCGATACCCGCGGTTCACCTGAATCTGGCCTTTGTCGTCGATCCAAGGCACGCGAAACTGGATCATGCGTTCCGCTTCCACAAGACGTTCCAGAATCTTGCCGTCACGGTACTTCTTGTGACGCTGGATAGCCGGCCGGATCGATTCCAGTACTTCGGTCACTGCCTGAAGGAACTCAGGCTCATTCGGATTGCGCCTTTTGACAACTTCGAGAACTTGCTGGACGAGGCCCATAGAAACTTATTTCTGCAGGTTATTTCCCTCGCGGGCAAATCAAAACGATGGTGCGCGATGCAGGGTTCGAACCCCCGCCCGCAACGCTTCGCGTAGCGATGCGGGCGCGGTGCGACTCATGTTCTAGACGCCGCTTCAAATACGCTCTCCCGAATCCCGTCTTAAGTTGTTTCTCGCGCTGCCGGGCTTTTAGTTCAGAACGACATGCCTCATAGTACTCCAATCTTACTGGCAGCCGATGCACAGCTGCGCGTACTCGGCCTGCGTGGTGCTGCGCGAGTCGTTTGCGCAGATCAAGCGCTGAACCGACATATAAGTCACCATCACAACATTTCAGCACGTAGGTGTAGAACATTGGTGCGATCAAATAGACGTGCGCGATGCAGGGTTCGAACCTGCGACTTCTTGCGTGTGAAGCAAGCGCTCTACCACTGAGCTAATCGCGCGAGTTTTCAGAAGCGGACAAAATAAGACGCTCGCGAGGCTGCGCAAGCATGGTGCTCGAATTGTAGGGCAGCCCCGAAAGCCCTTCGGGGTTGCCCTGCAACGTATCCCATTCTATTTAAAAGCTATGTCCGAACACAAAATTACTCTCACTTGGAAACGCGGCGATACGCCGTTCGAGTATCAGAAATATTCGCGCGATCACACTTGGAAATTTGATGGCGGACACGAAATGCAAGCATCGGCTGCTCCCGCTTATTTGGGCAATCCAAAGTTGGTCGATCCAGAGGAAGCATTTGTGGCATCACTCTCAAGCTGCCAAATGCTTACGTTTCTTGCCATAGCGGCCAAGAAGAAATTCGTGCTCGACGAATATGTCGACGAAGCCGTCGGCCATATGGAGAAAAACGCGGAAGGCAGACTGGCGATCACACGCGTGACATTAAGACCGCGGCTGAAATTCTCCGGCGAGAAACAGCCGAGCGCGGAGGAGATTGAGGAGATGAATCATATGGCGCACGACCAATGCTTCATTGCGAATTCGGTGAAGACCGAAATCAAGATCGAAACGCAAACCTAACCCGGACGTTTTCCGGGATAACGCGGATCCAGACGGCTTCATTATTTGTCCGCGACATCCGCGTAATCCGTGGTTAACACTGTCTCCATGAGCGCGCCTTCGAACGCCGAGCGCATGGAAAAAATCGTCAGCCTGTGCAAGCGGCGCGGTTTCGTTTTCCAATCCAGCGAAATTTATGGCGGTCTGAACGGGTGCTGGGATTACGGACCGCTGGGCGTCGAATTGAAACGCAACCTGAAAAACTATTGGTGGAGCGTCATGGTGCACGGGCGCGACGATGTTGTTGGCATGGACGGCTCGATTTTAATGAACCGCGCCGTTTGGAAAGCGAGCGGTCATGAAGACACCTTCAGCGATCCAATGGTCGATTGTCGAACTTGCAAGGCGCGCCTGCGCACTGACCAAGTGATCGAGAAAAAAGACGTGCGACAATGTCCGAATTGTGGAGGCAAAGATTTAACTGAACCGCGCCCGTTCAATCTGATGTTCAAGACATACGTAGGCGCGACCGAAGACGAATCGTCGATTACTTATCTTCGTCCCGAAACCGCGCAGGCAATTTTCGTCCAGTTCAAAAACATTCTGGAGGTTTCGCGCAAGAAATTACCATTCGGAATCGCGCAGATCGGCAAAGCGTTTCGCAACGAAATCAATCCTCGCAATTTCACATTTCGATCCCGTGAATTCGAGCAAATGGAGTTGGAATATTTTTGCCGGGCAGAGGAGGGGATGAAGCTGCTCGATTACTGGTTGGAGGAGCGGCTGAAGTTCTATGAAAATATCGGCATTTCACGCGAAAAATTGCATGCACGAAAAGTTCCCGACGAAGAGCGCGCTTTCTATTCAAAAGGAACCTACGACATCGAATACGATTTTCCATTCGGCCGGCAGGAGCTTGAAGGCGTCGCTTACCGCACCGATTACGATTTGTCGCAACATCAGAAAGCCAGCGGAAAATCTCTCGAATATTTTGATGAGGAAACGAAACAGCGATTTGTCCCGCACGTCGTCGAACCAAGCGCCGGCGTCGATCGCACCGTGCTGGCCTTGATCTGTGAGGCATATTCGGAGGACGAAGCACCCGATGAAAAAGGCAAAATGGAGACGCGCGTTGTGCTGCGTTTCCGTCCACGGATGGCCCCGATTAAGTGCGGGATATTTCCGCTGCTCAAAAACAATGCGCAGCTGGTCGCCAAAGCAAAAGCGATCGTCGATCTTTTACGGCCACATATGAATGTTTTCTACGATGAAAGTGGGGCCATAGGGCGCCGCTATCGGCGTCAGGATGAAATTGGCACGCCGTTCGGCGTGACCGTTGACTTTGAGACGCTCGGGGAGAGGGATGCGGCGCTACGCGACACAGTCACGTTGCGAGACCGCGATTCGATGAGACAGGAACGCGTGAAAATTTCCGATTTGGCACAGCTGTTATCCGGGCGAGTTGCGTAATTGGAAAATGGAGCCCGAATTGAAGATCGCCTTGAAAAATCTGTATTCATCTCGCAGAGCTTTTTTGAGAAGCGGCATCATCGTTGGAACCGCGGCCATTACTGGCTTATCGTCGGCGACGGCCGCTGAACCGGAGAAAAAGGAAGAGGAAGAAGTCGGGCCGCCCGAAGATTTAATGCGCGAGCACGGAGTGTTAAAACGCGTGCTTTTGGTTTATGGCGAGGTGCTTCGCCGTATGGATGCGAAGCAGGATTTCCCGCCGGGAGCTTTGGCCGACGCGGCGGGAATCATTCGCAGTTTCATCGAAGATTATCACGAAAAGCTCGAGGAGGATTTTCTGTTTTCACGTTTCGAAAAAGCGAACCAGTTGGTCGATTTGGTGAAAGTGCTCCGCGATCAACATCAAGCTGGCAGGCGAGTGACGGACGTGACCATACGCCTGGCTAAGTTGAGGTCGCTGAAAAATGAATCAGAACGCGCCCAGCTTGCGAGCTCGATGCGCCAGTTCATTCGCATGTATAATCCGCACGAGGCGCGCGAGGACACCGTGCTCTTCCCGGCATTTCATAAAATCGTGACGCCGCACGAATTTGACTCGCTCGGCGAAGATTTCGAAAAGAAAGAAAACGAACTGTTTGGCGAGGACGGCTTTGAAAAGATGGTCGATAAAGTGGCTGGGATCGAGAAGCGCCTTGGCATCTACGACCTCGCCCAGTTTACACCCAAAGCCTGAACCATGAGCCGGCGGCTCCTTTTGCAGTAAGGCGCCTGGGCAACTTCGCAGGTTACATCCTTCGATTTCGCAAGTTGGATCCCGCGCTGCGGTTCGGCGCTCACAGAGCGTCGCTACAGAGCGGGTGCGCCGTGTATTACTTCGCGCAGCTGGACTTCGCCAATCTCCAGTTGCAGTGCCTCACGGGCTACACGGAGAAAATTGTCCGCTGCATCAGTCAACACGACTGCCAGACCGGGAGAACCGCCGGGCGGCGCGCCCAGTTGTTTTCGACTCAGGAGTTGTTGGACTGCTCGCGCGCAATTACGGGCCGAATCGACGAGTTTAACTTTATCCCCGAGGAAACGAGCGATTGCGCCGTTGAGCAAGGGATAATGGGTGCAGCCGAGAACCAGGGTGTCGACTCCTTCACAGACAAGCGGTTCGAGATAACGCGCAATCACCTGATCGGTCAACTTGTCCTCAAGCCAGCCCTCTTCGATCAATGGCACTAGCAGCGGGCAAGATCGCGCGGAAATGCCGATTTTCGGGTCGAGTGAGTGGAGCGCGCGTTCGTAAGCGCCGCTTTTGATCGTCGCATGCGTTCCGATTACTCCGACATGCCGATTGCGCGTGGCGGCAATAGCTGCTTGAGCGCCAGGTTTGATTACGCCAACAACTGGCACGGGAAACGTCTCTTCCATTTTCGGAAGCGCAACGGCTGAAGCGGAATTGCATGCAATCACGATTGTTTTCACATGTTCCGCGATGAGCATTTCGATCATTTCGCGGCTGTAACGCTCAACCGTTGCGGGGCTCTTGCCTCCATAAGGAACGCGGGCCGTGTCACCGAGATAAAATATTTTCTCGTTAGGCAAGAGCTCTTGCACCGCCTTCACGACGGTCAATCCGCCGATTCCAGAGTCAAAAATGCCAATAGGACGCGAGTCGCTCATTTAACGGGAACGTGACGGTTGTCACAGCGGCTTGCAACTCTGTTGCTGCATGTCCGGCGTGCGCGCCCTACCTTGCAAACCTTCCGCAGCTTCGGATGATTGATCGCGATGGCTGAACTTCCAAAAACGTACGATCCAAGGTCAGTTGAGCCGAAGTGGTACCGGCGTTGGATCGACCATCGCGATTTCCAGGCTGACCCGCGTTCGCCAAAACCGGCGTTCTCCATCGTGATGCCTCCGCCAAATATCACCGGCATGCTCACTCTTGGCCACGTCCTGAACAATACTATTCAAGACATTCTTGCTCGCCGCGCGCGCATGCGCGACGCTGAAGTTCTTTGGCTTCCAGGCATGGATCATGCCGGTATTGCTACGCAGACCGCAGTCGAAAAGTGGCTGCGCAAGAATGAAGGAGTGACCCGTCGCGATTTAGGTCGCGAGGAATTCCTGCGTCGGATGGTGGAATGGCAAAATAAACATGGCGGGATTATCATCGAACAACTCAAGCGGCTCGGCTGTTCGTGCGACTGGTCGCGCCAACGCTATACACTTGATGACGCTTACGTCGCAGCCGTCCAAAGAGTCTTTGTCGATCTTTACCGCAAAGGATTGATTTACCGCGGCCGCCGGATGATCAACTGGGATCCGGCTGCGCAAACTGCGCTCTCGGATGAGGAGGTCGTCTCCAAGCCGCAGAAAGGAAGTCTTTATGTCGTCCGCTACGAAGTTGTAGAAGAGCCAGGGCGCTTCCTGGAAGTCGCAACTACCCGGCCAGAGACGATCATGGCCGATACCGCGATGGCTTTTCATCCGGGCGATAAACGATATGGCGATCTTCTGGGCAAACATGCGTGGCGTCCGCTCGCGCGGGAGAAAATTCCCATCATAGCGGACGAAGCAATAGATCCGGAATTCGGCACCGGCGTTTTGAAAGTTACGCCTGCGCACGACACCGTGGATTTCGAGATTGGCCAGCGCCACACCCTGCCGATTGTCGATGTTCTGCATCCCGACGGTCGTATCAATTGCCCGGCAGTTCCGGACCTGGATGGACTCGATCGATTCGAAGCGCGAGAAAAAGCCGCGCAGTTATTGCAGGCGAGAGGAGCGTTGGCGAAAACGGAGCCGTACGAAAACAATGTGGGGTTCAGTGATCGCAGCAATGTACCGATCGAGCCGCGCATCAGCGAGCAATGGTTCCTGCGTTACCCAAAAACGAAAGAGGCGCTCGCTGTGGTGCGAGATCACCTTATCCGCTTTTTTCCCGCGCATTGGGAAAAGGTTTACGTGCAATGGCTGGAGAATATTCGCGATTGGTGCATCAGCCGACAGGTATGGTGGGGGCACCGAATACCGGCCTGGTACCGGAAACAGAGGTCGGAAATCGGAAATCAGAAATCGGAAATTTATGTCGGCATCGAACCCCCGGCCGATGCAGAAAACTGGACGCAAGATCCCGACACACTCGACACTTGGTTTTCATCGTGGCTTTGGGCTTATGAAACGATGGACGAAGATACGCGAAAGAAATTTTATCCGACGAGTGTGCTCGTGACCGCACCGGACATCATTTTCTTCTGGGTGGCGCGGATGATCATCGCAGGGCTTGAGTTTAAGCCGGGCAAATCCGACCGCATCGAAGACAATATTCCGTTTCGCGATGTTTATTTCACGGGATTGATCCGCGACAAGCAGGGTCGCAAAATGTCGAAGTCGTTAGGTAATTCGCCCGATCCACTCGAACTGATCGACAAGTACGGCGCCGATGGTTTGCGCTTTGGTCTCATGCGTATTGCGCCAAGCGGCCAGGACATTCGTTTCGATGAAAAGCAAATCGAAGAAGGCCGCAACTTCGCGACAAAACTTTGGAATGTCGCGCGTTTTCGCCAAATGCATGGCCCGAGCGATGCGGCGCCTACGATCGACGGCCGAGTGTTGTCGATCTTTGCGATAGAAGTGCTCGCGCGTTTAAACGAAACGATCGATGCAATTGAAGCGGCCTATCGTGAGTATCAGTTCAACACGGTCGCGCAACGCCTTTACGATTTTGTGTGGAGCGATTATTGCGACTGGTTTGTTGAAGCGGCCAAGACCGAAATTTTCAGCGAGGACGGAGCGAAAAAGAAATTTACATTAGCGGTGATGGATTTTGTGCTCTCGGCGATATTGCGATTGCTTCACCCATTTATGCCGCACATCACCGAGGAGCTGTGGTTATTATTGGGCTTTGGAAAAGATTCGATTCAGTTTGCCCCACCGCCGGGAAAGATCGCGTTTGGTGACGTTGTTGATCTCACGAGCAGACGCCAGCTTGTTTCGGCTATTTATCAAACGGTGCAGGCGGGCCGCAATCTTCGAGCAGAATCCAAGCTGCCATCGAACAGGAAGATACGTTTTATTTTACGCATGGATGAGAAATTAGTCTCCGATCAGGTTCCGACGCTCGCGCGGCTGTTGAATGCCGAAGAAGTAAGGCTGGACCGCAAATACCAAATGCAGGCCGGTAATCCATTCGCAGTCACACCGCTCGGCGAGATTTTTCTAACCATTGCCGCGGCGGACAAAGCAGGGGAACGAGAGCGGCTGGATAAGGAAATCGCGAAAATCGAAGACGAAGTGCGAACGGTCGAGGAAAAATTACAAAACAAATCCTTTATCGATCGCGCTCCCGCAGCCGTTGTGGAGAAGCATCGGCGGCGGCTCAAAGAGTTTAGAGCGCAATTGGCGAAGTTGAAGCAGGCGCGGGAAGGCCTGAATTAAAAATTATTTTGTGCTCGTTGATAGTGGCGCCGCGCTTTTGAAAGAATTCTTTTAGCTCGGGCGTGTAGAAGGTCCCGTCGTATTCCTGGTTTAATTCGAGCCAGACCCTGCCGCGCGGCGTCAGATGTTTTGCCAGGTCATCGAGAAAGAATTCCCATTGTGGCACCTTCCAAAGATCAGGCATTTTGTGGTTATTGAAGCAAATCATGAAAGCCGTGATGAGATCGAATTTTCGCCCAAGATCGGGAAGAGGCTGGAAAGCCTCAATTCGCTGGACTACCCGGCGGACACCGAGCAGGCTGGTAAGCTCCCGGAACATCGGCAAGTGGTCGATATCAAGGCCAACTCCGGAATGGCCCAGCAGTTGGGCAATGAAGAGGAAATACCCCGCGCCGCAGCCAAGATCGAGAATGTGCTTGGGACGCGACAAGTCGAGTTCGACCTCGCGAATCCGGCGGATGTTAATTTCGATCCAGCGGTCGAGGTCGAGGTATTTTGGCCAGTCTGCGCCTGGGTTTTCGATGGTGTATCGTTGGCGAATCTGCTCGAAAGCGGCTGGATCGATTGTTTCGATGACTCGTTTTGTATCGAGCGGGAACCCGTTCTTCCGCAGCAACCTGAGTGCATGCTTTCTTGCGCTGGCCAGGCTCCGACCATCTACAAGCTTGCGTATTTTATGGCGAAATCGCACCGAAGGATAGATCACACCTTGTAGCGAAGCGCAACAATTTCAACTAAACTGTGAACAGGATGCGCATCTGGAAAAAGCTGCTCTGGTTCGCCGTGGCCGCCTTGGGAACGTGGGCGGTCGCCATTCTGGCGTTATCCAGTGGAGAACACATTAGCGCACTCTGGATCATCGTAGCTGGGTTTTGCGCGTTATCCATCAGCTATCGTTTTTACAGCAAATGGCTGGCAACAAAGGTACTCGTGCTGAATGAGGCGCGTGCCACACCAGCAGTCGTGCAAAACGATAATAAGGACTATGTGCCTACGAATAGCTGGATGGTTTTCGGGCACCACTTTGCAGCTATCGCCGGGCCGGGGCCCTTGGTTGGGCCGGTGCTGGCGGCGCAGTTCGGTTTTCTTCCTGGCACTCTCTGGATTCTGATCGGTGCGACGCTCGGCGGCGGTGTGCACGATATGATTGTTCTTTTCGCCTCAATTCGGCGCGGCGGGAAAACGCTGGGTCAAATGGTGAGAGAAGAAATCGGGCGCGGCGTAGGTCTGCTCGCTGTCGTCAGTGTCCTCGCGATCATGATTATTTTATTGGCTGTTCTGGCGCTGGTCGTAGTGCAAGCACTCGCGGAGAGCCCCTGGGGCGTCTTCACCATCGCGATGACCATTCCGATCGCGCTGGTCATGGGCATTGGATTGCGCACCGGGAAAGTGAGCGTGATGGCGATCACGATCTTCGGATTGCTCGGCCTAGCGTTTGGCGTGTGGGGCGGGCAATTTCTCGCGCACTTTCCCGCGATTGAAGCGTGGTTTCGTCACGACCAGAGATGGCTGGCGTGGGCGATCATGCTTTATGGCCTTGCTGCATCGGTTCTGCCTGTCTGGATGCTGCTCACACCCCGCGATTATCTCAGCACGTTTTTGAAACTCGGCACCGTTGCCATGCTTGCGGCAGCCGTGATGCTGATCAATCCGACGCTGCAAATGCCGGCTATTACAAAATTCATCGATGGCAGCGGCCTTGTCTTTGCCGGTCCGGTATTTCCATTTGTCTGCATTACCATCGCCTGCGGCGCGGTCTCTGGCTTTCATTCATTAATCGCCTCCGGCACTACGCCGAAAATGATAAGGCGCGAATCGCGAATACGCAGTATCGGCTATGGCGCGATGGTGACCGAAATGATGGTGGCGTTGATGGCAATGATCGCAGCGTGTGTGCTGCAACCTGGGGAGTATTTCGCCATTAATACAAAAGGCACCCCTACTGAAGTCGTCGCAAAGGTTTCCGCCGCTGGATTTCCAGTAAGTGAGACACAAATGCAGAGGCTCGCCACAAATCTCGGGGAATCCACCATGTTTAACCGCGCAGGCGGGGCACCGACTTTTGCAGTCGGCATGGCAAACATGTTTGCGCGGATCTCTGCCACGCCGACTGCGCTGGCGCTGTGGTATCACTTCGCTATCATGTTTGAAGCGCTGTTCATTCTCACAACGATTGATGCCGGAACACGTGTAGGCCGGTTTTTGCTTCAGGATTTTCTGGGCAATCTCTGGCGTCCGCTCGGCGACACGCGTTCGTGGAGCGCCAATTTTTTCTCCAGCGTGTTACTGGTCGGGGCATGGGGCTGGTTTCTGTATGAGGGTGTGATCGATCCTCTTGGCGGCATCAACTCGCTTTGGCCATTGTTCGGGCTCGCCAATCAATTGCTGTCGGTCGTCGCACTTTGCCTCGGCACAACGCTCCTGATCAAAATGGGGAAAAGCAAATATCTCTTCATAACTCTGGCGCCACTTTGCTTCATGAGCGCGGTCACGTTTTCGGCTGGTTATTTGAAGGTCTTCTCACCCGATCCGAGGCTCGGTTTTTTGACCGGTGCCCAATCGCTTCTGAGTCAGGCAACAACGATTACCGATCCAGTCAGAGCGGCTGATTTGACGCGACAAGCAGGTATCTGGCGATTCGATGCGTTTGTGGCTGTTTTCTTTCTTGTCCTCGTGCTGTTGATCGTAATCGGCTCAGCAAAGTACTGGTGGCAACTCCTGCGCGGGACCAAGCGGGTAGTTTTGCATGAGTCCGAATTTGTTTCGCTCGCCCAACTGGGGACGTCCGGTAGCTAAAACGCGAATGAAAACCTCGTCGCTAGCCGTATAAATCCCGCCGGCGATGAGCGAATGCCTCCACCCGGCGTCGGACTGAGCGCACAAGCTCTTCGGACAACTCGCCCTGAATAAGTTCCTCGCGGTCTGCTGATGCGGCTGCAATCACGATTCCGCGAGGATCGATGATCGCGGAGCTCCCACAAAACCACAAGTCATCATCTTTACCAACGCGGTTCGACGCAATGATGTAGCACTGATTTTCGATCGCGCGTGCCAGAGCAAGTGTCCGAAAATGCTCAACGCGCGGGAAGGGCCAGGCAGAAGAGACAATAAAAGCGCCGACATTCTGCTCCGTAGCCAGTTTTCGGTACATCTCAGGAAACCGAAGGTCATAACAAATACTGAAACCAAAGCGCAGACCGCCCTGGGTAACGCTGGCAAACGTATCGCCCGGAGCAAAGCACTTTTGCTCTTCAACGGGCGCGACTGCATACAGGTGAGTCTTCCGGTATTTCGCTGCGATGTTGCCATCTTGATCGACAAAAATCTGGGAATTGTAAATCGATGTGCCATCTCGCTCAGATACGCCACTGACGATTGCAATCGAAAGCTTCCTGGCGATCTCTTGAAGTTCGGGAACGAAACCGCTGGTCCATGAGCTAGCGTGAGTTTGGACTACCGGCATCGAGTAGCCGGTATCAGTCATCTCCGGAAAGACGATCAGCTCGGCACCCGCGTCTCTGGCGCGGCGAGAAAAGTCGCGAACCCTAAGGAGATTCGCGTGAGGATCGCCGAGCGAACACGAAATCTGAGCGACTGCAATTTTCATCTAATCGCAAAACAGCGGCTAGCGGTGACCGTCTAGCACGATCTTATAAATGGCGTTGTCATGTTGAGTGAAGCGAAACATCTCTATCTATCGCTGTGGAAGATCGCTCCATAAATGATCAGAGATTCTTCGCTTCGCTCAGAATGACATTCATGAGGCCGTGTCTAGGCTGCAATCGGCCTGCGATAACCAAAAAATTCGCGTTCTTTGATGATCTGCACCACTTCGGGGGGGACCATTCGCTCCCAACTGCCATCGCCCGACTGTAATCTAGCCAGCGCGTCCGGCGGATAAATTCGCAAGTATTCGGGATGATAATCAGTAATCTCCTCAATGTATTGATTATCAATCAAATATCGGAACAGCAAACGGAGATTCGGCGCAACCTTAATCTGTTTTGCGTTAACGATCTTCCCAGTGGTTTCATCGATCATTGGGTAAACATAAAGTTTTAGTCCTCCCTTAAACATCCTTCCTAGCGCCTCCAAAATTCCGCCTTCGAGGTTTAGGTAATATTTTTCGTCCAAAATCTCGATCAAGCTGGGTACGCCCATGACAAGACCAATTTTTTTGTTTGTATACCGAAACAGATAACCGGCGAGCCGGTAATATTCAGCGAATTTCGAGATTAAGACTGTTCGTCCGAGCGCGCCGAGAATATCTACGCGAGCAAGAAAATCGGCGTGGTTGAGCTGGCCCTCAGCAAGCAAATTCTCGAGCGTCATTTCCATCAGGACAACGAGATCTTCTTCCGAACAACGTGACTGCGCGAGAAACACGCGGCGCGCGCCATCCAGCATGTCATTCGTAGCATAAGTCACAGGCCGGAAACTCCCTCGTTCAACCAAGATCGCCTTCCTGTAAAAAACTTCGGCGGGCTGCACGGTCTCACCGTCCGCCGTGAACATCACCGCGTTGGTCAAACCTTGGCTGACTAGCTGCAAACTCATCAAACGGTTATCGACATCATGAAAAGTCGGTCCGGAAAATTTGATCATGTCCACTTCGATTCGCCCCGGAGCGAGATTTTCCTGAAGTGATGAAATCAATTCCTCCGGCTGATGATGATAAAACGCGCCATAAAGAAGGTTCACGCCGATGACACCAAGCGCTTCCTGTTGCTCGACGTTCGCTTCGTCGAGCATCCGCACGTGGATGATAATCTGGTTTGGCTCACGGCGTGGCGCGGACTGAAATCGCACACCTAGCCAGCCATGCGATTCGTTGTGCTGCTTGAAACTGCGCGCCGCTACCGTATCGGCAAAAACGAAAAATGCCTTTTCATCTCCGAGTTTTGTGTCGAGCCGCTCAAGCAGAAGACCGTATTCATGATCGAGCATCGTGCGCAGGCGGACACGGCTGACGTAACGGTCGGTCGGTCCATAAATCGCGTCGCTGAAGGTCATGTCGTAAGCGGACATCGTTTTAGCGATGGTGCTTGCCGCACCGCCTACGTGGAAAAATCGACGCGCTACTTCCTGGCCGGCGCCAATTTCGGCAAATGTTCCGTACTTGCTGACGTCCAAATTGATCTGGAGAGCTTTCTTATCGGTGCCAACCTCCATCTCTGGATTCATACAAATTCTGTAGCGGCGATTTACCATCGTCGCAAATCAGAGGAAGCGGCGTGCGGAGGACTGCCCGTCCTACCAAATCGGAGGAGGTAGGGCGCGTCACTCCGTGCGCGCCGCGCGTGGTCCAGCAGTGAGTAGCGGCGCGTCGATTCGCGGCAGCTCTCTATTCTTCCCAAATCGAACCGGCTACAGGCGCACGTGCTCGGCGTCCTTCGCCGGAATCCAACCACGCAGATTATTGGGCAGGGCCGCATAGACCCAGTCGCCGCGAATATTCAGGATTTTGATTTCGCTGCCCGGAGGCAACGCCAGTACGCTATTTGCGGTATCCGCCGTCGCAAGTCGCGCCTGTACATCTTTGCCTGTTACAATCGCCAGCGCGCAACCTTTGCTGCCGTGCTCAAGTTTATAGATCGCACAGATAGCACTGCCGAAGACCAGCAAGCAACAGATCGATATAGCGATCACCGTGGCCGATCGACGACGCGCGAAAATCAGGGCGACAATGCCAAAAATTGCCAGCCAAAAAGCGGTGGCCGCCGCGATGCTGTACTGGTTGACGCTGGCAAATTGCAAATACCCTTCAGGCCAGCCCTGTTGCATCTCCAGCGCACGCGCTTCATCGCGCACGATCTGTAAATTGGCAGCGGCCTCTGGATGATGTCGCTCCAGCGCGAGCGCGCGTTCGTAATTCAAAATCGCGTGGCCAAGATCGCCCGTGCGGAAATAAGCATTGCCGAGATCGTAAAACACGTTTGCGCTCCACTGTCTTGCGCGAACGATCGCCTCGTAACCGGAGATCGCTTCCTTGAAATGCCCCTGCGCGTACTCTTGGTTTGCTTTTGAAAAGTTGGCGTCTGCTTGAGCAGAGGTCGAGGAAGCCGAAACGACGCACAAAAGAAATGCAATGCAGTACGCGCAACTTTTCATTTTAGATTTTCAATTAATTCAAGCACATCGCGGCGGTTTTCCGGAGAGATCCTTCCGGGCCCGTTATGCGTTCCGCTGTATTGCCATTCGTCGCTTTGCTCAAATAACCGGCGCAGCCGGTCGCGCGAGTCGCTGTTAAGCTTGAAAGTTTCCGCCGCAGTGTCCACGTCCACCATGTTCGGATCGATCCGACGGCCGCCGGACGCGAGCGCGGCTTTTACGCGAACAACTCTGGAGGCTTCGGCGTAATATTCTCGTGGCGATACGTCGTTGCGATGCAATTTGTGCATTAGCTGAGACGCCTCATGGTGCAGCGCTGCGATCCGCCGCGCCTCGCGATTATCGATTCTTGCTCGCCGAATTTTCCAGCCCGCAAATCCAATTAAGCCAAGCAATGGAACTAATTGCGCGGCCCAGAAAAGGCGCCGCGTGTAAATCGGTGCAAACGATGCCGCTGCCAGGGGCCGGTCCGTCAACTGATAAAGAATATCCTGTGGCTTTGTTGCAGCCGGGATCGCTGGTCCCGGTCGCGCGGCCGTCGCCGGCGTTGGCGACCCAGCCTGCGCCGTCGCGACACCTGGAGCCGTGGCTACGCCGCCCTGCACACTGATCGCAATTAGTTCGCTGCGCAGTGTCACGTATTGCTCCTTCACCGGGTCGAAATATGAAAAAGCAAGTACCGGGATGGTTTGCTTTCTTTCATTGGGCGAAAGCACCGTCTCGAAAGTTTTCGTGCCGCTGATGCCGACCTCGTCGTCCTGTTTGAACTTGGAAGATGGCGGATATTTGTGCCAGCCGTGCTCGTCTTCAATCACTGGCGCATTGACACGATCGAAATTGCCGCGTCCCGAAATCGTCGATGTGACAGTGATGGGATCGCCCACCTGCATGCTCCTGGGTTTCGCATCGGTTGCCATTGTAAAATTTCCGATCGCGCCTGCAAAACTCAGAGGCGCGCTTGGCGGCAAGGGTTTTACCTCAAGGGCCACAGGTTCGCTCCTAATCTCTACCTCGCGGCGCTCGGCCAATTGGCTAAATGGATTGGAAAAGAATGGATCGGAGAAGGGATCATCCTGATCGAACAGATCGAAAGGCGAACGCGAACGCGAGCGTGGTGAGCTTGGTCTTCGCGGCATTAACACTTGCGCCTTTGCTTTGACCGGTCCGATTTCAAATTTTCCCGCGCGCGCCGCGGCAATCGCGGTTTTATATGTCACCACCTGGTAAGGCCTACCGTTGATTGCTTCCGAATTTTCTCCGGATTCCTGCAATTTTTGCGCGGTAAATCCTTGGCCAGTGATTTCCGGCGGCTCAACGAGTCTTGGATGAACGCGCGGATCAAATCCCATTCGGATTTGAACAGGAACAATTTCGCCGACATAAGCGACCTTCTTCGGCACAATCAATTCGGCGAAAACCAGCTCGCTTGTGTTAACCGGTTGGGTGGCACGACCTGGCCGAGCGCCGGACGAACGGCCCGGCGAGTCCGCGACATTTAAGACCAGTTCCTGTGTTCGCAGCAACTTGCCACCAGCGCGGATTGTTTGAGGCGGAATCGTGAATCGGCCGGCCCTGAGCGGCAGAACTGTATAATTGTACGTTACGCTCGAATTGGTCGTGAAATTGTGTATTTCGAATTGTCGCGATGTTCCGGTCGCATGGATCTCCAAACCATCGACTGAGATTTCTTCCGGCGGCCTCGCATCACCAGGGCCGCTCACCTTGATTTGTAACTCAACCGTTTCGCCGACAGCGGCCTCCGAGTTGCTCAGAACTGCCGTGACGCTCGGTGAATCGGCGTGCGCAGGTTGAGCGGCTGCAACTGCAGCGAACGCCACGAGTAAGATTCGACAACGCATCGATATCTTCATCGACTATCAACTACCGACTATCAACCCTCTCCTCACCAGTCGTTATAGACACGGCGCGTCGCCTTGCGTTCATCAAGTTGAACTCGCGCCTCCTCATCTTTCATCGATTCAAGGAGCGCCAGGGCTTGACGTTCGCTCATCTGGCCCTCTTTTTCTGGTTCCGCCTCGACGACCTGCGCATTTTTCTCCGGCGGTTTCTGCGATTTGTCCTCTCCGGCTCCCTTTACTTCACCGGCAAGTTTCTTCTGTGGCGATTCGGCCGGAGTAGCGGATGGCGTCGTGTTTTCATCTCCACCTTCTCCCGGTGATGGTGAGGGCATTTGATTTTCTCCTTCGCCCGGGCTAGGCGATTCTTCAGCTCGCCGTTCCCCCGGCGATGGTGAAGGCTGCTGGCCTTGCTGCCTTTCAGCGCTTGGCGAGGGGGAAGGGTTCTCACCAGGCTGTTGCTGCTGTTTTTCTTGCGGCTCATTCTTTGCCTGAGATTGGTCGTTTTTTTGCTGTTGGTCTTTCTGGTTCCCAGACTTTCCTTGTGACTGCTGATCCTGGGATTGCTGCTGATCTTTCTGCTGTTGCTCGCCCTGGCCTTGCTGTTGCTGTTCTTTTTGTTGCTGCTGGTCTTGCTTCTGATCCTGCTTGTTTTGTTTGTTCTGTTCGTTCTTCTGCTGCGGCGACGGGGAAGGAGAAGGTTGTTCTGGTTGCTTTTTATTTTTTAGTTCCTCGATCTTGTTCTTTACGTAATCGTAATTGTCCTTCGCTTCCTTGTTTTGCGGTTCAAGCTTGAGCGTCTGCTCGTAATGGTCGAGCGCATTTGTCCAATCGCTAAGCTTCTTATCGTCACCTTTTTGTGTTTCGCCGCGCTGATAAAGTGTGTTGCCAAGATTATAATTACCTTTGCTTTGCAAGCCCGTATCCCGCGACAGCAATGCCTGGCTAAACGATTCCAGCGCCTTAGTATAATCCTTCAACCTGTAAGCGGCTGCACCCGAATCGAACTGGAGTTTGTCCTCAACGCGCGATTGCGGATGCGTTTCTAACGCCTCTTGAAATTGTTTGTAGGCATCTTCGAATTTCCCGTTGCGGTACGCATCGATTCCAGGAGAAGTGGCAAATGCAAATGAAGACAGCACCATTACGAGAGCCGCGGCCGCAGCTGTGGCTCTGGCAGGCGTAGCAACGTAACCTCTTTCGCGCACGCGTTTGCGCTCGCCAATCAAGATTGAGAAGGCGAGCGCGATCAATGCCGCGCCCAGCGGCCATTCGTAACGCTCAATCGGCCGACGCGATAAACGCACATCCATTTCAGCGGCCTGCATTTTTGCCAATCCTTCATTTTGAATTTGCTGCATCGTGCGCGGTCCGTTTTCCAAATGCAGATAAAATCCGCCGGCAGCCTGCGCGAGTTCGCGCAGACGTTTATCATCCAGCTTTGATTTGACGACTTGGCCGGCTGAGTCCTTGACGAAGGCTGTTTCGCCATCGTCGCCAGCTATGGGAATGAGCGAGCCCTGCGGCGTTCCGACGCCCACTGTGAAAATTCGCACTCCAGCGTCAGCCGCTTCCTTTGCTGTTTTCACGGCATCACCGCTCAATTCTTCGCCGTCGGTAAAGATGATCAGCGCGCGATTTCCCATCGCGCTTTTGCCGAAGCTCTGGGTGGCAAGAGTAATGGCGCTGGAGATATTGGTGCCGCCCTCGGGGATTGTCTTGGTGTCCAGATCATTGATCGCCTCAACGACGGCGTCGTAATCAATGGTGAGCGGCGCTTGCAAAAAGGCGCGGCCGGCAAAAGCGATCAGACCAACACGGTCGCCTTGCAGCTCATTAATCAAATCCTGGATCGCAAGCTTGACGCGTTCGAGTCGACTGGGCTGGACGTCATTGGAAAGCATGCTGCGCGATGTATCCACTGCGATCAGCAAATCGAGACCCTTACGTTTTACATCCTCAAACGTGTAACCCCAGCGCGGCTGCGCCAGGCTCATAAGGGCCAGGGAGAGTCCGAGTAACTGTAACGCAAATCTTATCACGCGGCGCGGGCGATTTACTGTTCCCGCAAGCTGCGGCAGCAACCGCGCTGAAACAAACTCCTGCAAGCGTCTGAGTCCTCGACGCTCCGCGCGGACAAATAACGCGATCAGAATTGGAACCAGAACCAGTCCCCAAAGCCATTGTGGTGCGCCAAAGCTCATAACATAGCTCCTGTCATCCCGAGCGAAGCGGAGCGGAGTCGATGGATCCCGTGGCAACACCAGAAGGTAACATCACGGGATTTCCCGACTGCGCTCGGAATAACGGCGAGATTTTTCACGGCAGTTTTTTCCAGATCGTTTGCGACAATAAAATCTGCGCCAGCAACAGCCCGCATCCGCTCATGAGACAGAGCGGAAATAAATCGCGATATTGTTGATATTTTTTCACGCTCACAGTCGATTTTTCCAGTTTGTCTATGTCGTCATAAATTTGTTCCAGCGATTTGGTATCGGTCGCTCGAAAAAATTTGCCATCTGCGATTTTCGTGACCTCTTTCAGACCCGCCTCGTTAAACTCCACGCGCTGGTTTTCATAGAGGATGTTCCCCAGGGCGTCGGTCAGCGGTCCTTTTCCCGTGAAAATCGGCGCGGGTGCGATGCCGTTGATTCCCGCGCCGATGGCGTAGAAATGAATCTTTAATGCTTTCACTGCTTCGGCGGCAGTATTTGGGGGCACCTTACCAGCATTATTTTCACCGTCGGTCAAGAGTACGAGGACTCGGCTTTTGGAACGTTTATCATTCAACCGGTTGGCCGCTGCTGCCATCGCCGATCCAATTGCGGTCCCGTCTTCGACGAGTCCGATTCGCACGCGCTCCAGGTTTTGCAAAAGCCAGTCATGATCCAGCGTCATCGGACTTACGACATATGGACGACCCGCGAATGCCACGATGCCGATGCGATCGTTCGGCCGGCCTTCAATAAATTTGCGTGTCACTTCGCGGATCGCATCCACTCGTGTTGCCTCTTGTCCGCCGATTGTGAAATCTTTCGTCAGCATCGATCCGGAGACGTCTAACGCGAGAATGATGTCGATCCCGCTGGCCTCGATCTGCGTGAGACTTTTGCCGAGCTGCGGACGCGCCAACGCAACCACGAAAATCGCAATCGAAGCCAGCAACAGAGTCCGCAGAATTTTGCCTGCACGCGCCGCGCTTTGTTTTCCGATTGCCCGAAGGCTGGCGGTGGATGAATAAGTCAGCGCCGCAGCTGGCCCGCGTTTTCCGCGCAAATACGCCAGCAATGGGATCGCCAGGAGTAACAGGAGCAGCCAGGGGCGCGCAAACGTCAATGCGCTGTTTGCCGTCAACCAATCAAACAGCCGCAAGTTGACCTCCTTTCACAAAACGAATCGCTTCCTCCAGTAACAATTCGCTGTCCGAGGACGTAGCTTCGTACCGTGCAAACTTGATCAGATCGCAACGGTTCAAGAAATCTTCGAGTAGCGATTGTTCGTCGGCAGAAAATGGCGAGGCCTTTGCCAGCGCAGTCAGAAACTCGATGGAAGTTTGTCGTGTCGCCGGTACTTCATACTGCTGGGTAACGTATCCTCGCAAAATGTCGGACACACGGATGCTGAACTGATACGGACTCATCCTGTCAATTGTGCCGCTGATGCGTTCCAGCTCTTCGAGCGCAATCTCGCGCGGCAACTTCGGCGGCAACGCCGGTTTACGCCGCCGCGTGAACAACCATACAACTAGGCCGAGAAGCGACAGCGCGGCGAATACGATCACAAAAACCAGCCACGGCGAAATCAATGAATAGTCCACCGGTGGTGCAATGTCGTGGAACTCTGCGGCAGCCAATAGGCCCACGGAGTCGTGGAGTAATGGAGTATTGAGCGATGAATTCATATCATTACTCCAGCACTCCATTGCTCCATCTCTCTTCCGCTTTTGCCTTCATCGAACACGGAACCGTCGCTCGCGTTGTTTGAAAAACGAGCGTAGCGGCGGCAAATAATCTTTTCCTGTTTGCAGCGCGATCGCGTCGATATTGTTTCGCCGGAGCGTGCGCGAAAGTTCTGTTTCACGTCCATCCACAAGATCCGTAAAGAGTGAGCGCGTTCTGCGATCAGCCGTGTTGATCTCGATTTGCTCCCCGGTCTCAGCATCCTCCAATGTAATGATGCCGATGCTCGGTAACACTTTTTCTCGTTCATCATGAATATGGATGGCCACGAAATCGTGCCGTCGCCCGCTCACGGCCAGCGCTCGCGAAAAATCAGGCGCTTGAAAATCCGAGATGAAAAAGACAACTGCGCGTCGCGTGACGATTTTATTCAGATAATCAAGCGCCAGCGCTGGTTCCGTCCCGCGTCCCTGCGGTTCGAAAAACAAAATCTCGCGGATGAGTCGCAGGGTATGAGACCGCCCCTTTTTTGGCGAAATGAAAAGCTCAACGCGATCGGTGAAGAGAATGAGACCGACCTTGTCATTGTTTCTGATCGCGCTGAAAGCGAGCAGACAGGCAACTTCTGCGGCCAACTCGCGCTTCGATTGTATTGTGCTACCAAAATTTCCCGAAGCGCTAACATCGACAACCAGCATCACTGTTAGCTCACGTTCTTCAGTAAATTTTTTTACAAACGCGGTGCCCAGACGCGCGGTCACGTTCCAATCAATCGCGCGAATTTCGTCGCCTGGCTGATACTCACGTACGTCTTCGAAATTCATTCCCCGGCCTTTGAAGACGCTGTGGTAGTCGCCGGCGAAGGCGGTTTCGACCAGGCCGCGTGTTTTGATTTCAAGGGTCCTGATCTTTTTTAGAATTTCCGCCGCGTCCATCAGAAGTGAGAGGTGACTAGTGAGAAGTGAGAAGTGATCAACTGAAGAACTCGTCAACGTCCGGCAAATTTCCGCCAGGTGATTCAGCTTCTTCTACGCGCGCAATAGCGCGGTAGTCGGTGGCTGGAGAATGCTTACAGAAGTTGTCCGCGCGGTCGATCATGCGCGAGAGCATTTGCCCTATCGAAATGCATTTGGAATCAAGCGTGTTGAAGTCCTCAGCCGAGAGATACTGCACATCGCGCGCATCACCTAGCCATGACTGCGTCTCTGTGGCCTCACCAAGCGCTTCATCAAGCTTATTAACAAACACTGCTTTGTAACGACGTCGCCCCCAAGCCTCGGCAATCATCGCTTTCACCGAGCGTGAGCTGCGACGAATCTGATCAGTTAGGGAGTAGCGTTCTTCTGCCGGAAATCTGCGACTAAGCTCAAAGATTTTCTGCGCATTGTCCCGGGCTTGCTGATAAACATTCAAGTCTCGAAACGACTTTGCAATCGCCATTGCTACCTCTCACGTCTCACTAATCACATCTCACTGATCTGCTAATCACGGCACCGGCAGCCCCGCAAAAATCCGCTCGATGATGGTCTCGCTGGTGACCGCTTCCGCCTCGGCTTCGTAGCTCACGATGATGCGATGCCGCAACACATCGGGGCCGATACTCTTCACGTCCTGCGGCGTGACGTAACCGCGGCCGTTCAGGAACGCGTGGGCGCGCGCGCCCAGCGCGAGATAAATTGTCGCGCGAGGTGAAGCGCCGTAACGAATGAGCCCTTCGAGCTGCAAATTATATGACGCAGGTTCGCGCGTCGCCCAGACAACATCTACAATGTAGTCTTTCACCCGGTCGTCGATATAAATGCTGTTAACCACGTCGCGTGCGGCGATGATTTGTTTCGGGTCAACAACCGGATCTACTCGTAAATCCGGCGCCGAGGTCGCCATTAAGTCGAGAATATTTCGCTCCTCGGATTTTTGCGGATAACCGATATTCAATTTGAACATGAAGCGGTCAAGCTGCGCCTCGGGCAACTGATAAGTTCCTTCCTGTTCAATCGGGTTTTGCGTCGCCAGCACAAGAAACGGATCGGAGAGGGGATAGGTTTGTTCGCCGATTGTGACCTGCCGTTCCTGCATCGCCTCCAGCAACGCGCTCTGTACTTTGGCCGGCGCGCGATTGATTTCATCGGCCAGGATAAGATTGGAAAAAATCGGGCCGAGCTTGGTCGTAAATTCACCGGTGCGCGGATTATAGATGAGCGTGCCGATCAAATCCGCGGGCAAAAGATCTGGCGTGAATTGCAACCTTTGGAAACCGGTCTGGATGCAGGCGGCTATTGTTTTCACTGTGAGCGTTTTGGCCAGCCCGGGAACGCCCTCGAGCAGGATATGACCGTTGGCCAACAGCCCGAGAAGCAGCCGGTCCACCAAATACTTCTGGCCGACTACAACGCGCGCGACCTGTTGACGGAGCGCCGGAATCCATTGGCCCAGCTCCCGCACTTCCTGCGTAATTTCCTGCGTCGATTTCATACGGTCTGGTCAGACACGCAGGACAACTAGAATGTTCGATCAAAGGTGGCGCAACCTTCTGGCTTGCTGACTATTTCGCCTGGATTTTCTGTTGTACGAATAGCGACTCCGGCCAACAGCGATTCGCCAGTAGAGCCGAGACGACTAGAGCGAGACCCAAGTTTCTGTGCCCTGCGAGAAACGTGCTAAAAGTTGGGTCGACAATGTCAGTTTTCAAGCCGTGGCACCTAGTGATTTTGATCGTCGCATTCGCCGGCCTGGCAATGTCGATACTGGCGTGGATCGCGTGGGATGATCCGGCAATTGATTTTTTACCGCGCGATCGACGGGCGGAATGGATCATCTTTCCGGCCGCCGTGGATGCACACGCGCATTGGTTTGCCAGCCTCGATGCAACATTCCGGCGGGAGTTTGTTTTAATGAACCAGCCGCCAACGGCGCGTTTGATTGTTCGCGGAATGCGGCGCGCCGAAGTGAAAATCAACGGCGTTTTGGTCCGCTTCCAACCAAATCGCAATTGGAAAGAGATTGCGACCATCGACGTGGCCGAACAATTGCACGCCGGCACGAACAGCATAGAGACGCGCGTCTTTAATCACAATGGACCACCGGCGCTCTGGCTCAGTTTGACCACTGATCAATTGAACTTACACAGCGATCAAAATTGGGAAGCCTCGTTTGCCGGTTCTTCCTGGCGTCATGCCGCACTGGCCTCAGCGGCGAAGGCTCCCCGACCCGGTAGTTCCATATTTGGCGGCGAACGAACGCTCGATGCGCTGAAAAAAATCTGGCCGCTCTGGATTGTTCTTGTCGCGATCGCCTCAGTAGGCGCGTCTCTTTGGCAGGTCAATTTCAAAGAGACCACGGCGCGGCGTGTTGGATGGACGCTGTTGTTTATATTTGCCGGCTTGTGGTTGGTCTTGTTCTGGAATAACGCGCGGCTGTTGCCCTTCCATGCCGGGTTCGATTCGAAGGAGCACCTCAAATACATCAACTACCTCCAGGAACACTGGGCGCTGCCGTTGCCGACTGAAGGCTGGGAAATGTATCAGCCGCCGCTTTATTATTTCATCGCCACCGCAAGCCTTTCAGCGTTCAAGCTCTCGATCAACGATCCGATGTCGATCTTCGTTCTGCGTTTCCTCGGGGCATTGTTCGGCATCGCGCAATTCGTTTTTGCTTTCTTGAGTTTGCGACTCCTATTTCCAGCGCGAACCGCATTCGTTGGGCTTTTGCTGGCGGTCTTTCTGCCAATGCATTTGTATCTCGCGCACTATGTGACAAACGAAATTCTGGCCGCGGCTCTGGCGACAGGGGCGCTTTATCTCTGTTTGCGTCTGCTAAGAAGCGAGACGCCCCGCGCATCGCAATTTGCCTGGCTCGGATTGGCGGTGGGCGCTGCAATGTTAACGAAAGCGACCGGAATTTTATTACTGCCAGTCGTAACTGCGGCAATTACAGGAAAGCTCGTTTACGCGCGAGTGCCAACCGCAATCTGGTTGCGCAATATTGGATTCCTGCTCGCGATTTGTTTCGCGATATGCGGCTGGCATTATGCGCGCATCTGGTTGAGGTTCGGCACTCCGTTGCTCGGCAACTGGGATGTGGTAAGCGGGTTCACATGGTGGCAGGACCCCGGTTATCACACGGCGGCTGACTACCTCCGTTTCGGCCGTTCGTTAGTCAATCCACTTTTCAGCGGCTTCGCCGGATTTGCCGACGGAATCTATTCAACGCTATGGGGTGACGGCCTGTGCGCTGGTTCGTCGAGTTTGACCGTCGCTTGGAACGAGCAACCGATGGTTGCCGGTTATTTATGGGCGCTAATTCCGACGACGCTGATTCTCGTCGGCACGGGCGTCGCGATTGTTCAATTTGTTCGAAAACCTTCGAGCGAATTTTTCCTTTTACTCGGTTTCTGCGCGGTCCTTGTACTCGGCCTGATTTTCATGACCCTAAAAGTTCCCTCCTACGCACAAGCGAAAGCGTTCTACGGACTGTCGGCCCTCACGCCGCTTTGTTTCTTTGGCGCGCTCGGTTGGGAAACGCTGACACATGGGCGCGCGCGTTTGCGGTTTGTTCTGGGTGCACTCGTCTTGGTTTGGGCGATGAACAGTTTGGCCACGTACTGGATTGTTCCGTCGGTGTCGCAGCATCTGTTTGCCGTAAAAGCTTTAGGTGTCCAGGGAAAGATCGACCGCGCCGCCGCCGAAGCAGCCAGGGCCGTGGAAGCCGATCCCTCCAATCCGGCTGCGCGAGGGTTTCACGCTTTGAGCTTGAGCGAGCTAGGCCAAGACGAGGAAGCCATCAAGGAAGCCGAGCGCGCGATTGGATTGAGCCCGGCGGATTCTGCTGCGCACCTGCCACTGGCCATTTCGGCAAAGCGGAGTGATATCGAGCGCGCAATCGCGGAAGCGCGCCGGGCCATCGAGCTCGGTCCGGAAAATTCTTCGGCCTACCAACTCCTGATGAATTGTCTTCTCGAATCGCACCGCTACAACGAAGCGAGCGATCTCGGGCGCGAATGGCTGACGGTGTCGCCCTATGATGTGGCTGCGCATTCCGCGTTAGGTCCGGCTATGGCCGAAAGCGGCGATCTCGCACCGGCGGCACAGCACTTCGGTTACGTGATGATGTTACGGCCAGAATTCGAACAAGCGCATGCGAACCTGCGGCACATCCTTCTGTCATTGGCCAAGGAGCCGGATGGATTGCAGCGACTCCGCGACATCGCAGCACATGCACCGGATTCGCCACGGATGCTGGACGAACTGGCGTGGTTGCTTGCGACCTATCCCGACCCGAAATCGCGCGACGGGACCGAGGCGGTTCGTCTTGCGGAGCGCGCTTGCGTTCTGACTGAGCGCAAAGTCCCGGCTCTTCTCGACACGCTGGCTGCGACTTACGCGGAAGCTGGAAATTTTGAGAGTGCAGTCAGCGCCGCCGAAGAAGCGCTCAAGCGCGCTCATTCCTCCGGCGACAGTGACGCCATCAAGTTGAGCGAAAAGATTCTGGCGTTACTTCGGGAAAACCTTCCCTATCGCGAGGAGCCAGAGTAATCGTACATCAGCTGGTATCATGAAAATCTGGCCGTTGATTTTGCTCGCGGGCGCGACGCTTGCGTCACGGTGCGAGGACGCAGCGTCAGAATAATCGGCAATCCGGGAAAAGGTTGCGCTTTGCGAATGCGAGCTTCGAGGTAACGACCATAGGTTTGGCTTAACAAGCGAGGATCGTTGACGAAGAGGACGAATGCGGGAGGCTGTAGCTCTCGATCTTCTTTGCCGCTCGCTTGCGCGGCGTAAAACAGTTTGAGGCGTTTGCCGGAAGTCATCGGGGGCGGATTGGCAGCAAAAGCCGCTCGCAGCAACCGATTCAAAACTCCGGTGCCAATACGCTGCTGCGCCGCGCGCCGAACATTTGCGATAAGGGCAAACAATTTGTCGATGCTTTCACCGGTCAAAGCTGAGGCCACCAAGACAGGCGCGTAATCGAGAAAGAAAATTCGGGCGCGCGCGTCATCCACAAGTTGCGTAATCGTCTGCTTTGTCTTGCGGCGCGGTTTGATCAAATCCCATTTGTTCAAAACAACGATCGCTCCCTTGCCTGCCTGCTGAATCAGGCCGGCAATTCGTTTGTCCTGCGCCGTTACACCCATTGTGAGATCGACAATGAGAACACATAGCTGGGCGCGGCGAATGCTGCGTTCTGCGCGCATAACGCTGAAGACTTCAGCTGATGTGGAATGTTTGCCGCGCCTTCGGATTCCCGCTGTATCGATAAATAGAAACTGCTCACCGTCCCGCTGATAAGAGATGTCGATCGCGTCGCGCGTTGTTCCCGGCAGCTCGCTCACAATGGCGCGTTCGCTGCGCACAATTGAATTAATCAGCGACGATTTACCGACGTTTGGGCGGCCAACGATGGCAATGGAAAGTGACTGGTAACTAGGGACTGGTGATTGGCTGACTGCCGAAGGCGAGGGGAGAAGTTGGTCGATTGTTTCTATCAATTCCGAAATGCCGCGATTGTGCTCCGCGCTGACTGATTGACTGTGGGGGAAGCCAAGAGACGCAAAATCAGCGGCCAGATTCTCCTGCTTCTCGTTATCGATCTTGTTAATGACCAGGACGACTGGCTTACGCGATTTACGCAGGATACGCGCGAGCTCCTGATCGACCGGCGACAACCCATCTTTTGCGTCGACGATGAAAAGCAGAACGTCGCCATCTTGAATGGCTCGTTCGACTGCGCGGCGAACTTGCGCCGTCAATTCGGATTCACCTGCGCCCGCAATGCCGCCGGTATCCCAGAGCGCAAACGGTTGAGTCCCGCGGTTGCAAGTGGCCGAGATGCGATCGCGCGTTATCCCGGGCTGATCATGCACGATAGCGATCCTGCGACCAACTAGACGATTAAATAATGCCGATTTACCGACGTTCGGCCGACCCACGATTGCGACATTCGGCCAGGTGTCGGAGCGGTTCATCGCGGAAAGCGCCGAACTCAATATTTTGTGGCGTGTGCATGACCTTCGGCCTGCAACTGTCGCACCCCATCCATGACGTAAATAATTCCGGAAATAAACGTGAACACGCCAGCGGCGACGACAACGTAGAACAGAGGAAGAAAATGTAGCTGCAACATAACCCATGCGATTGCCGCCATTTGCAAGACAGTCGCGACTTTGCCGGTCCAACTTGGTTTCACATGCACTTTGCCATTGAGCAAGTGTAACACACCTGCGCCGACGAGAATCACGGCATCCCGTGTGATAACAAGAACAGGGAACCAGGCCGGAAATCGTCCGTATTCAGGATCGATGTCGCTCCAATTACTGATGCTCAACGTGATGATCGCGCTCAGCAGCAAGCCTTTGTCCGCAATCGGATCGAGAATGGCGCCGAGTGTGCTGCGCTGTTTGTAATGACGAGCGACGTAACCGTCCAAACCGTCACTTACTGCGGCGATCAAGAAAATGGCGATGGCAGTGAAGCGCATCCATTCGACCCGTTTGCCTGCCTGAATGCTCTCGCCGTAATAAATGGCCATCGTGACGAAAGCCGGAATCATCAAAATCCGAACGATTGTGATTTTATTGGCTGTCGTCATTCGGAAGGGCGGGACGAATAAATAATTGTAGGGCGTTTCTGTGAAACGCCAACCTTAGATCGGCATCCGACACAGACGCCCTACAATCCGATGTCGTCGCGATTCCGCTGCTAGCCCTCGGAAACAGCAGAAGCTGGCATGGCCATGGCTTCGTGCCGACCTTCGCAGAATTCCTCGATCATCTTCTTGTTGAATGCTGGAATGTCATCGGGCTTACGACTGGTCACCAGGCCATTATCCACCACGACTTCCTGGTTGACCCAGTTTGCTCCTGCGTTGCGCATGTCTGCTTTGATCGCGGGCCACGAGGTCATTGTTCTTCCGCGGACTAGGTCCGCGCTTATGAGCACTTGCGGTCCGTGACAAATAGCTGCTACTGGTTTGCCTTCCCGAAAGAAATGCCCCGCAAACTCGAGGGCATCCTCATTCGAACGCAGCGCATCTGGATTGTATAAACCACCTGGAATCATTAGTGCATCGAATTCCTCAGGATGCGCTTCATCAACCGTAAGATCGACTGCAAATTTGTCGCCTTTGTCCGAATGCTGCATGCCTTGGATTTTGCCTGATTTTAGCGAAACGATTTTCGTTTTTGCACCCGCTTCATCAAGCGCTTCGCGCGGTTTTGTCATTTCCACCTGCTCAAAACCATCCGCCACAAGAATGGCCACTTTCTTTCCATCAAGTTTTTTTGCCATAAGATTTCCCCTCCGTTGATGTTGATTTCGGTCATGAAAATTGACCGTATTAGAATTACGAAGTGGAGAGGCTTAATGGATGTAGTCATTAGATTCGCGCTGTTGCGCGGAACCGGTTATCGAGACCATTCAATGAGAAACAGTGCGTGCTTCTGATTTCGGGATTTTAAAACCTTCGATTTGTTTTTTGATCTCGTTGGCGAAGCTGGCCGCGCCGGCGCCGTTTACCACGCGATGATCGAATGTGAGCGACAGCGTAATTACCTCTGCGGTTTCATTTTTATTACCGTCTGGAACTAATTCCTGATGCGCCGTGCCGATGAACAGCGTTCCCACTGATGGCGGTACGACGATCGGTGCGCCGGCTTTCACCCCGAACGCACCGAGGCTCGTGATCACCACAGGTGCGTTCATCGCATCAACCTGGCCGCGGCGCGTAGCGTCGACTGTTTCGTTATAAGCCTTGACGAATTCAGGCCAGCTTTTTTTGTCTGCATCGACAATCACCGCTGTCGCGAGTCGATCGCCTTCCAGCGCTACCGCAATGCCCAGGTCGAAATTTTCGCTCTCGACAATACGGTCGTCTTCTAGAATTAAACGGCGGAAAGGCGCGTGTTTTTCCATTGCACGCACGACTGCCCACGCGATCATGACAGAAGGGGAGGGGGTGTTCTTTTCCTCCTTCTTTTTAGCTGCGTCGCGCGTTTTGCGGATTGCCGCCCAGCGCGCATCGATTTGCAAATTGGCAGGAATCACCCGGCTTAGTTTGCGGGTGATGGTAGGCGAAAGTGCAGGCTCGATGCTATAGCGGCGCCTGTCCCCAGCCGCAACTTCAGGCTCCTTGCGGCTCGGGACAGCCACTTCTACACCATCGACTGATTCTTTCGCCGCCCCTTGAAACTGGTCAGCAAACGACAGTTCACCGGTGAGAATAGTGCCGAGCTCCTGGCCGATCTCTACCGTGTCGCCTACTTTTGTTTTCCATTCGCCCATCACACCGGCAAAAGACGACTGAATGGGATAAACGGCTTTGTCCGTTTCGACTTCGCACAGGTCATCATCGAGTGCGATCGGGTCGCCGGGATTTTTCAAAAGCGAAACAATTTTGGCATTCCGAATTCCTTCGCCCATCACCGGAACCGTGATGCTTTGCGCCCGCTGTTTGCTAATTTCCGTTGTAGCCGGGATCGGTGACCCGGGATTTACAGGCTCGGCTTCCATGCGCGACCTGCCGCGGTCAACGCCCGCGCCTACAGCAGCCCGTTTCTGTTTTGTCGCGACTGATCTGCGAATTGCGGCGACGATGCGCTCCACGTCTGGCAACGCCGCATACTCGTAAATCGGATTGTAACCGATCATCACATTCGCTTTGCTCACGAGAATCGGCGGGCTGATCAGTTCATTCCAGAGCTCCGGCTTAGCGATCACGTGCGAAATGATCATTTGACCCACGCTGCAGTTTTCGGTGTCTTCCTGAACAACCACCAGCCGGCCGGTCTTCCGCACAGATTCTTCAATCGCGACACGGTCCCACGGCACGATCGAGCGCAGATCGATCAACTCCACGCTCGTTTCGTTCTCGATCTCTGCGATCGCTTCGAGCGATTTCTCCACCGTATTTCCCCACGCGATCAATGTCAGGTCGGAGCCGGTTGCGCGTTTTCGGGCCTGACCCAACGGGACGGCGCGAATGGGCTCCGCATATTCGTGTTCGGCCCAAAGCATGTGCTTTGGAATAAGAAAGATCACTGGATCATCGGCGTGCATCGCTGTCCAAAGCAACCCCGCTGCGTCGTCCGGTGTGCTCGGGATGACGACACTCAGTCCGGGATAATGCGCGAACACCGCCTCGTTCGCCTGGCTGTGCCATAGGCTTCCGCCGGGCAGATAAGCGCCATACGGCGCATAAATCACGGTCGGACATTTCCAATTGCCATACGATCTCCAACGCAATGTCGAAATGTTGGTGACGAGCTGGTTGAAGCCTGGATAAATAAAATCAATAAATTGCAGCTCGAACACCGGCCGCCTGCCATACGCAGCCAAGCCGCAGGCAACGCCGAGAATCGTCGATTCAGCGAGAGGTGAATTAAAAACCTGATTTGGAAACTGGGTTGAAAGTTTTTGCGTGATACGGAACACACCTCCTTTCGGATCTTCGATGTCCTCGCCGAAAATGATGCGGCGCGTGTCTTCCTCGAGACCGGCGCGCAATGTTTTATTGACGGTGTCGCCAATGCGATATTTCCCCGGCGGTAGGATCTCTTGATCGATCTTCGGAGCCGATTTGCTGACATTAGCGAGAAGCTCGTTAGGCGATGGATCCTCCGTCTTCTCCGCTTCGTTATACTCGCCGCGAATGCGCTCCTTGACTTCATTATCCAGCCTCGCGAATTCCTCGGCGCTGATCGCGCCTTCTTCAATTAATTGATCTTTCCAACACTTGAGCGGATCGACTTTCTCCAGCGCCCGTAATTCTTCCTCGCTGCGATAAAGTTTTTGATCATCGGAACTGGTGTGACTTGAAAGCCGTTCCATCCTGATCCAGAAAAAAAATGGCCCAACACCGGCGCGAATTTTCTCGAATGCCTCTGCTGTGGCGTCATAAATCTGCTGCACATTTTGTCCGTCAATCCGGCGCCAGTTGTCAAGCTCTAGAACATTCAAAGCGAGCGGATTAGTTTTGCGCGTTGGCATGCTGATGCCATAGGCGTTGTCTTCGACGAGAAAAAGCACGGGCAGCTTCTTCTCTTTGGCAAAACAGATCGCTTCAAAAAAATCTCCCTGGCGAGTTGCGGCGTCGCCGACTGTGGTCACGACCAAGTTCTTCTTGCTATCCAACTGAATGCCCCAGGCAATACCGCAAGCGGGAAGGAGTTGCGAACCGGTTGGTGTAGGCACGCTCCAGATGTGCAGGTCCGAATTGCTGTAATGGGACGGCATCTGGCGGCCGCCGCTTCCGGTGTTGCGTTTGGCGAAATATTCCAGACCCAGTTGGCGCGTCGTCATCCCGCGCCCGAGAATTAGACCGCGATCACGATAATACGGGACGATGTAATCGTCCGGCTCCATCTGTATCGAGACCGCCGCGAGCGCCTCGTGACCCATTCCTGAAACGTGAAAATGTCCCTTGCCCTGGCGATTTAGATTCTGCTCGCGCAGATCTGCATGGCGACTCTCCAGGATCGTGGTTAAGAGTCGCAGTTTATCTTCCTTGCTCAGCGCAGGCATACGGCATGATCTTACACTGCACTCACCGATCGACAATCACACGGATTTGCTTCGAATAGAAAATGCAGATGGAATGGACAACATCAAAATTGCCGCGGGAAACGGGAGTGATCGAGCATTACCGCGAATATCTTCCCGTTTCCGAAGCGACACCGATTGTTTCCCTAGGTGAGGGGAATACCCCGCTGATTTATTGTCTCCAATTGAGCAAACGGGTTGGTCGTGGCTGTGAAGTTTTCGTTAAGAACGAAGGAGTAAACCCGACGGGTTCCTTCAAGGATCGTGGTATGACGGTGGCCGTATCCAAAGCGATGGAGCACGGCGCGACTGCCCTGATTTGCGCGTCCACGGGAAACACTTCGGCTTCAGCTGCTGCTTATGCAGCGCGCGCGGGAATTTCGTGCGTCGTGGTCTTGCCCGTGGGAAAGATTGCGACTGGCAAATTGCTGCAAGCTTTTGCCTATGGAGCAAAGATCGTCGCTGTTGAAGGGAGTTTTGATGACGCGCTCCGAATTGTGTGCGAGCTCGCCCAGCACGGCGACTTTGCTGTCGTGAATTCGATCAATCCAGACCGGATCGCGGGACAAAAGAGTGCCGCGTTTGAGATCGTCGATGTTCTTGGCGATGCGCCCGACTTTCACTTGCTGCCAGTGGGCAATGCTGGAAACATCACCGCATACTGGGCGGGCTATCAAGAATACCAGGCACGCCGAAGATCGACGAAGTTGCCAGAGATGATTGGCTTTCAGGCGGCTGGCGCGGCACCAATTTTTTACAATCGAATCATTGAAAAACCGGATACGATTGCGTCCGCGATTCGCATCGGCAACCCGGCCAGTTGGAAACAGGCCCGCGCAGCAATCGCCGAATCACATGGTGCGATTGACATTATTAGTGACGAAGAGATTATCGCTGCGCAGACATGGCTGGCGCGACGCGAGGGAATCTTTGTCGAACCAGCGAGCGCGGCCGGCATTGCCGGACTTTTCAAATGCTGCGAATCAGATGAGGCGGCGTATTCATTTCAGAAAATCCCGGATGCGAGCCGAATTGTTTGCACCGTCACGGGGCACGGATTGAAAGATCCAGAGGCAGTTATTGAGCGCATGAAAGAATTAAAATCGGTTCCAGCAACCGTGGAAGATGTGCAGCGCGCTATCGGGCTGTAGTTGCCGGCACTGCGTGTGCCGTATTCCTCTGAACATCGGTAGCTGCGACGCAACGCGCGCAAGGGTTTATTTTGGAACTTCGCATTCATGTTTCATAATCTATTGATGACATGCGTCTGATTATTCAAAAATATGGCGGCACTTCTGTAGCGACTCCTGAGCGAATTTGTAATGTGGCGCGTCGAATCATTGAGACGCAGCGAGAAGGTTGCCGTGTTGTAGCGGTCATCTCGGCCATGGCGGGAGTGACCGACGAGTTGATCAAACTCGCACGCGGTGTTTCGGCGCATCCAACGGAGCGCGAACTCGATATCTTGCTCGCGACTGGCGAACATGCCGCCACCGCCCTGACCACGATGGCCGTAAACGCGCTCGGCGGAACAGCTATCTCACTGACCGGCGCTCAGGCGGGAATCTTAACCGACCGTAATCACACCAAGGCGCGGATCGCAAACATTAGTCCAAAGCAAATTCACGAGATGTTGTCGGAGGATTACATCGTCATTGTGGCTGGTTTTCAGGGTCAGACACCAGAAGGAGAAACGACTACGCTCGGTCGTGGCGGCTCTGATTTGACGGCAATTGCGTTGGCCGGGGCCTTGAATGCAGATGTCTGCCAGATTTTTACTGATGTCGACGGGGTCTTCACCTGCGACCCACGGGCCGTTCTTGACGCCAAGAAACTCAACGAAATTGCCTACGATGAGTTGCTTGAGATGGCGGGCAGCGGCTCCAAGGTCATGCAGTCGCGTGCCGTGGAATTTGCGAAAAAATTCGGCGTCGAATTCGAAGTGCGATCCAGCTTTAACAAGAGCAGCGGGACGATCGCAAAGGAAGAGACAGCTAGCATGGAGGACGTTGTTATTCGCGGGATCAGTCTCGACCGTCATCAAGCAAAACTCAGCATCGCAGGAGCGCGTGACGAACCGGGAATTGCCGGCTGGATTTTTTCAAATATTGCCGCAGCGCACATCATCGTTGACATGATTGTGCAGAATGCGTCGATCGGTGGAACGATCGACATTTCGTTCACGATTCATGAGGATGAACTGGATAACGCCCGTAAAATTTTGATGCCGGTGGTCGGCCAGATTGGCGCAAAGCGCTTAAACACTACGAGCGGCATGGCCAAGTTGAGCGTAGTCGGAATCGGAATGCGATCGCATTCGGGGGTAGCGGCGCGAATGTTCGAATGCCTGGGACGAAGCGGCATCAATATTCAATTGGTCTCTACATCGGAGATCAAGATCGCAGTCATCATCGATGAAAAAGAGGCGGACCGGGCCGCACAATTGATACACGCCGAGTTCGGTCTGGCGCGATTGTTGCCCGCCGCCTCTGCGACGCGGCCACTTGCTTGAGCAGTTACGGATGCCGCACGGGATCGACGTAAAAGTCCTGTGTTCCTTCGATGCGCATTTTGTAGCCGAAGATCCCGTGAATGACAACGGCTCCCGGATGATCCGTGACCTTAGGTCGAAAACGGTCCTCCGCGTTTGCCTGTTTCCATACTGTCCCATCTTCCAATCGAATCACCGTTCTGCCTGTCAGGCCGTTAAATGAACCATCTACACGGCTTACAAGCAGATCCAGTTTCGTTCGCTCCGCGCGCGCAGTGGCTTTCTTTTCGGCGACTTGCCGGTAACCCTGGAGCCAGGCATCGAGCTTTTGCAGCTCTTCCGCCGAAAGCTTGTTCAGACCCGCGGCCCTGAATTCCTCTGGTGTCATCATGTCATGGATGCTGCCGGCGGCTTCCTCTTGTGCCGCGCGAACCGGCACCACGGAAGTTAGAATCAGGAAGAGACCAAGGATCAAATGAGGGATTAAAGCGCCGGGCGAAGTATTCATATGGTTGGCAGGTTAAGTCGAAGTTCGCGGATGCTAACACTGGCCGCCGCCAGGTCAAGGGGCTGCCCAATTCCCGCCAATAGAGCCGTAGTTCTTGCCGTCTCGTAAGAAGCGATCAAAACCGGACGCGCGTGGCGAACTCAGAAACCTTCGCCGACCTGGCGACCCGCACGGGTCGGCGACTGGTGCTGGTTATTGGCGGCTGGCGAACCAATGGGTGCGCCATTTCTCGAAATCAAAGGGTATGTTATGCGCACATGGATTTACACGTTATTAAAGGAGAAATCCAAGCTTACTACTATGGATCAGGCAGTTCCGCCAGACATTGAGCCATGATTTGGGCGATGTAGACTGCGTCGCGGGGGAGTCGACCGGGCAAATGCCGTCGGCTGCGCAAGTCGGCGGCAAGGCGGTTGTCGGCCGTAGACCCGCGGCCACGCCAAACCGCCGTCAAAATAGCGGATTCAGGCACTTAGTCCCTTACTGCGGCATATCGAAGTCGAAAGGAGAGCGGAGGGCCCGAGGATAGGAAATCAAGCGCACATAACATCAGACAATATATGTCATATAAAATCGATATGTTAGATATTTCTTATATATCTCTCGATACACACCAGTCCCTGCACGCTGTCCCTCAATGGCACCGGGACACATTGGTCCCGAGCAAATGCCTGGCCCATGCCAGCTCGATTCCGCAGCACTCCTCCTCGAACTGGCACGCATCCGCGATCTAGCACTCCGCATCCCTGCAACCCGTAACGAACTGATCGGCCCAACCAACAGCGTAATCAACGCAATTTGGGATCTCCAGGAACGCCTCAGGTTCTACCTGCATCTCCACTGCGAAAAGGAACGCCAGTTTCGCAAAAGAAGCCGCTGCGGCACTCTCGAACAATTCAGACCAAGCCCTCCCATCGACAAGCCGCGGCACGGCCGGCCAATGCACGTCGGAGAGCCTGATGAGCGGGTTGCGTGAGAACGGACGGTTTAGGAAGCGGCGCCCTTTACCGCGCGAGAGGACCCAGACAAAAGTGGAACAGATGATCAGCTCTTCGTGGAGCAGCTAACTCGTCGTGCCGTTCGACTGAAAACCAAGCGGGCACACGAACCATTGACATAAATCAGTTCGTAACACACATCTCCAAACGTTGTCCTTGTATATGTCATATGTACTCTGTGCGGGTTTCAGCCCAAGTTGATTTTGTGACGGTCAGTCTGACGGCGGCGAAACATAACGCCAAAAAGCTATTCAGAATCGAACAACAAGGCAGGCTTTGGTGAAATTGGAGGAGAGAATGGCTCGCCTGGTTCTGATTTGCGACGGTGATGATCTCGTAACGCATAAGTTAGGCAACGTTACCACGATTGGCCGTGCTTCGTTGAACCAGATAGTCATTAACAATCCGGCGGTATCAGCGCAGCACGCGATAATCACAAGATTTGATGACTCCTATCGGCTGAAAGATTTGAATTCAACAAACGGGACACAGGTCAATAACGTATCTATTACCGACGTTGAGTTGAAGGATGGCGACAAAATTCGATTTGGTTCCGTCGTAGCGGTTTTTGCGGGGCATCGCGGAAATTTTGCCGCACAGCGATTATGAAGGGACTGACCTCGGAAAACTGGCGCGCGAAGTTGCTTTCCGTCCTGCGCGCCAGACTGACCCTGGAAAACTGGCGCGCGAAGTTAATGTCCGTGCTGCTCGCGACAACGATTTGGTACCTGATCAAAAAGAACGTAGCGACGACGCCCTCGCCGTCTGAAACGTCCTCCCCGGCGCCAGTTACGGAAACGCGCTGAGGGCGACTTAATTCCGCCGGTCGCCGCGTCGAGTTAGGTCTGGCGGACCACTTGCAGCTCGCTTGCTCACGACACGACCGCCAGTTGATCAATACGGGTTGCTCGAGGCTGAGACAATTTGCTCCCTGCGCCCAGCAAAAACCATGCCCGATAAAATCTCACTTGATATATGTGATATAAAACCGTGTCTAAAATTGGACCCCGATTTTCCTACTGTCATCTCCCTTTGGACACCGAGTGTCACATCCTAATCCGCACCAATCAAGGCTCTGGGCCTTCAACGCTGCCATCCTTCTATAGGTTACTGCCGCTCCACTTCAGTTTTTGTCGAACCACGCTGAAAAACGACGCATCGGGTAATGAAGCCAGCGGCAATGTTTTCCTCGCCTTGCGGATGGTGACGATGGATTTTCGTTCGACGTGGATCGGCTTGCGGCCATCCAGTGTTAGGAAGACCGGATAATCCGGATCGCTCGCTTCGATTTCGATTGTCGATCCTTCTGCGACGATTATCGATCGATTCGTGAGTACATGGGGACAGATCGGCGTGATCACAAAAACACCAGACTCAGGATCAAGAATCGGTCCGCCGGCCGAAAGCGAGTAAGCAGTCGAGCCGGTAGGTGTCGCGACAATCAGGCCATCTGCATTGAATTCCGTGAGTGGTTCGCCGTTGACCCGTGTGTGCAACATTACCAGGCGCGAAAGTTCGCCGCGGCTCAACACGGCGTCGTTTAGCGCGATCATTTTCGCGGTTTGTTTCTCGCCGAGCCTCACCCGAGCTTCGAGCAGCGCCCTCTGACTAAAATTAATTCGATCTTTCGCGATGCATTCCACCGCTTCGCGATAGGTCGAAGAATTCGCGCAGGTCAGGAAACCGAGCGAGCCGATGTTGATGCCGAAGATTGGCTTGATGACGTCGCCGAGTTGCCCAACTACGCGCAGAATCGTTCCGTCACCGCCGGCTACAACCAGCAGGTCCGCTGCAGCGCCTAATTCTGTCATCGAATGCCCCGATTTCTTTCCAGCAATGTGAGCCGTTTCCTTTTCGAGCAAGATCGAGATCGAAAAGCGACCGAACTCCTGAGTAATCGCGTTAACCAGATCGGCGACGCCTGGTTTCCCCGTGTGCGCGATTAAGCCGATCGTTTTCGCATGCATGCAAAAAATTCCTGGTTGCCGTCCGCGCCTTTGATAGCAGATGGAACAATCCCGATCACGACATAGCCCAGATGCGTCACGAATGCGACGATCCTGTCTTGCGCCTTTTCATGCAAGTCGGGATCGCGAACGATTCCGCCCCTTCCTACTTCCGAACGTTGGAGTTCGAACTGCGGTTTGATCAGTGCGACAATCACGCCGGCTGGGGTTAGCAAGTCGAAGGCATTCGGCAACACTAGGGTCAACGAAATGAAGGAAACATCAATCACACAAAGATCGACAAGGTCCGGAATGTGCTTGTGTGACAGAGATCGCGCGTTGACTTTTTCGAGAACAATTACGCGTGGATCGTTGCGAATTTTCCAATCCAATTGGCCGTGGCCGACGTCGACCGCATAAACCCTTGCGGCTCCGCGCTGCAACATGCAATCGGTAAAACCCCCAGTGGAAGCGCCGATATCCAGTGCGATCTTCCCGCGCACATCGATTTTGAAATGATCAAGACCGCCTTGCAGCTTCAATGCGCCTCGCCCGACATATTTTCGCCTCGGCTTTACCGCAATCGCCGCTTTCGAATCGAGAAGCTCAGATGGCTTCGCCGCAACCCGAGTACCGACCTTTACGTCGCCAGCCATCACCGCCCGTCGTGCTTGCTCGCGGCTTGGGAACAATCCCTTTCCAACGAGAAGCTGATCAAGCCGTAACTTCTTCGGCATCTTTCCTGGTAGTCGAACTGTGGCGGCGCCAGACTTCAGTAATCGACGCGCGAATGGCTTCCACAGCTTTGGTTAACTCGGCGATTGTGATGCACAATGGCGGCATCAGAACGACGACATTCCCGATCGGTCTGGTTAGAAGACCGTACCGTCGCGCTTCAAGGCAGGTGGCTGTGGCCGGGCCAGGTCGCGCGATTTCCGGCGATTCTTCAATCTCTATTCCGGCAATAAACCCGCACTGGCGCACTTCCTTGACTCCGGGAAGGTTCTCAAGACCAGCAAGGGCCGAGCTCAAGTGCCGGATTTTCGGCTGCAGTGCTTCCAAGACACCCTCGTTCTCAAAAACCTCAAGGCTTGCTTTGGCTGCAGCGCAACCAAGCGCATTTGCTGTATAGCTATGCCCATAGGCGAGCGCTTTACCTTCAGCTATTGAGCCATCGAAGGCGGAGAATAGTTTTTCAGATATTAAAGTAATAGCAAGCGGAAGATACCCTCCACTCAATCCTTTAGCCAGAACCATAATGTCTGGAATTACTCCTTCGTGGTCGGTCGCAAACATCCGGCCTGTCCTGCCAAAACCGGTCATAACTTCATCAACGATCAACAGCGTATCGGTTCGACTGCACCATTCGCGAACGGCTCGCAACGTGCCAGACGGCCAAAGGCGCATCCCTGCGGCTCCCTGAATAAGCGGCTCAATCACAACGGCAGCAACCATCGCCATTTCAGCCGGTGCAAGGGCTTCCAGCGCCTTTATGTTTGGAACTTGCATGGCCGGGAACTTCCAGTGGGGCGAGGCAAATTGGAACATAGCCGCCGCGCCGAGACTTGCGGCGCCTGCGGTATCGCCATGATAACCACTCTGAAAGGCGATAAACCGATGTTTTCTCGAGTGCCGCAGCCGCCAATACTGATCGGCAATTCTCAACGCGACCTCGATTCCGGTCGAACCATCATCGGAGAAAAAAACTCTGCTTAAAGACCTGTCTGGGAAAAGCGCTATGATCGCCTGCGCGAGCTCGATGGCCGCAGGATTCGTGAAACCGAGAAATGAACTATGTGCCATCCTGCCAAGCTGACGGCAGATGGCCGCGTTGATATGCGGATGATTATGGCCGTGGATGTTCGTCCAGATAGATGAATTGCCATCGATGTATTCGCGGCCTCTGCTGTCCCGCAGCAATGCCCCCTTACCTTCGACCAAAACCAGCGGCTCATGCTCCGCAGTGCACCATTCACGCATATCGGTGAAGGGATGCCAAACAAACTGCTTGTCCGCTTTGATCAGCTCTTCCGTGTTCCAATTAGTCATGATTGCTTTTGGACTGCGGCGACATGTCGCCGCTTTTAAAGCGCAGATCTGTCCGCGTACTCCATAAGATCACTTCTCGTTACCAAAACCACGCCGAAACTCGCTCATTGATCCGCTCTTTGCTCCTGAATTAGTTTCTCGACAGACCCAACGTCTTCGGCCGAAGCACGGCGCCGCTGATATTTTCGAACAAGGATTTCTTTTAACGTTAATAAGTCCTCCAGCAACGGGCGCTCATAATATGTCCAGTCAAGATCGCCGGCGGTTTTCGATTGGAACCGCCACGCGCCGCCGAACTTTGTGGCGCGTACTTCGCGTTTTTTGCCATGTCGATCCTTGTCCGTCCAAATATGTTGACTCGGCATCGCGGCGAAACCTTACAGTAACGGGCTTGAAAGACGTAGCTAGATTGGCGGCCTATTTTGCTGCGACCATTCTCGTTGGAGCGCTCTTTGCGCCCTTTCTTTTTTGGTCGGCTCAATCCCTTTCCGCGCACGGCTTGCTTCCTTTTCTCGCAAAATACGATTTCGAAACGTTCTTTCACCGCGCCATTCTGATAGCCGCGGCGCTTTTACTCTGGCCATTTCTTCGCGTCAGTCATGTGCGGCGCATAGCCGATCTAGGCCTTGCACCCAATCCACGCTGGGGCCGCCATCTCTTTGCCGGTGCTATTCTAGCGGCAGTTCCCCTGCTCTGCTGCGGAGCTTTGCTCATTGCATTTCATGTTTACTCGTTTCGGCACACTTTTGCCTGGGCGCGTTTTGGCAAGATGCTTGTCGCCTCGATAACTGTTCCATTCATCGAAGAAGCGTTTTTTCGCGGGATCGTTCTGGGCGTTTTACTAAGGGCCGGCCGAAAGTATATGTCGATAGTTGTGGTTTCGGCGATCTTTGCAGCGGTCCATTTTCTTAAGGCGCCAGAGCGGACATCCGACATCGTAACATGGACCTCGGGCTTGAATTCGATTTCCCAGTCACTTGGACGAGTTGTGGATCCGATGATGCTTGCCTCTGCGTTTGCGACGTTATTTGTCATCGGCTGGATTCTCTCTGACGCGCGCGTGCTTACTCGGTCTTTATGGCTGTCGATTGGCCTGCATGCTGGCTGGATTTTTGGGAGCGGCACTTTTAGCCGGGTGGCACGCCAGCAAATTGTTGCCCTTCCCTGGCTGGGAAAGAATCTGCTGGAGGGAATTGTGCCGCTTGGCGTTGCCGCCCTGACTTGGGTAATAATGCGAACCTGGTTGAAGTATGATCGCACTTCCCAAATTTGAATTATTGGAAGCGGCCGCATCGCTTCTCTACCCGCCAGTATGCATAATCTGCGGGGGAAAGATTCAAGCTGGCAAGTATCTGTGCGATCAGTGCGAAGCGAAGGCCGTCCGCATCGCTGCACCGTTTTGCCAGAAATGCTCCGAACCGTTCGAAGGTGCCATCACCAGCGCGTTTACATGCGCCAACTGTGCCCACCGCACGATTCACTTCGATGCAGCCGTGGCCGCATACCGCGGCCGCGGTATCGTCCGCCAGATCATTCATGACTTTAAGTACGGGCGCCAGATTCACTTGCGCCATCTCGTGGCGCGCTGGCTCTGTGCGGCATTTGATGATCAACGGCTTCGCGGGCAGCAATTCGACATCATTATCCCGGTGCCGTTGCATCCGACCCGGCAACGAGAACGCGGATTCAACCAAGCCAGCTTGCTTGCCCAGTTGCTAAGTAAGCAGATATCAATTTCATCCAAACCGTTGCTCGAGCGCATCCGGTACACGACCACACAAACTGCGCTTGATCGCGCCGAGCGTATGGAAAATTTGCATAATGCATTTCGTTTACGAAAAAACACGGACGTGCGAGGTTTGCGCGTGTTGTTGATCGACGACGTTCTGACAACCGGTTCTACGCTGAGTGAGTGCGCGCGTATTTTGAAACGCGCGGGTGCAATCTCTGTTCATGCGGCTACAGCTGCGCGCGCATAATTCCCATGGCTATTTTCAAGAAACCAGCAATCAAGGCGCAAACTCAGAAAAAGCGCGAGATTCCGCATGGTCTTTTCCAGAAATGTCCCGGGTGTTCGGAAGTTGTGCCGGAAATCGAGCTTGCGCAGAACCAGCGCGTCTGCCCGCGTTGCGATTATCATTTTGCGCAATCGGCTAAGGAGCGGCTCGAAAATCTGCTCGATCCCCAGACCTTTGTGGAGATGGATGCCGATCTGCGGTCCGTCGATATTTTAAGTTTCCAAGGAATGGCGAGCTACAAAGATCGCCTCAAAAAATATCAGGAAAGCACCGGTCTGTTCGACGCTGTGATCAGTGGATACGGAATTCTTGATGGCTACAAGGTCGCGATCGCGGTTATGGATTTCGGCTTTCTTGCTGCGACGATGGGATCGGTAGTTGGCGAGAGAATTACGCGCACGATCGAATATGGAACTGCTGGGCGCTGCGCTGTCATCATCGTCGCTGCTTCCGGCGGCGCTCGCATGTACGAAGGAATGTTAAGCTTGATGCAGATGGCAAAAACGAGCGGTGCGCTCGCCCGTCATGCAGAAGAACGGCTCCCTTACATCTCCGTCCTCACGAATCCGACCACCGCCGGCGTCATGGCCAGTTTCGCTTCCCTGGGCGATGTTATTATCGCTGAGCCGAAGAGCATGATCGGCTTCGCCGGGCCCCGCGTGATTAAAGAAACAACGCATCAGGATTTGCCGGAAAGATTTCAGACCGCAGAGTTTCTTCAGGAGCATGGTTTGATCGACATGATCGTTCACCGCAAAAAAATGCGCGAGCAGATTAGCCAATTGCTCAGTTATTTTTCCGTCGCCCCGTGAACGCAGGCTCTCAGTGCGGCGACCTCCTTTGACATACAAAAAAGCGCTCGCCTGGCTCTATGGCCTCCAGCGCTTTGGGATCAAGCTCGGGCTGGAAAACATCCAGCGACTTATCGCTAAGCT
>WNGK01002089.1_pt1 | contig 51116 bp, 49 predicted proteins | sample 5400601 | NCBI WGS metagenome assembly WNGK01 (sample SAMN13153376, study PRJNA577476) | soil metagenome | isolation source: 60 cm soil or saprolite under Garry oak tree replicate 1 | place: USA:California | collected 2016-06-15 | reverse complement strand
GGATTCAGCTCCCCGATTTCGCTGGTATCGACCGTGCCGTTCGCTCCCTGGCCGACTTCGACCAGGCCGAGCGAAGTTCCCGCATCCATCATGCCCGGATAGACGGTCAGGCCTCGGGCTTCAATCGTCTGCGCTCCTGCCGGAACGTTGACGTTCGTGCCCACGGCATCGATTTTCCCATCGCGAATCACGACTGTGCCGTTTTCAATATCCGGCCCCGCCAAGGTCACGATGCGCGCGTTGCGAATCGCATAAGTCCCGCGCGGGATGGTCACGCCCTGCTGGGTTGTGGGGTTGCCGATCTGCTGAGCGGTTGCTGAGGCGCACAATAGAAATGAGACGACAACTAAACGAGCCAGGATATGAGCCAAGTGCCCCGAAGGGGCCAAAGACAGTAGCCAGGGGCAAGCGAAGCGCCGCCCCTGGATCACCTTCGCAGTTTTGACGGCACGCTGAAGGCGTGCCAGAGATCGAAGAAATCGAAGCAATCGGCGCGGGGTGGCTTGGTTTGTTCTGTGGGCGACACTGCAATCATCCTGCGTCCCTTCAGGACGCCGGTCATTTTTTGGGTTCGATCCAGGGGCGGCGCTTCGCTTGCCCCTGGCTACCATCTGTCGCCCCGTTGGGGCGAAGGTTCGCGCGTCTCGGTGTCTCCGCGTTTCCGCATCTCTTCTGATCATGGTTGAACTCCCTCCCAGATATCGTCGTCATCTCTGCCGGGACGACGACCACGCGGCGCCTGAGGCGGTCGGCCTCCGGCTGACGGCCGGTTCGGCTCAGCCTGCTCCAACTGGGCGCGCTCCTTCGCTAACTCCGCGCGCATGGCCAAATCCCTTTCCCGATCAAAGAAGATATCGCCGTCAATGAAGGTGGTGTCCACGCGAGAGTAGACACTCAGCGGATGACCGTTCCAGATGGCGAGATCCGCGTCCTTGCCAACTTCTATGGACCCGACGCGGTCTTGAATGCCCAGTTGAATTGCGGGATTGATAGTGATCAGCTTGAGCGCTTCTGCCTCGCTCAGATCGCCATAGCGCATCGCCTTGGCTGCTTCGATATTCAAACGGCGAGCACGCTCGTCAGAATCCGAGTTCACCGACGTGACCACTCCAGCGCGCGCCATGATCGCGGTGTTGTAGGGAATGGCATCGTAAGCTTCAATCTTATAGGCCCACGAATCAGCGAAAGTTGATCCACCCGCGCCATGTTGCGCGATCTCTTTGGCAACTTTGTAGCCTTCGAGCACGTGCTGAAAAGTTTTGACCTTGAAACCGAATTCATTCGCGATGTTGATGAGCATCATAATTTCATCGGCGCGATAACAATGCGAGTGAACGTAGCGTTTGCCTTCGAGCACTTCGACCAGCGGATCGAGTTGCAAGTCACGCCGCGGCGGGATTAGGTTCTTGTCGCCCCGTTTGACGGCCGCGTTGTATTCGTCCCAGCTCTTTTTGTAATCGCGCGCGCGCGTGAAAGCATCGCGAATTACCTCTTCGACGCCCATGCGCGTGTTTGGATAACGACGCTGTACTCCGGGCAGGTTGGGAGAGCTTGATCGCTTCACGTTCTCGCCCAGTGCGAACTTAATTCCGGGTGGCGCGCCCGGAAAAATGAATTCTTCAATCGGCCGGCCGTACTTAACTTTCACGACTGAGTTGAGTCCGCCAATCGGATTGGCCGAGCCGTGCAGAATATTTATGGTCGTCACGCCGCCAGCCAGCTCTCGGTAAATATCAATGTCCGTCGGATTGAGAATGTCGCGCGTGCGAGCCATCGACGTCACCGCCAGCGAGCCCTCATTGACGGCATCCATCATTGTGTGCGAGTGGCAGTCGATAATGCCCGGCATGAGATATTTGCCAGTGCCGTCGATTACGCGCGTGTTAGCAGCCGCCTTAAGGTTCTTGCCGATGGCTGCAATCCTGCCTTTGCGTATCAGCACATCGGAATTTTGAAGGGTTCCGTGCGTGACGGTCAGCACAGTCGCGTTGCGAATCAGTGTTTCGGTTGGATTATCAGCGCGTGGTTGCTGCGCCAGCGCTGGCCGAATTGGCAATGCGCTTATCAATGAAAGCAAGAGTAAACGTGAAACTGCTTTTTTCATCGTCATGAACTCCCTTCGCATCTCTAAGAAGCTCGCGCGACTTCGCTAAAGGCTGGAGCTTCCCGTTCTTTTAGCTAATACTTGCGGCCCGTAGCAGTCCCGTAGGGACAAAATATTTATAGAAATGTCAGGTTCAACAAAAACTTCCGGCAGCTCCTTAGGAGCGCAATGTTGCTGCGACCAATCATCGATCGAAACATTGCGCTCCTGCGGAGCAGGTCCGGCGATTGCCTGTCTCGATCTATAAACATTCGGCTCCTCTGGAGCGAAAAACAAATCTGATTTACAGCACAATATCTTTACGGCTGGCGCGATCCCGTAAACGTAACAGTCCCGAGGGACGATTGAACTGTGCCGCTCATCTCATCGCCTCGAACAGTGCCATCTATCGTCAGTTCAACCGCCTGGCCTTGAATGTTCGCCATAGCGACTACGTGAAATGCATTGCCGGTCACGGTTCCGCCACTGAATTCACACGTGCCAATCTGGGTTTGAAGCGAGCCGGAGATTGCACCGCCTTCCTGGCGAATTACGAACGTTCCGGGCATGCTCTGTCCGCCGACGTCCATCGCAATGGCCCACGTACCGTTGAAATTGGGGCGCGCTTCTTCGGCCGGAGCGCCAACGGGCCGCGGTCCTGTCCCGGCACCGCCAGCCGGAGCGGCCGGACGCAAGTCTACGGGCCGGCCATCGATAAACACGTTCGTGACGCGCGCGTTGCGATCGAAGATATCGCCGCGAGTCACCGTCAGGTTCGCGATCTTTCCGGTTTCAATCGATCCCAGTCGATCGGCCACGCCAAGGATCTCGGCCGGTCGAATCGTCAAGGCGCGCAAAGCCTCGTCGTGTGACAGCCCGTTTTCTATTGCCCTGGCCGCGTTCGGCAGAAAGTCACCCATGTTGGTTAGCGATCCTGATTGAAACGCAAAGCGAACATGAGCCGCGGCCAACTTTCCGGCGGCCTTTTGCGCTTCGACGCGGGCGCGCAAGATGCGCAACGGTTCAGGATCAGCTTCCGGCGCTGCCGCAGTCGTGCGTTTGGGAAAGTTGAGCGAAAGCAAGACTGGCACGTCTCCGGCTCGGAGTCGATCCGCAACCGTTGCCGCTTCCGCACCCCCCGCGATAATCGCGTGCAGCTTAAACTCAGCGGCCAGATCCAGCGCTCGCAGAATCTCGCGCTCGCTATTGGCGTACATCACTACGGGCATCTTGCCGTCGATTACCGGAATCAGCTCCGCTAATGATCGATCCAGCTCAGGCCGGCGGGTGCCGCGTGGCGCGCGCTCGTAAATCTCAAAAGCCTTTTGGTACCTCTGCGCGTCAAGGAGCATTTGTCTCAACGCGGCAAAGACGCCCATCAGTGAATTGGGAAAGCCACCCACGCGAAGCGGCTGGAAACCAACGTGCATGGCCACGGGCGATCTCACGATCATCTGTTGCGAGGTGTCGCCCGCCAGGTTGATCAGGGCCGATTGGCCGACCCAGATGCCGCCGCGCGGCGCGCTTAGGGCGGTTGTGATCCCGACGTTTCTAGCCGCTTCGATCTCCGAGCCGCCGGGCTTGATCGAATCTTCGGCCATTACCTCGGGCTGCAATCCCGGAGGCTGAGTCGAGTTTGGCCCGCTGCTCGGAGTCGTTGCGCGAAGCTGGGCCTGCAGGAAGCCACCTCCCGGTCCGCCCGCAGGCGAAGGCGCCGGGGATGGCGCTGGAATGCAGAGGTTGGTATTCGAGTCGAACAGCCCCGGATAGACGGTCAATCCTGTGCCGTCAATCACGCGCGCGTCAGCGGGCGCGGTAACTTTGTCGCCGACCGCCGCGATCAAACCATTGCGTATGACGACGGTACCGCGCTCGATTACCGGGCCAGACACAGTAATGATGCGCGCGTTCGTGATCGCGTACGTGTCGATCGCACTGTGTTGTGCTTCGACAAAGTTGATGACCGGAATGACGAATGTGAACAGGGCTAATAGAGCTGTGCAGATCCGCAGGCGGGTTCTTGGCATAGTTAATCCAATCCCATCGAGAGTGTTTTCACAAAACATTTTCGCCGGAAAAGGCGAGCCGCTTGACTTGAAGAGGCGGAAGCTTATCTCAGAAAACCGAACCAGTAAAGTTTTAGGCCATTCGGGTTTTGCGCCTGCTTCTACGCACGAGGTTTGCTACGGGTTTCAACTGAGCGGATGAGTAGCTAGACCGCGAGGGAGGGCGCAGAGGGAGCCCGCGCTGACGCTTGGGCTACTGCCGGGCCGTTCACCACTTCACGGTCCCTTCCTTCGAAGTATCGATCTGCGCGAGCTGAGGTGCATCGCCAAAGAGAAACCCCTTGATGTTGTCGAAGAGAAAATTTTGCGCGTCCGGGTCAGTCAGATCGAGACCATAGTGATTGATGATCTGCGTCTGTTTCTGGAGCCAGCCAGCCCAGCAGGGCTGACAGATCTCAGTCGCGAGTCGTTGTCCGAGTTCATTCGGAAAGGGAGCGAACCCGAGCGCCGGACGCTTTTCGCCGCAGTGTTTGCATTTCATTGTGTCAGCCATTTGAGAATTTCTCCTTGCGAGGGATTATAGCGTGGTCGATACCAAGTTTCGAGTTTCGAGTCTCGAGTTTCGAGTTTCGAGTTTCGAGAGTCTCGAGTTGGGGTTCTCCATTTCGGGCTGATTCCGTAGATCAGTTCAAGGGAAGGTCCGGACCGATTCTGAACTCGAAACTCGAAACCCGAGACTCGAAACTTCATGTTTGAGCTTCGCGGATTGCTCGAATTGTGTCGTCGTCTTTGGGACGGAAGAGTCCGAGGGGCCGAACGTCGCGATAGCGGATAATTCCGCTGGCATCGATCACAAAGACGGAGCGCGCGACTTTGCCGGGAATCAATGAATTCGCGCGGTAAGCATTCGCAACCCTGGCATCGACGTCGGCAAGCAGACGCAAAGGCAGATTGTGATGCTCGGCAAAGTTCTTGTGCGATTCGACCGTATTCGTGGAAATGCCAACAACCTCGGCGCCCGTCGCGGCGTAGTCCTCCCAGCGATCACGAACCGAACACATCTGTCGCGTGCAAATCGGCGTTTCGTCACCCGGATAGAAAAGTAGCACGACGACCTTGCCGCGCTGATCCGAAAGCCGCCACTCGTTGCCATTACCGTCAAGAAGTGTGAAGTCTGGTGCGGTCGCACCGAGAGTTGCGCTGGGTGGCTGAACCATTGAACGATTACCTGGCTTTCTCTGCGCAACCTCTGTGTTCTCTGTGTCTCTGTGGTGAGTTGCTTTTCCGCCCAATTCACCACAAAGACACAAAGAACACCAAGCACACACGGCGAGCTATGGGCGAAAATCCCTAATGTCCTTAAACGGCGTCTCCCGATCACCAAAATCCGGCCGATAGTAATAAGCCGCGCCATCATACTCCTGCATCCAGCCGTCTTCCATTCCCAGTTCGTCCAGCGCGGACAACGCGCGCAGCCATTCTGTTTCGCTGATACGACGCGAAAGCAAAATATGGCGACTGCTGGTGGCAGCTTGATGGGTTGGATAGTACTGGGCCATCAGCGAGACGGCGACGCGCGGGCTCAATTCATCCCTGATCCATTCGAGCGATTCGCCCACGCCTGCAATATCGTTTGGCAAGACGAGCAAGCGAATCACCAAACCGCGCTTCAGCAGACCATCGTCGCCAAAGACGAGTTCATCGCCGGTTTGCCGGTACATTTCCTTGATCGCCAGGCGCGAATGGTCTTTGTAACTCTTCACCTTCGAATAAAAGTAACCAGCGTCGTTCTCGGCGTACTTCAAATCGGGCAGATAAACGTCAACTATACAATCGAGTAGTCGCAGGACCTCAACTGAATCGTACGCGTTTGTGTTGTAAACAACCGGCAAGCGCAAGCCTTGTTCGGCGGCAATCAAGATCGCGCGCGCCATCTGCGGCGCAAAGTGTGTAGGGGAAACAAAATTGACGTTGTGGCAGCCGAGCACTTGCAGCTCCAGCATCATCTCGGCCAGACGCTCGTGCGATACTTCGTTCTTGATCTGCTCTTTGTGTGTTTGTGAGATCTGATAGTTCTGGCAATAGGCGCAGCGCAGGTTGCAGTTGCCGAAGAAGATGTTGCCGGCGCCGTGTGTGCCCACGAGCGCCGGCTCTTCGCCGAAGTGCGGCGTGTACGATGAAACGATCGGCAGTCGCCCTGAATAGCAGGCGGCAATTTCATTATTCAATCGATTGTTGAGGCAATCGCGCGGACAGACAGTGCAGCGTTCCAGCAACGATTCGAGTTTTTCGACTCGCCGGTGCAATTCACCGGAACGAAAGAGACGCAGATAGGAGGGCTCGTCCTGGGAGCGCGGGCATCCAGCGCGCCCGTCTTGCGCTGCTGGCTTTTGCGGATCGGGACTCAAGCTCTTATTTCCGTTGCCGCTCATGACAGTTTCAATCACGGACTAGATGGCCAGCGCTACGGGTGCCTGCGAAAATGCACGAAGTGCGCCTTGTGACCTTCGACGATCTCCGCCGGCGCGACGCGCTTTGAACGGCTCCAGATGAAGTCCATCTCCGCGTGAATGGTGCTGAGCGCCAGTCGCGCCTCGAGAATCAGAAGCATGCTGCCGTAGAAGAGGAAGATCGCGCCAATGATTCCGAAGATTACCGGCGCCACAGTATACCGAGCAGAACCAATCAGCGCGACTACTCCGATGGCTACGCTCGTCGCGACAAAGGCGCCCAGCGACAAATAAAACGTCACCATGCAACGCTGGAGTATGCGCGCGCGCGAGGTCAGCTTGTCCAATTGTTCGAAGATCACCGCCTGTCGTTCCTTATTCATTTCAGTTTGTTGGTCATCATGTACGATCTCTTCCAGCCGGTCCGACAAGCTGCGCACGCGATCGACGACGCGGCCTAACCGGACAGAGGTCGAGAGAATCATGCTCCCGCATGCCGAAATCAACACCGCGGGCGTGATCATCGCCGTCAGGACAGTAATTGCGTTTGAGAGCGGGTTCATAAATCGTCGAACGCTTTATTTATAAGGATTAATCAGACGGAGAGCAACCAGCAACGGCTGAAGGTCAAGACTCATCGCGCTGTGTTATCCTCGGTTCGAGTTTTGTGGCGTTGTTCGCTCGTCACTCGTCACTCATCACTTTTCATCGTGCTATGCGTCTCTGGCTCGCAAAAAGCAGTGAAGTCCCGCTTCGCGAACAGTTGGAGGCGCAAGTCATTCTCGGAATTGTCAGCAACGATCTGAAAGCCGGGCAGCGATTGCCGAGTACGCGCGAACTCGCGCGCCGCTACAAGATTCATTCGAACACTGTCAGCGCGGCGTATCGCCGGCTGTCGCAAAATGGTTGGGTCCAGTTTCGCAAAGGCAGCGGCGTATACGTCCGTGAGTCTTCTATCGATCAGCCCCTGGACAGCAAGATCGAATTGGATCATTTGGTCTCTGTGTTCCTGAGGGTGGCGCGAGAGAAAGGTTTTTCCCTAGCTGAGATTCAAATGGGCCTGCGGCGTTGGCTGTCCCTCCAGCCGCCGGATCACTTTCTCGTAATCGAGCCTGACCCGGAGCTGCGTCGCATACTCGTTGTCGAGGTGGAAAAAGGAACCGGGTTACGAACCGTGGGCGCCGGCCTCGAGCAATGCAAAGACGTCGATCTTTTGACCGGCGCCGCGCCGGTATGCTTGTTGCGACAGGCGGAGAAAGTGCGCAGCTTGCTTCCGCCCGATAAGGATTCCCTGATACTGCATTCGCGATCGGTATCCGAATCGTTGGCGGGTCAGGTCGCACCTCCCTCCGACACGATGATCGCAATCGTCTCACGCTGGACGGAATTCCTGCGCTGGTCGCGCACAATCCTCGTCGCTGCGGGACTCGACCCGGCGGCGATCAGCTTTCGCGACGCCCGCGTGCGCGGCTGGGAGAGGGGTCTGCGATCGGCAGCGCTCGTGATCACGGACTCGCTCATGGCTCATCGTCTTCCTGCGGGTTGTACCACCAGGGTCTTTCCCATCATCGCTGATTCATCAGCAGCAGAATTGCGCGGCTACGCCGAGAGATTTGTGGCGAAACGAGATTGATCATGCCTACCAATGATTATCACTTCGTAGACAAATGGCGAGTCGAAGGCGACTTGAAGGAAGTCGCCGACATCATCGAGGACGCGATCAATCTGCCGCGCTGGTGGCCGTCGGTTTATTTTGAAGTGAAAGAGTTGGAGCCGGGAGGCGAACACGGTGTCCGCAAGCTGATCAGCCTGCGCGCCGCGGGCTGGTTGCCATACACGTTGCGCATAAGCTTTCGCACTTTCGAATCACGGCTTCTCGATGGAAGCGTCTGGCGATCTTGAAGGCACAGGCATCTGGAATTTCGAACAGGATGGCACGCACGTCAACATTACCTACGACTGGACGATTCGCGCCAACAAGCCCGTAGTGCAGAAGTTGTCATTCCTGTTGAAACCGATCTTCCGCTCGAATCACCACTGGACGATGAGGCGAGGCGAAGCAAGTTTGAAACTGGAACTACTGCGCCGCCGCGCTCGCAGTTGCGAAGAGGCCGCGCGCATTCCCGCGCCACCAGGTCCTGCTTTTCCGCATAACCTCTGGCGCCGGAAACGTTCTTAGAATCGCGGCGACCAGATAAAACCCGGCAATCACACTCCGCTCTTCGCCGGTCTGCGACGGGTAGTCCTATGGCGGCTTTTCGTCGCTGGTTTAGGCGGAACCGGCTTTGATACTTCCTGCTTTTTCGGCTTTGCTTGTTCGCGGATGAAGTCGGCTACCGCCTGCTGCGAGATGTCTGCCTGCAAGAGTACTTCAGTCTCGGTAGGAGTAATCACCAGACTGCTCAAGACTGACTGGGCCTGCGAGTCCTTGATTGAGCTGGTTGCCTGTTGCAACAAACTCGAAAGCAAACTCTTGATGATCTTTGCCGTGTCCGGATTGTCGGCATTCATCGCGCCGCGCAACTTGAACGACGTGGCATCCATGGTGATGCCGGCATAAAAGTCCCCGAGCTTTGAATCACAGCGCGAAGTCCTCGGATTGTTCTCCGTGCCCAGCAAAGCAAACGTTTTGGCAAAGGCCAGCATTGGCGATCCGGCCGTGCTTATCAAGGCGGTCGGGTCGCGCATCAGAGAGTTCAGAATGTCAGCGTTGATGCGGCCCTTGCCGTCGGCGGCATCCATTGCTGCTCTGACATATGCGGGAGTACCCGCGACGATCGTGTTGCCACCGATTGTGGCAATCGCTAGTTCAGAAAGCGGCTTGAGGAACGAATTCTTTTGCGCTTCCTTCGCAATTTCCGGGATCATCAACAGACTGATAGTCCGCGAGCCATACTTCTCGTCGCGCAGTTTCCCTCCGGAGGCCTGTCTGATAAGCACCAAAATCGTTTCAGCGCTAAAGTCTCCGCTGGCCACCGCCAGATACTCGGGCAGCGAGAAATTCAATTCCGCAGTCGGTTTCTTAAAGCGCACCTGGAACACGATGAAGTCGATGTTCGCTGGATCGATGCCCGTCTGTTTCTTCACCTCGCTAAGATCGGCCCGCATCTTCGCCAGCTCCGCATCCGGAAGCACGCGGGGAGCGGCCTCAGTAAGGACTCGATGCGGACTGACATAAATCAGCTCATCTGCATCGGGCAGATTGGAGAGGGAACTGACAATTGTCTGGCTCGCACTGGCATTCGTCGCAGTTGTCAGAGCGTTTTGCGCGAGCACGTTTGCGCTCAGCGCCAGAACCGCGAGAATCAATGCCGCTGCTAAATTGGTGACGGTTTTTTTCAGCATGGGGATCCTTCTTTCAAAAGTTTTGTGCATCTTCGCACAAGAGGGTTACGCTCGCCATTGATTTGTTAAGTTCAATCCTTTCAAGGCTGGCAGGACGCCAGGGTGCAGCACTCGTTTTGCGCTCAAACTCGTTCCAGCTCCTTTACGGTAAATTCATTCTCAACGTTTCCGGTATTCAACGTTGATGCCGGTTCGAAGAGTAACACGTGGCACTCCTGGTCGGCGAAAGGCCGGTGTTCTGTGCCGCGCGGGACGATGATCATTTCACCTTCTTCCAGCCAGACCTCGCGATCCTTGCCCGCCTCGCGAAAGTCCATGCGAAACCTTCCCTTCACTACCAGGAACAGCTCGTCCTCATTTTCGTGATGGTGCCAGGTGAATGGTCCTTTGAACTTCCCGAGCTTGACGTATTGGCCGTTTAGCTCGCCGACGATGTGCGGTTTCCAGTGTTCGTTAAAGAGCGATAGTTTTTGATTGAGATTGATCTTTTGCATGATCGTAGTCAGTTGTCAGTAGTCAGTTAACAGCCGCGGATAAACGCGGATTTCACCCGGATCAGAACTCGGCGCCGGATTCACTGGCGCTCACGAGTTCGGATTATTCTGGTCCGCGTTTCATCCGTGTTCATCTGCGGCCTATCCCGTCATCCCATATCGGGCTGAATCACTCACGATATCCTACATCGGGCGCCAGAACTTCGCTGAATCCCAAAATTTGCACCTGCGATTCACAGGGAAAATCGGTGTTTTCATGCGGGCTCGTACTCATCGACCGTGGTGGCACGCTCATTGCCAAATCAATCGAGCGGAGGCTATGACCATGAAAAAAATATTCACACTTATTTTGGCGCTGGTGCTCTTGAGTGTGGCGGCGATGCCGTCGCTGGCCCAGGGTCGTGATCGTCGCACCTATTATGATAATCAATCGCGTGCCAGCAGAGTTTACTACGATCAGCGATATCGTGATCGAAGTTTTTGGGACAAGCATCGTGACAAGTTAACCGTGGCCGGTGGAACCGTTGGCGGCGCGTTGCTCGGAGCAATCATTGGTGGCCGGAAGGGCGCGGCAATTGGAGCGCTGGCGGGAGCAGGCGGCTCGGCCCTCTACACCTACAAGGTTCGTGACCATCGGCGTCCGTTCTAGAGATAAGTATTCAAGTTCGGTCGCGTGCTTTAGCAAACGACCGTCGATTGAGGCCAGGCTGCGAAGGGGAGAGCGCGGTCTGGCCTCAAATCTTTTTGTCCAACTGATTAGGCGGGCGAAGAGCGTCTTTCAAGAATCAGCAAGGCGATCTGCAGCATGCTGGAGATCGTGCCAACCGGCAAATACCAGAGCGAGCCTGTGGCCGCGACGATCATGGCCCACCACGTCCACGGCCGTTTCTGCGCAAAGAACGAGACAATAATTAGCCACGCGACCCCATAGACGACGAAGATGGCTTTCATTAACGGGGAACGTGGCTCGATGCCCACGGCCAGAACAACCTTTGACCAGGGACCAAGCTGGCCGGCGTACGCGCCGCTCGCCGGTGTGACGTAATCACCGACGGCAAAGGCGCGCGCCCCATCGAAGGTCATCCAGCCGGCCTGCAACAAGGCGAGAATGATTACTATTGAGCGAATCCAGCGATTCATCGTGTGTACGTCAAGCTTCCTCAGTTTGCAAAGATCGCATCCAGCAGCATTGCCAATCGATAGCCCGCCTTCGTCAACTGTTCGCCGACAACCGGTTTGTTGACCTCTTCGTAGTCGCTCGCCCGCGTCACGTCGTAAACAGTTTGAGACTGTTCCTGTCCATTGCGTCTGAATGTAACGGTCCTCTGCCCCGTGACCTTAACTGACTTGTACGCGTGATCGCGCGAGACGCGCAGAGAGTCAGTGGCCCATTGCGCGGCCCACGTTTCTATCGGGCCCTGGGCATTCCAATCGGCTTTAGGATTAATTGCAGTCTTGAGGTACTGGCCCAGCGCTTCCGAGGTCGCCTTATTATTATCAGCCATCAGCGCGCGCACCAGATCAAAGTCCCAGAATCCGTGAAGATTCTTCCTGTCCTTGTCGAGAATCAACAAGTTCCCGCCCTGATCTTTGGCAAGATTTTGTCGACTGATGGTAACGGGATCAGTCACGATCTCGATCGTGTGGTTTGGTCCGTTGACGTTGATGTAGCCGGCGCCGATGTGCAGCGGCTGGTGCATATCGCCGAGAAAGTGGACCAGGAGACGCAGTGCGTTGCGCCGGCTGAGAGGTTGTTTCGGATCCGGGTGGCCCTGCAGCGTGCGGACGCAGATGTTGATCAGGTGCACGACGTCGTTGTCGGGCGTAAAGCCGGTGCACGTGTTGTAACTGGCGCAGCCCAGCGGCAGATCGTCGTAGTGCCACTCACGATTCTTCTCATTGTGTAGCTGATCCTGGAGAAAAGCGTCAGTGTCTGCGTCTGCGTCGTGCTGGCCCACACGTTCCTTCACCGAGTCAGCCCAGTTTGAGACGCCGGCAAGTGTTTCACCGGCCTTCAGAATTCGCGCGAGTCGTTGTTTCGTTTGCGGCTTGATGTAGAGAGCAGCGATCGTGCCGACAGTTTCGTGGCCCTCGGGTCCCCAGGCAAACCCGAGGATGAATGAAGCAAGAACGATGGCTAAGCTGACAAAAAGGGAAGCCAGTTTTTTCATGCTTGGTTTCTCAGGTTTAGCGATCGGGTTTTACGCGATGGCGTAGTGGACTCATTCTATCGTGCATTTGGTTTCATCGTCATCAGCGCCGCGAAGGTCTCGATCCCATCCCAGAGGTTCTGCAATCTCAGGTTTTCATTCTCCGCGTGCTGGTTATTGTCGTAGTTGGCGATGGGAACGGTCACGGTCACAGTGCGCAGATTCTCCGTGATAATTGAAAGCGGCAAGCTTCCGCCCGAGGTTGGGAGCTTGACGATGGGTTGCTCGGAAGTTGATTGCACGGCATCGATGACCGCGAGCGATATCGGCAGATCCATGCGCGTGCGTTCTGCGTTATAGCCACCTGAGCGATGTATGACCTTGGCGATCAGTGGATACTTTTGACGCTCTGCGTCTGTTGGATCGCGATCGATAACGTAAAAGCCTTGCGTGCGAATGTGACCGACCAGCCGCTGCGCCTGACGGCGATAATCATTACCCTTGACCAATCGGAGATCGAGCACCGCAGTCGCCGTGGTGGGAATAACGTTGCGGGCGAGCGCGCCAACGTCTCCACTGCTCATGCCGTTGATATTCAATGATGGCAGGCTGATCAATTCGAGTAAGCTCTTGCCGGCGCCTTCAGTGCGCGCCAATCCGAGTTGAGTTCGAAGCTCGTCGTCATATTGCGGCGCTTCCGCGACGGCGCGGCGCTCAGCTTCACCGAGCGGTTCTGCGTCGTCGTACCAGCCGGCAACGCTAACGCGGCCAGAATCATCCTTCATCGAAGCCAGCAATCGCACGAGAATCGCCGCCGGATTCGGCGCCCAGTTGCCGTAATGTCCGCTGTGAAGCGGACGCTTGGCTCCGTACACTGTGACATCAACGTTCGTATCACCGCGCACGCCAAAGACCGCCTGTTTGCGGCCCGATTGATGCACGGGCCCATCGCAGATGATCCAGGCATCGGACTCAAGCAACTCCTTGTGCAGACTGATGATTTCGCCGAGATGCGGCGAGCCCGCTTCCTCTTCTCCCTCAAAAAAGAATTTGATATTCGAGGTTGGTTTGATGCCGCTTGCTTTAAGCGCGTCAAAGGCGGTGAGGATGGCCATCACTCCCGCCTTGTCGTCTGAAGCGGAACGCGCGTAGAGCCGCCATTCGGAATCGATTGGCTCATTTCCGTTTGGCAGCGGTAATATTTTTCCTCCTGCCTCCAACGCCGCCGAGCGCATGGTTGGTTGCCACGGCAATGTTCCCGTCCACTGTTTAGGATCGGTTGGCTGACCATCGTAATGCGCGTAAAGAATGATCGTGCGCGTCGCGCCTGGTGTTCGCCACTCGCCATAAACAGCCGGTGGAACGTTTGGCGTCTTTGTCTCCAGCAACTGGGATCCAAGTCCGCGCTGCTTCATCATCTCCCCAATGAACGCAGCGTTCTTTCGGATATTTCCGCGATCAGAAGCAACATTTGGGATCGAGAGCAGGCTGACAAATTCACGCAGGATCTCATGCTCGTGCGCGCGTCGGTAATCCCTGACTTTGTTCTCGGCGACAATTCCAAAGATGGATTGGCTGGTAGATGACAGGATTAAGAGAAAAATCAAACGTCGCATGACTCAATCAACTTCTTCGTTTGTTACTGGTCGGCCCCAAGCGATTGATCACTAGCGTTGGCGGGTTGTGACGCGTTGACATGAATCAGGCCCGAGGTCGAGTCGAGATAAAGATGACGCCCAGCGGCCTGCGGTCCGGACCCTTCAGGATCGGCGTTGATGCTGTAGGAGCCTTCCGCTGATCCGTCACCCTTTGAAGTAACACTCATCGTCAGCACGTAACCTTTCACCTTGGGCTTGTCGGCCTTGAAGCGTTCGTCGAGAAGTCCGGCCTGGACGAGTTGCTCGAATGTTCCGTAGGCCCCACCATTGCTGACGCTATAAGTTCGCTGAGCCACGGAGATTGAGTGCAGCGCCGAGATTGCCGCCGTCTCGTCGGTCTTTGTGACGCCCTGCTGCATGCCAGTGGTGTACGATTGGCAGGCCGGCGCAGCGCTGCAGGCGAAAAGAGCCAGCGCCATTACCATGTATCTAGACTTCAAGCGATCTCCTTTCAGCTTTTATCAATCTCATTGTAGCGGAAGCAACCGGGATTGTGATCGTTGACCATTCCCACAGCCTGCATGAACGCGTAACAGATCGTTGACCCGACAAACTTGAAACCGCGCTTAGACAGGTCCTTGCTCAGCGCGTCAGACTCCGGAGTGGTTGCCAGAACTCCCTGACCGCGTTTTCTCGTTCTCGGCCGGCCTTCCACAAATCCCCAAACGTAAGCGTCGAAACTACCAAACTCTTTTTGTACCGCGAGCAAGGCCTTGGCGTTTTGAATCGCGGCGGCGATTTTCAAGCGATTGCGCACGATGCCGGGATTGGCGAGCAACTGTTCGACCTTGCGCCGGTTATAACGCGCTACCTTTACCGGATCGAAATTATCGAAAGCCGCGCGATAGTTGTCGCGCTTCTTCAGGATCGTTTCCCAGCTAAGGCCAGCCTGCGCACCTTCGAGAATAAGGAATTCAAACAGTGCGCGGTCGTTGTGCAGCGGCACACCCCAATCTTTGTCGTGATAGGCGATCGATAAATCCGTCCTGGCCCAATCGCAGCGTTTGATCATCGCGCCCGTCCGGTTTTGGAAAGCGTCCAGTTGCACGCGACTATAGCATGATCCGGCAAGTGCGGCGCTCCAGATCGTCGAGCGATCTGCGCTGACATTGACTTGGCGACGCAAGAGTTGTAAAAACGCTGATACAAATTCAGCGAAGCAAACCCTCCCTTTACCTCGCGGTGGTGAGGTATCGGGTTAAACCAAGGAAAGGAACGATAGCCATGGCTTTACGTTTAGGCGACATTGCTCCAGATTTTACAGCGGAGACTACAGAGGGCCCGGTTCAATTTCATGATTGGATCGGAAACAATTGGGCTTGTCTGTTCTCGCATCCGAAAGATTTCACTCCCGTATGCACGACTGAATTGGGCGAAGCAGCGCGGCTCAAGCCCGAGTTCGATAAGCGCGGAGTTAAAATCATCGGCATCAGCGTTGACCCGGCAGACTCGCACAAGCGATGGGCCGAGGACATCAGGGAAACGCAGGGCACAGCCCTCAACTTCCCCGTCATTGCCGACCCGGATCACAAGGTGGCGGAACTCTACGACATGATTCATCCGCAGATCAGCGACGTCTTTACGGTGCGATCGGTGTTCATCATCGGACCGGACAAGAAGATCAAACTGATGATTACTTATCCGGCCAGCACCGGTCGCAATTTCGACGAGATTTTGCGGGTCATCGACTCGTTGCAGCTCACCGCGAACTATAGCGTGGCGACGCCGGTGAATTGGAAAGATGGCGACGATGTAATCATTGTTCCGTCTTTATCAGACGAAGCGGCGAAGGAGAAGTTTCCGGCGGGCTGGAAGGCTCCGCGGCCATATCTGCGGATCACGCCGCAGCCAAATAAGACCAGGACGGATACTGCGGCTGCGGGCTCTGCAACTCCGTAGTACAAGCAGCGCGAGCTTCCGTCTGTAACCGAATCTGTCGGCCAAAAAAGGCGCGGAGTGAAAACCACTCGGCGCCTTTTCTTTTTTTGATTCGCTTTGTGCGTGGCGGTCAGGCTCGACTCGGTGCGCCAACCTCAAAATCGAATAACGATATATCGAGATCCGCCACTGCCAGATGTTTTCCTTTCTTAATGACGGTGTGCCCTTCCGCTTTCAGGCGTTGTTTTTGACGAGCAACGCCACCGGGATATTTTTCGTTCAATATGCCGCCAGTCTTCAAAGTTCGCCAATAGGGTGTGACCCGAGCCTTGGGCTTTGCAGCGGCCTCTTCTTCAGCGGCATTGGCGGCGATCCATGCAAAAATTCCGGTAGTCATCGGGCAACCGATTGTCGCTCCATGCTTCCTGGCTAATGCCGCACGAATGTGATTGATGGTCGTTACTTTTCCTTTCGGCACGCGACGCATCATTTCATCGACTTCTCTTGGGGCGGGAATAAGCAAAGTCCCGCCGCCCCACTTTGCTTTCATTCGATTTGGAATGACCCGAACTCGCGGCAGATCCTTACTATCGTCTAGTTTCTCTTGCCATGATTTTCGCGTTTTCATTACCTCCTCCTGAAGGCGATGCGTCGCGGGAATTACCAGCTGGCCGACAATACCAAAACACGCGCCGGAAAACGAGCGCGTTTCAAGCAAGACAAAGTTATGATTTGGAAGTAATCTGTAAGCCATTCACGAACCACATGCCAGCTCAGGAGGGCTAATGCGACAGGTAGTGACAACCCGAAACGGCGGTGTTGAAGTGCTCAAGGTCGAGGAGGCGCCTGATCCGCAACCGGAGAAAGGGCAGGTCGTGATCCGTGTGAAGGCCGCGGGCCTGAACTTTGCCGATATCCTGGCGCGGCAGGGTTTGTATCCGGACGGGCCAAAGAAACCTTGCGTGATGGGCTACGAAGTGGCCGGAGTGGTCGAATCAGTTGGAGACGAAGTAGACCAGTCGCTGTTGGGCAAATCAGTTGTGGCGATGACCCGCTTTAAAGGCCAGTCGGAGCTGGTAGCTGTTCAAAGCACGCAGATGTTTGAGAAGCCGGAGTCGCTCAGCTTTGAACAGGGCGCCGCGATTCCGGTCAACTACTTGACTGCCTATGCGCTGCTTGCGGTGATGGGTTCGCTGCAGCCGGGTGAATCCGTGTTGATTCACAATGCCGGCGGTGGAGTCGGTCTGGCTGCGCTCGATATTGCGAAGCGACTGAATGCCGTAACCTATGGCACGGCAAGTCCGTCCAAGCATGAGTTCTTGAGAGAGCGCGGATTGGATCATCCGATCGACTATCGCAACCAGGACTGGCTGCCTGTCTTGCAGGAAATGACAGACGGTCATGGCGTCGAGCTGGTGATCGATCCCATAGGCGGCGGCCACTGGAAGAAGAGTTATCTGGCGTTGAGATCCACTGGACGACTCGGAATGTTTGGCGTGTCGACGGCGTCGGCAAACGGCTTAAAAGGGAAGTTGGGATTACTGAAAGCGGCGTGGCAGACACCCTGGTTTCATCCCTTCGGACTTTTAAACAAAAATAAAGGAGTCTTCGGTCTAAATCTCGGTCACATGTGGCACGAAGGCGAGAAGGTCGCTGAATGGATGCGCGTGATTCTGGACGGAGTCAAAGAAGGCTGGGTGCGGCCTTATGTCGATAAAGCGTTTCCTTTCGATCACGTTGGCGAAGCTCACACTTACATCGAATCGAGAAAGAATATTGGCAAGGTCGTGTTGGTGCCTTAGGAAGAGATCGGCGCCTTAAGGGATCGAGATCACTTTGGCCGTCGTCTGGCCAAAAGAAAAGCGATCATGGTGGAATAGATCAAACCAAAGAAAAGAGAACCGAAAAACAGCCCGCCGTAAGCGCGTAACGCCATTTGCCGGAAGGAAAGGTTTGACGGCCCGAATTCGCCTTGCAGGAGCTTCGGTCCGGAGACCAAATACTCCGCTACAAAGAACAGACAGGCCGAGATGGCGTATACCAAGGAGATCGCCATCCCGGTCTTCAGTCCCTGCTTAAAAGAGAACTCCTCACCGCGTTGGCGTTGCCATTCTTTAATCCCGGCATAAGTAGAGAGGATGGCCGTTAGGTTGAAGAGAATAGGAGCAATGATGTTGAGTTTAGAATCTGAGCCAATTCCGATCCACAAGCGGACAACTACGATCCAGACTGCGACCACGAGCGTTATCAACAATCCATATTTGAGAGCTATCCTCATGGTCGTGCTCCATTCTCATTACTTGATCCAGACGGTTTTGATATTTACAAACTCGCGTATGCCAAACTCGCTTAGCTCGCGGCCATAACCCGAATTCTTCACGCCGCCAAACGGCAGACGCGGATCAGACGCCACCATGCCGTTGATAAAAACGCAACCCGCTTCGAGTTCATCGATGAACGCGGTGGATTCCTGCGCGTCATTGGTCCAGGCGGCAGCACCCAAACCAAAGCTCGTGTCGTTGGCCAGGCGAATTGCTTCGTCGATGCCCTTCACTTTGAAGAGTAAGGCGACGGGACCAAAAACCTCTTCGCAATATGCCGGGGATTCTTTCGGGATGTTTGCCAGCACTGTCGGCTCGTAGAAGTTTCCCGGACCAGCGAGACGGTTGCCTCCGGTTAGAAGAAGCGCACCGGCAGCAATCGAGGTGCGGACTTGCTCATCGAGGTCGCTCAAGATCTGTTCGGTCGCCAGCGGCCCGATGTCGGTGGCTTCATCCATAGGATCGCCCACGCGTAGTGCTTTCATCACCTCGACAAAGCGGCGCTCAAACTCATCGTAGATTTCCGATGCGATGATGAAACGCTTGGCGGCGATGCATGACTGGCCGTTGTTGATGGTTCTTGCTTTGACCGCGACGCTGACAGCCTCGTCGATGTTGGCGGAAGGCATGACGATGAAAGGATCGCTGCCACCCAGTTCTAATACGGTCTTCTTGATCTGTTTTCCGGCGAGGCTGGCCACGTTCCGACCCGCGGGCTCGCTGCCGGTCAGCGTCGCCGCGACCACGCGCGAGTCTTCCAACACTCGCTGAACTGATTCAGATCCAATTAACAGCGTTTGAAAAGTGCCTTCAGGAAAACCAGCGCGACGAAAGATGTCTTCAATTGCCAGCGCGCACTGCGGCACATTCGAAGCGTGTTTCAACAGACCAACGTTGCCGGCCATCAAAGCCGGTGCGGCAAAGCGAAACACTTGCCAGAAAGGAAAATTCCAGGGCATCACTGCAAGCACTGGCCCGAGCGGTTGATAATGAATGTAGCTCTTCGTCGCGTTTGTTTGAATTAGCTCATCCGCGAGGTGATGCCTGGCGTTCTCAGCATAGTAGCGGCAGACCCAGGCGCACTTCTCAGCTTCCTGTATAGCAGCCTTTATCGGCTTGCCCATTTCCGTGGTCATCAACCGGCCGAATTCCCGGCTTTCGATGTCGAGTATCTCTCCAGCCCGGAGCATCATCCATTCGCGTTCCTCGAATGTGGTGCGACGATAGGAACGAAATGTCTCGAATGCCCTCTTCAGTTTTTCATCGATCTCCTGCTCAGTGAGTGAATCAAACGTTTTCAGTGTTTCGCCTGTGGCGGGATTGATGGTTGCAATCATTGCTGGACTCCGTTGGACCCCGTTCGCTTAGTCGATCAACTCGCTAAAGACGAGCACGTAGCCGTTCAGATCTTTCACTTCGAATTCCCAATCGCCATAGAACTGTTTTTTTAAAGGCCGGATGACCGAGACGCGTTCGCGAACGAGATCGTAAAATTCTTTTACTCCCTCCATACGAATGTAAGCGTCCCAAACACCACCGCCACCGCGCAAGGCATAGAGATCGGGCTTTTGATAGCCCTCGATCCGTTGCAGCATGATCTCGACATCGTCGCGAACGAGACTGGCGAAGGCGTACGGCTCGGTCTTGGGAAACGGATAGCTCGTGAAGCCGAGATGCTCTTCATACCAGCGGACGGTGGCACCAACGTCGGCGACTGGAAAACACGCGGCGGATTTATACAAGCGCGGCATTGCTAATTCTCTCCGGCGGGTTCACCGCCTTCAGGCCCATAGAAGATGACCCACAACGCCAGGTCGTCAGTGAAGTTTTCAAAGCGATGCTCGACGCCCGCGGCGGCAAAGAGCACATCGGTCGGGCCGAATCTTTGGCGAGTGTCGCCGCAAACATATTCACCACTGCCTGATGCGACGAAATAGACTTCATCCCGCGTGTGTGGCTTTTGCGGATCGGCACCACGCGGTGCATAAATCTCAATCAGAAGCGTGCCGTGTTTGAAAAGAGTTGCGAAACGCTTGCCTTCAGGACCAGGGAGATGAGCAAGCGCATCTGCAACGGTGAGTTGTTGGCAAGATTGTTTTTCGTTCATGCGGAACCCTTCATAAGACAGAAACGGCCACGGAGTCAATAATTCACTGGGTCGCGCAGGTGTTATCTTTAGTCACCGTCGCGACTGGACAGATTGCGCCGTAACCCTGGCCAGCGGCGCTCTTTTTCGACAGGCGCGTCGTGCACTAGGGTGACCCTCTTCATATCTTCTAAGCTCTTGCTCAAAGATCGTCTGCGCCTTGTCTCGATCGTTCTCGTCGCCAATAAACCCGCCGTCGCCCCTGACGGATGACATTCGCGCGTGCAGTCGTCGCGCCGCGGTCTGAACTTTCGCCTGTAGCTCATTCTTGAGATCCACAACGTAAATCAGCATTTGAATTTTCCGGGGCACGAGAGTTCGATTCGCGAGCCCGTCTGAATCCAACTCGGCGGCGACTGCAGCCATATCCCGATTTCCGCGTGGCACGAACAGAACATACATTCTCGCCCTGCCGGACGAGCGCCGGTGAAAGCACAGAACAGTCTTTTGCCGGGCGAACTTTCCCAGCCACGAAGCTGCGTAACGCAATGTTGTCTCGTCGGCCCTGGTGCGAAGAACAGTTGAATGCTGCGCGCCATCCGACCAGCTTCCGACCGCCCTTTCCAACCGCGACACCAGATGGAGGCGACACGTCACCAGAACCGCTTCGTCGATTAGTCGCTGCTCATCGAGCGAACTAAGACCGGTGATCGCTTCCCGAATCGTCAAGTTCTCGCGCGTGTTGGGACTGACAAACGCGTAGCCGTTTGCCTTTCGAGTTTTGCTTGAGTGAGACTCTGTTTTGGTGGATTCCTGGCCGAGGATGATCGAAGTCGACCAAGCTGCCAAAATGATCGGCAGCAGCAAGAGATGCGTCATCAAGTAGTGACTTCGATTTCTCACCTGGTCTTGCTCCCGGGAAGCTCGGCTAAAGCGCCGAACGCTCTTTCGGAGCGTGCTGTCGTTGTCCAACTTTGCGTAGCGATCCTTTCGCGCAAATGTTTTCACGGAAGCGAATGGTACATTAGAATTGTACCGCCGATAAATCTTCTCGGTGGCGGAGTGCATGAATCATGGACACGAAGGACCTCATTGACCTGGCGGATAATCCGGATTTCCTCGTTTACGCCACCGAAAAGGAGGACGAGGATGATAATCCGGAGAGCCGGGACATCCGCAATGCGGCCTTCTGGCAAAAAATGGAATCCATCTTTAAGCAGACGCGGGAGATGATTACTGCCTGGGCAAAGGAGAATGGAGTTGATCTTAGTGCCGTGGATACAGATTCAGCGATTGAGGAGCGTCGCCGCGATCGGGAGGACGCTAGAAGCCATGAGCTCGCCGTTGCCGCGGAGAACTACGCCTGGCAAGTGAATAAGTGGTTTGAGGAAGAGTTTGGGATGCAAACATCTGATGACAGCGGTGCTTCAGGTGATGAACTGAGAAAAGACAACGCAAATGCGGAAGACGCAACTGAGGTGATTCGCTGGTACCAGTTTCAGATCGCGGCGAAAACCGTCAGAGCGCTGATGTCTCGTGGGGATCACGAAAGCGATGATGACGAAAAGATCAACACCAAAGACTCCGATGGTTCGGCCAAAGTAGCACTGATCGCTACGGATCGTTCGATCAGCGCCTGGCGGAGTATGCAGCTCTCTTTTCCCGACAAAGCAGATTCGATCGTCCCGCTGCTGTTGGCGCTGGAACGACTGCGCCAGGGCACCGAACAGGCTTTTCCCAAAGGCAGAGACTTTATCCGGCCAGGATTTGATGAGGTATCGGGCGATCTGATCCAATAGCGACAGTCTCGCGCCTTTTAATCCACAGCGTCATGGATCTTCTTCGGTTTCGAGATTCGAATGAGTGAAAACTGCGTGTTCTGCGGAATTATCACCGGCGACGTGGGAGCGCCGATCGTGCTTGAAGACGCGTCATCTGTTGCGTTTCTCGATCATCGCCCGGTATTTCCCGGTCATTGTTTGCTGGTTCCTCGGGGTCATTTTGAAACGCTCGCGGATCTGCCGGCCAACCTTGTAGGTCCATTCTTTTCAACCACCCAACTCCTGGCGCGCGCGGTGGAGCGGGCGCTGGAAGCGCAAGGAACGTTTGTTGGCATAAACAATCGCGTCAGCCAGAGCGTTCCGCACCTTCACGTCCACATCGTGCCGCGCCGCAGAAAAGACGGTTTACGGGGATTTTTTTGGCCTCGTCAGCGTTATCAGAGTGACGAGGAAATGCGGAGAGTACAAGAGGCCATCAAGGTCGCTTTCTCGGAACTCAAAAAGTGATCGACAGCTCCTCCGATCCGCGTCTTTTTCGCGGAATTATTTCGACCCGGCTGAAATATAAGCACAAAGGCTGTGGAAAAAAACGGGAAGAATGATCTTGAAGCGAAACACTTTTCGCGTCAATCGTAAGGCGCGGAAACGAGCTAAGTCATTGAATGCTGAAGGATTCAAACACCGCAGCGTTTGCGCAGAGATAATTTTTCGTAATTCACAAAAATAAAACACAGAAAAAGTTGACGCTGAAATTCCTCTGCGGTATAAAGCGTCCGTCACGAAGGTTACGGCTTTCGAGACCGACGAAGGGATCGGCGAACGGTGCGGTAACGCCCAGGAGAGAGAATTAGCAGGCGGCTGCTGATTTTAATGACGCCCTGAGTCGGAGCCGAAAGGCTCAGCTGGAGAAAGTCGCGAGGCTTTCTTGAACCACTCGGATAAAAACGAGTGGGACCCTTTGGAAGAGGACCCGCCGAAGGGGGCGAAGCAGCTCAGCGAAAGTTGAGCTTCGTTGCCGGAGCGTAACCGGCGGTGGAGGAAAAGCCACCACAACAAAAACCTAACGGCACCGCATTCGCAAGAGTGCGAGATTGGTGAAAACTTATCGCGTGCTGACCGGTGATCAAACTGACCGCCAGTTGATTGCCGGGATACAAAATCGGCAGCTTCAGTGTGTACATGCGGAGCTGCCATCCTATAGAAAGCTTCGGCGATTTATAGGAAAACGGAATTGCGCTGCTTTCAGCTTGCTGGGAGTAGCGCATTTCGTTTTTATCTCGGAACCTCCACAACTCTCCTATGAGACTCGTTCAATTCATTTCGCCGCATATCGCTATAGTCTATGGAAATGACGGGGATCAATTGAGCGGTATTGCGCGCTGCGGCGGAGATTCAAAACCAAGAGTCGCTTAGTTCGTTTTACGTGTTTCACGCGGTGCTGACTAAAATTTCAAACTGGAGCTGGGAAACCTCGACGAGGTCGGAGCTCATCTATTACACTTGCACTAACAGCCATAGAATCGAAAGCGAGCCTTTCTTAGAAACAAGCTGAAGCACTGCGAAGAAGCGATGTCTCGTCTCACTTTGCAGCAGCGATCAGCTTAACTTCAAATCCGCGAAGTTGTTGGCTTGTTGCGCACGCTTCGCACCAACAAGGTAAGGAGGGAGATTGAAATGACGGAAGCAAGAATGCAAGAGACGCCACAGTATGCGCCCGGCACATTTTGCTGGGTCGAATTGGGAACTAGCGACGGTGAAGGCGCCAAGAAGTTTTACACCGAACTTTTCGGTTGGGATTACATTGACAATCCGATTGGCCCTGGCATGGTCTACACGATGCTGAAGCAGGACGGCAAGGACGTCGGGGCACTTTACCAACTATCCCCGGAGATGATCGGTCAGGGCATTCCGCCACATTGGCTGTCGTACGTTTCGGTGACCAGCGCCGACGAGACCGCTGCGAAAGTAAAGGAAGCAGGTGGTACGCTGAGGAAAGAGGCGTTCGATGTCTTTGATGTTGGGCGCATGGCTGTCGTGCAAGATCCAACGGGAGCAGTGTTTGCTCTATGGCAGCCGCGCAAACACCAGGGCGCAGGCATCGTGAATGTGCCGAACTCGCTGGTCTGGAACGAACTCGCGACCACGGATCTGGTAAAAGCTGACGACTTTTACACGAGGCTATTCGCTTGGACGAAGGACGTACAACAGTTCGGTTCAATGGAGTACACAATCTTCAAGAATGGCGATCGAGGCGCCGGCGGAATGTTCAAGATAACTCCGGAGATGGGAAATATTCCGCCCCACTGGTTGGTTTATTTTGCGGTCGCGGACTGCGACGCTACCGTTGAGAAGGCCACATCGCTCGGTGCCCGAGCAATGAAGTCGGCCGAGGACATCCCGGGTGTCGGCAGGTTCGCGGTTCTGTTGGATCCACAGGGTGCCGCGTTCGCGATCATTAAGACGAATCCGTCAACCCAGCAAACTTAATAGCCAGGAAAAACGGTCCGCGAATTCACGAAACGGACACGAAGCTTAATCGCGGCTTCGTGTCTTTTCGTGTGATTTCGTGGATCATAACGTTGTGTCAAACTAAGCTGCCGAGCAGCAGGAAGTTTCTTATGAAAGTTAATCAATGAAATCGCGCCTCGTTTGGCTTCTGCTTTGCTGCATCTGGGGTTCTACCTGGCTATTCATCAAACTCGGTCTCGCCGATCTTCCGCCTTTCACTTTTGCGGGCATCAGGTTTTTAATTGCCTCTGGGATATTGATCGCGATCATCGCGATGCGCCGCATCAGGTTCCCGCGGAAAGGCAGGGATTGGTTGCTGTTGGCAGTCACGGGCGTGATTGCATTCACCTTTAACTATGGTTTGTTGTTTTGGGGCGAACAGTACATTTCCTCGGGTCTCGCGGCGCTGTTGCAATCAACCACTCCGGCATTCGGTTTGGTGCTGGCTCACTTCTACCTGCCTGGCGAACGAATAACTTTGGCGAAAGTCATTGGCGTGCTGATGGGAGTCGCCGGTGTTGGTGTGATTTTTTCCAATCAGTTGACAGTAGCCGGACCACGAGCGTTGGCGGGAAGCGCCGCCCTGGTGCTCAGCGCCGTTTGCGTAGCTTACTCAAACGTGCTCGTGAAAGCCTACTGCCGAGACATTGATTCGTCGATTATCGCCACGGGACAGATCCTCCTCGGCTTTGCACCTCTGTTGGTGATTGGCATCTCATTTGAGGGAAACCCGTTGAAGTTTCATTGGACTCTGATGGCCTTGGCGGCCCTTTTCTATCTCGCAATTGTTGGTACGGTGATCGCGTTCCTGTTTTATTACTGGCTGGTTCATCACATGGACGTAACGAAGACCATGCTAATCGCTCTGGTAACTCCAGTGGTTGCGGTGACATTGGGAATGATAGTCTTGCACGAACAGATGAACTGGCGCACTCTTGCGGGCGGGGCGCTGATAATTTCCGGCATCAGTCTGATTGTGCTGCGGCGAACCAGGAAACAGGCAATAGATGAAGTTGAGTTGGTGACGGGTTCCTGAGCTTCACGCCTTTTGCATAAGACTAGATCCTGGCCTCGCGCGGACGATCGTATCTGCGAATCAGTCCGCGCACGATTCCCTGGATCTGCAGTCGTTCAGTTGTCTTGATGAAGATCGGTTTGAACTGGGGATTGGCGGGCTCGAGCCGGATAAAGTCGGGCTCGCGATAGAACTTTTTCACTGTCGCATAGTTGCCGTCGATGAGTGCAACTACGACCTGGCCATTCTCGGCCGTCGGTTGAGAAGAGACGATAATGATGTCGCCGTCCTGGATGTTTTCTTCGATCATTGAATCGCCGCGCACTCGCAGCGCGAAAGTGCGTCCCCGGCCAATCATGTCTCGCGGCGCCGAGACTGTCTCATGCGCCAGAATTGCTTCAATAGGCTGACCGGCGGCCACCAGACCGAGCAGAGGGATTTCGAAATCATCGCTCGCGTTTTCCTGCTTCACTACCTCAATCCCGCGACTGACATTAGGGATGCGTTTGATTAATCCTTCGCGCTCCAGTGCTGAAAGAATGGCATGCACACTTGCCGATGAGCTCATCTTGAAATGCTTGCCGATCTCGGCGATGGTCGGCGGCTGCTTTTTTGCCTCCATAAAGCGACTGATGAACTCATAGACCTGCCTTTGCCGGTGTGTAACGGGCATATTCCCCCTCCGCTCTTGTCTCAAAACCGTAAACGTGTTAGATTTTCGCATATGAGCGAAAATCAAGCGAATATTATCGAAGAAGAGAGGGGTTGTCAACCGTAGCTTTGGTGTGGAACCAGAAAATCGAGTCTCCGGCTACTTGATTACGCGTGTGAGTTTCTTAAGGTCGTCGATGAAACGGCGATATTCGAGGCGGCGGGTATCGTCATCAGGCGCACGTAGTATTGAGGATGGATGGACTGTTGCCATGACGTACGGAGCGAGGGTTGATTCGATGAACTGTCCTCGTTGTTTTGTTACTCGAAACTGGGGTCCAAGCAGAGCCTGAGCCGCGGTCGCACCAAGAGCCACGATCACTGTCGGTTTGATCAAGGCAATCTCGGCTTCGAGCCAGGGACGACAGGCAGCGATCTCTCGGGCATTCGGCTTCTTGTGGATGCGACGCTTTCCCCGAGGCTCCCATTTGAAGTGTTTGACAACATTCGTAACGTAAGTTTGTGAGCGATCTATACCGGCCTCTTCAAGAGCGTCGTCGAGCAGACGACCGGCAGGACCAACAAATGGCTTGCCTGTGAGATCTTCTTCATTGCCCGGCTGTTCGCCGATGAGCATTACTTTAGCGCGTCGGCGACCTGCGCCGAAGACAGTTTGCGTGCCTCGCTCCCCGAGGTCGCAGGCGCGGCAGTCGGCGGCTGCTTCGCGAAGCGAACCGAGCGTAGGTTGATCGGGAATTAAATCTTCCGCTGAGTTCTGTGAAGATTTGCGTGCAGGCATCTTTCCCCCTGGATCGTATCGGTATTTAGGTGCTGAGAAGTATCATGGTCGAGGGGAAACAGGCAAGGTGAAACGTCATGAGAACCGCATTTTCAAAAGCCGAAATTGAGTCCCAGATAGCTAATCGCTTTGGACCATCATTAAAGCTGCACAGTAAGCTGCCCGTTGAAATAATTTCCACGGGCGTTCGAGAAATCGACTCCCTTACGGGTGGTCTTCCGCGCGGCGCCATTACAGAAATCTTTGGACCGGCGTCTTCCGGCCGCACCAGCATGATGCTTGCGGCGCTGGCCTTTGCTTCAACTCACGACGAAGTCTGCGCGCTGGTCGATACAAACGATGTGCTCGAACCCAAATCGGCGGCGGATGCCGGTATTGATTTTGATCGACTGCTCTGGATCCGTTGCGCCTCCAGTGTCGAGCACGCATTTAAAGCCACTGATCTGTTATTACAGGGAGGCGGCTTTGGACTTGTTATGCTTGACCTTGGAGACGTTCCGCCGCAGCAAGCTCGGCGTATTATTTCGTCCTGGTGGTATCGCTTCCGCCGCGTAGTCGAAAACACTCCCACCGCCTTGGTTGTGATCGCGCAAGACTCTTGCGTGCGATCATGCGCGGCATTGTCGTTGGAAATGAGAAAGGAAGATGATACCTGGACGTCGGTGAGCTCGCCGATCTTCAGTGATTCCCGGCGTCCAATAATCCAGAGCCAACAACCGGGATCTGGTTATAAGTTACCCTCATCTGATCGCGGTTATTTGTCTTCCGGTCCTTATCTTTTGCGAGGTACTCAGCTTCACCTAAACCGACAAAGGCCAATTCAATTAGCCGGCAGAGAGACCCAATTTCGAGCCGCAGCTTCCGTCTGATTGAATCCAAACCTGCCTGGAATGGTCGAGGTTCTGCTACGCTTGACAGAATTCGTTAATTTTCGCTAATCTTCGTCTGTATTTTGTTTAGGATTCACTCCGCGGTTTAGATTCTCCCCTGAAACAGCAGGTGGGACATGTTTACATGTATTTACGGCCAAAGTATCCCCGACGGCGTGTCGCTCCAGGACTTTGCCTACTCCTTTTCGCCTTTGGTGGAAGAGACGGCCATCGACACTGTAGTTCTAGACGTGGGAGGATGCGAACTACTGTTTGGCTCTGCTTATGAACTGGCAAATGAGATTGCGAGTTGCGCTGTAAAACGGAAAGAGTCGGGTGGATTGGGATGCAAGGTGAGTGTTGCTGTCGCCGCAAATCCTGATGCGGCCATATACGCGGCGAGGTGCTTCAATGGGATCAGCTTTATTGCTTCCGGAGAAGAACTCACGAGCCTGGGCGATTTGCCGATTGAGAGTCTCAAGTTTCAAGTCTCAAGTCTCAAGTCAAAACAAATCCGGGACTTGAGTCCTGAGACCTGGGACACAAAAGTGGAAGAGATCCTGGGAACACTCAGGCTCTGGGGTATTCACACCTTTCGCGAGTTTGCGGCGTTACCGACTGCAGGTGTTTCAGAGCGTCTTGGGCAAGAGGGAATCAAGCTACAGGAACTTGCCTCCGGGAAAACGCATCGACACTTAAGGCTCAAACAACCCGCTCCCGTTTTCGAACATTCAATCGAGCTTGAGCATCCGCTCGTCGAACTCGAGCCGCTCTCTTTTATTTTTGCCCGACTGCTCAATCAGCTCTGCGCAAGTTTGAATGCGTATGCGCTGGCCACTAATGAGTTGCGCATTCAACTGAAACTGGAAGATGGAACTTCACACGAACGACAGTTGAGCCTGCCGCACCCGATGCGCGACCACAAGGTCTTTCTGAAGTTGTTGTTACTCAACGCGGAAATGCATCCGCCACAATCGGCTGTGCTCGCAGTTTCGATCGCTTGTGAGCCTGTTAAGCCGCGTGTGCTGCAAAACGGACTATTCATTCCGCTGGCGCCTGAACCGGAGAAGCTGGAGTTGACGCTGGCGAGACTTGCGAAGCTTCTTGGTCCAGACAACGTGGGGTCGCCGGAGTTGGTGGATACGTACCGGCCGGATGCATTTCGCGTGAAGCGTTTTGTGTTGAAAGGCAAGCTTGAGCAAAGACGGAGAAAGAGCAAAAGCATCGGCAATCGGCAATGCCTTGGCTTCAGAGTCTTTCGACCGCCATTGCGCGCGATCGTGCAGGCTGATCGAGGATATCCAACACAGATCAGTGCCTGGGGCGCCAATCGAAGCGTGCATGGCAGAGTTGTGCGCATGGCTGGACCATGGCGGACGACCGGTGATTGGTGGCGCACGGACGCCTGGGCGAGAGATGAGTGGGATGTCGCGGTTAAGTCAAATTCCGATGAGGGCGGACACAGGCGGGGTGGTCCCCTACGGGGCAGAGCGGGTGCCATACCCGTTGGGGTGCTAACAGGTCCGCCCCTACAGATTCTCTATCGCATCTATCGTGAATTGCGCAGTGGGACGTGGTTTGTTGAAGGAATTTATGACTGAGTACGTCGAATTACATGCGCGATCGGCGTTCAGTTTTTTAGAAGGCGCTTCGGTGCCGGAAGAATTGATTGCCGCATGTCTAGAACTGGAAATGCCGGCGATGGCGTTACTGGATCGAGATGGTGTGTACGGAGCGCCGCGGTTTCATCTGGCGGCGAAGAAGAATGGGATCAAGGCGCACATCGGGGCGGAGATTACAGTCTCAAGTCTCAGGTCTCAAGTCTCAGGTTTCAAAGCTAAAGAGATAGTTACAATTCCTCTTCTCGTGCGCAATCGCACTGGCTATCAAAACCTTTGCCGCTTAATCACACTGATGAAACTGCGCGTACCCAAGCATGCGAAGCCTGGCGAATGTGCGGTAACGCCAGAGGAATTGGCGGCCCATGCACAAGGATTGATCTGTTTGACTGGCGCAGATGATGGTCCACTTGCAAAGGCAGTTCACCACAGAGACACGGAGAGCACAGAGGCAGCACAGAGAATTGCCGAGTGGCTGGTTTATGTTTTTGGTGAAGGAAATGTTTATGCCGAGCTGCAGCGCCATTTCAATCGCAAGGAAGAAGCACGCAATCAGGCGGTCGTTGAGATTGCTCGGCGCTTGCATTTGCCTTTACTCGCCACGAATGGCGTGTGTCACGCAACTGTCAGCCAACGTGAAGTCGCCGACGTGTTTACTTGCATCAGGAATCATGTGCGATTGGAAGCCGCTGGACGTTTGCTGGCAAAAAACTCCGAAACGTTCCTGAAAGCGCCAAAGACGATGGCGCAACTCTTTGCCGATTTGCCTGAAGCAATCGCCAACACAGTTGAGCTGTCTTCACGTCTGGAATTTACGCTGGAAGATCTCGGTTACGAGTTTCCAAAATATCCCGTGCCGAGGGGCGAGACGATGGCTTCATTCTTACGCAAACGAACTGAAGAAGGCGCGCGGCTGCGCTATACCGGCAAGAATGGTTCGCCCACTTATGAACGCGCGCGGCAACAGATCGAGCGCGAGCTGGCACTGATCGAAAAGCTCAAACTTGAGGGTTACTTCCTGATCGTTTGGGACATCATCCAATTTTGTCGACAGCAGGGAATTCTTGTTCAAGGTCGTGGCTCGGCAGCAAACAGCGCCGTCTGTTATAGCCTGGGTATCACGGCGGTCGATCCTGTCGGTATGGAGCTTTTGTTCGAACGCTTTCTTTCGGAAGAGCGCGGCGAATGGCCGGACATCGATCTCGATCTACCCAGCGGCGACAGGCGCGAGCGCGCGATCCAATACGTTTACGAACGTTACGGCAGACTCGGTGCGGCGATGACGGCTAATGTCATCACGTATCGCGGACGATCTGCGGCCCGTGAGGTTGGCAAAGTGCTGGGGTTCGACGATAACACACTTGGTCGTCTCTCCGGCTTGGTGCACACGTGGGAATGGAAAGACCCGAAAGATTCAACCGCGCGGCAGTTTCGCGAGGCTGGATTGGATCTACGCGAGTCCCGCATCAAAAAATTCTTTCAGCTTTATCAGGCGGTACAGGATCTGCCGCGCCATCTGGGCCAGCATTCCGGCGGTATGGTTATTTGCCAGGACCAGCTCGATTCCGTTGTGCCGCTTGAGCCGGCCGCAATGCCCGGCCGGGTAGTGGTGCAGTGGGACAAAGAGGATTGTGCCGATCTGGGTCTTATCAAGGTGGACTTATTGGGACTGGGAATGATGGCCGCATTGGAAGATTCGATCCAGTTAATACGTGAGGCGTACAAAGAAGAAGTGGATCTGGCGCATCTCCCGCCGGATGACTCCGCTGTCTATGCAGCTCTGCAAAAGGCTGACACGATCGGATTGTTTCAGGTAGAAAGCCGCGCGCAGATGTCGTGTTTGCCGCGGCTGCGGCCGAAAAAGTTTTACGACATCGTGGTGCAGGTGGCTATCATTCGCCCCGGTCCGATTGTCGGCAACATGGTTCATCCTTATCTAAAGCGGCGGCAGGGTCGCGAGCCAGTTGTCTATGCGCATCCCGCGCTCGAGCCGGTGTTGAAGCGCACGCTCGGAGTCCCTCTCTTTCAGGAACAGTTGCTGAGGATGGCAATGATTTGCGCGGGATTCTCTGGCGGCCAGGCAGAAGAGCTGCGGCGCGCCATGGGCTTCAAGCGTTCGGAAGCGCGCATGCGAGAAATCGAAGTAAAGCTGCGGCGCGGCATGGAACTAAATGGCATCACAGGCAAAGCTCAGGACGGGATCGTGCAGTCGATCGCTTCGTTTGCACTCTACGGTTTCCCTGAATCGCACGCCGCCAGCTTTGCGCTAATCGCCTATGCCAGCGCGTATCTGAAGTGTCATTACCTGGCAGCATTCACAGCCGCGATCTTGAACAACCAGCCGATGGGTTTCTATCAGCCTTTCACAATTATCAAGGATGCGCAACGTCATGGTTTGAAGGTAAAGCCCGTAGACGTTACGCGATCGGATTGGTTGTGCACGATTGAAGAGGAGGTGGCAGGTGTCGGGGATCAGGTGTCAGATAACGGCGACCCTCATCACCGACACCCGACACCTGATACCCGACACCTGGTTCTTCGTCTCGGCCTTCGATACGTGAAAAGTCTCAGTGAGCAATCGGGACGAGCGATTGTGCGCGAACGTGAGAAACAATCCTTTTTGGGAATCGATGACTTGCAAAATCGCGTGCCTGAGCTGCGTAAGGATGAGCTGCGGAAACTGGCGGCAGTGGGAGCGTTGAATTTTATTCAGGCAGATGTCCGACAAACTTCAGTTTGTCGTGGCTGGGGTAAAGATCTCACACGAGAGCAAGCCAGAGACCCCGGTTGTCGGACAGAATGCGCATCGGCGTGATGCTCTGTGGCAAGTGGAAAGAGTTGCGCGAGTGGCAGGACCACTCTACGAAGAGCTTCATGAGGCGGATGGAAACTCTCCTTTGGCTCCCATGACTTTGCCGGAAAGAATGGACGCGGATTTTCGCGGCACCGGACTAACAATTGGCCGGCATCCGGTGGCTCATCACCGTGAAGAGTTAAATAAGCTCGGCGCCTTGCGCGCGATTGATATTCGCTCAATGCAGAATGGCCGATCAGTGCGGGTTGCCGGCTGGGTGATTGTTCGTCAACGTCCAGGCACGGCAAAAGGATTTGTGTTTCTGACTCTGGAAGACGAGACCGGTGTCGCCAATGTGATCATCACGCCGCAACTCTTCGACAAAAACCGTTTGGTGCTGGTGGACCATCCATTTCTTTTGATTGAGGGCACACTACAAAATCAGGACAACGTGGTTTCCGTGAAGGCAAGGCGCGTCCGGGCGCTCTCCTTCAAAGTCGCCGCCGCGCCTTCGCATGATTTCCATTAAAAGCGAGGAAACTTCTCAGGCGGAAAACAATTGACAATCAGCTTCGAACGAATAGAATCGCGCCGCCTTAGATCTGAATACCACGACAGTTGAGTGGGTCGTTTATCCGGCGCCGCAAGCCGGAACCGATGCAGTCTTTTGGATTGTTGACCCCCAACTGAAGGAACAAACAGCATGAAGATCAATTACCCGGCAGTGATTGTAGCGACGCTCGTTCACTTTATTCTGGGAGGCATTTGGTATTCACTGCTCTTCGCAAACAAGTTCATCCAGCTCATGGGTTGGACGAAAGCGCAACTTGACGAGGTCGCAAACCAGAGTCATGCGAAGGAATACCTCATTGCCTTTCTGAGTTCTTTGGTACTTGTCTACATCCTGGCGCATTTTGTTCAATTCACAAAAGCGAGCAGCGCCATCGGTGGTCTGCAGACTGCCTTCTGGCTGTGGCTCGGGTTTATCGTTACCACTCAGCTGCCAACCGTCATATTCGAAGGAAGGAACCCGGGACTCTATCTGCTGAACATCGGTTACCAGTTTGTCGGTTGCGCCTTAGCCGGAGTCATTCTGGCCATCTGGAGACCTCGCGAGGGCCGCTGATTTGGCGGGTGAGGCTTTCAATGGCAGCGCACCTCGGCGTGCTTCCAGACTTTCTTTGAAAGCTAAACAGAAATGAGTAAACTCTGACGGCGCCAGAAAGCGGCGACTGAGCCTGCCGGAAGGATATGTGGCGCGGCTGCATCGGAATTGATAGGTTCGGAGATTCGGTGACTAAAGACAGACTGCTTCGTGACCACCTGCTTTTTTTGCTTCGCGGTGGTGGTGCGCATATTCACTTCGAGGACTTCGTTACCGGCTTCCCGATCAAGCTCATAAACAGCCAAATAGAGGGCGTGCCATACACCCCATGGCAGGTCGTCGAGCACATGCGCATCGCCCAATGGGACATACTGGAGTTTAGCCGCGATGCTCGTCACCGTTCGCCGGAATTTCCGGAAGGCTACTGGCCGCCGGCAGGCGTCGTAGCTGATGCTGCCATGTGGAACAAGACTGTACAGTCCTTCCGATCCGATCTGGGCGAGTTGGAGAACCTTGTGGGTGACCCATCCATAGATCTTTTTGCCGAGATACCTCACGGCGACGGACAAACAATTCTTCGCGAGGGTCTTCTCGTCGCGGATCACAACGCTTATCACTTGGGGACACTTGCGGTAATGAAAAGGATTCTCGACAAAAACATCGGCTGAGCTTGACCGTGGGGCAGTCACTGAACACGGAGCGAAGAACGAAAGCTTGCTTCGCGGGAAGGATCAGCGGATTTCGTTAAGCAGATCTCACAGTCTGCTTCGAAGGAGACTCCAGCAAGCCGTGAATCACCTGGGCCACCTGCGACAGCGGTTTCGGCTTTCGGAGAAACGCATCCGCTCCACAACGCCTGGCCTCGTCTTCCATTTCCGCAGAGCCATACGCCGTCAGGACCACAACGCGAGTTTCCGGGTGCCGGTTAAGGAGCTTAATGATCTCAAGTCCGTCTGCATTGTGCGCTACGCCAAGCCGCAAATCCAGGATCGCAACGCTATACTCACCGCCTTCAATCAGCTGTTCGGCCTCTTCGAGTTCGCGGGCAGTGTCGACCTTGTAGCCTTGAAGGCCAAAGTACTCGCTCATTGAAAAGCATATGGACTCCTCATCATCGACAATGAGCATTCGCGGCATCTTGGTCTCTTCAGTTTCGAGATCCCCAGCTAACATGCGTCGTAAGCGCCCGGAGATCCTCAATAGCTTTCCGAATGGGGTATCCTTGGCCATTCCGGTTGGCGCGTCACACGCCGTTTCATGATTTCGGAGCTCTACATGAATGGCATTTGTACTGGCAACCGGCAAAACCTCCGAACTAACGGTCGCCACAAAGTGATTGAAAACGACGAAGTCAGTCCCGGCTCTTACGCCGTTCAAGCACCCAGAAGAAGTCATCCCCCCGTCACACCTTGATAGATCAACCTCAAGCATTCGGCAGTTAATCAATTTTCAATTAACGGGCCGCTGACCAGGAACTCATTCTATTAAGTGTTAAGTCGAGCACGTCTTTTCTGTAAATCTGACAAACCAGCTTTCCAGTCTTATGGCTTTCCTCCGCCAATATCGCCACCGCAAGCGCGCCGTCGTCCGGCGGCAACATCGTACCTTCCCACAATTGTTCGACAGCAGGATGTCTTGAGAGCAACTTCAGTTCGGCTGCACAACTGGCGAGGTGAGAAGCTATCCGGGTCTTTTGCTCAGCGGCGAGATCAAACCGGTGATAAGGAGGCAGAATGTCAGACGATGAACAACATCGCTCCTTCTCAAATCGGCTTCCCCCTAAAGAACGCATCGTTCTTCTCTCCACCCGGGTCCTAAGCTGACAATCGCTACCGACAAGCCAGGCAGGCAGATAGTTGAGGAATACGACTGCGAGGGGTTCTGACTCTTGCTGCCCGGCCCGCTGCTATATCGCTATGGCAGCCCGCACATTGGGCCTTCGAGTAACGTGCGCCCGCGCATTACCCGATGAATTCGTTCGCGCCGATGTCTTGGTGATGATGTACATCAGAACCTCGCACACCTCTCTGGTACCGGTTCCGATAGTATTCCCCTTCTCATCCTGAAGAGCATAAATCTTACCTTCCAAGTCGAGAGGAAGGATCATTGGATTTGTATACATTAGTGAACCTTTGCCTGCTCAGAGGGCCGCAGCCCGTGAGCGTCTAACCCTTCCGTCTTCTTCTGAGAACTGCCCCCATGCCTATTAGTCCCATACCAAGCAGCAACATAGTCGTCGGCTCGGGGACGGGTGCGACGGAGCTATCCACGGTATTCGGTACTGGTTCAAAAGTAACGCGCCCAGTACCCGACCTTGGGGATTGGATCGACCTTATGGCTTCTATCGACGCGCCTCCCGATTTGCTCGCGCTAAAACTTCCGCCGTAAGCGGCGCCAACCTGAGTCCCCAAATCGGCCAGGCTAACCGAAGTCGCCTCCACCATGAGAGATCCCGGCAACATCGTCGACGTTACCGGAGCGCAAGCACCGCCAAAGCATCCACCATTGAATGCGACGCGATCTGCACGTGCCTGAGTCGCTGCCAATCCGACCATAATGGTTGTTACCGCGATGGTAACGGACACCTTCAGGACCTTTTTCATATTCAACTCCTTTTTCTTCTTCCGTCCTTCGATTGAGTCCGCACACTTCGATTGAGTCCGCACACTTTGATTGAGTCCGCACACCCCCTAACTGTTTCGCATACAGCGCTCATACCCCCGCTTTCTGAACGCAGCGTTCAATCTCCCGCGCTATCGGGTCGAGACCCTAATGGCGTCGCCCGGCCGCTCCTTTGATTTCTTCCGCGATCGGCGAAGCATCGCGGCAATGCCCACCAATCCAGTACCAAGCAATAGCATCGTCGCCGGCTCCGGAACTGGGGTACCCGGAGTTGCCGGAACGAAATCGGGTCCGGTTCCAAACAGGAAGACGACATTGCAGATCTGGTAGTTCAGCGGGAGCGTTTGCGACAGCGTCAGAGTGAACACTCCCTGTTGGTTTATAAACGGGTTATGCGGGTCATTGCCGGCAATGGAACCATTGGGGCTGCTCAGAGCTCCGGTGATGAGCTCATCCGGCGGATTCGTGCCCTGGCCTGTGAATCCAAGAGCCGTCATAGTAAAGCTCGGACCAGCGCTACTCAATCCCCATCCAGACGCTGTCGTCCCCAAGCTGGTGACGTTGCCACTGCCATCAACCTGGATCTCCGGGTTATTCTGCGTCGTTATCAAGCCGGTAATGTTCAGTACATTGTGGTTCGCATCGCAGATCTGGAACTGGATACCGCTAATAGCTTGACCAATGTTGCCCGTAGCCTGGAAGTTCTTAAGGGTAATCTGTAGCAGGTTTGGACCGCTTTGGTGAAACGTAGCCTGGGCATTTACCGGACCGGTGCCACCGATGGTCGTATTGACCGTGAAAACAAACGGATCGGCTCTAACAGCCGAAGCAGTCAGTCCGAAAACAACAAGCGCAACAGTTGACAAAGCGACCTTGCGAAAATTAATCGCTAAAAGCAATGACTTCATCCTTGTTCTCATTCCAGCCGACCACCAGAACAGTGGGGGGGCAGGCTGTACTCCAAAGAATCGAGCTTGGTTGGGAGAGCGATGCGGGGCAATTGCAGGCTCTATCCGTCCAGCTAAAAACCAGTCTCGCGCAAAAGCGTGAGCTAATTGTAGATTGGCACGCGATAGAGCATGGCAACTACCAGGCCACAACGCTCAATTAACTCTAATCGTGAGAAATCGGCCTGATTTCGTTAATTGTTGACGATAAGAGAAAGGATTAGAGGGGTGATTGTCTAAATCTCAGATGGGCATTCTAGAATTTGGACGGCCCAATGCGATGCCGCTTTAGCTTTTGATAGAGAGAACTTCGCGGGATTCCAAGTCTTTTGGCAGCCCGCTCAACGCGACCTTTTTCTTCTTGCAAAACGCGTTCGATGTGTTGGCGTTCGAGTTGTAGCAGTGTGAGTCGCGAGTCCTGGTAGAAAGCTTGCATTCCCGGGCGCCCGTCAAAGTGGAGATCCTTCAAACCAAGCGTTTTCTGCTCGCTAAGCAGCACCGCGCGCTCGATCACGTTGCGGAGTTCCCTGATATTTCCGGGCCACGAATACGATTGCAGAGCTTCGAGGCAGTCTGGTCCAAGCCTCACTTCCCCACGTCCGAGGTCGGCCGCAAACTTTTCAAGCAGGTATTGGGCCAGCACGGGAATGTCCTCGATCCTCTCGCGCAGGGCCGGGAAGGTCAAAGGAATCGTGCTGATGCGAAAGTAGAGGTCGTCCCTGAAACCTTTTTCTCTTACGAGTTCACTGAGGTCCTGGTGTGTTGCGGCGATTAAACGGACGTCGACCTGGCGGTCTCGCACGTCTCCTACTCGGCGGAATCGCTTCTCTTCGAGCACCTTCAGCAGCTTTGGCTGGATCTGCAAATCGACATCCCCAATCTCGTCGAGAAAGATCGTGCCGCGATGGGCCACTTCAAAGAGTCCCTGCTTGCTGGCGGTGGCGCTGGTAAACGCGCCTTTCTCGTGCCCGAAAAGTTCGGTTTCCAGAAGTTCTCGGGACAATCCGGCGCAGTTCAGATCGACAAAGGCTTCTTCGGATCGCTGGCTGTTCGCGTGCAACCACCTGGCGAGAACGCCTTTGCCGGTTCCAGTCTCTCCGTGGATCAGGATCGGGCTCTCCGTAAAGAGAACTTTTCTTGCTTGTTCAGCCAGAGCGCGAATGCCGGGACTAGTTCCCACAAAAGGATCGATCGCTCTGCGAACTTCGCGAGACTTGTTGGCCAGTTGTTTGTGCAGGTTGCGCTTATTCTCAAGAATGCGCTGCAGGATGACTAAGAGAGCAGGAAGTTCCAACGGTTTGGTAAGGAATTGCTCGGCGCCTTCCTTTATTGCCCGAACCGCAAGATCGATAGACCCATGCGCAGTCAGAATGAGCAAGGGAATGTCTGAGTCGATCTCTTTCAAACGAGGAAGGAGATCGAGCGCAGTTCCGTCTGGTAAAAGGTAGTCCGCGATTACGACGTCAGGACGCGAGTTGCGAAAGAGTTGTTGGGCGTCGCTACAGCTCGCGGCTTCGTCGATCTCGTAACCTTGCAGTTCGAGAAAGTCGCGAACACCAAAGCGAAGGCCCGCTTCATCATCGACGACCAGAATCTTGTTTCTCGCCATCGGCATTGACCTCCGTTTGAACTGGTATCGGGAACCTGGCAATCATGCAGGCGCCACCCTCCGGATTATTTCCGGCAATTAACGTCCCACCGTGCTCTTCCATAATTTTCTTTGCGATGGCCAGCCCAAGGCCCGTGCCACCCCGGCGCTTTGAAAAAAATGGCTCGAAGATACTGGCCAGGTCTTCTTCGAGAATTCCTGCCCCGGAATCCTTGACCGCGCAGTCCAGCCAGAGTTGACTACCTTCGCGAGTCTCGTAGGCCTCCACTCTTACCGTCTTGTCGTGGGGGGAATGCTGGATCGCGTTTTCTATCAAGTTAACTAAGACTTTAGACAGCCGACGACGATCAACCAGGACACCTGGAATTCGTCCATCTAATTTGTTGACGAGTTTTACTCGCGCGACCTCGGCCACGGGCACGCATGAACGCAGAGATTTGGTAACCACATCCTCCAGCGATGACAAGTACAGTTCGCCCTTGAAGGGCTTTCCATACTCAAGCAACTCCTCCATCAGGATATTCAGCCGGCCAAGCTCGTCGCGGAGCACGTTCGTGTACCGGAGGTACTCAGTTCGCTCACTGAAGCGAGTTTCAAAGGCGTCCAGGATGGATGAGATACCAAAGAGGGGATTGCGAACTTCGTGAGCAACGCCGGCAACCAGTGATCCTAACAGAGACATCATCTCACTGCTGCGGAGCGAGGCCTCCAGCTCAGCTCTCTTGGTGATATCCTGCGCGATGAGTATCGCGCGCTCCCCGAAAGCGCCGAACTCGTGGATGAGGTATAGCGTTATTGCCCAGGTCTTGCCGGTCATGTCGTCTCTGACTTCGGCAGACCTCGACGTACCACCTTCGCGAATCTGGCTTATTAGTTCCGACGCTTTTTGCCAGGGCTGACCTGGCCCTGCTTTGGCAATCTCTCGTCCGATGATCTCTTCGCCCTCGCTTGCCGCGATGTCATGCGCCGCCTGGTTCGAGCGTTTGACGCGACCGGCAAGATCGACGATCAGTACCGGGAAATCGATCGCATTGAAAGTCTGACGCCACTCAATCGCCGACTGTTGGATTGAAGCGTGCATCCGTTTCTGTTCTTCATCCAGAAGCTTCCGATCCGTGACGTCGGTTGTAATTACTAAACGGGCATTCTTTCCCGCGAATACCAAAGGATGGGAGGTTATTTCAATGTAGATGATCGTTCCATCCTTCTTCCGGTGTCTCCACGGGCTGGTGATGAGTGGCTCGTCAATTCCCGTCGCTCTCTTGATCAGGAGAGCCGGTACATCGGCACTGGAACGGATGTCTTCTGTAGTCATTGACAGGAACTCTTCCCGCGAATAACCATAAGTGCGAACCGCAGCCTCGTTCACGGCGAGAAAAGAAAGTGTCTCCTCGTCATAGACCCATATTGGTTGCGGCGTGCACTCAAAGATCAGGCGATACCGCTCTTCTGAGTGTTTCAGGGCTTCTTCAAGTTTTGCGCGTTCAACGAGTCGCGATACTTTCGCGATTAACTTTGCGGAGTCGAACGGCATCTCCAGATAATCATCGGCCCCAGCCGCCAGACCTTCGATCACGCTGTCGGTGTCTTTGACCAGCGCGCTAACCAGCAGGATGGGGAGAGTCCGCAGTTCTTCGTCCTGACGAACGAGCCGGCAAAACTCAATTCCGCTAAGTTTGGGCATCATTACATCGCTAATGACGACATCGGGACGCTCGCGCTTGGCAACCTCGAAAGCCTGTTGGCCGTCTTCCGCGGTGAATACAAAGTATCCGGCCTTGCGCAGCGCAGCATTCATTAAGTCGAGCTGGTCACGAAGATCGTTGACCAAGAGCACGGTATGTTGGTCGTCATGTCCGTTTTTGGAGTAACTTCCCCTAAGCATGGAGCGCACGACCTCAGTTCAATGGTTTGCTTACAGAAAGAGGAGAGCCAGACCAGGAGGGCCAACCTCCTGCTTCGTAGACAACTTGACAGACTATAGCGTGGCGCAGTGCCGGGGAGAATATCTCCGACCAGGGTTTTTGAACCCGCAGAGTATACCACAAGGGCCGAGCCCGAAAGAGAATTCCGCTCCAGTGGGCATAGCCTTTCAGTCTCTTCCCGGGAATCTGAACCTCCGCCCGAAGTTTCGTCGAGACTCGCGCAAATATCTGCTTGATCCTTGATCAGTCCGAATGGGCTGTTATTCCCAATAAACAATTGGGTGTCTACGACTCTCCCTGTGTCCTTGGTGACTAGTCTGAGGATAATGCTCCGTGGATTTCTTCTGCTTGATCGCAAGAGGCTATTAGGGTAGAAACGATAGCTGTTAACGGAGTGCGGAGACCGCGCGTCCAGACGGAGGCCTGCTGCATGGACGAAGAAGCCTTGGAAACATCGCCGAAATTTGATCGACGACCGTGGGGTTCCTTCACGGTGCTTGATGAAGGAAGCAACTTCAAAGTCAAACGCATCGAGGTGCAGCCCGGCAAGCGGCTGAGTTACCAGAAGCACTCACAACGAGCGGAACACTGGGTGGTAGTTCAGGGAACGGCGAAGGCTACACTCGATAATCGCGAGACAATCCTATCGGTCGGCGGAGCGATTGATATTGGCGTCGGCGTCGCCCACCGCGTTGAGAATCCCGGGAGCGATTTGCTCGTGTTCATCGAAGTTCAGCGTGGCAGCTATTTGGGTGAAGACGACATCGTGCGTTTGCAGGACGATTTTGGACGAGCGAGTAATGAGTGATTAGTAGTTGGTAATCGACGAAAATGAAATACCAGCCTACGAAAATATAGCAGCACGCCCTGCCTTCACGGTTCCGAAGAAACCGGACGCTTCGCAGAAACCTTCCGCCGTCATTCCGCGTAGAGCAGAGGACTATTCGGCGCCATCGCTCAGTTTAAGTAGTCGAAAAGATAGAGGCTAAAACATGCCTGATTCGAACGAGATATTGCCATCATTGCCGGCCGGCGAAAGCGTCGCCGAATCAGCATTAATCGCCGCCGCCGAAATTGAGTCGGGAATCGGCGGCGATGAACCAGCGACTGATTCAGAATCTAGCGCGGGGTTGTGGTCCGCAGTAGTTGAGTCAATCCGCGGCTCCCACCGTCATGACTACACGGTTGGGCCGATCGGTCGATCGATTCTGTTGTTGGCCGTTCCGATGGTGCTCGAAATGTTAATGGAGAGCACGTTCGCGGTAGTGGACATTTTTTGGGTTTCGCATATTCAGCCCCGCGCTGTCGCCGCTGAGTCGATAACAACTGTTGGACTCACAGAGTCGCTGCTCACCCTGATGTATGCGGTAGCGATTGGGCTCAGCATAGGCGCAACGGCGATGGTCGCGCGGCGCATTGGCGAGCGTAAACCGGAGGGAGCCGCCCACGCCGCGGTTCAGGCGATGGTGTTAGGACTAATTGTGGCGGCAATTTTTGCCGCGATAGGCGTGCCACTGTCAGGAAGACTGCTAAGAGCGATGGGTGGCTCGCCCTGGGTGGTTCAGAATGGTGTTGGCTTCACCAGAGTCATGTTCGCCGGCAATGCAACGATCGTCTTGCTCTTTTTGATCAATGCAATCTTTCGCGGCGCGGGTGATGCGGCTATTGCGATGCGGGTGCTCTGGCTAGCCAATTCGATCAATATCGTACTTAATCCGCTGCTGGTCTTTGGCATCGGGCCTTTCCCGAAACTGGGCGTCGTTGGCGCGGCCATTGGAACAAATATTGGTCGCGGCATCGGCGTGCTTTACGCCTTCAGTCGACTCGTGCGCAAAGGCGGACGGTTTGATATTACCCGCGCGCATTTGCGACTTGAGCTTCAAATCATGGCACGACTGGCCCGGCTGTCATCAACGGCCACCTTTCAGGTATTCATCGGCATGGCGAGCTGGATCGGTCTGGTGCGCACGGTCTCTAGTTTTGGCAGCAATGCGGTGGCCGGCTACACGATAGGCATTCGCACTATCGTCTTTGCGATTCTGCCTTCGTGGGGAATGTCAAACGCCGCCGCAACCATGGTCGGTCAGGCGCTGGGAGCGCGAAACCCTGACCGAGCCGAGCGCGCTGTTTGGAAGGCCGGTTTTTACAACATGTGTTGCCTCGGCATTGTTGGTTTGATTTTTGTGCTGTTTGCGCGCCCGATCATACACATATACACATCCGACGAAAATGTCGTCCCTTATGGTGTCGACTGCCTGCGCACGGTGGCCTACGGATTTCTCTTCTACGCTTACGGTATGGTGCTGACGCAATCCTTCAACGGCGCGGGTGATACGTGGACGCCGACGATTATCAATCTGTTTGTCTTCTGGCTGTGGGAGTTGCCCCTGGCTTACGCGCTGGCGATTGTCTTTGGGATGGGACCGCGCGGAGTTTTTCTCGCCATCATGATCGCCTTTTCGACGCTGGCGGTGGTAAGCGCAATAGTTTTCCGGCGTGGCCGCTGGAAAACCAGAATCGTATGATTCTTGAGTCTGCTTGATTATCTCTACTGAACATTCCGACTAGTAAGGGCAATAACCTGGCCGGCGTTATTGAAACCGAGCCCATCAAACGCGCTGGCAAAGTCGTTATCCGTCTGAACGAAAAAACCGGTCTTTCCGGCCGGCGATTGGTCGAATACGGTACGTCTTGACTCTTTTTCGCACAGCTTCCCCACGCTGCAAATATCTCGCAATACTGTGACGTTTAAGTGATCATTTGGCCACTCCGACAAACAAGATCGCGTCAATCAGCGTCACAAGTATAGAAAACCCCTTCGCACCTCGCGCTCGGCATAGTGCTTGCCAATTTCGCTGTGGACTCTTCCCGAGTTAGTTAATGGAAACTGCCTAAAGGGGGGTTAAGCGATCATGAATGGATTTAAAACGTGGCCGCATCTCGCGATAATCGGTCTGCTGTTTTTGGTACTGGGCGCTGGAGCTGTTGCGCTTTGGGTCAGGCACGAACAAACCGTCGAAGCTTCCGCTTTGCCTAACGCAGCGCGAATAGACCGTGTTAGCGGCGAGGTTGGTCTGAATCGCGGCCTTGATGACAACGCATCGAACACACAGTGGGTTAACGCTGAACAGAACACCCCGATCTCCGTAGGCGATCGTATTTACACAAAAAACAATTCCGACGCCTCCGTGGCATTCACCGGACGTAATTTCGCTCGCCTGGATCCGAACACGTCGCTCGACGTTTTGTCGTTGTCCGGGGAAAAAACGCAAGTCGCCTTGCGCGACGGCTCGGCAGTCTTCGACATAGGCAGCCTGCCTTCGAATGATCTTTTCGAAGTCGCCACACCGTGCGGCGCAGTTGATTTAACTGGTCCGGGCCTTTATCAGGTCGAAATCAACGACAAAGGCAGTGCGATGGCCGCCGCGCTCAGCGGAGCCGCGCAGGTCGTGGGCCAGAGCGGCACCGGTCGCATCGAAAAAGGCGAAGTATTGACCGTGCCCTGTCAGGGCTCTTCAGGCGCGGTGCTGTCGCGCATAGAACCGCGAGCGGCAGGGACTCTTGTCGATAGCTACTATCGCTATCGCTATCCGCGCACCTATGACGGTCGCTACGTTAGCTATGATACGTACTTGAACGATCCGTACTACTACGATCCGTACCGCAGATTCAACAGTTATCAGTATGTCAGCGACTACATACCCGGAGTATATGATCTTGATGACTACGGTGACTGGCAGGATGTGAGCGGCTATGGCTATGGCTGGCATCCGCGGGTTGATTACGGGTGGGCGCCGTATCAATCCGGGTATTGGATCACGGATTACCCATATGGCTTGACCTGGATTTCGAACGAGCCGTGGGGTTACGCGCCCTATCACTATGGCCGGTGGGCTTATGTCGGTGACTCGTGGTTCTGGATTCCTGATCGAGTTAGTACCACAGCAGTCTATTCACCCGCGCTGGTTGCATTCATCCCGTTCCAAACGGAGACGATTGGTTGGGTACCCCTGGCGCCGGGAGATCCGTATACGCCGCGCTACTATGACCCAAATTGGAATGCCCGTTATTTGACCGGGACCCAGGTGATCCAAGAGCGCGTCATTAATCTCAACGTGCCTGGAGCCGTTACAGTCGTCAACGTCCGTGATTTTAACCGCGTAATCGATCGCCGCACGATTGAGCGAGTCGATGCGCAGCAGTTGGCGAACGTGCGTCCGGTGCTCGATCCGTTTGCAGTTCGCAATTTTCGCGACGCGGCAATGCGTACGCGCGAGGCACAACGTCGGCTTGACGTCCCGGCCGCCGTGGCTCAGCGAATCGACACACCGGTCATAACGAGCACGACGCCGGTAACGCCCTTCAGAAGGGATCTGGCGCAGAGATTTCATGCGCAACCGGTTCCTGAAAAGGCCAGAGGGGAGCGGCTGCAGTTCAAAGACAATCGGGCGTCCGCAACGGCCGGAAATCAGCCGGCGGCCCAAACAAACAATACGGCTGCTGAACAGGCACGAGAGCGGCAGATGGCCGATCTTTCACGAGAAGCCGCGCGTGGCAATCGAGTAGCGCGACAACAGATGCAACAGTTGGAGCAACAACAGCGACAAGCGCAACAGCAGCAGCGCGAACAGGCAGCGGCGCAGCAACGCGCTGAGCGCATGGCGGCGCAACAAGCGCAAGGTGAACGCATTCGCAACAACGTGCAAACGCGAAGGGGCGTCGATCAGCCACAACCGCAGCCGCAGGCCCGACCACGACGCGGTTATGTAGGACCCCCGACCAAGCAGCAAGCACCGCAAAAAACAGCGCCGCCACCAGTGCGAGCACAACCGCAACCGCGCACGGTGCGACCACAACCACCGCCGCAAGCTGCGAAACCGGAGCAGCAACCGCGCGTTGCCCGACCGCAACAACCACCGCAGGCTGCGAAAACAAGGGTGCAGATGCCGCAGCAACAGACTCAGCCGGCGCAAAGAGTCGAGCGTCAGCAACAAAAGCAGCAGCCGCAGCCTCAACCGGAGCAGAAGAAAAAGCAGCGCCAGCGGCCGCCAGGCTAATTGGCTGATTACGACCTGGGGCAACCCGACAGCAGCGCACTGAGGGAGAAAAAGGCAGGGGCATGCATAGCCCCTGCCTCATTCGTAAGCGCAGGACGGTGGTTCTAATTTACGGGGACGGTCAGGTCTCAAAGCTGCCGGCTTGTTCGAGTCGTACTTCCGCCCGTTTACTATCCTCTACCACTTTAACAGCAGGGCGAGACCCGATCCGAGTACCATCAAGCCCACTTCGTCAACGGCGATTTTATACCGCGTCCGTATAGACGTCCGCTGCGCGGACTATGACAGGAACGTCATTGATGAATAATGCAGGCTAGTGATGAATAATGCAGGCTAGTGGATATTTTCCACTCTGCCTTGGAGATTCATCAGGAGCATCTCCACTTCGAGCTTTGGCGTGTGCTGGCCATATTTTTCATTGATCTTATCCCGCAATGTTCGCAATTGCTCGGCATGGATGCGCGTTTCCTCCGCCGGGTATTTGGCAAAGTCTTGTTCGCAATTGCTCGGCATGGATGCGCGTTTCCTCCGCCGGGTATTTGGCAAAGTCTTTGCCGAAGATCTGCTTATAGGCGCCGCAGTCACGATGGTCCAGGATCATCACCTTGTGAACCTCGTGGAGGTCAATGGCCAGGCCGAGTTCGTCCCAGAACGTTTTGTTCCATTCTGGAAACTTGTCGGTGACGGCGCCGAGCGCGGCTCCCGCCAATACGATGTGGTCATACTTCTGGTCGCCCAAACCACGACGGACCATGTAGCTTCTGGTCTTGCCTGTCAGCCGGTAGTCCATACAACTGAGCAACAACACATCGGTGTGGCCGGCAGCAAACGCTCCGAGGGGCCATAGAGCTGTTCCCAACACCGCGGCGCCGCCTCCGACGATCGCGGTTCTCAGAAACTGGCGACGAGTTCCTTCCAGCCCCTTCACTTCAGGGTAGTCTGTCTCCATTCTAGTTTCCTCCGTGCGCCTAGCTATTTAGTTGATTACTCGAATTGCTTCTTAAAATCTTCAAACTGCTGCTGCAGCCCCGTCACTTCCGCGCGCAGCGTTTTCACTTCCCCTTCGAGCCTGAGCAACGCTTCAGTCTCCGCCTGCTTACTCGTCGGGGCGCGCTTCGAAGACTCTCTTTCGGCAGGGTGATCGATGCTTACTTCCCCGGCCAGCAGATGCGCAATGCGCGCTTCCTTCTGACCGGGCTGACGCGGCAGCCTGATCACCAGCGGCTCCGGCTCTTTTACGGTTAATGAATTGAGCGTCTCCTCAACTTCTTCCAATCCGGAAAAGTTATAGAGCCGAGCTGCGCGCTCGCGCAGCTCGCCGACAGTTTGCGCACCTCTGAGCATCAGCACACACATCAGCGCCAGCTCTGGTTGATTGAGATGGAAAATTTCCGGCATAACGTGTTTGTATTTGGCCACGCGGCTATTGCTGCCGTAAAAGACGTAAGTAAGGTTTTTCTCGCGCAGAGTCTCCAACGCTTGCGCGACCGCCGCCTCGTCGAATGCCGTAACGGGATGGCGGTTGTTCTTCTGGTTGCAGGCAAGCGTCAACGCGTTTAATGTCAGCGGGTAGTATTCCGGCGTGGTGACTTGCTTCTCAATCAAAGAGCCCAGCACGCGCAATTCGATGTCGCTCAATATCGTCGGCATGGGTTTGCGTCTCACCTTAATAAAGGAGCAGCCGGATCGCAAGGCAAGCGAAACTCTTTAACGTTAAGCTCAGCACAGCCGGGCACTTTGTAGATAGTCAGATTCGCATATTGGTGTTTGGTGTCTTCAAAAACTTTCTGAAAACGCTGTCGATAGACAGACTCGTTTAGTTGACTTATCGCTTTGTTTCCCCGCACGCCGTCATCAATCACAACGTAAGCGATCCTATTGGCGTTGAGCAGACGAACGAGTTCAACCGGATCGCGCTCCTGGAACATTCGACGGTAGAGTGTTTCTCGCTCGCCGACGTTGTACCCTGCGGTCCAGGCAAACAAGGTGTACCCCAGAAAGATCTTGCGCCCCGTAAACAGAATTGGATGAGTGAGCAACAGGTCAGTCAGGAACACGTCCGAAGGTTTCGTATTCGCCAACAGCCAATCGGATAGCCGGTCATTCTTATAAGGAACGACCAGAGCCGGATCGTTGTGGAGCGGAAACAGATCGATGATGCCGCCAAAGATCGTTGCGACAGCCAAAACAATCGCGACTGCGGCGCCTATGATTTTGATCTTGCCGATGCGCCACAACGCGTAGGCCGCATAGATGCTCGCAAAAACGGCCCAGACATTGAGCAGTTTATGATTGTTGAAGAGATCCGTGCTGAGTTGGAAAAGAAAGACGACGACCAGCAAACCGGAAAACGCAATGAACAATCGCCGTTGAAAGCCCGAGAGAAATATCAGAGCGACAAAGACCAGCAGCCATTTTATGCCAAAGCTCCAACCGAGATACCGGACGATGAGCGCCAGGGTTGGATCTTCCAGGGTGTAGCCGAAGTGAAAGAGCGATTGATTTGACCCGGCCAAATTCCCCGCCCGAAGCATGAGTACCTGCGGCAAGCCTATCAATAACGCGGTGACGATCAAAATCGCTGAATAAACTCTGTAAGGTAGCAGAAGAAAAATGCCGCCGAGAACCACTAAAGCGGAAATGAAGACCGCGCTGTTCCAGTAAGGAAGCAGTCCGATCAAAGCCCCCGAGAAGATGAAAGCTTTCAAATGCGGTCGAAAAATCTGTGATGGTGAAACACTTGCCGTCCGGGCAGCGCCGAATATTTCCAGCGACGCACTTTCGTCTTCCGTCGAAGCAGGAGCACGACTAACTTCGCGATCTACATGTCGGTACCGATCGACTAAAAAGATTAAGACAATAAGAAGAATTGCGACCCCGCTAATCAGTTGTCGTTGGTAAGCGTATACGCTGACCGTCAACACACCCCAGTCTTCCCCACGAAATGGATAGCCGGAAGCAAGGAATTGATTTGAGTTTAGAATTGCGCTCGCCGCCGCGCGCAGACTCTGTTGGGAGCGTAAAAAAGGAAGATACGAAAGCGAGCTGGAGAAGAAGAACAGTGAAGCAGCAATTCGCCCCGTCACTCGAGAATCAAACAGAACTTCGGCGAAAGTCATGATCAGAATCAACAGCGCCAGCAGCGAGAGGATGCTGAGCAGATTGACACCCCAGACCAGATTGAGACCGAGCAGTTCCAGGTTCGCGGCCTGGAACCAAAAGAGGAAATGATAGCGAATTGTTTCGCCGGGAAAGAAAGGATGCTCGGTGGGAAAATTGCGGCCCAGGGCGAAGCTCTGCGCCAGTGAAAGATTAGCGCCAAAGTCGCTCCAGCTTTTAAAGCTGATTTGAAACTGGCCGTCCTTGAACGAGAGCGTCGCAAACATTAGCCAGCAGGCGAATATAAAAAAAGCAGCGAGGCAGATCCAATCCCATCGATTCGATCCAACCGGCCGCCGATCCTTGGTGTTCAAATAGTTCACCGAGGGACGAAGTGGCAGTTTATAGATCGCCAGCCCAAGGGCGAGGACGAAGATGATGTTGCCCATGATAAGCGGCTGCGCGGACCGGGCAAAAGTCAACGACCCGAGGTAGGTGATCCAGGTGCTCAGCAGCAAGCCGACGAGGAATGCGGTGGCCACGCGTTGCTGAAATGAGATGAAGCGATAGAAACAGCGAGCGATACGATCGCCGAAATACGTCATGGCCGCTAAGTAGAGGAGCGCGAGCATTACGAGTCCTGAAATCCTCTCGTCCTACTAAGACAATCTCTCAATCGGAATCAATCTAACGAGCTGCACTCTGTCCGAAGTCACTCGATTGGGCAGGCGTGAGTATACAGCGCTGGCTGGGCGCTCGCGACCAACGCGAAGAGAATCAAGGATAGACCGGCTGATTCAGCGGCTGACCTATCGGCGCACGAACCGTGGCAGCTTGCAGGCGGCTACAAAGAGGAAGGAAACGACCACTACGCCCTTCGACATGGTGGTTACTCAACAGCTCGATCGCTCTCACCTGGTGGTGGATGTGATTGAAAGCGTGCCGAAACTCAAGACATCGGCGCGCACGTGCCAGCGATGAGCGACAGTGATCGATCACACAAGCCGGTTCATCGCTTCCTTTGTGCAGCAGCTACCTCTTCCTTTGTAGCAGCAATCCAGATCCACAAAGCCCCCTGTAAATAGCCGGAAGCGAGGATCTTGCCATCAGGCGAGAAAGCAACTGAGCGGACAGCATCACCCAGCCGTCTGAACGTCGCCAACTCCTGGTATGTGCTCGTGTCCCACAGCTTAACGGACGTATCCTCACTGGCCGAAGCTAGCGTCTTGCCATCCGGTGAGAAGGTAACTGAATTTACGGCACCGAAGTGCCCTTTCAGCGTGGCCAACTCCTTTCTCGCCCTGATGTCCCAGAGCTTCACGGTATTGTCCGAAGCGGCCGCAGCAAGAGTCTTGCCATCCGGCGAGAAGACGACTGACGAGTATCCTACAAGTTCAGCCAACTCGCGCCGTGTCCCAGCGTCCCACAGCATTAGGCCGCTCTCATTGGCCGCAGCGAGCACCTTGCCATCGGGCGAGAAGACCATCGATGAGTATCCTGCAAGCGCAGCCAACTCGCGCCGCGTTCCAATGTCCCACAGCGTCACGCCCCCCTCACTACCCGCGGCGAGCATCCTCCCATCCGGCGAAAAGGCGAGTGACGCGTAGGAAATGAAGCTTCCTCTGAGCGTGGCCAGTTCCTGTCGAGTATTCACATCCCACAGTTTCACTGTCCGATCCGCATTCCCAGTGGCGAACGTCTTGCCATCAGGTGAGAAGGCTACCGATGATTGCCCTTCGAGCGTGTCCAATTCCCGGCGCGTGCTGGCGTCCCACAGCTTTACGTGCTTGTCGGGACCAGCCGAAGCGAAGGTCTTGCCATCGGGCGAGAAGACGACTGATGACTGCCCTTCGAGTGTGGCTAACTCCAGACGCGTGCTGGCGTCCCACAGCGTAACGTTATCAAGTCCGGCTGAAGCGAGCGTCTTGCCGTCAGGCGAAAAAGTGATTGATTCCACGGTGCTTGATTGCTCCATGAAGGTGCGCTCCTGGCGAGTGCTGGTGTCCCAAAGCTTAACAGTATTGTCTGAGCTGGCTGCAGCCAGCGTCTTGCCATCAGGCGAGAAGGCAACTGTTCCTACCCCCGCGAGCGTAGCCAACTTCTCTTGTGTGCTGGGATCCCACAGCATAACGTCTTCTCCGGCTGCAGCCAGCGTCTTGCCGTCCGGCGAGAACGCCACTGAATGGTTAGAATATGAGTGCGTTGTAAGCGTCGCCAACTCGCGTCCGGTGTTCCAATCCCACAG
>WNGK01002971.1_pt1 | contig 51159 bp, 47 predicted proteins | sample 5400601 | NCBI WGS metagenome assembly WNGK01 (sample SAMN13153376, study PRJNA577476) | soil metagenome | isolation source: 60 cm soil or saprolite under Garry oak tree replicate 1 | place: USA:California | collected 2016-06-15 | reverse complement strand
GCGGGCGAGCACACGCTCTCGTTCTACCCGCAGGTGTGGGTCCGGCTCTCGCGGCTGGGACACGTCGCGGGCTCGCTCGGCGCCGAGCTGCCGGCGGTGGGGCCCGAGCCGCGGCACCCCCGGCTGATCGCCTTCGTGTTGTGGGACTTCGGGGACGCGCCGCTACTTCATGGGTGGTAGCTGTCGTCCCGGTCAGCTCTTCAGGTGCGCCCTGACCGCCCCCTCGGCGTGCGATTCGACGAACCACAGCCACTTGTCGGTGCCGCGCGAGATCTCCGTGCAGATGTCCGACGAGCCGACGTCGCCCAGGTCCGCCGTTTGGTCGATCGCCCGGCGGATGCGCTCCCCGAAGTTCGACAGTGCCGATGACAGAGCCCACACGTGCTCCTCGCCCGTCGAGATCGTGAGCGGATACTCCGGCAGCTCCGAGCGTTCGGCCACGACCCGCGCCGTCCCCTCGGCAGTCCCGCCGAGCTGAACGACACGCTCCGCGAGCAGGTCGACATACTCCTCTACCGCTTCGTCGATCTCGTCGAACAGCTTGTGCAGCGCAATGAATTGCGGGCCCTTGACGTTCCAGTGGGCCTGCTTCGCCTGCGTCTGGAGATCGATCGCTTCCGCGAGCCTATTGTTGAGCAGATCGCTCACCTGCCCGCGCACGTTCTCGGGAAGGTCGTTCATGGTCTCGTGAGGGACCGGAGACATGGCAGTGACTCCTGTGTCTGGAAGGGTTGCCTCTAGCGCTGCTTGATGAAAGTGCCGTCCTGGAGCTCGGCGTATGCCCGCCGCAGCTCGTCCTGCGTGTTCATGACGATGGGGCCGTACCACGCCACCGGCTCCTCGATCGGCTTCCCCGACACGAGCAGGAACCGGATACCGGCATCGCCCGCCTGGACCGTCACCGCGTCCCCGCGGTCGAACAGCACGAGCGACCGATTCTCCACCTCCCCGCCTCCCGCGCCCCCTCCGGCTACCACGGGTCCCACCCGTTCGGTGCGGACGGCGCCCGGCTCCGACGCGTCGCGGAACGTGCCGCCCCCCTCGAACACGTAGGCAAACGCATGCCCGGACGCCTCGACCGGCAGCGATTTGCGCTTGCCCGGCGGGACCCACACGTCCAGATAGCGCGGGTCCGCTGCCACCCCCTCGACCGGACCGGCTTTCCCCCAAAAGCTCCCGCAAATCACACGGACGCGCGTGCCGTCGTCGTCGGTCACCTCCGGGACGTCGCCGCCCGAGATGTCCTGGTAGCGCGGGCGGGTCATCTTCAGGGAGGACGGCAGATTCGCCCACAGTTGGAACCCGTGCATCCGTCCCTGCGGGTCCCCCCGCGGCATCTCCTGATGCAAGATCCCGCTCCCGGCCGTCATCCACTGCACGTCACCCGCTCCGAGAGCGCCCTTGTTTCCGAGGCTGTCGCCGTGGTTGACCGTCCCCGCGAGGACGTACGTGATGGTTTCGATGCCGCGATGCGGGTGCCACGGGAACCCCGCGAGGTAATCCTCGGGGTTCTCGTTGCGGAAGTCGTCGAACAAGAGGAAGGGATCGAACTCCTTGGTGTCGCCGAAGCCGAACGCGCGGCGCAAGCGCACACCGGCGCCCTCGATGGTGGGTTGCGCCTGCAGCACTCGCTTGATCGGTCGAATGGACATGATAGCTCTCCCCAATCTCGGTCAATACGCCACGCTTGAGAACTCCGGCGCCGGCCCTGGGGTTCCCCTCACGCCTTCCCGTTCACGTTGAACAGCTGAATCGTCTCGATGAGCTTGGCTGCGGCGACCGAGAGGTGCTGCGAGGTCGTGGTGAGCTCGCCCAGCGAGGCGATCTGCTGCTCCGTCGCGGCCGAGGTCTGCTCGGCGCCCTGGGCCGCCGTCTCGGCGATTCCCGCGACTTCTTCCATCCGGCGCACCACCTCGCGGATCCGCTGCGTTTGACCTTCGGTCTCGCCCGCAAACGTGCTCGCGAACTGGACGGTGGCGTTCAGGTCGCCGAAGATGGCATCGAGCGCCTGCCGGGCCGCGGTGGAGACCGCGCCCACGCCCTGAGCAGTGCGTCGGCCCTCGTCCATCGCGGCGATCACTTGCCCGATCTGTTCCTGCGTCTGCCGCACCCGGGCCCGCACCTCTTCCGCCGAGCGGGCGCTCTGCTCGGCGAGCTTGCGCACCTCGTCGGCCACCACGCGGAATCCCAGGCCGTGCTGGCCAGCGCGCGCCGCTTCGATCGCTGCATTCAGGGCGAGCAGGTCCGTCTGGCTTGCGATACGGGTGATGGCGTCCACCAGCTTGCCGATCTCCCGCGAGCCCAGCTCCAGGGTGCCGGCCGCGCGGGACACCTGGTCGAGGTGATCGACGAGGGTCACGAGCAGCTCGCTCGCGCGGGCGATCTCCTGCCCGTGGCGCTGCGCCTGCTGCGCCACTCCGGCGATCTGGCGCTCGGCCTCCTGCGCCCGCGCGTGCAGCTGCGCCGCGACGTCCGCCGCCGTCTCCGAGTCGTCGCGCCCGTGGCCAATGAGCTGCCGTTGGCGCGAGGTGCCCTCGGCCAGCCGCTCCGCGGCGGCGGAGATCTCCTGGGACGCGGCCTGCAGCTCCTGGGCGGACGCGGCGAGCTGCTGCGCCATGGCCGCGAGATCCTGGGACTGGTGCTGGACCTGACGCACCACCCCGGCGATCGCGCCGGTGGTCCGGTTCACACTCGCGCCGATGTAGCCTAGCTCGTCCGGCTCCTCGTCCTGCACTTTCAGCGTCAGGTCGCCGCGCTCCACCTGCGCCAGCGTGCTCCGCGCCGCCTGCAGCCGAACGACGAACCGCGTCAGGGTCGCCACCAGGGCCGCGCTCACGAACGCGAGCACCAGCGTCTCCTGCGCGAACGCGCTCCACGTCCAGCCCGGCTCGCCCTGGCTCACCCGGATGGCGGTGACGAGCCCGAAGCCCGTGAGGTTGACGAGCAGCGCCTGCCAGGCCTCCGTCTGGCCGAGGTACAACGCCGCCTGCAATGGCGCGATCAGGTACACGACGTACAGCAGGTGTCCGGTCGGCCCCACCGCGTAGAGGATCGCCGAGATCAGCGCGGCACTCACTGCCATGTCGGCGTGTGCGTGCCAGGCGCGAAACTCACCGCTCCGTGCCACACGGAGCATGGCATAGCTGATGCCGGCGAACACCCCGGCGAAGCCCAAGACAAAGGGCCATGCCACGGGCGCGACCCCCGCGACGCGGAGGATCGCGAGCAGGGCCGCCCCCAAGGCGACGAACCGCCAGCGCGCGCGGGTATTCGCGAGCACGTAGCGGCGCTGTTTGGCGCGGTCTTCGTCGGCGAGCTGGCGGGTGAGATCGGCCGCGGCGGGCATGAAGGGGAAAATGGCCCGGCGTGGAGGGGAGGGGTAGAGGGGCTACATCCGGAAGAGGTAGCTCAGCTTGAGGAAAAAGCCGTCCGACTCGCGGGTGAGGTTCTGGAACCGGAACGCGTCGGCTTCGGTGAGCGATGCGCCATAGCCCAGGAAGACGACGGTCCCCGGCGTCGGCTTGTAGGAAAACAAGAGGTCGTTGCGAAAGTCGTTCGTGACTATGGCTCGCGCGGTGTCGCCGTTCACGAGGAGCGCCTGCCCGGTGCGGGGATCACGCAACGCGTCCTGGTCCTCCGCGAAGTACTGCCCGATGTAGCGGACGAAGATCGCCCGTGTCAACTGGTACTCGAGCTTCAGTCGGGGGATGTTCGCCGTCAAGAAGCGGCTGCCGTCGCGCGCGCGGGTGAGGCGTTGGTGCACCCAGCGCGCCTCGAGCCGCAGAGCGGGTGTTGGGCGCACCGCGGCGACGGTGGTCACGGCGACCTGCCGGCCCTCGGACGCCTCGGGGAAGATGGCGGCGGCCGTGTAGCCCAACACCACGCTTCCGGCAACCGCGCGGTTGGGCGTGTTCACGATGAAGGCGGCCCCGGGCAGGTGATACAGATCGTGGGGGACCACGAAGGCCACCGTGTCCACCGTGCGGTCGACCTGATAACCGGAGTAGTCCGCGGGCTCGAAGCCGAAGTGATTCAGGCTGAGCGTGATCTGCGCCTGCCACCCGCCGCGCAGCGTCGCGACCCAGAAGTTCTGCAGCGTGTCTTCGCTGGTCCGGTTCAAACGGCCGAAGTCACGGTAGCGCCAGATCGGAGCGAATCCGACGATGGCCGTCAGCTGCTCGACCAGCGCGCCCGGGCGGCCGTACCAGCTGAACCGGTTGTAGGTCCGGCCGGCGACGAAGTCGGTTCGATTCACGAACCCGCTCGTGTCCTGGAAGCTCTTCTGGATGCCCAGCAGCTCGAAGTGGTTGCCGTAGGCGCGGCCGGTGCGGTCGCCGAAGGTGACGGTCCACAGCTTGCCTGCCCGAGCGCCGCTCGGATCCCGGGTCCAGGCCCCGGCGACCTGCACTTCCGAGAACCAGATGTTGCGCCACACGACGTGCGCGTCGACGCCCAGCACGCGGTTGTAGTCGTCGCCGTCGATCCGGTCGGTGTAGGCCACCCCTAGCGTGGACGTCGGCCCCAGGTCGCGCCGCAGGCGCAACATGTTGTAGATGGGGTGCGCGCCCGTGGCGGACTGGTCGCTGTTGTCCACGGCGCCGAGATAGGCGATCCCGGTGCCGCCGACCTTGCCGGCGAGCTTGGCGCCGAACACCGGCTGCGCGATGCGCCGGGTGTAGATGAGACTGTTGGGCGTGTCGAACTGCTCGAGCCCCTCGAGGAAGAACGGCCGCTTCTCCGGGTAGAACAAGGCGAACCGCTGGTTGAGCGTGACCTGACCGATGTCGGCCTCGACCTGCGAGAAGTCCGGATGGGCGGTCGCCGTCAGGCCGAGGTTTTGCGTGACACCCCAGCGCAGGTTGCCCGCGACTTCGGGCGTGCCGCGATAGTCGTAGCCCGGCGTGGTCGGGGCGCCGTCCACCTTGGTGGTGAACTCGGGCGTGAGGTCGAGCACCAGGCCGCGCTGCAGCGCGCCGAGGCCGACCAGGCGGCCCGACTGAATGAGAAAGCTCGCGTTGGCGCGGACCGCGGGGGTCCAGGTCTCCTCGTAGCCCGAGTGCTGCACCGACCGCACGACCTGGATGCCCCAATCCTGAGGGTCGGCGCTCTGATAGCGTAGGCTCTTGAACGGGATCCGCACCTCCACCTCGTACCCCCGCTCGGTCACGCGGCCGCGCGATTCGTAGACGTAGTCGGGGTTCAGATCGATCGTCGCGTCGAACCGGCCGCCCGCGCTCGGGCCCCCGGCGGCCCCGGCGGCGACGCCGTCGCTCCACACGCCATCCTCCTGGACGCCGAGCGGATTCACGGCGAACATCGTCGCGCGGCGGTGATCGAGGTAGGTGTCGAGCAGGATGGCGACGTGGTCGTCCGCGTCGATGTTGTCGCGGTCGGCGAGCGTGGCCCGCACCGCGTTGCCGTGCCGCTCGAACGCGCGGATCCCGAAGTAGATCGCGTCGGGGGCGTACCAGACCAGCACCGCGGTCGAATCCTCGGCGGGACGGCCGTCCACCGGTCGGTACTGCGAGAAGCCCGTGAGCGTCGCCGCCCGGCTCCACACCGGCTCGTCGAGCACACCGTCGATCTTCGCCTGCCCCTCGAAGCGCGGGATGCGCACATCGAGCTGCTTGGCGAGGCCGCTGTAGGTGCGGGCGGAATCGACGACGGCGGCCTGGAGCAGGAGGAGGAGGGGGAGCATGGCGTGAAACTAAATGCGGAATGCGGAGTGCGGAATACGGAATGAACGCTCCGCGTTCGGAGCGTCACCTACGAATCGTCAGCCGGCCCTGCCATTCCGCACTCCGAATTCCGCACTCCGCATTCTATTCGTAACGCAAGGCCACTATCGGATCGAGACTCGCCGCCCGGCGGGCCGGCCAGATGCCGAAGAACAGCCCGACTGCGGCGCTGAAGACGAAGGCGAGCAGAATGGCGAGCGGCGAAATCAAGGTGTTCCAGTGCGCCAGCTGCGACAGGACCACCGCGCCGAACGAGCCGATGAGCACGCCAATCAGGCCGCCCACCAGGCACAGCACCAGCGCCTCGACCAGGAACTGGAACATGATGTTGAACCGCGTGGCACCGAGCGCCTTGCGGACGCCGATCTCGCGGGTGCGCTCGGTGACCGACACCAGCATGATGTTCATGATCCCGATGCCCCCGACCAGCAGGCTCACCGCCGCGATCCCGGCCAGCAGGTACTTGAACGTGTCCGTGGTCTGCTGCAGCGTCGCCAGGATATCGGTCTGGTTGCGGATCTGGAAGTCGTTGTCCTGCCCGGGCCTAATCTTATGCTGGCGCCGCAGCACGCGCTCGATCTCGATCATGGCGAGGTTCATCGATGCGAGATCGTTCGCCTGGACCGTGATCGACCGCAGCCGGTCGGTGCCGATAACGCGGTAGCGGGCCGTCTGCAGGGGAATGAGGATCTGCTCGTCCGGATTGAAGAACGATCCCTGCGACCCCTTCTCGGAGAGGGCGCCGATGATCTCGAAAGTGATGCCGCGGATCAGGATCTGCTGTCCGATCATCGCGTCGCGGTTGGAATTGAGCAGCGTCGGGACGGCGCTGCCGATCACCGCCACCCGCCGCCGCGCCGCATCGTCGCCCGCGGTGAACATACGGCCGGCCGTGATCGTGTAGTTATGGACAGTGACGTAGCTGGGCGTCGTGCCCACGACGTTCACGTTGATGTTCTGGTCGGCCTTCTGCACCTGGAGGTTGTTGCTCAGCTCGGGCACGACCGCACTCACGTAGCGGGCGTTGTTGGCGAGCGCGGTGTCGTCGTCCATGGTGAGGCTCACGCGGTTGCCGCTGGCGACGCCGCGCATGAAGCTCTGGCCCGGGTACACGCTCAACAGCGTGGGACCCAGCGCCTGAATGCGGTCCTGCACGGACTTCTGCGCCCCCGAGCCCAGCGCGATCATCGTGATCACGGCGCCCACCCCGATGATGATGCCCAGCATGGTGAGCAGCGAGCGGAGCTTGTTGGCCCGCAGCGCTTCGAGCGCGACTTTGACGATCTCGCCCAAGAGCATCGCTACCTCGGCGCCCCGCTGCTGAGCACGAGCACGGTGTCTTTCTCCGCCAGGCCCGCCGTCACCTCGATGAAATCTTGATCGGTGAGCCCGGTGCCGATCGACACGGGCACGATCCTACCGCCTCGCAGCGCGAACACGATGTAGCTCGGGCCGGGCGTCGCGGCCGGCGTGGGCGCCGCGACGGCGCGCCGCCCGCCGCTGCGCCGCACCTCGGCGGCGTGCAGCTTGCCGCCGTCCTGCAGCGTATCGGCGCTGGCGTGCGGCGCGTCCGCGGGGGCCGCCAGCTGCCGTGCGACCGCCAATGAATCGAGGCCGAGCACGCTCGCGGCGGACGCGACGTCCTTGGGCGTGCGCAACGCGGCGTTCGGCACCGCGAGCACGCCCTGACGCTGCCCGATGTGAATCTCGACTTCGGTGTTCATCCCGGGCTTGAGGACATGCTCGGGGTTGGGGATGTCCACCTCTACCGGGAACATGGTGACGTTCTGGCTCACCTGCGCCTGCGGCTCGATCTTCAAGACCGTGCCGTCGAAGGTGCGGTGGGGGAAGGCGTCCACGCTGATCGTCACCGGCAGCCTCGGCTGCACCTTGCCGACGTCGGTTTCGTCCACCAGGGCGGAGACCTGCACCGTGTCGAGGTTCGCCATCTTGAGGATGACGGTGCCGCCCCCCACGTCGTTGGTCGGGCTCGAGATCACCGTGCCGAGCACGGCGTCCAGCTCGAGCACGGTGCCGCTGATCGGTGCCCGGACGTGCGTGTCCTGCATGGCGTCCTTGGCGGTCTGGAGGTTCGCCTGCGCCGTGGCGACCGCGGCTTGCGCCGTAGCCGCCCCGAGCCGCGCGGAGTCGAGTCCCGCCTGCTGCTCTGCGGAATGCGCGGGTCGATGCGCGCCAGCAGCTGACCCGGCTTCACCTCGTCGCCGGTCTGTACCGGCTCTTCGAGGATTTCGCCGGAGGCCTTGGACTTGACGCTCAGCGTGAGGATCGGCTGGATCACGCCCGAGGCGGTGGCCGTGACGACGATGTCGCGGTGCTCCACGGCGATCTTCTGGTAGGGCGGCGCGGGTTTTGCCCGGCTGCACGCGGCGCCGAACCCGGCACACATCGCCAGCGCGACGCGGACGAGATGCCTCACCCGGTTCACCGCGACCCGCCGCTCTGCCGCAGGCCGGGCAGCCCGCCACCGGTCACGTTCTGGAACCGCTGCTTGAATTGCTGCTGCGCCTGGACCAGCGAGGCGCTCGGCAGTACCAGCACGGTGTCCCGCTCCGTCAGTCCGCTCGTCACCTCGACGTAGTCCTGGTCGGTGAGCCCGGTCTTGATGGGCGCGACCAGGAGGTTTCCGTCCCGCAGCGCGAACACGACATAGCTCTGGTTGTTCCGGTTCTGGCGTGACTGCCGGAACTTGGGCCGCGGCGCCCGGCCGAACACGCTGCCGAGCAGTCCGCGGTCCGCCGGCGTCGGCTCGCCACCACTGCGCATCCGCTTGAGGACCGCCTGGAACTGCTCGGGCGTCACGCCCGGCGGGAGCGTGACCGTGCGGCCGTTCGGCAGTGTGGTCTGCGCGCCCCCGCCCCCGCCCCCGCCTGCCGCGGCCGTGTCGCGCCCGGCCCGCCCGCCGCTGTCCGCGGCCTGGGCGGCGGCGAGCTGCTGTGCCACGGTGAGCGAATCGAGCCCCAGCAGGCTGGCGGCGGAGCCGACGTCGCGCGCCGTGCGGAGCGCGGCATTGGGCACGGCCAGCACGCCCCGCCGCTGCCCCGTCGGGATCCTCACCTCGGTGTTCATGCCCGGCCGGAGCAGGTGGCCGGGGTTGGGGACGACGATGAGCACGGGAAACATCGTCACGTTCTGCACGACCTGCCCCTGCGGCACGATCTTCGCGACGGTGCCCTGGAACGGGTGGTTGGGATACGCGTCGACGTTGAGCGTGGCTGGCATCCCCGGCTGCACGCGACCCACGTCTGTTTCGGCGACGAGCGCCGAGTCCTGCAAGCTGTCGAGGCTCGCCATCTTGAGGATGACCGTGCCGCCGCCCAGCGTCGGGCTCGAGATCACCGTGCCGCGCACGGCGTCCAGCTCGAGCACGGTGCCGGTGATCGGCGCCCGCACGTGGGTGTCTTCCATGGCGTCTTTGGCGGTCTGCAGGTTCGCCTCGGCGTCGACGGCCGCCGCCTTGGCCGTCGCAGAGGCGAGCTTGGCGCGCTCGTAATCGGTTTCGGCGAGCGACCCGCCCTTGAACAGAGCCTCGCTACGCTCGAGCTGCGCGGTGGCGTTCGCCACTTGCGCATGGGCCTTGTCGACGCTGGCCTGCGCCTGAATCAGGTTGTTGTGCGGCAGGCGCGGGTCGATGGTGGTGAGCAGCTGGCCCTTTTTCACCTCGTCGCCCGTCGCGACCGGCTGGCTGACGATCTCGCCCCAGGCCTTCGACTTCACGCTGAACAGGAGGGTCGGCCGGATCACGCCCTGGCTGATCACCGTGACGACGACGTCGCGGCGCTCGACCGGGACCTTCTCGTAGAGCGGCGCGGTCTGCGCCTTCTGGCAGGCGGCGACCATCAACGCCGCCGGCGCGGCCAGGAGCAGTCGCCGCACGCTCAGCCTTTCGTCTGCACGTCGCGCTCCACCAGCCCGTCGCGCAGGTGGATCTGGCGGGCGGCGTGCGCCGCGATGTCGGCTTCGTGCGTGACCAGCACGATAGTCTGGCCGGTGTCGTGCAGCTCCTCGAACAGCCGCATGATCTCCTCGCCGGTGGCGGAGTCGAGGTTGCCGGTGGGCTCGTCCGCCAGCAGGATCGAGGGCTCGTTCACGAGCGCGCGAGCGATCGCGACGCGCTGGCGCTGCCCGCCCGACAGCTCGTTCGGCTTGTGGGTCATACGGTCGGCGAGCCCGACGCGCTCGAGCGCTCGCTCCGCCTGGGCGCGACGCTCCTTCGCGGCGATCCCGGCATAAATCAGGGGCAGCTCCACGTTGTGCAGCGCGCTGGCGCGCGGCAGCAGATTGAACGTCTGGAACACGAACCCGATCTCTTTGTTGCGAATGTGCGCCAGCTCGTCGTCCGACAGGTCGCTCACCTTCTGCCCGTTGAGCCAGTACTCGCCCGCGGTCGGCGTGTCGAGGCAGCCGATGAGGTTCATGAGCGTCGATTTCCCGGAGCCGGAGGGGCCCATGATGGCCACGAACTCGTTGCGCCGCATCTGGATCTCGACACCGCGCAGCGCATGCACCACCTCGCCGCCCATGTCGTAGTCGCGCGTGAGCTTGTGGGTGAGGATGACGGTGTCGGGCAGCGGCGTGTCGCCGGTGCGGAATGTGGTCGGCTGGACGCTGGTCATAGGACGTGTCCCACCAGCGCCTCGACCTGGGCGCGGGCGATGAGATAGTTGTAGCGCGCCTGGACCTGGTTCACCTCGGCCTGGGTCAGGTTGGCCTCGGCCGTGAGGAGGTCGAGCAGGGTGCCGGCGCCGAGCCGGTAGCGCTCCTGCGTGACGCGGCGCGCCTCGGTGGCCGCGGCGACATTGGTGCCGGTGATCCCGATCTGGGCGTACGCGGTGAACAACGCGGCGAGCTCCTGAGTGAGGGTGGCGCCGACCTGGCGCCGCGTGTCCGCGGAACTGGCCCGAGCGACGTCGCGCTGGACCGATGCGGACGCCTGATTCGCTTCCCGGAAGAATCCATCGAACAGGGTCCACGACAACCCGAAGGTCCACCTGAAGGTCTCGTCGTATTGCGGAAAGCTCCGCGATGCCGGTCCCTGTCGGGTGTCGTTGTACGTCAACTGTAGGGTGGGCCAGTACAGTGAACGCGCCGCCGTCACGTCCGCGCCCGCCGCCTTCGCCTCGGCCTCCGCCTGCTGCACCTGTGGCGACCGGTCGATCACGTCGGCCCGCAGCGCCGCCGTGTCGGGGGGCGACGGGAACGCCGAGTCCGCCACCGCCCGGACCGGCTGATCCGCGCCGATCTGCCGGGCCAGGTCCGCCTGGGATGTGGCGAGATTCGCCTGGGCCTGCAGCAGCGCGAGCCGCGCGTTCCCGAGATCCACGGTGGCCGTAAGCGTGTCCGAGCGCGTGGCCGCCCCCGCCTGGAACTTGTTTACGGCGATCTGAAGCTGCTCCTTGGTGCGCTCGAGCTGCGATTCAGCGACCCGCACGAGGTCCTCGTTGGCGAGCGACGTGTAGAAGAGCTGCGCGGTCGCGGCGCTCACCTGGTAGCGCTGATTCACGAACCCCGCGTCCGCGGCGTCGGTCCTGGCGGACGCGGCACGCCTCGTTGCCCCGCGCTTGAAGCCGGTGAAGAGATCGAGAGTCGCAGACAACCCCACCGAGTACCTGTACTCCCCGGGGATGAGGATGGCGCGCCCAGTGCTGAGGTCGACTCCGGCCGCGTTGCTGCGACTCGCCGAGCCACTCGTTTTTATGGTCGGCAAATATGCCCCCCATGCGGCTCGCTCGTTCGCCGACGCGGTACGCACCGCGCCGCGAGCCTGGATGACGGTCGGCTGCACGTCGAGCGCGCGCCGCACCGCCTCGGCCAACGACACCTGGACCTGTGCCGGCTGCACGGCGCCGGGCTTCTGCTGGGCCACGATACCGGTCGAGATCAGCGCCGACGCGATTCCCGCGAACACTCCCCGTCCCGCGCCCATCATTTCTTCTGTCCTCCCGACCCCGTGTCGGCCTTCTCCTGCTCCTTTTGATGCCGGTACCGGGTCACATGGTCGCGGTACTTAGCCTGCTGCTCGGGGGTGAGCTGGCGGGCCACTTCGGAGTCCATTTGCGCCCGCATCGAGTCGAAGCGCGGGCGCACCGTCTCCCACACCGCGGTCATCCGGGTCCGGTGACGCTGCAGGATCGCCCGCACCGAGTCGCGCTGCACGGGGCCGAGGCGCAGCTCCGCGTTCAGCTCGTCCATCATCCGGTCGAGTCCGCGCCGTTCGGGTGCCGCCGCGGACGCGTGGCGCACCCAGAGCGCCCGGCCGCCGGCCCCGACCGCCATCCCTGCGGCGAACGTGGCGACCAGGAATACCAGAGCCCAGGTTGTCGAACGGTTCAGCATGACGGTCTTCCGTTGCTAATTGTTGCCGATCACGGAGGCGAGGACGACCTCGACCTCCCCCGGGTGCGCCGGCGGCGCGATCAGAACGTCCGAGACAGTCGGGCGAACGGCGGTGGGGGACGCTGCCGTCGCATGGCCCACGAAATAGCCCGCGGCCAACGCGACGACGAGAGCGGCCGCCACACCGGCGCGGGCCCACCGGGCGAGCACGGCGTCCCACGACGCGACACGCACCTGCCCGGCCAGGGCCACGACGCGCGCGGTGAAGACCTGTGCGTCACCGGGGTCGAGCGCCTCTCGCAGCGCTCTCCCGAGCACCAGGTCGGGTCGGTGATCGAACGGCAATGGTTCCTTCATCCCTCCTCCTTCCAGTCGGCGAGCAGCACCCGCAAGCGGCGCCGCGCGTGGAACACCTCCGATCGGACCGTTCCCTCGGGAATCCCGAGGATGAGGGCGATCTCGCCGTGCGAATAGCCTTCGACGTCGAACAGCACCACCGCCATACGCCGCCGCTCGGGCAGCTCGGCGAGCGCCTGTCGCAGCCGCTGGTTCAACGCCCGGCGCTCGGCGGTCGTGTCGGGCCGCGGGCCGCCCGCCGTGAGCCCGACGTCGAGCGGCTCGACGCGGCGGACCGAGCGGCGCCGCCGCCGGTCCGTGGCGGCGTTGGCCACGATCCGCAGCAGCCACGGGCCGAACGGACGCCGTGCGTCGTACTGCTCGAGCTTCACGAGCGCGGAGAGCATGGCATCCTGCGCGGCGTCGTCCGCGTCCTCGGGATTGCCCAGCACCGCGCGCGCCACGCGGCGGGCCACGCCGGCGTAGCGCTCCACCAGGATCCCGAACGCCGCCCGCTCACCGGCGACGGCCCGCGCGACCAGATCGGCCTCGTCCTGCTGAGCTATACGCGCGACCTGCTGCGGGGGTTGGGGATCAGTCATCATCCGCGTCCCGTGTACGGCGCCGCTCGAAGGTGTAGAGACCGAAGGCGAGGGCCAGCGAAAACGCCCCCGCAGCGAGCACGATCGCCATCACCCGTGGGAACACTAGCAGCAGCACCCCGACGCCAGCAAACACGAGCGCCGCGGTCGAGGTGATCGCGCGACGCAGCCCGCCCGCCACGCGACGCACCGTGACGACGGCCACGGCCCCGAGCTCGTATCCTGAACGCTTGTGCGGTTGTTCGGGAACGGACGACGCCGCCGTGGCGGGCGAGCCAACGAGCCGGGCTGGGAGAAATCGGCGACGGGCCTGCAGGACGATCTCGCGGCTGGACGCGAGGTCACGCAGGAACTGCTGCGCGAGCGCGGCGGTGAGCTGATTGCATTCGGCGAAGAGATCCAGCTCGTAGTTCCCGAGCAAGCTGGAGACGTTGAGATTACTCGACCCCACACGCGCCCAGCGGTGATCGACCAGGAGCGTCTTGGCGTGGAGCATGGGCCCCTGCCACTCGAAGATGCGGGCACCCGCGCGCAACAGGTCGCGGTAGCCGATCCGAGTGGAGTTCCGCAACACCGGGAGGTCGCTCGTGCCGGGGACGAGCAGGCGCACGTCCACGCCGGCCCGTGCGGCGTCGAGCAGGCTGGCGTAGAGCGGCGCCGGTGCGATCAGATATGCATCGGTGATCCACAGCCGGTCCGTCGCGCCCGCGGCCAGGAGCTGGACGGCGCGGTACACGCGTGCCCGGCCGGGTGCGCCCGCCACGACGCGCGCCGTCGAGGACCCGCATTCCGCGGGATCGGCCTCCAGCTCGTCTGGCGGCAGCGGCGCGCCCGTGCGGCGCCAGATGCGCGCGAAAGCGCCGTCGAGCGCCGCGGCCGCGGGACCGGCGACGGCCACCATCGTATCGCGCCACGGCCGACGACCGCGCGTCGGGTCGCCCGCCCACTCGTCGCCGATGCACAGCCCGCCGGTCATCGCCCAACCGCCGTCGGTGACGACCAGCTTGCGGTGGTCGCGGGCGAAAACGGCGAACGGGTGGCGGGTGAGGAGCGGGTGGAAGGCGCGCACCTCGACGCCGGCCTGGATGAGCCGCCGCCAGTAGCGGCGCGACGTGCCGAACGAGCCGAGGGCGTCGTACAGCACGCGCACGCGGACGCCGGCGCGCGCCCGCTCGGCGAGGGCCTCGGCGAAGCGCCGGCCGGTCGCGTCGTCGCGAATGATGTAGTTCTCGAAGTGCACCCAGCGGCGCGCCGCTGCGATCGCGGCGAGCATGGCGTCGAGCGCGCGCGGGCTGTCGGGGTGATGCTCGAGGCGGTTGCCCTCGATCGGCCGCGCGCCGGCGGCGCGGTCGAGCGCCAGGGTCAGCTGGTCGGGAGCGCCGAGCGTGGGACGGGGCATCGCCGTCATGGGAACGCTCACCCCACCGGCCCGGCCGGCGCGGTCGACGTGTGGGCGCCGAGGCCGAGCCCGCCTTCCGCGGGACGGAGCGCCTGGATCACAAAGGCGATGTGCTCCTCCAGCGGCACACCCAGCTCCGCGGCCCCTTGACTCACCTCATCGCGGTTCACCCCGCGCGCGAACCCCTTGTCTTTGAGCTTCTTCTTCACCGACGACACCTCGAGATCCGCGAAACTCTTGGACGGGCGCACCAGCGCGCACGCCACGAGGAAGCCGCACAGCTCGTCCACCGCGAACAACGTCTGCGCCATCAGGGTGTCGCGCGGCACGCCGGTATAGGTCCCGTGCCCGAGGATCGCACGGCACAGGGGCTCGGGCACGCCCTTCTCGCGCAGCAGCCGCACGCCCCACGCGGGGTGGCCTTCGGTGGGCGAGTGCTCGGCGTTCGGGAACTTCTCGTAGTCGAAGTCGTGCAGCAGCCCCACGATCCCCCACGTCTCGGGGTCTTCACCGTGCTTCGCGGCATAGGCGCGCATCGCGGCCTCGACCGCCAGCATGTGCTGGCGGAGCGAGGGGGACTGGGTGTGCTGCTCCATCAACTGCAGGGCTTCGGCTCGGGTCATGACTTCCCTGTGTCGACGTTCCACCGTTCCGCCCACAGCTCCGCCATGAGAATGGGCCACAGCTTGCGGGCGTTGTTGCGCGCACCGGAGCGGTGCTCCGCGAGCAGCCGGGCCGTCGGGGCGCCGGGGAACAGCCGGGGTGCCGCGAGATGGCGATCGGCCAGCGAACGGAGGCCCGCATTGAGCCACCGCGCCACGGGCACCGACAGCCCGCGCTTCTTGCGCCGGATCACCGCCTCCGGAACCAGCCCGCGCGCCGCTTCCTTTAATATCGCCTTGGTGGTGAAGCCCCGCACCTTGAGCGCCGCCGGCGCCGGCAGCGCCAGCTCCATCACCTCGCGGTCCAGGTAGGGCGCCCGTGCCTCAATGGACGCGAGCATCGTCCCGCGGTCCACCTTCACGAGCAGGTTATCCGGGAGATAGGTGAGGAAGTCGAGCCACAGCACCCGGTTGAGCCACGAATCTCCGGGGAAGCCGTTCACGAGCCCGGCGGCCCACGCGAGCACGCGCGCGTCCGGCCCCAGCGCGCCGAACCAGGTCAGGTGACGCTCGACGAGCGGCAGGTCGGCGCCGGCGACGAATTGCTTGAGCAAGAACTCGAGCGTGACCTTGCCGGTGGAGGTCGGCAAGCGGTCGACCAGCCAGCGGAGCGCCGCTCGTGCGGGGAGCCTGCGATACAGCCCCGCCGCCTTGTGGCCGAGGTACGTCGGGTAGCCGCCGAACAGCTCGTCCGCGCCCTCGCCCGAGAGCACCACTTTGACATGCTCCCGTGCCGACTCGGCCAGGAGAAAGGTCGGCAGGATGGCGGGGTCGCCGACCGGCTCGGCGAGCGAGTGGGTGACGACGTCGAACGCCCGCTCGAGCGCGGGGTCGTCCGCGGTGACCACGTGGTGGATGGTGCGGATGTGGTGCGTCACCGCCTCCGCGTGAGGGCTCTCGTCGTAGCCCCGCTCGGCGAACTGCACGGAGTAGGTGTGGATCTGCTCGCCCGCCATGACCCGCGCCGCCGCGGCGGCGAGGAGCGACGAATCGAGCCCGCCGCTCGTAAACACCCCCACCGGCACGTCCGACATCAGCTCGCGCTCGACTGCGCGAAGCAGCACGTCCCGCAGGGTGGCCGGGGTGTCGATCCGCGACGGGCGCGCGGCGACGGCGGCAGGGTCCCAATAGCGGCGCACCGCCAGGCCTTTGCGGTCGGCGACCAGTAGATGCGCCGGTGCCAGCTTCGAGATGCCGTCGAGCATCGTATACGGAGCGGGGACATAGCCGAGCGCACCGTACAGCGCCGCCGCGGCGGGGTTCACGCGACGCGGCTGGTCGGGGTAGACAAGCAGCGCCTGGATCTCCGATGCGAACCGCAGCTCGCGGTTCAGCTCGGTCCAAAAGAGCGGCTTCTCGCCGGCGCGGTCGCGCGCGAGCACCAACCGCCCGCGCGGGTCGTCCCACACCGCCAGGCCGAACATCCCCTCGAGCCGTCCGACGCCATCCGCCCCGAAGCGCTCATACAGCGGAACGATCGTCTCGATGTCCCCCGTCGACCGGAAGGGGTAGCCGGCGGCCGCATACTCGCGGCGCAGCGCCGGCGCATTGTAGATCTCTCCGTTGCAAATCATCCAGATGGACGCATCCGGGCTCTGGAACGGCTGGTCGCCCGTGGTCAAGTCCATGATGGCGAGCCGGCGGGCGCCCAGGCGCGCGCGCTCGTGACCCACGATGCGCTCGCCGTCGGGACCGCGGTGGGCGAGTGCAGCGGCCATGGCGGTGATACAGTCAGGGTGCTTGAGCGGCGCGCCCGAGAGCGAGACGGCGCCGAAGATGCCGCACATTACCGCCGCCCACCCCCACCCCGCCGGGGAGGTGGTGAAGGTTGGGGAGGTGGAGCAGGTTGGCAGGGGCCATACGCCGCGTAGTGATCGTCGGCGGCGAGGAGCGGCAGCGCGGCGCCGAGGGCGGCCCGCGCTTCGCGGTGTCCGGCACCGGTCAAGAACACCGTGGGCAGGGGGCAGCGCGCCAAGGCCTCGCGCCAGTAGCCCGCTGGGAGCAGCGGCGAGCCGGCGATGGAGCGGAACCGCTCCACGTTGTCGGCGATGTAGTTGCTCGTAAGCTCTCGGCCGGTCTCGGTGGCCACGGCAATGGGACGGCCGAGATAAAAGGGCAGCGATGGCGGGTAGGCGAGGACGCCGAGCACGGTGCCGGTGCCGCCGCCGCGCTCGAGCGCCGCCGCGGTGGCGCTCGCCACGGTGGCGGAGGAGCGGTCTTCCCCCACCGCGACGAGCAGGCTTCGGGACAGAAACGGAATGGCCATGACCACCAGAGCATACCCGAAAGTCGTGGTGCGGGGCCGGCGCGTGAGGGCGCCGACCCCGACGAGGACGGCGGAGCAGAGCACCACGATTCCCAGGGCCACCGCGATCGGCGGGATGGCGGCCTTCTCGGCCGGCGTGAGCGTGATGGGCGCGGGGAGCCAGCGCGTGAGCGCGACCAAAGCCAGGCCTGCGACGGCCGCGATGCCGACGTAGGCGCGCGCCGCGGTGTGGATGCCGCCCCTGACCAGGTTGCGCGTCGCCGCGAGCGCCAGCGCAGGAATCAACGGCAGCACGTACTGCGGCAGCTTGGACTGATTGAGCGAGAGGAAGACGAGCGGCACGATCACCCAACACGCCAGGAGCAGCGGTTCACGGGCGACCGCGTCCCGTCGGGCGTCCCACGCGGCGCGCCAGTGTCGCACCCGCGCGAGCGCGGGGACTATCCAGGGAAACGCAGCGAGCGGCACGATCGGCAGGTAGTACCAGAACGGCGCCGTGCGGTGGAAGCTCCGCGTCGTGACCCGCTGGAGCGTCTCGCGGAGGAGCACGTAGCCGGGGAAGTCGGGGTGCTGGATCGACACGACGACGAACCAGGGCAGGGCGATCGCGCCGAACAGCGCGAGGCCGCGCGACGGGAACAGTCTGCGCACGGGCGTACCGGTGGCGAGCGCGTGCGAGCCTAGCGCGAGCAACGGGATTGCGATGGCGATCGGGCCCTTGGTGAGGGCGCCGGCCGCCATGGCCGCCCAGGCGGCCACGGGCCGCTCGTCGGCGAACCAGACGATGGCGGCGGTGGTGCACAGTGTGAGGGTGCTGTCGAAGATCGCGGTGCGGGCGTAGGCGAGCGGGAGCACCATGGTGGCGTAGACGAGCCCCGCGAGCCAGCCGGCCTCCTCGCCCCAGCGACGCCGCGCGACCCACACGAGCAGCCCGATCGTGGCGAGCGTCGCGAGGTAGGCGGGTAGCCGGGCGGCCGCTTCGGTGGGGCCGACCAGCTCCATCATGGCGGCCGCGGCGGCGAAATACACGATCGGCTTGTCGAGATAGGGGAGCCCGTCCAGGTGCGGCACGACGTAATCGTTCGAGTGCGCCATCTCACGCGCCACCTCGGCGTTGCGGCCTTCGTCCGGGTCGAAGAGGCGGTAGCCGTTCAGGTTCCAGCCGAGCGCGACCGCCGCCACGAAGACGAGCAACGGCAGGCTGACAAACGGGCGCGATGGCGACGGCGGCGTGGTCTGAATAAGCTTGGCGTGTGGGTGATCGAACTCGGGCGCTAAAGCTATTCGAGCGCGCGTACGAGTGCCAGTTGGCGGGCGACCTGGCGGGCGCGATCCAGTTGTATCAGGCGTCGCTCGCGGAGCTCCCGACGGCGGAGGCGCACACGTTTCTGGGCTGGGTATACTCGTTCGAACGGCGCTACGACGAGGCGATCGCCGAGTGCAAGCGTGCGATCGCGGTAGATCCCACGTTCGGCAATCCCTATAACGACATCGGGTGCTACTTGATCGAGCTGGGGCGCGACGACGACGCGATTGCGTGGCTCAAGCGTGCGATGGACGCGCCGCGCTACGAAGCGCCGCAGTTCCCGCACGTGAACCTGCGCGGATTTACGAGAAGAAGGGCCAGGTGCTCGATGCAGTGGCGGAGTACGGGAGGGCCCTAGACAAAATGCCGGGCTACGGGCCGGCGATCGGGGGATTGCGACGCTTGCAGGGAAGGGTGAACTAACGGGGAAGGCGGTGCGGCACATGCATCCGCAGCTCCACCTAGTCGCCGATGAATATCGCAGTGCGCAGGCGCGGCTCCACGAGCTGGTGCGAGCGGTTCCGGCTGAGCAGTGGGCCCGGCGCGCCGACCCGGCGCGCTGGTCCGTTGCCGAGTGCGTGGCGCATTTGAACCTCACGTCCATGGCGTATGTGCCGCTGTTGCACCATGCCTTGTCGCGCGCTCGCATGCTGGAGCGGCGCCCACCGGCTCGCTACCGTCGCGATCCCATCGGCTGGCTCTTGTGGGCCACCATGGGCCCGCCGGTGCGGGTCCGTCTCAAGACCATCGCGCGGTTCCTGCCGTCGAGCTTGGCCGCCCCTGCGCTCCTCGTTCAGGAATTCGATCGCCTCCAGGCCGCGCAGCTCGATTGTCTCGCGCAGGCGGACGGCCTGCCGCTTTCCCGCGTGCGCGTGACCTCACCATTCAACGCGCATGTGCGGTACAATCTGTATGCGTGCCTGACGATTCTGCCGCGACACCAGCATCGACATTTGTGGCAGGCGGAGCGGGTATGGGGGGAGACCGAGGCGGCAAAGGGCGGCACGGGGCGGCAATAAGCGGCAGGGCTGCTGCCCTTTACCAACGACCCGCATGTTCGTGCTCGTCGGGTGAGCATCAGGAATTTCGTCCTATCTGGGAGGTGCTCGATGATCGCGAAGCTGGGATCGTCTCTAATCACGGCAGTGCTGTTCCTCGGAGGGTCACGGCTCGACGGGCAAGCGCCGAAGGACGTTGTCATCGTACAAACCAATGGCACGGCCATTACGACCCAAGCCTCAGGCGGCTCAGTCAAGATCCCTCACGGCTTGGGCGTCGTGAGCAGCCGGTCCACCCTAGAGCTTCAATGGGTTATGGTCACAGACTCGTCGCTTGGTCTGATATTCGACGGGCCCGTGGGGGCCAGCGGAGTGTTCGACGATCCGTGGTATAGGTATTCAGCGGACATGCATATGAGGGCGTTACAATCTATTGCTGCCTTCGAGGTACGCATTCTCACGTTTGACATCTGGCACCAGTTCACGGGAACGCTCTCATTCTCCCAGTTGGAAGACTTGGCAACCAATCAGAAAAAGAACTTTGGGCGTGTGTGGGGCATATATGGTGAGAGTCAGTTGCGCGACCACTTCATCAGCGTCGCGTACGTTGCCAAGGTCCGCTATGCTGACGGTCGAACGGTCATCGCCGACCCGACGCCAGCCCTCAAGGCGGCGCAAGCCATTCAAGGAAGTGTCACGCTGCAGGATCTTGAGCCTAAACCCGAGCCGGTTCCCTTGACTGGCAAGAAGACATGACCGGGAAGGGCACCGAGGAAGCATTCCGCTCACGTACGTGCCGCGGCCGACGAAGTGCGCGAGTGAACTCGCGGCTCGGCGTCTGCCCGTAAACGGGCGTGCAGTTGCCGCTTCTGCGGCAGGGCCGAGCCGTGGCTTGAGCCGCGACTCGTGAGCGGCGCGAGGTGATCCCGTGAGTCGAGAGCCCAGCACGAGCGTTCAGCATGCGGAGAACGCTGAATCACCGCGGCTCTACGCCAACTTTCCCCGCCGCCTCGACGCCTTGTCGGTCGACTCTGTCGTACTCGTCGCCTTCTCGTTGCTGGTCTTTGTCGTCCTTGCCCCATTGCTGGAGAACATCACGGCCGCACGGGTGGGCCTCGTCATATGTTGGTGGGTCACCTTGTTCTTGTACGAACCGGTGCTCGTATGGCGTGGCGGCACGATCGGTCACCGGATCATGAATCTGCGTGTGGTGGGACAATCGGACCCAAGGCAACGTGTCACTCCCCAAGGCAGTTGCTCCCTTTGGGTTGAAAGGACTCCTGGGAATCCTCTCATTCTTTACCATGAACTTCAGTCGCCGGCACCAGGCCGCCCACGACATTCTCACGAATTCGAGTGTCCAGATCAGGAACGCGACCAAAGCCCAGCCCCACCACTACACAGTGGGCCGCGCGTGATCGATACTCTGCAAATGTGTCGCCCTAGTCGAGTGGGCGTACGTTGGACAGATTCTCCGCACACACCGAAGGAACCGTCGATGACCGCTCCAAGACACGCGCTGATGGTCCTGACGCTGGCCGCTGCGATGACGGCGACTCCAGCGCTCGCGCAGCGCAGGCCGGGGTCGGTGGACCCCGCGAAGGCCACCACCATTCGTCGCCTTCTGGAGCTGACGGGCGCCGCCCGGCTGGCGATGAGCGGCATGGAGGCGATGGTGCCGGCACAACGGGCCGCCAATCCCCAAATCCCCGCCGCCTTCTGGGACGCGTTCCTGGCGCGAGCGCGACGAGAACTGCCTCAGCTGGTGGACTCGATGGTGCCGATCTACGCGTCTCATTTCAGCCAGGCGGAGCTCGAACAGCTCGTGCGCTTCTACGAGAGCCCGCTCGGAAAGCGCTTGAATGAGGTCCAGCCGTTGATCGTACAGGAGAGCATGGAGACGGGTCAGCGTTGGGGCGCCACCATCGGCAGAGCGGTGGGCGAGAGCCTGGCGCGGGGCGGCATCAAGCCTCAGCAGCCAAATTAGTCTTCAGCGTCGCGGATACCCCACCCTCGCCAACGCCGCGGCGATCTCGTCGAGACTCGCGGGATCGTCGATCGTGGCGGGAACTCGGTACTCGCTTGCATCGGCGATCTTTTTGACGGTGCCGCGCAGGATCTTCCCGGATCGCGTCTTCGGCAGCCGTTGGACGACCACCGCCGTCCTGAACGCCGCGACCGGGCCGATCCGCTCGCGCACCATCGCCACGAGCTCGTCGGCGATCGCGTCGGCGGGACGCCGCACCCCCGCTTTGAGGACGATGAGGCCCAGCGGGATCTCCCCCTTGATCTCGTCGGCCACACCCACCACCGCGCACTCGGCCACGTCGCGATGGGCGGCGAGCACCTCTTCCATCGCCCCCGTGGAGAGCCGGTGACCCGCGACGTTGATGATGTCGTCGGTGCGACCCATCACCCAGAGATAGCCGTCTTCATCCTTGTAGCCGGCGTCGGCCGTCAGATAGTAGCCCGGGTACCGGCTCACGTACGACCGCACGTAGCCTTCATCGTTGCTCCACAGGGTGGGCAGGCAGCCGGGAGGCAACGGCAGGCGGATCACGATGTTTCCGGTCTCGCCGGCGGGCAGCTCGTGACCGTCCTCGCCGAGGACACGCACGTCGTAGCCCGCGACGGCTTTGGCGCAGGAGCCCGGTTTCACCGGGAGCATCCCCAGCCCGACGCAATTCACACCGATCGGCCAGCCGGTCTCCGTCTGCCACCAGTGATCGATGACCGGGACGCCGAGTTGCTGCTCCGCCCAGTGCAGCGTGTCCGGATCGCACCGCTCGCCGGCAAGGAAGAACGTCCGGAACGCTTTCAGATCGTAGCGCCGGACGTGCTCTCCGGTGGGATCGTCGCGCTTGATGGCGCGGATCGCCGTCGGAGCGGTGAAGAAGACGCGTACCTGGTGCTGCGAGATCACCCGCCAGAAGGCGCCGGGATCGGGCGTGCCGACCGGTTTGCCTTCGTACAGGATGGTGGTGTTTCCGTTGAGCAGCGGACCGTAGACGATGTAGGAGTGCCCGACTGCCCAGCCGAGGTCGGAGGCGGCCCAGTAGACTTCGCCAGGCTCGACGCCGTAGACGTGCGGCATGCTCCACTGGAGCGCGACGGCGTGACCGCCGTTGTCGCGCACGACGCCCTTCGGCATCCCCGTCGTACCCGACGTATAGAGGATGTAGAGCGGATCGGTCGCGGCGACCGGCACGCACTCCGCGCCACGCGCCGCCGCCATCAGCTCCGACCAGTCGCCGTCGCGCCCGGCGATCATGGGGGCCCGTTCCTGCGGCCGTTGAAGGATGATGCAGCGACGCGGCTTCATCGTGGCGAGCTCGATCGCCTTGTCGAGCAGCGGCTTGTAGGGAACGACGCGATTCCCTTCGATGCCGCACGAGGCGGAGACGATCACCGTCGGCTCTGCGTGACTGATGCGCGCCGCGAGCTCGTGCGAGGCGAAGCCCCCGAATACGACTGAGTGAATCGCCCCGATCCGTGCGCACGCCAGCATCGCGACGACCGTTTCCGGGACCATGGGCATGTAGATGATGACCCGTTGACCCTTCCCGACGCCTTGTCCGACGAGCACACCGGCGAAGCGGGCGACCTCATTCAGCAGTTCTCGATAGGTGAAGGTCCTGATGGTTCCGGTGACGGGGCTGTCGTAAACGAGCGCGAGCTGGTCCGCCCGTCCGTGCTCGACGTGCCGATCGAGCGCGTTGTAGCACGTGTTGACCATGCCGCCCGGAAACCACCGATAGAACGGGGTGCGCGAGCTATCGAGCACCCGCTCCCATCTCCTGTACCAGTGGATGGCTTCCGCGGCGTCGGCCCAGAACCCTTCCGGGTCCTTGACCCACTGTCCATACACGTCGTTCTGGGTGCTCTGGGTGGCGTGGATGCCGGGCGTGGTGTACATGATCCCCCGGGGGGCGAGGTTGCTAAACGTGTTAACGTCAAAGCTGCGGGCCACGACGCCGTTGCGCCAGCGCGGGCCGGCACGCAGGTTAGGCGCGTCTTTCGCGATACCGCCTTACGAAAGGTCTGATCCCCATGTGCCGAAACATCAAGCGTCTGCGACACCCGGATCACCCACCGACGGACGCGGAGTTGCATGACGCGGCGCTGCAGTTCGTGCGCAAGATCAGCGGCTTCCACGCTCCCTCGAAGGCCAACGAGACCGCCTTCGAGACCGCCGTTCGGGATGTGGCCGCGGCTGGTCGCGTGTTGTTCCGCTCGCTGCACGTTCGGGGCCATGCCGATGCCACTGCCTAACGGCCGCGGCGCGCTTGCCGTGTGCGTCAGCTTGCTCGGCTGCAACCGGATCTCCACTCCAGCGTCCGGCGGCACCGCGCGGTTCAGCAGCGCGAACCCGTTCGCCAGCGCCAGTCCGTTGCTGTACCAGGCGCCCCAGTTCGACCGGATTCACGATGGGGATTACCAGCCGGCGGTGGAAGAAGGCATGCGCCAGCAACTGGTCGAGATCGCCGCCATCGCCGGCGACACCGCGACACCCAGCTTCGACAACACCATCGTCGCGCTGGAACGCTCGGGTGCCCTGCTCACGCGCGCGTTCAAGGTGTTCAACGCGATGACGCAGGCCAACACCGACGATACGCTGCAGCGGGTGCAGACCGAGGAAGCACCGCGACTTGCCGCGCATCTCGACGCGATCCACTTGAACGACACGTTGTTCCGCCGCGTCAGGAGCGTGTACGACCGGCGCGCCGATCTCGGCCTCGACTCGGTGCAGGGGTTCCTGGTCGAGCGCTACTACCGCGACTTCGTGCGCGCCGGCGCGCTGCTGGCGGAGCCGGACAAGGCGCGCCTGCGCGCCTTGAACCAGCAGGAGTCGAAGCTGGCGACCGACTTTCAGAACCGGCTGCTCGCGGCGACGAAAGCGGCGGCCGTGGTGGTGGGCGACAAGAGCGAGCTCGAGGGCCTGAGCGACGCCGAGATCGCGGCCGCGGGCGAAGCGGCGCGCCAGCGCAAGATCGAGGGTAAGTGGGTGCTGCCGTTGCAGAACACCACCCAGCAACCGGCGCAGGCCTCGCTCAAGAACCGGGCGCTGCGGGAGCGGTTGTTCACCGCGTCCACGACCCGCGCCGAGCGCGGCGACTCGAACGACACGCGGGCCATCGTCAAGCGGCTGGCGCAGCTCCGCCCCGAGCGCGCCCGGCTGCTCGGCTTCCCGAACCTCGCCGCGTACGTCCTCGACGACCAGATGGCCAAGACGCCGGACGCGGCGATCAAGCTGTTGACCGATCTGGTGCCGGCGGCGACGGCGCAGGCCCGCCGCGAGGCGGAGAAGCTGCAGGCGATGATCAACACGCAGCGCGGCGGCTTCAGGCTGGCCCCGTGGGACTGGCAGTACTACGCCGAGCAGGTGCGCAAGGCGGAGTACGCGCTGGATGAGACGCAGCTCAAGCCCTACTTCGAGCTCGACCGCGTGCTCGAGGACGGCGTCTTCTTCGCGGCGAACCGGTTGTACGGGTTGACGTTCAAGCGGCGCACGGACCTCCCCGTCTATCATCCCGACGTCCAGGTGTTCGAGGTGTTCGATGCGGACGGCAGATCCACCGCCCTGTGGTATTGCGACTATTTCAAGCGTGATAACAAGAGTGGCGGCGCGTGGGAAGACACGTTCGTGGACGGCACCGGCCTATTGCGCACCAGGCCCGTCGTCTTCAACGTCGCCAACTTCACGAAGCCGGCCCCGGGCCAGCCGGCCCTGCTGCGCTTCGAGGACGTCAAGACGATGTTCCACGAGTTCGGGCACGCGCTGCACGCGTTGCTCACGCGGGTCGAATACCCGCGGCTCGCCGGCACGAATGTGCCGACGGACTTCGTAGAGTTCCCGTCGCAGTTCAACGAGCATTGGGCGCTCGAGCCCACCGTGCTCGCCCATTACGCGAAGCACTACCAAACAGGGCAGCCGATGCCGCGGACATTGGTCGACAAGATCAGGCGGGCCCGCACGTTCGACCAGGGATTCGCCACTACCGAGTACGTCGCCGCCGCCCTGCTCGACATGGCGTGGCACACGCTCCCGGCGGGGCCGGAGCAACCCGATATCAACGCCTTCGAGGCTCAGGCGCTCAAGCGGTTCGCCGTGGACGTGCCCGAGGTGCCGCCGCGATATCGCACCAGCTACTTCGCGCACATCTGGAACGGCGGGTACTACGCCGGCTACTACGCGTACCTGTGGAGCGAGGTACTCGATGACGACGCCTACGCCTGGTTCACCGAGCACGGGGGCATGACGCGGGCCAACGGCCGGCGCTTCCGCGTGACACCGCTCGCCTCGCTGTGGCTCCCGATCCTGCTGTCCGCCGTTGGTGTTTTCCTCGCGAGCTCCGTCCTTCACATGTTCACGGGCTGGCACAAGAGCGATTACCTCAAAGTCCCGAACGAGGACCGCGTGATGGATACGCTGCGTCCGCTCGCCATCCCACCCGGCGACTACATGCTGCCGCGGCCGGAGAGCACCGAGCAGATGCGGTCGCCAGCGTTTGCCGAAAAGTTCAAGAAGGGCCCCGTCATGATGTTCACCGTCATGCCGGGTGGCTCGATGGCGATGGGGAAGCAGCTCACGCAATGGTTCCTCTTCTCGGTGGTGGTGGCGATCTTCGCGGCGCTCGTCGCGGGGAGCGCGCTGTCCCCCGCCGCGAACTACCGCGCGGTTTTCCACTTCGCGGGCCTCACGGCGTTCGTCGCGTACACGCTCGCGCTGTGGCCGATGTCGATCTGGTATCGCCGCTCCTGGATCACCACGATCAAAGCCACGGTGGACGGGCTGATCTACGCGCTGCTCACGGCTGGCGTCTTCGTATGGCTGTGGCCCCACTGATCGTCGCCCCGGACCCCGAGTCCCTCGGCGCACCTCAGCTCAAGGTCGCGGGCCTCGAGCTGTGGGTACACGATCGCCGGTCCCCCGAGGCCCAGGACTACTGGGAGGGGAACTGGCTCGTCGTCACGGTTCGCTGTGCAGCCCTCGGGGCGACCATCTGGACGACGGGACCGATGCTGCGGGTCCCGGATCTGGTGCGCTGGGCCGACGCGCTCGAGCGGCTGCACGCCCAGAGGGGACCCGAGGGCGTGGCAACCCTCACCTCCGACGAGCCCAATCTCACCGCCGTCGTCCGCTCGACCGATCGCGCCGGCGAGCTGCAGCTGGTGGTCGACATCACGCCCGATCCCCTAACACAGGAGCACCGGCTCAGATTCGCGGTCGAGCGGTCCGCGCTCCCGGATCTCGTGCGGCGGTGCCGCGCCGTCGTAAAGGCCTACCCGGTGCGCGATCCCGACGGCGCACATGATGCCTGAGTGACGGGTCGTTGGTGAGCTAGCGCGCCGCCGGCACCACGTCGTTCACGATCACGTCGAGCACCTGCGCCGCGAGCGCCGTGGGGGTGATGTCGCCGAGCTGCACCCAGTCGGTCGTCGCCACCACGACCAGGTCGCGGCTCGGCACGACGTACACGAACTGCCGACCGTAGCCCCAGGCGAAAAAAGCCGCCGGGTTGGCGTCGGACACCCACCAGAGCATGCCGTAGGTGACCCGTTGCAGCGAGCCCACGACAGTACGCCAGGCGAACTGCGGCCGGGTGACGGAGTCCACCCAGCTTTCCGGGACGACGCTCGCGTCGCCCGACCAGCCGCGTTGCAGGAACAGCTGCCCGAATTTCAACAGATCCCGCGCGCGCAGCGCGATCCCCGCGCCGCCATTCACGGTGCCGCGGTCGAGCGGCTCCCACGCGACCGTGTCCACGGCGAGTGCTCCGAACAGATGCTCGCTGGCGTAGCGGGGCAGCGGCGTCGCGGCGGCGTCCTCGAGTACGACGCCCAGCGTGTGCGCCGCCGCGGAGTTATAGGTGAACGTGGCGCCGGGCGGCGCCGTGTGAGCCCGGTCGAGCAGGTACTGGACGTGGTTGTCCGCCACGATCCACGAGTTGTAATCGGGTCCGGTCGTTTCGTCCCACGCGTACCCGGACGTCATGGTGAGGAGGTGACGCACGGTCACGGCGCTGTCGGCCGAGTCGAGCGTATCGGACGAGGCCAGGTAGAGAGCCACTGACGCCGCCGTCCCGGGCAGCACGCCGTCGCGCAACGCGATGCCGGTGAGGGCGCACACGACGCTCTTTGTCACCGAGCGCACGTCGAACAGGGTGGTCGAGTCGGTGCCGCCGAAATAGTTCTCTGCGACGAGCCGGCCGTGGCGCGCCACGAGCAGGGCCCGGAAGAGAGGGATCCCCGACGCGGCGTCGGTCGCGCCGAGCAGGGCGGACGCGCTCATGCCCACCTCGCCCGGGCTTGCCCGCAGCCAGCCGCTCGACAGATCGACCCGGACGGGCGCGGTCGGGGCGGTGGGCGCGTCGCGGCACGCCGTGGCGACGAGGAGCGCGGCGAGCCACAGCGCGACGCGCATGTCAGTTGCTCCCGCCCGCGGGCGGCGCGGGCAGCTGGCTCACCGTCAGCAGCACAGACGCCTTCTGGTCTCCGTCGATCGTGATCTCGAAGCGGTACGCGCCGGGGTGCGGGAACGGCACGTCGAACACGAGGATGGCTCTCGCCTCGATCTCGGTCACGCCAGCGGGCGGCTCGTCGAAATTGACGCTGCCGTTGCCGCCGAGCACCTCGGTGTCCTGCTCGTCCAGGAGCCGGATCTGTACCTGGTGCTCGCCGATCTCGGTGCGCTTCCCCTTGAGGCGGAGCACCAGGTGGAGACGGGGGTGCATGGCGGGGAACTGCTGCACCCAGATGTGCTGGAACATCCCCAGCACTGACAGCTTGCCCGCCTGATCGACGATCGCGTAGTCGGCGACGACGGCGAAGTCGAGGTGCATGGGCCGTACCTACGGACGACCCACAATGGAGAGCGGCACCGAGACGCGGGTCCTCTCCCACTCGAGCCGTAACACGCCCCCACTGCCCTTCGGCTCGATCGCGATGGTGAACTGCTCGACCGGCTGCATGAGGGACTCGGGCTTCATGTCCAGCCGCGCGAGATCGTACTGCGCGTCGTAATCGGTGCCCCATTGGCCCGAGTTCTTGTTGACGATGAGCTTCCAGCCGCCGGGAGAGGGGAGCGTCCAGAGGCTGTACTTGCCGGCGGGCACGGTCGTCCCCGCGACGACCAGGTCGGCGCCGGTCTCGAGGATCGTCGCTTCGTTGGCGCCGGTGCGCCACACCTTGTTCCAAGGGACCACGTTCCCGAAGATCGTCCGGCCCCGCATCGACGGTCGGCTGTAGCGCACCGAGAGCGTGGCGCCCCCCACGCTCGCCCGCACCGAATCGCTGGGCGAGAGGGTGCCGAGCGAGCGGGACGCGAACGACTTGCCGAGCGTGGCGAGGTCGAGGCCCCGCACCCGTTCGACGGTGATCTGGGCGGTGCCGCCGATCCCGGACACGCCGAGCAGCGTGCCCTGGTCGTCCACGCGGGCGCGCAGCGGTCCGATACCGTCGAGCATCATAATCAGGGAGTCGGCGCCAACGCGGGTGACGGTAACGGGCATGGGTTCGGTGTCGCCCAGCACGAGCATGGACATGGCAAACCGATCGCCCCCCGCGGCGCGGGCGCGGCGCGCCACCTCCTCCACGAGACCGAACGACTGGCTGAGGTAGGGGAGCGCGCCCGCGCCCACGCGTGACCGGACTCTGCGGGTCGAGTCGCCGCGGGGCACGGTCCCTATCGCGGAGTCACCCTGGAACGTCGCGGTCGATTTGGTTTCGGCGGGCCCGGGCGCGCCCGATACGTTGTGCGTGACGAGCTCATACCGTTCCGCCGCGCCGCCGGGGCCGAACGTCACCGTGTAGATGCGATGCACCGTGCGCGGGGCGCGCACGACTTGCTCTCCCTGCAGCCGATCGGCAGTCCGCGCGTACGATTCGATTGCGAGGGTGTCGCGCCCCAGGCGCACCACGAACTGCCCGCTTTGGCCGGCGAGCGTCGAGGCGGTCGGAAGCGCCAGAACCGCCGTGAGCAGAGTGATGGTCGGGCGCATGTTCATCTCCGGTTACGGACGACTGATGACGGACGACGGATGACTCACCGAACGCGAATCGATTTCACTTCGTCGTTCTGCGCAATTTTGTTGACCACGTCCAGTCCCTTGGTGACCTGTCCGAAAACAGTGTGGACGCCGTCCAGGTGCGGCTGGGGGGAATGGCAGATGAAGAACTGGCTGCCGCCGGTGTCCTTGCCGGCGTGGGCCATGGACAGCGTTCCCGCCACGTGCTTGTGGACGTTCTTCTGGGTCTCGCACTTGATGGTGTAGCCGGGCCCACCGGTCCCCACGCGCCCTTTCCCGGTCTTGGAAATCGGGTCACCGCCCTGAACCATGAAGTTGGGGATCACGCGGTGGAACTTAGTGCCGTCGTAGAATCCTGAGTTCGCGAGCTTCTCGAAGTTGGCGACGGTGGCCGGCACCTCGTCGGCGAACAATTCCACGTCGATGGTGCCCTTCGCGGTCTCGAAAACGGCCTGTTTGTTCGGCATCATCACTCCAGAGAGAGGTTTTCTTCCACTTGCGCCACGGTCTTCATGCCCACAATCACGACCGACACCGCCTCGTTGTCCAGCACGAAGCGGAGTGCCAGCTGCGCCGGCGTCACTCCCGCCTGGGCGGCCAGGTCCTTCACGCGCTCCGCCACGGCCGCGAGCTGGGCCACGTAGGGGCGCGGCATGCGAGCGCGGATGTCGCCCTTTTCCCACGCGCTGTCCCGCCCATACTTCCCGGCGAGCAGGCCGTTAGCGAGGGGCTCGCGCGCGATCACACCCACGTTGGAGGCCCGGGCGACGGCGAAAAAGCGGTCCTCGGCCTCGCGCCGCACGATGTTGTACACGATCTGGACCGTATCGGGTCGCGTCACGTCCACGGCGGCGAGCCCCTCTTCGGGGGGGTGCACCGACACGCCGTAGAACCGGATCTTTCCTTCCCGCCTCAGATCCTCGAGCACCAGGTAGGTGTCCGGGTCGGCGATCAGGCCGAGCGCGGGGTTGTGAAGCTGCAGCAGGTCGATGTAGTCGGTGGCGAGGCGTCGCAGCGACTGCTCGACGGCGAACCGGACGTAGTCGGGGGAAAAATTCGCGTCGTGGGTCACCGGGAGCGGGATGTCGGGCGCCAGCTCGGCGACCGGCTGACCGACGGCCTCGGCGATCCGCCCCAAGAGCAGCGGGTTCACTGCCCGGTTGTAGAAATTGCCGCCGACCTTGGTGGCGACCAGCACGTGTTGACGGATCCCCGCGAGCGCCTGGCCCAGGAGCTCCTCCGAGTGCCCGTGCCCGTACACGTCCGCGGAATCGAAGAAGTTGCACCCCAGCTCGTAGGCGCGGCGCACGGCGCGCAGCGACTCGGCGTCGTCGGTGGGACCGTAGGAATTGCCGAACTGGTTACCGCCGATGGCCCAGGCGCCGAACCCGACGGGGCTGACGGCCAGGCCCGTGCGGCCGAGCACCCGCCGCCTCACCGCAGCAGGTCCCCGAGCGCCTCGGACGTCGTCACGGGGAGCGAGCACGTCGTGCCGACGCAGACGGTCGCAGCCGGCCGCTCGGCGGTCTTGCGGACCACGAGCTTACGAGGGCGGTAGGTCTGCAGGGCGCGGAGGTGCATGTCGCAGGCCGCGCCCCGACCGCTGGGCCCCGACACTTCGATTCGAGTGACGGGACTGAGCGCCCAGTCAACGGCGCGCACCAACGTCGCGCCGTAGAGGGAGAGCTGGGACGCCGCGCCACCGAACGTCGCGAGCTGGCGATCGAGCAGCCGGCGCCAATTCTTGTCGTCGGTGACCGCCCAGAGGCGGGCCAGGACGAGCGCGCCGACGCCGTTCGCCGAGGGTGTCGGCGAGTCTTGCACCGGCTTGGCGGGCGTCGTGAGGTAGGCCGCACCGGACCGATCGCGCGCCACGTCGAAGAAGCCGCCCGTGGCGTCGTCCCAGTGGGCGCGGCCACAGTAGTGCATGACGGCGATCGCGCGGGTGAGCCAGGTATCGTCCCCCGTGGCTTCGTAGGCGTCCAGGAACGCCGCCGCGGCGTGCACGTTGTCTTCCAACATCCCGCGCGGCTCGGCGCGCCCGATCACATGGCTCATCCCCCGGTCCTCGTCCCACGCCTCCGCCGAGATTCGCGTAAGAACCTTGAGCGCCAGCGCGTTGCACTCCGGCCGATCGAGCACGGCGCCGGCATGCAGGAACGCCGAAGCCATCATCGCGTTCCAGTTGACGTACGGTGTCGTGTCGACGTACGGCGCTGTCCGCGCATCGCGAGCGGCTTTGAGCGTCGCGAGCGCGTCTTTGAGCACCGGCCACTCGTCGTCACCTGCCGGATCGCGCTTCCACCACAGCACGTTCTTCGCGGGGTTGTGGTGCATTTCCCCTTCCGTCTCGACGTCGTACACGTGACGTATCACGTGATACGCCTTGTCGTCTTTCAACGCCTCCCGCAGTTCGTCGAGCGTCCAGGTCCAGTAGTCGCCGTCGTCGCCGAACCGCAGGTCCGCGTCCTGGGACGTGTAGAAAGCGCCCTGCTGCTGGTCCGAGAGCACCTCGAGCACCCAGCTCGCGATGCCCTGAGCCACTTCCTTGAACAGCGGGTGTCCGAGCCCCGCGTAGCCATCCACGTAGGCTTGCAGCAGCTCCGCATTGTCGTACGCCATCTTTTCGAAGTGCGGAACGATCCAGCGCTCGTCCACCGCATAGCGATGGAATCCACCACCCACGTGGTCCCGGATCCCGCCTTTCGCCATCCCGATGAGCGTCTTCTCCACCACCTCGCGCATCCAGTCCTCACGCGTGTCGTGCCAGCGCGCGAGCAGGAATTGCACGGCCGCGGGGTGGGGGAACTTGGGCGCGGTGCCGAACCCGCCGTAGCGGATGTCGAACAGGCGGGCCATCTCGCTCGCGGCGCGCTCCAGGGTCGCCGGCGTGACCTCGCCCTGCTTTGCCTCGTCGAGCGACTCGGCCATATGGCGGCGGATCGCTTTCGCGCTCTCCGCCACCTTGTCGCGCTGCTGGCGATAGATACCCGCCACCTGGCTGAGCACGGAGCGGAAGCCAGGCCGGCCGTAGTGGTTCTCTTCAGGCGGGAAGTAGGTGCCGCCGAAGAAGACTTCACCCTCCGGCGTGAGAAACGCCGTGAGGGGCCAGCCCCCCTGACCGGTGAGCGCCTGTACGGCGCGCTGGTAGCGTGCATCGACATCGGGCCGCTCGTCGCGATCCACCTTGACGCACACGAAGTCGCGATTGAGGATCTCGGCAATCGCCGGATCTTCGTACGACTCACCGTCCATGACGTGGCACCAGTGGCACCATACCGCGCCGATATCCAGGAGGATGGGCTTGTCCTCGGCGCGCGCGCGTGCGAGCGCGGGGTCGCCCCACGGGTGCCAGTGCACCGGCTGGTGGGCGGCGGACTTGAGGTACGCGGAGGGCTCGGAGGCGAGGAGGTTCGGCATCGGAAGGGAAATCTATCCCGGGGCTGGAGTCGTGTGGTCCCGGGAGGTGCTCTATCGTCGGAATGCCCACGCACTGCCGCCGAGCCAGGTAGCACCTAGGAGCACCGAGAGCACCCAGTGCGCAACGATCCAGCCCTTCCCTGGTGCCTCATAGTTGGCTGGGTTAACTGTCCAGGTCCGCGCGAAAAACCTGCCGCGGTTCCGCTCCAGCCACTCCCGGCGCAAGTAGGGGCGAGCTCGTTCCTGACAGTACACTGTGCCGCCCATCAGCAGGCCCGAGACTGCCAGCCAGATCTCGACCTTCTGAGTGTGTGGGAGGCGCACAGGAGAGAACCAAAAGAACAGCGGGAGTCCGACAGCGACGGTGCCCGCCTTCAAGAGCGCCATCAGCGGATCGCTCTCGGGCTCCTCGATTGGCTCGGTCTCCTCGGGGGCGAGGGGGTGTCCCCGCCAAGCCACTGCAAAGACCGTCTTGGCCGCGTCCCAGTACGACGTGAAGCTCCTCTCGGCCCGGCGTCTGGTGACGAGCCAGTGGCTCGTGAGGAAGAACGGCATAATCGACGCCACCCAGAGGACGTTCGTCATGAAATGGTGGAAGAACGCGTCGTGCGGCATGTTGGGACTGCCGACCGCTCGGATGCTCGCGACGAGGCGACCCGAGAGGAGGAGGTACCCGACGCCGACGACCAGGACCACAAGTGAGACGCGATACCATCCTACCGGATGCTTCTTGACGGCCGGTGGGTCGATCATTTCTCCCCACTTTCCAACCTTACATCGGAGAAGAAATCTATCCCAAGGGGGAATCTGGTGTTGTCCCCGGGCTGAGAGCCCGGGCTCGGCCCGTTAGTGCGTCCTTAAGGACGCACCCGCGCCGAGCGCGCCCTCTCAGGGCACGAAGAACCGAGCACCGGCGTCACTGGATAGTGTCTCGTCGAAGTGTCAGGTGGTAGGTATCCGTCGAGAACGGCACGAAGAGTCCCCACACACTGTCGCACGTAAACCAACCTTGGAAGCGCGCTGTATCAGCTCTGTCCACCCTAGTGAATGCGAGAGCCTTTGAATCAGGGTCGAAACGGACGGCGCTCAAAGTTTGAGGATCGCCCAAAGCTCCCTCAGCCCACCACATCTGCCCAGCCCACTCTTGCGGCTGCGGTGAGAGAGAGACCTTAAAGCCGGACAAGTCACCGGTGACGGCAGAGACACGCAGCTTCGAGAACGTCAGGGTCCTTGGGGATGTTGTCGAATCGGGGCTGAGGCAGGACAGAACAACCGACGCACTCGCTCGGTGAGCGGTATCCGGGCTCTCGCGGGCACAAGCTCCGACGGCAAAAATCGTGGCCGCTGCCGCCATCGTCTGTCTGGTCGTCACATTCCGGTCTCCAGGTACCGCACCACCGTCCTTGTGACCAGCTCCGTCCCTATGACGAGGCTTTCCTCGTCGATGTCGAACGTGGGGCTGTGGTGTGGCGAGCCCTTTTTATCGGGCGGCGCCGAGCCGACGAACGCAAAGGCACCCGGGACTCGCGCGAGAAAGAACGACATGTCCTCCCCGCCCATGGTGCGGACGCCGTCAATCACCCGCTCTCGCCCGACAATGTCCTGTGCCACGCCTTTCATCAACGAGGTCATCTTCTCGTCGTTGACCAGCGGCTGTGACAGCCGCCGGTAGCGCACCTCGGCGTCGGCCCCGAACGCCCGGGCGATCCCGCGCGCCGTCTCCTCGACCAGCTGCGGCGCTTCGTCGTAGAACTTCCCGCCGAACGTCCGCACGGTGCCCCGCAGATCGGCCCGGCCCGGGATGACGTTGAACGCGTGGCCCGCATGCAGCTGGGTGACCGAGACGACACCCTCCTCGAACGGATTGCGGCGGCGCGACACGAGGCTCTGGAGGCCGGTGACGACGTGTGCCGCGATCAGCACTGGGTCGATCACTTGATGCGGGGCCGCCGCGTGACCGCCGCGCCCCAGGATCGCGATCTCGAACTCGTCCACGGACGCCATGACCGGGCCGGGTATGAGGGCGATGGTGCCGGCGGGGAGGTCGTTCCAGAGATGGATGCCGAACGCCGCGTGCACGGTGGGCGCGTCGAGGACGCCGTCGCGGATCATCGCCTCCGCGCCATGTGAGATCTCTTCCGCCGGCTGGAACGCGAGCTTCACGCTGCCCGGGAGAAACGCCGCGTGCAGCCGGCGCGCGACCTCGAGCCCGATCGCGACGTGCCCGTCGTGCCCGCAGGCGTGCATCTTGCCCGCGTGCTGGGAGCGGTAGGGGACGTCGTTCGCTTCTTCGATCGGGAGCGCGTCCATGTCGGCGCGGATCAGCACGCACCGAGCCTCGGCCCCCGCCGCGCCGTCGCGCAGGCCGACCACGCCCGTCTTGCCGACGCCAGTCCGCACCGCGTAGCCGAGTCGCTCGAGTCGCTCCGCGACGAGCCCGCTGGTGCGCCGCTCCTCGAACCCGAGCTCGGGGTGCTGATGGAGATCGCGACGGGTGGCGATCAGTTGGGCGCGGTCCACCGGAGGGAGGGTGGTCATCAGCTTGTCCGGTTCACCCCGGGCTCGCGCCCGGGGTCAGTCAGGCGGCACCGGTGATAACTGACCCCGGGCGCGAGCCCGGGGATAAAGGGAGGCATGCTCATACGCGGGAACTCGGACACAGCCGGTTGATGACGCAGATCTCGCACTTCGGCCGTCGGGCGATGCACACGCGTCGCCCAAGCAGAATCAGGGTGTGCGAGAACCACGTCCACTTGTCGCGCGGCACGAGCGCCATCAGGTCGCGTTCGATCTTCACAGGGTCCTTCTCCTTAGTGAGGCCGAGCAGGGTCGCGAGCCGCTGGACGTGGGTGTCGACCACGATGCCTTCGTTCTTTCCGAACCAGGTGCCGAGCACGACGTTCGCGGTCTTGCGGCCTACGCCGGGGAGCTCGACCAGGTGGTCCATCGTGTCGGGCACCGCGCCTCCGTGGCGCTCCACCAGGGCCTGCGCCATCCCGACGATCGACCGGGTCTTGTTGCGGAAGAATCCCGTGCTGTGGATTTCCTGCTCGAGCACGCGCGGGTCGGCGCTCGCGAAGTCCCGAGCCGTCTTGTATTTCGCGAACAGCGTGGGGGTGACCATGTTGACGCGCGCGTCGGTGGACTGCGCCGACAGGATGGTCGCAACCAACAGCTCGAGCGCGCTGTTGTGCCGCAGCGCGCAGGTCGCGTCGGGATAGGCGTGCTCGAGGCGCGCGATGATCTTGCGGACACGTGCCCGCCGCGCGGTCTCGGTTTCGCGCCCCGAGCGCTTGCTCGGTGCAGCGTTCGTTTTGGTGGGCATCAGCCCAGGGTGTGGCGGACGGCTTGCTTGTCCATACTCAGCGGAACGTAATCCCGATTGCGGGTCGGTTCCAGCCGCGCGGGATTCCGACGATACTTAGTGGATGAACGGCTACAACTTCACCGATCGTGTGCGCAAGGTGCTCCAGCTGGCGCGGGAAGAGGCCCATCGCCTGGGGCATGAATACGTGGGGACCGAGCACATCCTCCTGGGGATTATCCGCGAAGGCGAGGGCGTCGCCGCGGCCGTGCTGACAAACCTCAACGTCGACCTGGAAGAGATCTCGAGGAGGATCGAGGAGACGGTGAAGAAGGGGAAGGCTGCGGTGCCCGCCCGGCCCGATCTCCCCTACACGTCTCGCGCGAAGAAGGTTCTCGAGTTCTCGATGAGCGAGGCACGTGAGCTGAACGACAAGTACGTGGGGACCGAGCACCTGCTCCTCGGTGTGCTGCGGGAAGAGAAGGGCATCGGGGCGCTGGTCTTGAGGGAGGCGGGCGTCACCCTGGAGGCGGCACGCAGCGAAGTCGTGCGGATGCTCCGCACCGAAATGCCGGAGGCTTCGGCCACAACACCGCCCGCGACACCACCCGTACCGTACACGCCCGACGCGCGGGGAAGCCTGCAACTGGCCTTACAGGAGGCGCGTGACTTGAAGGCGGCGTCGTTGGGACCGGAACTCCTGCTGCTCGGGGTGCTGCGCGTCATGCTGACCGCCCCCCCGGGATCGGCGAGCGCGACCCTCGCCGCCCTGCTGAACGCCGCGGGTCTCACGCCCGAACGCGTGCGCGAAGTGATCGCGCGAGGCGATCAGGCGTAGCTTCAGCGCCGCGGCAGGAACCCGTCCAGCGCCCGCTCGAAGTCCTTCGTCGCCTCGACGTGCGGCGCGTGCCCCGTGGCCAGCTCGATCACGCCCGTCGAGAGCAACGCCGCGGTCTCGCGCGCGGCTTCGAGGGGCATGGGGTCGTACACACCATGCAGGAGCAGGGAGCGGGGAGCGGTACCATTCGGAAAGGTCTGTTGGATCTGTTTGCGGAGATCGTACCCCCCCAGACTCTCCCACACCGCCTGACGGGTGCGCTCGGTGACGCGAAACGGCGTCATCTCCCGCGCGCGGCTCGGGTCGCGAAAGTAGCCGGCGACGGATAGCGCGAACGCGATGCGGCGATACTTTTCGGGATCGCTCCGAGCGAGGCCCGATGCCGTGAGGTCGGCCCGGCTGCGGGCGATCCACGGTTGGGCCATGCGGGCCGCGAAGCGACGCTCGAATTCGTCGCGCCACGCGGCCGTCACCGGCGCGGACGAGACGAGCGCGAGCCGGCCGATCCGGTCGGGATGCTCGAGCGCGTACAGCACGGCGAGCAGGCCCCCCCAGGAGTAGCCGAGCAGGGTGAGGCGGTCGAGCTCCCAGTGAGCGCGCAGAGTCTCGAGGTCGGCCACGTGCTCGCGCCAGCCCACCGGCACGTCGCGCGGGACCGGTGACCGGCCGCCGCCGCGCTGGTCGTAATAGAGGAGGGCGCGGCCGCCCTCCGCGAGGTGGTCGTACTGCGGGAGCAGGTAGTCGTGGTGGGCGCCGGGGCCGCCGTGCAGCACGACCACGGGCGGGCCCTGTCCCACGCGTCGCGTGTAGAGGCGGACGCCGTTCAGCTCGAGCGTCGTTTCCATCACCGCTTCTGGCATCGCGTCTCAACTTAAGCAGGTCGCGAGAATGAAGCCGCTTCGCTTGCCAGCCGCCCCACCCGGGCTCGCCGACGTCGCGATCCTCTGCCTCCTCGGCGGCGTCATTGCCGCCGTGGTCGCGTTTGCGCGCGAATTCGAGGCGCCGTTCGCCCAGGCGGTGCAGATCGACCTGCGCCCCGCGGCGCTGCCGCGCTACACGCTGTATTCCTTGTCGCGCGGGGTCCTGGCGCTCGTGATCTCGTATGTCTTCGCGCTGGGGTTCGGGTGGGCGGCGGCGAAGTCGCGCGCCGCCGAGCGGCTGCTCTTGCCGCTGCTCGACATCCTCCAGAGCATCCCGGTGCTCGGCTTTCTCCCCGGCCTCGTGCTCGGCTTGATGTCGCTATTCCCGGCGCGCAATATGGGGCTCGAGCTCGCGGCGATCCTGATGATCTTCACCGCGCAGGCGTGGAACTTGGCACTCTCCTTCTACAACTCTCTCAAGGCGCTGCCGCAGCCGCTGCGGGACGCATGCAAGGTCGCGGGGTGGCCCCCCGGCCGGACCTTCCGGGAGCTCGAGGTGCCCGCCGCCGCACAGGGGCTCGTGTGGAACGGGATGCTGTCGATGGCGGGGGGCTGGTTCTTCCTCATGGTCAATGAGGCGTTCCGGCTCGGCAATCGCGACTACCGTCTTCCCGGCATCGGGTCCTACATGAGCGTGGCCCTCGACCGGGGGAACGGGCAGGCCGTGGCCCTCGCGATCGCCGCCATGGTGGTGATGATCGTGTGCGTGGACCAGCTGTTGTGGCGACCGCTGGTGGTGTGGGTCGAGAAGTTCCGGTTGGACGAGAGCAGCGACGGAGAACGGGCGCCGGCGTCGTGGGTGCTCGAATTCCTGCGGCGGGCGCGCCTGCCGCGCCGCGCGGTCGTGTTGCAGCGGCGCGCCTACCGCACGGCCCGCCGGGCGGCTCGGCCGCTCGAGCGGCCGTTCCGCGTCGTCGGTCCCATCATCCTGCGGGGTCCGCGGTTCGCCCTCGGTCATCGAATGGCGCGGATGATCGGCGCCGCGCTCGCGATCGCGGCGGTTGCCGCCGGCGCGGCGCTGGGCGCCTGGCGCCTGTGGCTGCTGCTCGCGCAGCTGGGGTGGGCGGAGTGGGGCGACCTCGCCTGGTCCGCCGCCCTCACGTTCGCGCGGGTGATGGGGGCCGTGATCGTGTCGACGGCCTGGGCCCTGCCCGCGGGGGTGGTGATCGGTCGCTCCCCGCGTATCGCGCGCGCGCTGCAGCCGGTGATTCAGGTCGTCGCGTCGTTCCCCGCGCCCATGCTCTTCCCGCTCGTGATCCTCTTGTTCGAGCGGATCGGCATCGGGCTCGGGCTCGGGGCCGTCGCGCTGATGGTCCTGGCGGGCCAATGGTACATCCTGTTCAATGTGATTTCCGCCGTGGCCGCGATCCCGCAGCAGCTCAAGGACGCCACCACGGCGTTTCGGCTGCCTTGGTTGACGCGCTGGCGCTTGCTGTACCTGCCGGCGGCCGCTCCCGCGCTCGTCATGGGATGGGTCACGGCCGCCGGCGGAGCGTGGAACGGCTCGATCGTGGCCGAGTACATCGAGGCCGGAGGCGCGTTGCGGACCACCAAGGGACTGGGCAGCCTGATCAGCGAGGCGACCGCGCACGCCAACTTCCCCCTGCTGGCGGGGGGGATCGCCCTGATGAGTCTCGTCGTCGTGGGTTGGAACCGCATCGTCTGGCGCTCGCTGATGGAGTGGGCTCGGACGCGCTTCGGGTACGCGCAATGACGCCGGGGACCGTGTTGCTCGAGGCGCAGCACGTGACGCAGCGCTTCCGGCTCCCCAACGGCCAGAACCTCGAGGCGCTGCGGGACGTGTCGCTCGGCGTGCGGGAGCACGAGGTCGTGGCGCTGGTCGGGCCGTCCGGATGCGGCAAGAGCACGCTGCTCCGCTTGTTCGCCGGACTGGCGCGCCCGGTCGACGGGAAAGTGCTGTACCGCGGTCAGTCGCTCGACGGCGTCCTCGGCGCCGCGGCGATGGTGTTCCAGTCGTTCGCGCTCCTCCCCTGGCTGACGGTGGCCGAGAACGTGGCGATGGGCCTCGAGGCGCGAGGCGTGGACGGCCAGGCGCGGCGCGACGCGGTGGCCCGGGCCATCAACCTCGTAGGGCTCGACGGGTTCGAGCAGGCGTATCCCAAAGAGCTGTCGGGCGGCATGAAGCAACGGGTGGGCTTCGCGCGCGCCCTCGCCGTGGCGCCCGAGATCCTGCTCATGGACGAGCCGTTCGGCGCGCTCGATCCCCTCACCGCCGAGAACTTGCGCAGCCAGGTGGTGGATCTGTGGCGCGATCCCGCGACCGGGGTGAATACGCTCGTGATCGTCACCCACTCCGTCGAGGAAGCGGTGTTCCTGGCCGGCCGGGTCGTCGTCTTCGGATCGAACCCCGGCCACGTGCGCGAAGAGATGACCAATCCCCTGCCGTATCCGCGCCAGGAGCGGAGCCCCCGGCCACACCGCAACGACGCGTCCCGTTCCCCCGGGTCCACGTCTCCGAAGCCACCGGCCTCCTCGACCACCTGCTCACACGACCCGACGGCAAGGGACCGGTGTTCGAGCTGGCGGAGGACCTCGGGGTCGACTACGACCGGATGTCGGCGGTGGTGCGGGCGGCCGAGCAGCTCGGCTGGGTGACGACGCCGGGGGAGATCGTGCAGCTCACGGTCGCGGGGCGCGAGGTCATGGCGATGGACGACGACGCTCGCAAGGACATCACGCGGGCGCGGCTCGCCAAACAGCCGTTGTTCGCGCGCCTCGTGGCCATGCTGAAGGAGAGCGAAGGGGCGGAGGAGGACGAGGAGGTGCTCGCCGACCTGACGATCTATTTCCCGTTCATCCCCGCGGAGTCGCTGTTCGCCACGCTGGTGGAGTGGGGGCGCTACGCGGAGCTGCTCGACCACGACGCCGACGCGGGCCGGCTCACGCTGCTGGGGTGGGAAGGGGGCGGAACCGCCGCCTAGAGCAGCACCGCGAGCGCGTCCGCGACTTCCTTGACCGCCCCGTGGTGCGGCTCGGTGAACCCGGCGGGCACGTCGGAGTCGATGTCGAGCTGGCCGAGGGTTGTCTGGCCGCGACGGATCAGCACCACGAGCTCCGACTTTGTCTCCAGGTTGCACGCGAGGTAGTTCCCAATCGCGGCCACGTCGGGCACGTTCTGATCCTCGCCCGTCGCCACTGCGGTGCCGCACACGCCCCGGCCGACCGGGATCCGCGTGTGCTCCGTCTCCCGTCCCGAAAACGCTTCGAGCACCAGCTCGCCCCCGTCGTGCAGCATGTAGGCGTACACGGAGGTGAACGGCGCGCCGAGGCCGCGCAGCCGGTCGCAGGCGAGCTGCAGCAGGTCCGCCCGCGAAGCGTCGTGCAGATGCGCGGCGCGCAGCGCGCGCACGATCGGGCTGGTTCGAGACATGCGGCTATATCTATCTTTGGCGCGACCCTCACGGAAGCCGGTGGATGTCGATCCGCCTCCTCGCGCTCATCCCCGTCGCAGCGGCCATCAGCCTCGCCCTCTCGGCCGTGGTCGACGCGGTGGCGCTGCCGCTGTTTCTCGACACGACGGGAACGATCCTTGCCACTGCGCTCGCCGGCCCCGGCGTGGGAATCGCGACCGGCGTCGTGACATCCGCGGTGAACACGCTCCGCAACCCCACGTTCTGGCCGTTCGTCGTGGTGCAGATGATCGTGGCGCTGTACGCCTGGGTCGCGGCGCGCGCGGGGCTGTTCCGGACCTTTCGGACGGCCGTGCCGGCCGGGCTGGGGCTCGGCGTGATCGCGTCGGTGACGTCGACCCCCATCTCCTACCTCGTGTTCGGCTGCGCGACCACGGGCGGGATCGCGCTGACGACGGCGCTCGGCAGGGCGCTCGGCCTGCCGCCGCTGGGGGCGTGCTTCTTCGGGAGCTTCGTGTCGGACTTCGGCGACAAGGCCGTGACCTTCGCCCTCGTGACGTCGGTGCTGCACGCGTTGCCGCGCCGCACCGCCGCGCGGTTCCCCTGGGCGCTCCGCGCCATCGGCGCTGCGTGACCGGACTTGGGTTGCATCCGTTCACGCTGCTCGCGATTGCGGGGGCCCTTCCGGCGCTCGCGTGGATTCTGCCGGCGCCGGCTGGGGCGGCTGCGACGGCGGCTGTGGCCCTGGTCCTCACACTGACCCCGGGCGCAAAACTGACCCCGGGCGCAAGCCCGGGGGGCACGGGCATCGGCATCTCCCAGGGCTGGCGCCAGAGGTTGGTCGTGTTGCGTACGGCGGTGCTCACCGCCGCCCCGTTCTGGCTGTTCCTGCTCCTGCTGCACGACGTGCCCACCACGCTCGCCATGGGGCTGCGCATCACCACGATGGTCGCGAGCTTCGTGTGGCTGGTGGCGGCGGTCGAGCCCGCGCGACTGGTCGAAGCCATGGTCGCGGCCGGCTGGAGTGCCAGCGTCGCCTACCTGCTCGCGGCCACGCTGTCGGCCGTACCGGTGCTGAAGGCACGCGCGCAGCGTATCGTGGAAGCGCAACGCTGCCGGGGACTCTCCCCGCGGGGCGGCATCGCGGCCCGGCTGCGCGCGCTCCGAGCCCTCGCGCTGCCGCTCGTCCTATCGGCGTTGCACGAAGTGGACGAGCGAGCGCTCGCGCTCGAGACCCGCGGCCTCGTGCCGGGGATCCACCGCACACCGCTCGCGCCGCCGCCCGACCCTACGGTGGAGCGGGCCGCCCGCTGGGTGCTGCTCCTGGCCTGTCTCGTCGCGCTCACTCGGCGCTTCATGTGAGGTCTCTCAAACTGGAGGGGGCGAGTTTCTGGTACCCTGCCACCGAATCGCCGGCGTTGCGCGGCGTGTCGCTGGAAGTGGCGCAGGGGGAGATCGTCGCGCTCGTCGGGGCGCTGGGGGCGGGGGCCTCGACGCTCCTGCTGGTGGCGGCGGATCTCGCGCCGCGGGTGACTGGAGGGCGGCTCGCCGGCTCCGTGGCTCGCCGCGACCGGAGCGGGATCGTGCTGCCGACACCGTGGACGCAAGCTTCGGGCATGGCGTTCACCGTGTGGGACGAGGTCGCGTTCGGCCCGGCGAACCTGGGGTGGCCGACCCACGAGATCGCGCGTCAGGTGGATCGCGCCCTCGAGCAACTCGAGCTGGTTCCGCTGGCAGCGCGGGACCCGACGACGCTGTCCGGTGGCGAATTGCAGCGGGTGATCATCGCCGCGATCCTCGCCATGGACCCGGGGCTCGTGCTGTTCGACGAGCCTACGGCCGAGCTCGATGCCGACGGCGCGCGTACGCTGTGGCGGCTGATCCGTCTCCTGGCGAAGGAAGGCAAGGCGATCCTGCTCGCGACCAGCGCCCTCGATGCCCTGCCCGATGTGGCCGACCGGGTCGTGTGGCTCGAGGACGGGGCGGTACGCGCCGTCGGGACGCCGGACCTGCTCGCCGACGTGACTACCTGCGACAGGGGGCTGGGCACGAGCGTCGCCACGGTCTGGAGGTCCAGTGGGCTGCCCGGGCCCTATCCCCTTACCGTGGGCCACGCCCTGCAACGGTGGCGGTGATTCCTGCCCTGCGCCTCGACGGCGTGAGCTTCTGCTACGACACGATCCCGGCGCTGGCTGACTTGTCCTTCGCCATCGCCCCGGGCGAGCGTGTCGCGCTGCTGGGCAGGAACGGCGCCGGCAAGTCCACGGTGGTCCGGCTCGTCGCGGGGCTCGCGCGGCCGGACGAGGGAACGGTGTGGGTCGGCGACTGGGATACCCGCGACTGCGTCCCGGAGCAGCTGGCGTGGCGGGTGGGGTCGGTGTTCCAGCACGCTGACCAGCAGCTCTTCGCCGCCACCGTCCGCGACGACGTGCGCTTCGGACCGCGCGCGCTCGGCGTGGGAGAGCGCGAGGTGGAGCGGCGGACCGACCGGGCGCTCGAGGACCTCGACCTCACCGCGCACGCCGGGCACCACCCCTACGACCTTCCACCGGCCTTGCGCAAGCTCGCCGCGCTCGCCGGGGCGCTGGCGCTCGAGCCCGCGCTGCTCGTGCTCGACGAGCCGACCATCGGGCTCGATCGGGCGCTGCGTGCACGGGTCACGCACGCCCTGCTCGACCGCGCCGCCGGGAGTGTGGCGCTGCTCGTGATCACGCACGACCTGACGTTTGCCGCCGAGACGCTCGAGCGCGGGGTGGTGCTCGACCGCGGCACCCTCGCGTGTGATGAGCCGTTGGCCGGCTTGCTCGGGGATGCGACGCGGCTCGAGCCCCTGGGACTGGTGCCGCCTCCCGTGGCTGCCCTCTCGGCAGCCCTCGACCTCCCGGGCCGGCCCGTGCGTGCGGCGGATGCGGCTCGCGAGCTGGCGCGCGTTGCCCGGGGTAGGCCGGGCCCCTAGATTCGACGGCCCCCATGCCGACGCTCGATAACCTCGCCACGCGGCTCGCACACTGTGTGAGCCTGTTCCGCGACCCGAGCGCTAAGACCGAGCAAAAGAAGGAGTTCCGCGCCCTGCTCGGCCTGCTCCAGGAGACGGCCGTCACGCTTCGGCTCGCTCCTGGAGGGAGCGGCATCGAGTTGAACGGCGCACCGTGCGAAGGAGCGGGTGTGGCGGTGCTGGTGCAGCGCCTCGACCTCCACGGCATCGGCGAAATCGCCTTGCCGGCGAACCCGCCTCCTGCCCAGTTGTTCGAGCTGCTCCAGGCGCTGGCCGATCAGCCCGGCGCGCACGACGTTGCGAGCCGCCTGGCGGCCGCCGGCGCCAACCGCATTCGCATCGCCCCTGCCGGTCCTGCCGCGTCTCCCTCGCCAGCGGCGCCGCGCGGACCGGCGGCCTCCTCCGAGGACTTCGGTGCACGCGAGCCGGTCCTCCCCGACCCGGACACGCCGGTCGATCGGAGGTCCGGCGCGCTCGGCACGGAGGGAATCCTGCGCGGCGAGTCATTGCGTGACATCAAGTCCGTCCCGCTCGAGGGTGTTCCCCTGGTCACGCACGACCCCCCGCCGCCCAAGCCGGCGGACGCCTTGCCAGGCACGGTCGATCGCGCATCGCGGCCGGGGAAGGGCGGCGCGGGGGAGCTCTTGTCGCTCTCGAGCGAGCGTCACCCCGGGCCGGTAGCCCGCGGTGCCGCTCCGTCTCCCCCGCCTGCTCCCCCTCCTGCTGCACCGCCCGCTTCGCCTCCACCCACACCCGGCCCTCCTCCCGCCGCCGAGCAGGAGCCCGCTCAGGCTCCTGCCGCGCCGGCGCCTTCCGGCGCTCGTTCGGCGCTGCCGCCCGGTGCCGCGGACGTACTCGCCGAGCTCGAGCGCCATAGCACCGCGCCGGACGTGGGGGACTTTCTGGCGGCGTTGACCGACCACGCCGCGTCGGCGGCCAAGCTGGGGCGCTTCGAGCAAGTGCTTGGCGTGATCTCGGGCATCACGCGGGTGGAAGAGAAGATCCCGGAGACGAGCAGCGTGCGGCGGCAGTATACCATCGCGCTGCGGCGCATCTACGCGAAGCCGGTGCTCGAAGGCCTCTCGCGCCTGCTCGGGGCGCCGAAGCACCGGGCCGCCGCGGTCGCGGCCCTGCAGCGAGGTGGGGCCGCCGGGGTGGAGGTGCTGATGGATGTCCTGGCGGCAGCCCCGACCGTGGGAGAGCGGCGCGCGGTGTTCGACGCGTTGAAGCACATGACGGAGGGGACCGACCAGCTCGTCCACATGCTGGAGCATTCGCAATGGTTCGTCGTGCGCAACGTCGCGGAGCTCATCGGGGAGCTGGGGATGGAGGATGCCGTCCCGGCGCTGGGGAAGTGCCTCGACCACGCGGACGAGCGCGTGCGCAAGGCCGTTGGGCTGGCGCTCGCCAAGATCGGCACGCGGGGCGCGGCCGAGCCGCTGCGCCGCGCATTGCGCGACCGCTCGCAGGAAGTCCGGATGCAGGTGGCGCTCGGGATCGGCGGACGCAAGTCGAGCGCGCTGGCCATGCCACTCGTGGTCGCGATGGAAGAGGAGAAGGACGAGGCGGTGGTGCGCGAGCTGATTCTCGCGTTGGGCCGGATCGGGAGCCCCGACGCGGTACAGGCGCTCATCAAGTGGGCGCAGCCGAGCGGCCGGTTTTTCGGGCGCAAACCGAGCGAGTTGCGCGTGGCCGCCGTCGACGCTCTGCGGCTCGCGGCCACGGCGGCGGCCCTAGGCACGCTGGAAGGGCTGTCGGACGACAATGACCGCGGGGTGCGTGAGGCGGCCCGCCAGGCGGTCACGGAGCTGAAGCGGAAGTCGCGCCGCTAGGCTCTCAGGCGGGAATGAAGTTGACCTTGGGATCGAGCCGCCGCGCGAACGCTGCCAGCAACCGGGCCGCGCGCTCCAGATCGTCCCGCGCCACCATCTCGTTCGGGCTGTGCATGTAGCGGTTGGGAACGCTCACGAGCCCCGTGGGGATCCCTCGTAGGGCGTTGTAGATGGCGTCGGCGTCGGTGCCGGTGTCGTGCGGCGCCGCCTGGATGCTGAAGGGGATGTTCTCCCGCTCGGCGCACTCCACCAGCAAGTCGAACACGACCGGGCTCACCGCGGACCCCCGTGCCAAGACGGGTCCCCCTCCGAGCTTGTGCTCACCCGCGCGCTTCTTCTCGGCGCCGGGCCAGTCCGTCGCGTGCGTGACGTCCACCACCAGCGCGACGCTCGGGTCGAGCCCCACCGCGCTGGTGCGCGCGCCGCCCCCCGTCCAGGCGATCTCTTCGCGCGTGGTCGCCACGCCGAACACGGCGGCGTGTTTGGGCCGGTCCTGCGCCAGCAGGCGCAGCGCTTCGGCCACCACGTAGGCGCCGATGCGGTTGTCGATGCTGCGCGACACGATCCGGGCGTTGGGAAACTCCTGGACGCCGGCGTCGAGTACGCCGGCGTCTCCCAGCCGCACGCGCTCCAACGCCTCGGCCTTGCTCGCGGCCCCGATGTCGATCCACAGGTCCGTGATCTTCGAGACCTTGTCCATGTCCTCGCGCTTCATCAGGTGCACCGCCTGCTTCCCGATCACGCCGCGCACCGGACCCGTCCGGCCGCTGATCACCACGCGCTGGCCCACGAGGACCTGGGAGTCCCACCCGCCGATGCCGGCGAAATACACGTAACCCTCATCGTCCACGTGCGTGATCTGTAGGCCGATCTCGTCGATGTGGCCGGCCAGCATGAGCCGCGGCGTACCCTTGGGGTTCAGCGCGGCCACCGAGTTGCCGTTCACGTCGGCCGACACCTGATCGGCGAAGGTCTTCACCTCCTCGCGCCACACGCGGGCGGGCGCCGTCTCGAAGCCGGACGGCCCGGGTGTATCGAGGAGTCGCTTCAGGAAGTCCAGGGTGTCTCGCGTCATGGGGTGGGAAGGGTTGTGGGCGAAAGACGGACGCGCAGCCGGCGGCGGACGCTGTCGGCTGCGGCCCCGGTCGCGAGCGTCGGCTGATGGCCGACGTGGACCGGAATGGCAGAGAGGCGGAGTCGGCGGTCAGGCGTCACTACGACCCGGAGAATCGCGGACAGGCGCGCCCATGGGTCGTCCTGCAAGAACACGAAGTTGCCGAGCGACTGCACGATCGGCTTATGCCTGTACCAGACCACGGGTTGCAACACGTGCGGGTGATGGGCGAGAACCAAGTCCGCCCCGGCGTCCACGACGCCGCGCGCCAGTTCCTGCATGTGCTTGGGTGGGGCGTCCGCAAACTCGGTACCCCCGTGCATGCTCACCACGACGAGGTCGGCGCGACCGGCCGCCTTGAGCTCCCGGATCGCCGGATAGATCCGCCCAGTATCCCCCCACGCGATGTAGCGCGATCCGGCGTGACGGTGGAAGGCGTATGGCGCGGGGTTCCACGCGCGCGTGAGGGCGAAGAACGCCACACGCCAACCGCGCCGCTCGAGGATCACGGGCTGCTCCGCCATGTCGCGTCCGAACCCGGAGCCCACGAACCGGACGCCCGCGCGCGTGAGTTGCCGCATCGTCTCCTCCGCGGCGGCGGGACCGCCGTCCCAGGCGTGGTTGTTCGCGGTGCTCACGATGTCGAAGCCCGCGCGCGCGAGCGCGGCGGCGGCAACCGGTGGCGCGGTGAACACCGACTCCGAATCGGGCGCCGCGCTCGACTCCGGGGCGATCGGGCTCTCGAGGTTCCCGAAGGTGATGTCCGCGGCGGCGAGCGAGTCGCGGAGCGCGAGGAAGGGGTAGAGAGTGTCGCCCTCCAGCAGCCGCTCCTTTGCGAGCCGTCGGCCCAGATTGATGTCCCCGACCGCGTACAGGCGCAGCGTGTCGACGGGCTGCTGCAGCAGCCCGAGTGACACGTCGCACCTCGCCACGTTGAACGCCAGCAGCAGCATCCCGATCACGAATTCCTCATTGGAGCGGTCAACCGAGCATCAACCGGGTAAGCATCTCAGCCGCGTCCACGAGGCGGGGCCCCGGACGGGAAGTATACGCGTTGCCGTCGAGGAACTCGACGCGCCGCCCCAACAGCGCCTGCGCCTCCGGATCGGTGACGGCCGCGAGCTCCGCCCGGGCGCGGGCAACGTCGAAGCCGCATGGCGCCACCACGACCACGTCGGGCGCGAGCGCGGCGAGCTGGTCCCAGGGACGGGGTCGTGATGGCTCGCCGGGGGCGCTGCCGACGTCCTGGCCCCCCGCCAGCGCCACCAGCTCGGGAACCCAGTGACCAGCTACGTAGGGGGGATCGACCCATTCCAACACCAGCACCCGCGGTCTTTTTCCGGACCCCTGGGACCGGGCGCCGACGCGGCGAAGCCGGTACCGCAGGCCAGCGTCGAGCTCCTCCGCTTCGTCGCGAAGCTCCATGGCCTCGCCGACCTTGCGGATATCCAGGAACACCTCGTCCAGGGTATGAGCGTGCAGGGTGACGACCCAGGGCGTGGGCATGAGGGTCGTGACCAAGCGCGCCAAGTCGCCCTCGCCCACGGCGCAGACGTCGCACACCGACTGTCCGATGAGGATGTCGGGCCGCAGGTGCGCCACCAAGTCGACGTCCACCTCCACGGGCGAGACACCGGTGCGCTTTGCATCCACCATGGCGCGGTCGATCGCGCCCGACGCCAGCGTGGGATCGATGCGGGTACGGGTGACGCGGGGCAGCGAGCGCACCTCCGGCGGGAAGTCGCACTCGTGCGACACGCCGACCAGCCGACCCACTGCACCCAGGGCGGCCACCATCTCGGTGGCGGCGGGCAGCAACGACACGACGCGCATGCTGAAATGTAGGGTCGCAGCAGGCCGCGCCCCTACACGATCCCCCGCCCCTCCCCGCCGTCCGTCACTGCTTGCGCAGGCCGACTCGATAGAGTAGCACGCCGAGCGCCGCGAACAGACCGAAGGCGAGCAGGTTGGAGTGGACCAGCTCGCCGAGCGCTCGGAACACCGGCGCCCGCTCGGCGAGCGCGTCCGCCGAGCCCAGCACGCCCGCGATCGCCGCCAGCACGATCCCGCAGATGGCCCCGCCCGCGATCAAGCCGCTCGAGAACAGCACGCCCGGCCCGGACTCGACCTCCGCGATCGACTGTTGCTGAGTCTGCGCGCGACGCTCGATGAGCCAGCGCACGACGCCGCCGGCGAACATCGCCGAGGAGGTCGAAATCGGGAGGTAGACGCCCACCGCGACCGGCAGTGCCTGCACCCCCATCAGCTCGATGGCGATGGTGATGAACACGCCCAGCAGCACCAGCACCCAGGGGAGCTTGTGGGTGAGGATGCCGTCGGCGATGAGCGCCATGATGGTGGCCTTGGGGGAGTCGAGGCGGGGAATGGTCCTGCCGTGATACTCGTGGATGCGGCCGCCGATGCCCGGATCGACCACGTAGCGCAGCTCGTGGGTGGCCGGGTCCATCAGGTACTTCCCCGCCGCGACGCCTTCGGTGACGACGTACACGCGGACCACCTGATAGGTGGCGCGGTCGACCGAGTCGCCGGCCGCGATCCGGAAGCCCGCCACCGTCTGCGGCAGGATCTCGACCGGCGCCCGGCCGCCCGCCGTCGGCGCCAAGGCTCCCGCGCTGAAGGCCGGATGCGATTCGGGGATCGGGTAGGTGAACGAGCGGTTGAGGAGCGTGAGGGTCCAACCGACCACGAGTGCCGAGCCGAGCGCGCCCACCAGGATGGCGATCTGCTGGCGCCGCGGCGTGGAGCCGACCAGGAAGCCGGTCTTCAGATCTTGGGACGTGTTGCCGGCGTTCGCCGTGGCAACGGCTACCACAGCGGCGATCGAGATCGCTTGAACCCGATGATCCACGCCCGTCCAGCCGATGGCCACGAATATCAGGCACGTCCCGAGTAGGGCGGCGATCGTCATGCCGGAAATCGGGTTCGCCGAAGACCCGATCTGCCCGGTGACGCGGGAGGAGACGGTGGCGAAAAAGAACCCGAAGATCACGATCAGGACCGCGCCGAGCAGGTTGACGCCCACCTGCGGCAGCAAGGTGAGCACGATGGCGAGGGCGACGGAGCCGCCCACGGTGAGCGAGATGGGGAGATCATCTTCGGTCCGCAGCCGGGTCACCGCCTGGCCGAGCCGCGACTCGCGCAGATCTTTGAGGCTCGAGGCGAAGGAGCTCACGATGGTCGGCAGCGAGCGGGCCAGCGCGATGATGCCCGCCGAGGCGACGGCGCCGGCCCCGATGTAGAACACGAAGCTGGACCGGAGCTCCCCGGGGCTCATGTCGCGGATCAGCTTGACCGCGGGGAACCCGAACGGCTCGGTGAGGCCCGACCCCACGAGCTTGATCGCGGGGGCGAGCACCAGGTAGGCGAAACAGCCGCCGGCGAACAAATAGCCGGCGATCCGCGGGCCGATGATGTAGCCCACCCCCAGGAGCTCCGGAGAAATCTCCGTCGAGATGGCTGCGCCCGGATAGAATCCGAAGGCCCGGCCGGGTACGTCCGGCCACAGCTTGAGCCCACCCATCAGAAATTTGTAAACGAAGCCCACGCCGAACGCCTGAAAGACGCGCTTGGCCTGCAGGCCCCGCTCTTCGCCGGCGATCAGCACTTCCGCGCAGGCCGTGCCCTCCGGGTAGATCAGCGTGGCGTGCTCCTTCAC
>WNGK01000666.1_pt1 | contig 51253 bp, 30 predicted proteins | sample 5400601 | NCBI WGS metagenome assembly WNGK01 (sample SAMN13153376, study PRJNA577476) | soil metagenome | isolation source: 60 cm soil or saprolite under Garry oak tree replicate 1 | place: USA:California | collected 2016-06-15 | reverse complement strand
TCCCGAGCTTTGCTTCCGCCAGCTCCCGGTCACTCACGCCCGTGCGGAGCACGACCAGCAGGCTGCCGGTGGCGGTCCCCAGGGCGAAGCCGTCCGCGCCGGCACCGAGCGGTGCCGAGTCCACGATGATCGCGCCGAATTGACCACGCAGCTGCCCCACCAGCTGGACCATGGCCGCGGAGCCGAGCAGAGCGGGCCCCGCGTGGCTGCGGGCCCCGCAGCTGATGAAGCTCAAGTTGCGGGTGCTCGTCCCTTGTATCGCCTGCTCCAGCGGCACGACGCCCGCCAGGATCTCCGTGAGACCGGGGCGACGGTGGCGGTTGAGAACGTGATGCAGGCGGCCCCGCCGCACGTCGCCATCGATCAACAGCGTGCGGGACCCGGCGTCGGCGAACGCGAGCGCCAGGTTCGAGGCCGCGAACGATTTCCCGTCCGAGCGGCCCGGGCTCGTGACGGTCACCACCACCGGTCCAGCGCCGCCGTGGCGGTTGGCCACGCTCAGGCGGATGCCGCGCAGCGCCTCGATCACCTGGCCCGCGCTCTCCTCGCGCTTGCCATTGTGCCAGTCCACGTGCGGGACCGCCCCGAGGATCGCGAGCCCCATGCGCTGGGTGACTTGATCGGGGTGGTGCACGTGGCGGTCGCCGTAGTCGAGGACCACGGCCCCGGCCACCCCCAGGCCGAGACCGCCGATCAGCGCCAGGACGACGAAGATCGGCCCGAGGCTCCCGCCGGGCATCTGGGGCACCACGGCGCGGTCCAACACGCGTACGTCGGAGAGGCTGCTGACGTCGGCCAGCCGGGCCTCCTCGTACCGCTGCTGCAGGTTGACCACCACCTGCTCGGCGAGTGTCACGGCGCGCTGCAGGCGCGTCTCTTCCACCGCCAGGGGCGGGATTTTCCGCAGGTTCGCCGAGGCGGCATCCACGCGCTCGCCGAGCTGCTGCTCGCGCACCCGCAGCTCGGCCGCGAGCGCCCCCGCCAGCGCGGGAATCGTCTGTCGCTCGAGCGCTGACACCTCCGCCGCCAGACGCCGCACCGCCGGGCTGGCGTCGGTGTAGTGCGCGCGCAACGTGCGCAGGTCCGCCTGCTTCGCCGAGAGGTCGCGCAGCGCCTGCGCCAGCTCCGTGGAGCGCTGCACCGAGCCGATCATCCCCAGCGCATCCACCGCCAGCGCAGACTCCGGGAGCTGCGCCAGCACACGCTCGATCGTCGCGCGGTCGCGCCGGGCCTCCTCGCGGCTCACTTTCACGTCGAGCAGTCCGGCGAACATGGGATCCCGCTGGTACTGCATGTTGGGAGTAACCGACGCGCCGTCCTGGTTGGAGTACACCGTCACCGCCCCAACGCGGAAGATGCGCAAGGAATCCTCAGTCTGGCCCAGGCGGATCTGCGCCTGCGCCAGCTGCGTGCCGAGAATCCGGGTCAGCTCGGTGAGCTTCTCGCGCTTCAGGCTGGCCGCGACCTCCACGAACCGGTCCGCCACGGCATTCACCGTGGCGGCAATGAGCGCGGGATTGGTGCCGCCGAGCGCCATGCGGAGGAAGTTGCCGTCCAGATCCGCGCTGACCTTGAGCTCCTTCGCGAGCCGCCCCGTCGCCTCGTACGGTGCCGTAACGGTGAACGCCACCCGGCGGCGCGGCGCCAAGGCCTTGGCCGGAGGCACCCAGACGAACCCGATCGCCGCGCCGACCGAGTCCCCCACCGACCCCTCCTGAACCACCCCCTCGCGCCCGTGCGCCGTCAGCGTGAAGCGCTGGCCCAGAGAGTCCACCTCGAGCCGGTACGTCCCCGGCAGGACCGCGTCCTTGATGCCGAAGCCGCGCAACGCATCGGAATCACGGGGCTCGACCGGGGTCACGTAGAGCTGCAGTCCACGCACCACGTCGTCGAGCACGGCGTACGACTGCAACAGGTCTATCCAGCCCGAAGAAATGGGCAGCTGGCCCGACCAGATGGGGCCTTCATCCCGTGCGGGCCGGAGGGGCACCTGCACCCACACCGTGGCGCGTGCGACGTAACTCGGCTTGACGAGCAGGGCGCCGAGCACGCCGAGCGCTGTGCACGCCAGGGTCACACCGAACACCACCCACTTGAAGCGCAGCGCGGCGGCGAGATAGCGCTGCCACTCGGCCGCGGGAGGCAGGGCGGGAGGAAGGGTCCAGGGAGCGACGCCCGCCCCCGGCGGGGCCGGGCTCCGGGCGATGCGATTCGGCTCGTGAGACAGCGGTTCAGTCGACAGCTCGGTGCGCATACCCTCCTGTCGCGGGACTCCTTTTCACAAACGGGGGGGCGTTTTGCCGACCCAGCACCGCAAGCTCGGTACCGCGGCGCAGCGCCGCCCGCCCGGCGCAACTCCTTCCAGCCCAAAACCATCGGACCCGGCCTCCCGGTGCGCCCAGCCCCTACAGCGGTGATCTGTAACAGGGTTGCGACAAAATGGCTCAGTAGCTGATCGCCAGGGTCACACCCCGGCGGTCGTCGCGTTTCCGGCGGCGGCGATCGCGCACGCCCATTGACGCGTCGCCGCCCCGGGCGCGCGCCGGCTTGTCGCGTCTGGGCAGCGGAGTTGTAACGGGTTCGTATCAAAGCCCGCCGCCGGCGCGCACGGCGGGCACGCGTAACTCTTTGCCGCGCAAGCCACGTGCGACGATGTGGCCGAGTGCACGAGACCTGCTTGAGAGGACCGCATGCCGCTGCGCTTGCCTGCTCGACCGCTGCTGTACCGTCGCACGCTCATCCTGCTGGTGCATATCGCACTGATCCCGCTCGCCTATCTCGCGGCGTTCGGGCTGCGCTTCGACTTCCAGATTCCGCCGCAGGAATTCGCCCACTTCCAGACCACCGTGTGGTATCTGCTCGGCATTCGCCTGATCGTGTTCTGGGCAGGCGGGCTGTACCGCGGCTACTGGAAGCATGTCGGGCTGCGCGACCTCGTGGACCTGGGGCTCGCCGTCACGATCAGCTCGGCGGCGTTCGTGGCGGCGCTGTCCCTGCTGGGCCTGTTGCGGGGCATGCCCCGCTCCGTGTTCCTGCTCGACTGGGTGGTGATGATCTTCTTCTCGGGCGGCATCCGCTTCGCCGCACGCGCGCTGCGCGAGAGCCGCCTGGCGCGCGCCCGCCTGGACGACGGGCGGCGCACCATCATCATCGGCGCCGGCGAGGGCGGCGAGCAACTGCTGCGGCAGGTGCTGCACGACCCGCGCGCCGGGATGAACGTGGTCGGCTTCGTGGACGATAAGCCGGAAACGCACGGTCGCACGCTCCACGGCGTGCCCGTGCTGGGCCATACCGGCCGGCTGAAGGAGCTGGCCGCGAAATACGACGTCGAGCTCCTGGTGATCGCGATGCGTAGCGTCACGGGGGCCCAGACCCGCCGCATCGTGGATCGCTGCCGCGAGACCGGCGTCGAGTTCAAGATCATCCCTTCGATCGACGATCTCCTGAAGAAGCGCGCCACCATCGACCAGCTGCGCGACGTGGCGATCGAGGACCTGCTGGGGCGCGACCCCGTGCACCTCAACCTCGAGCAGATCAAGCAGGACCTGGCGGGCAAGTCGATCCTCGTGACCGGTGGCGCCGGCTCGATCGGCTCGGAGCTGGCGCGCCAGATCGCCTCATACGGGCCCGCGCGGCTCGTGCTGCTCGAGCGCGCGGAAAGCGCGCTCTATTTCACGCACCTCGAGGTCGCGAAGGCGAACCCCGGCGTCGAGGTCGTGCCGTTCATCGGCAGCATCACCAACCCCGACCGGTTGGAGGAGATGTTCCGCCTGTACCAGCCGAACTACGTGTTCCATGCCGCGGCCTACAAGCACGTGCCGATGCTCGAGAGCAACGCGACCGAGGCCGTGTGGAACAACGTGTTTGGCACGCTGCGCGTCGCCGAGTGCGCGGCCCTCCACGGCGTGGAGAAGTTCGTGCTGATCTCGACGGACAAAGCGGTGAACCCCACCAGCGTGCTCGGGGCCACGAAGCGCATCGGCGAGCGCATCGTGCTGGAGTTGCCGTCGCTGTGCGAGGCCGCGACCGATTTCCGCGCCGTCCGGTTCGGCAACGTGCTGGGCTCGGACGGGAGCGTCGTCCCGCTGTTCAAGCGGCAGATCAGCGCTGGCGGGCCGGTAAAGGTGACGCACCCCGACGTGACCCGCTACTTCATGACGATCTCCGAGTCGGTCGCGCTGGTGCTCCAGGCGGCGGCCCTGCCCGAGGCCGCGCGCCGCATCTCGATTCTCGAGATGGGCAAGCCGATCCGCATCCTCGAGCTCGCGGAGCAGCTGATCCGGCTGTCGGGCCTCGAGCCCTACCGCGACATCTCGATCGCGTTCAGCGGGCTGCGCCCCGGCGAGAAACTCGCCGAGGAGCTCGTCGCGTGCGCCGAGGACACCGTCGCCACCTCCGACGACAAGATCCGCGTCATCGAGCGCAACGGAGCGGACGGACCGGCGGTAGAGCGTGATCTCGAGCACCTCCTCGAGACCCTGGCCAACGGCTCGCGCGACGAGCTGATCGACGCCATTTCGCGCCTCGTGCCGGAGTACGTGCCGTGGCAGACGCGCGAACGACCGCTCCTGGCCCCCGCGCGTGCGCGCGCCACCCCCGACTCCCGCTCGCCGCTCCGGCCCGCGTACGCGCGCGCGGCCGGCGCGGACGGCGCCCCCACATCCGCCACCGCCTGAACGGCCGAGGCGCGCCCGTGTCGCTGACCCGCGCTCCCGCCCGCCGTACCGAGTTCCTGCCCTTCGCGCCCCCGGTCATCGGGGAAGAAGAGATCCGGGAGGTCGTGGACACGCTGCGCTCGGACTGGATCACGACCGGCCCGAAGACCAAACGCTTCGAAACGGAGTTCGCCGCATCCCTCGACGCGCCCGGCGCACTGGCGCTCAATTCGTGCACCGCCGGCCTGCACACCGCGCTCGCCACACTCGGCGTGGGCGCGGGCGACGAGGTCATCACCACGCCGCTTACCTTCACCGCTTCGGTGAACGTGATCGAGCACGTGGGCGCGCGGCCCGTGCTGGTGGACGTCGAGCCCGACACCCTGAACATCGATCCCGCCGCCGTCCGGGCCGCCATCACGCCGCACACGCGGGCCATCCTCCCCGTTCACTATGCGGGGCATCCGGTGGACCTGGACGCGATCCACGACGCCGCGCGCGGTGTGGGCGCCGCGGTGATCGAGGACGCGGCCCACGCCCTGCCGGCCCGTTACAAGAACCGCTGGATCGGTTCCGGCCCGAACCCTGTGGCGTTCAGCTTCTACGCCACCAAGAATCTCACCACCGGCGAGGGTGGCATGCTGACGGGTGCGCCCGACTTCCTCGACCGCGCCCGGGTGCTCAGCCTGCACGGCATGAGTCGCGACGCCTGGAAGCGCTACGGTAAGGGCGGGAGCTGGCGCTACGAGGTGCTCGCGCCCGGCTTCAAGTACAACATGACCGACATCCAGGCGGCCCTGGGGCTGTGGCAGCTGAAGAAACTGGCGGGCTTCCAGGAGCGACGCCGCGAGGTGGTGCGGAGCTACCAGGAGGCGTTCCGCGACGCCGACGCGCTCGAGCTCCCGGTGGAGCGCGCCGAGGTGGAGCACGCGTGGCACCTCTATGTCCTGCGGCTCGTGCCGGAGACGCTGTCCATCGGGCGCGACCGGTTCATCGACGAGCTCACGGCGCGCAACATCGGGACGTCCGTGCACTTCATCCCGATCCATCTGCACCCCTACTACCGCGACAAGTACGCCTACGCCCCGCAGCGCTTTCCGGTCGCGCTCGGCAACTTCGAGCGGATGCTCAGCCTGCCGCTCAACGCCCGCATGTCGGACCAGGACGTGGCCGACGTGATCGAGGCGGTGCTCGACGTGACGCGCATGTACCGGCGATGAAGCTCGGTTGGGTCGGGTTTCACATGGAGGGAATTCCCGCGCTGGAGGCGGTCCTGGAAGCGGGCGCGCCGGTCGTCGCGGTGCTGACCCTCAAACCGGCGGTGGCGGCCTCGCGCTCGGGCGCCGCCGATTACCGGCCGCTGTGCCGGCGATTCGGCGTGCCGCTGCACGAGGTGACGAGCATCAACGACCCCGAGTCGCGCACGCTGCTGCAGGGCTTGGGGCTCGACCTCGTGTTCGTGCTCGGATGGAGCCAGATCCTCGCCCCCGAAACGCTGGCCAGCGCGCGCCTCGGCATGATCGGCGCGCACGCCTCCTTGCTCCCCAAGAACCGCGGCAGCGCCCCCATCAACTGGGTCCTGATCCGTGGGGAGCGCATCACCGGCAACTCCCTCATCTGGCTCGCCGACGCGGTGGATGCGGGCGATGTGATCGACCAGACCGAGCTCCCGATCACGCCGTACGATACGTGCGCCACCCTGTACGAGCGCGTGGCCGCCTCGAACCGGGACATGATCATGCGCGTGCTGCCGCGACTGCTCCGGGGCGAGCACCCGGGCAGGCCGCAACCCAGATCGGAAGGGGCGGTGCTGCCACGCCGCCGGCCGGCCGACGGCCTGATCGACTGGAACCAGGAGGCCTGCGCCGTCTACAACACGATCCGCGCGCTCACGAAGCCGTATCCGGGCGCGTTCGGTTGGCTCGACGGCCGCCGCTGGACGGTGTGGCAGGCCGCGCTCCTCCCCGGCGCCGCGGCCGCTACCGCGGGCCTCGCTCCCGGCGCGGTGCTGGGGCCCGTGATCAGTCCCGACGAGTCGGCGTGCGGGCAGGTCGTCGCCTGCCGCAGCGGGGCGGTGACGCTGCTTCAGGTGGAGGCGGACGACGGCACGCTGCTACGGGGGCGGCAGCTCGCCGAGCAGGATTGGGCCGGCAAATCGTGGGACCATGGCTGAGCCGCTCGTCGCGGCAACCCCGGCTCCGCCCGTTCCGCTGACGCGCCGCGCGTCACTCAACGGCATCGCGTTCGCCCTCGACCTGGGCGTCAAGACCGGCGTGAGCCTGGTGCTCACGCCGCTCCTGGTGGACCGGCTGGGGGCCGGGCTGTTCGGCGTGTGGGAGATGCTGGGGCGGCTGGGCGGCTACCTGGCAGCCATCGGCGGCCGGCCGGCGGAAGCGCTGCGGCTGGTGGTCGCGAACCGCCAGGCCGCCCCCGCCGAGGATCACCGCCGCGCCCTGGGCGCAGCGCTCGTCGTCTGGTTGATCTTCCTGCCCCTCGCCGTCGCCGCGGCCGCCGTCATCGCGTGGGTGGCGCCGGCGATCACCGGCGCGGCGCCCGCGCTGCACGCGACGCTGCGGCTCGCGGCCGCGCTCACGCTGGGCGCGACGCTGCTCGCCTGTCTCGCCATCCTGCCGGAATCGGCCCTCCAGGGGATGAACCTCGGCTACAAGCGCATGGAGCTGCAGGCCGCCCTGAACGTGGTCGGCGGCGCGTTTACGGCCGGGGCGGTGTACGCGGGCCTGGGCCTCGTGGGCGTCGCCGGCGCGCAGATCGCGATCGCCGGCGTGAGCGGGCTCTGCTTCTGGGTGTTGGCCCGGACCTACGTCTCGTGGTTCGGCGTGGCCCGCCCCGCCCGCGCCGACACGCGGCACCTGCTGCGCCTCTCCGGCTGGCTCTCGGGCGGCGACCTGATCAGCAAGCTGCTGCTCGCGAGCGACGTCCTGATCCTCGGAGCGGTGGTGTCGCCCACCGCCGTGACGACGTATGTCCTCACCGCCTACGCGCCGCGCGCGGCCGTGGCGATCCACGGCAACGCGGTGGGCGCGGCCATGCCGGGGCTGGGCGGGCTGCTTGGGGAGCACCAGTACGGGCGCGCGCAGCTGGTGCGACGCGAGCTCCTGGCGCTCACCTGGCTGTTCGCCACCGCCGTCGGCACCACCATCCTCCTGTGGAACCGCTCGTTCGTGGCCCTGTGGGTCAGCTCCAACCACTATGCGGGCAGCGACGTCGACCTGTTGATCGTCCTGATCGCGGTGCAAACGGCGTTCATCCGGTCCGACGCGTACATCATAGATGCCGCGCTGCAGTCGTGGCTCCGGGTGGTGATCAGCGCCGCGGCGGCGGTGCTGACGCTGACCCTGGCGATCCCGCTGACGCGCGCGTTCGGGCTCACCGGCCTGTGCCTGGGTCTGCTCGCCGGCCGCATGCTGCAGACCCTGACGTACCCCGCCGTGGCGCGGCGCTGCGTCGACGACCACACCCCCGCACTGCCGGTCGGCCTCGCGCGCGGTTTCCTGGTGACGGCGGTGCTGTTCGGCGCGGCGAGCGCGCTGGGCCGGCACGTCGTCGCGGCCGACTGGCTAGTGTGGGTAGCCGGCGTCGCCGTGACGCTCGCCTTGTCAGCGGTCGGCGCGTTCGCCATAGGCCTGTCGCGCGAGTCCCAGCACGCCGTGCTGCGCCGCGCCACCGAAGTCTTGCGTCGCCCCCGCCCCGGCCCGTGATCCCCCGACTGTCTTGCCACGAGCTGGACGACCTGCCGCGGCTCGCCTGGCTGGCCGTGGTGGACCGCGCCGACGGCGTGGTACGCGTGCACCACGGGGCGGGAGTGGAGTGCCACGGCAGCTGGCTGGTCGAGGGTGTCTGGGACGGCGAGTTCCGGCTCGGGGACTTCCACACGAGCGACCACTTCTTCGGCACCGGCATACGCGTCGCCGGCGACGCGGTGCACTTCGTGCCGTCCAGCGCGCTGGTCAACCGGCTGGTCTATTGCTCGCACCGTGGTCACGTGCTCGTGTCGAACAGCCTCGCCCTGCTGCTCGCCTTCACCGGCGCCGAGCTCGATCCGGGCCACGACTATCGGGCGGAGACATACGCCATCCGGGCGGGGGAAGGACGCTACCCCAAGGCGTTCGCGGTGCGTCACACCGAGATCCCGTCCTTCTTCCAGGTCTCCGGGGAGAATCTCGTCATCGGTGCCGGCGAGCCGACCTGCGTGAGCCTGCGGGCAGTCCCGGCGATTCCGTCCTACGCCCGCTATCGCGAGCTGCTCGCCGAGGTGCTCGCGCGGCTGCACCACAACTACACGAGCGGCGACCGCCGCGTCCGGATGCGGGCGTTCGCGACCGTGTCGTCGGGGTACGATTCCGCCGCGGTCGCCGTCCTCGTGAAGGACCTGGGGATCGAGGCGTGCTTCACCGCGCGTCACTCCAACTCGCACATCCCGTGGTGGCTGAGCCGCCGGGCCGGGATCGACGACGGCAAACCGATCGCCGATCGGCTCGGCCTGGCGACGGTGTACCTCGATCCGAGCCCCGCGCGCGTCACGGAGGACGAGCTCTACTTCCTCGCGCCCGGCTGCGCGCCGAACAGCGTGCGGCTGCACTCGCTCGCGCGGCACATCGAGCGGGGCGGCCGGCCGGCGGTGCTGTTCACGGGGTTCCAAGGTGACGAGGTGTGGGCGCTCGATCCCTGGGAGCTTGCCTACCAGACCGCGGGAGTCGTGCGCGGCGACACGACCGCCCTGATGCTGTCGGAGATCCGGCTGAAGAGTGGATTCGTGAACGTCGCGGTGCCGGCGCTCTTGGCCCGCGGCATCCGCGATCTCGCCGCCCTGAGCGCGGCCCCGGAGATGGCGCCGTGGCGCCGGGGTGGGACCTACGACCGCCCGATCCCCCGGCGTATCCTCGAGGAGGCGGGGATCCCGCCCCGTCTGTTCGGGGGACGCAAGAAGGCCATCGTGCGGACGTACAGCTACCCGATGAACCCCGCCCTGCGGCGTGCCTTCTTCGCCGACTTACGGGATCGGCTCGGCCGGGGCGGCATGTTCGTCCGGCTCCACGACGCTGCCAACCGGGTCGCGTTCTGGCTGTTCCGGGGCTACCATCTGACGCGCCGGGCGCTGGCGGCGGTCCCGCCGCCCGACACACCGGCCGTGCTGGTGGGGGTCCGGTTCAATTTCGCGTATGAGCTGTTCTGCTGGGCCGCTCGGAGCCTCAGCCAACGCCTGGCCGCGGTGCTGCGGACCCGCGAGGTCGGCCCCGCGTCGGTGTATCGTCACCGGGTGCCACGCTACGGCGCGGCGCCGGCCCCGCGCCGCTTCGAACGATCGCCCTAGGAACGACGCATGCACTTCCGCTACACGCCCGTCCCCGACTGGCCACCGCTCGCCTGGCTGGCGTGGGGTCACCGCGGCGACCCGACAGTCGAGGTATTCCACGGCCCCGATGTCGAGACGACGCCCGACGGGTTCAGCGAGGCGGTGTGGGACGGCGAGTTCGCCCGAGCGGGATTCGACGAGACCGACCTCGTGTTCGGCTCCGGAGCGCGCCGCCGCGGCGGGGGCGTCACGTTCGTTTCGTCCGGCTCGACCGTGGACCGGCTGCACTCGCACGAGGCGGCTGGCAGGGTGTGCGTGGCCAACTCGCTCGCCTGCCTGCTCGTCGCCATCGGCGCCGACGTGGACCCGACCTACGCCGGGTATTACGCGGACTTCAAATCGATCAGCGACGGCCTGGCGCGCTACGCCCGCAGCGTCGCCACCTCGGCGGGGCCCGTGCGCCTCACCTACTTCCACAACCTCGTCTGGGACGGCAGGGCGCTGCGCGAGCGTCCCAAGCCCGCGCCACACCGCGATTTCGGCGACTTCGCGGCGTACCGAGGGTTCCTCGAGGCGTCCCTCGCGGGCCTGGCGCAGAATCTGAGCTCGTCCGATCGCGCCGTCCCGTTGCGGATGCTCGGTACCATCTCGAGCGGGTACGATTCGCCCGCGGTGACCGTACTGGCGCAGCCGTATGGGCTGCAAGAGGCGATCGCGTTCGAGCCGTCGAGCAGCGGCGCACCCGACAGCGGCGGCGCGATCGCCCAGGCCCTGGGTGTGCGACTCCGCCGTCTGGCCCGCGACGCCTGGCGCGGCCCGGACGTTCCCCCGGGGCCTGAGCTGCCGTTCCTCGCCGCGGACGCGAAGGGCGAGGACGTGTACTTTCGGGGCGCCGAGGCGCACCTCGCGCGGCGCGTGCTCGTGACCGGATACCACGGCGACCAGATGTGGAGCAAGCGGCCGCGCGCCGCCAGTGCCGACATCGTGCGGGGCGACCAATCGGGGCTGTCCCTCTCCGAGTATCGCCTGTGGGCGGGCTTCATTCATCTGCCGGTGCCGTTCCTCGGCGTCCGGCAAATCGGCGACGTGAGCGCGCTCAGCCGCTCGTCGGCGATGGCGCCCTGGGACGTGCCCGGCGCCTACAGCCGCCCGATCTGCCGACGGATCGTCGAAACGGCGGGCGTCCCGCGCGATGCGTTCGGCGTCCGCAAGCAGACCGCGTCCGTCCTGTTCTTCGAGCGGGACGATGTGTTGTCTCCCGGCTCGCTCGCCGAGTATGGCGAATGGCTGCGCGAGCACGCCGCTGACTGGAGCGAACGGGGTCTCGCGGCTCCGACCCGCTCCCCCGGCGCCGCCGCCCGGCTGCGTGCGGCGCTGGCGCGGCTCGCCTCGCCTCGGCTGCGCAACGCCCTCGGGCTGGCCCACGGGTCCCGTCTCTTTCCGCACCTCTTTCCGTGGGCCGTCGAGCGGGCGAAGGCCCGCTACCGCGCCGCGCCGTACGAGGTGATCGCGGAACCCCATCTTCGAGCGCCGGAGCAGCGCGCGCGTGCCTAAGCGGGTTCTCGTGATCGCCGCGCATCCGGATGACGAGCTCCTGGGGTGCGGGGGTACGGTGGCGCTGCACGTGAAGGCGGGCGATACAGTAACGACGGTGATCGCCTGCGAGGGAGAATCCTTGCGCTACGGACCCGCCGGGGTCGGCCAGGCCCAGCACATGCGCCGCGCGGCCGACGTCCTCGGCGTCGCCGATCTCCGCCCGCTCGGCTTTCCGGACCAGCGGCTCGACACTCTCACCCTCACCGAGATCATCGCGCCGCTCGAGCGCATCGTCCGGGAAGTGCAGCCGCAGATCGTCTACTGCCAGTACGGGGGCGACATCAACCGCGATCACGAGATCCTGTTCAAGGCCGTGCTCGTCGCCACCCGGGCTACCGAGCCTTCGATCGAGGCGGTGTACGCCTACGACACCGCCAGCAGCACCGAATGGGGGTTTCCCCGTCGCTTCGTGCCCGACACCTGGGTGGACATCTCGACGACACTCGAGCAGAAGCTGGCCGCGATGGCGTGCTACGAGAGCGAGCTGCGGCCGTATCCGCACCCCCGCTCGCTCGAGGCGCTGCGCCACCGTGCCCGGGCGTGGGGTAACCAGCAGTGTCTGGAGGCCGCCGAGGTGTTCGTGACCGTGCGTCGCGCGCTGCGCCGTGGCCAAACGCCTGGTTGAGGTCGTGCTGGCGGCGCTGGCGGCCGTCGTGGCCGCGCCGCTCGTCGCCCTGGCCGCCGTCGGCATCCGCCTGTCGTCCGCCGGCCCCGTCCTGTACCGCGCCGAGCGCGTGGGTCGTGACCGGCGGCCGTTCATCATGTTCAAGCTGCGCACGATGCACCTGCGGCGCCGCTCCGACTCGAGCCGCATCACCGGCGCCCGCGACCCGCGGGTGTTCCCGTTCGGGGCCTGGCTGCGGGCCGTGAAGGTCGACGAACTCCCCCAGCTCTGGAACGTGTTGCGCGGCGAGATGGCGCTCGTCGGTCCACGCCCCGAAGACCCGGCCATTGTGGCGCGGCACTATGACGCGCTGGGACGCGAAACACTGACGGTGCGGCCGGGGCTGGCGAGCCCCGGCAGCATCTACAGCTCGACGCACGGCGCCGCGCTGCTCGTCGGACCGGACCCCGAGGCGGCGTACGCGGCGCGGCTGCTCCCCGTCAAGCTCGCGCTGGACGTCGTGTACGTGCGGCACGCTTCGCTCGCGTACGACGCGCGCATCGTGGGGCGAACGCTGTGGGTGATCGTCACGACACTGGTCGGCCGGCGCCACTTCCCGGATCCCCCCGAGCTGGCCGAGGCGCGCGGCCTGCTCGCCGAGAGCGGCGCGGCGTCGGCGCAACGCCCCGCCACGGAGCTGTAAGACAACTACGACAAACCGACTTTCCCGTCGACGTCAGTTATGGTCCGCGTTCCAGGCATAGCTCGTGCCGTGCCCCTGTCGTATGAACCGCCTCCTCGTCGGTCTCCTGTCTTTCGCCGTGCTAATCGTTATGACGACCTGCCGGGACGACCAGAGTTTTCGCGTCCCGACGGCCGTATCAGGCCCGCCGGCCGCCGACCTCGCTGCGGGCACCGGCCCCGTCACGTTGGTTGGCGCGGGGAACATCGCCAAGTGCGGGCAGGTCGGCGCCGCCGCGACCGCGAATCTCCTCGACGCTATCCCCGGCACCGTCTTCGCCGCCGGAGATAACGCCTACGACAACGGCACGCCCACTCAGTACGCCACCTGCTACGGCCTGACCTGGGGGCGACACAGGGCGCGCACGCAGCCGGCGCCCGGTGACTTGGACTACAAGACCGCCAACGCGAGCGGCTATTTCGGCTATTTCGGCGCCGCCGCCGGCGACCCCAAGCAGGGCTACTACAGCTACGACGCCGGTGCCTGGCACGTCGTGGTGCTGAACAGCGGCAGCCCGTCCCTGGTCCCGACCACCGCCACGTCGCCCCAGGTCCAGTGGCTCCGCGCCGATCTCGCCGCCCATCCGGCGCACTGCACCCTGGCCTATTGGCATCACCCACTGTTCGACTCCAAGGACAACCCCAACGCCAACATCCGCCCGCTGTGGGACGCGCTGTACGCCGCCGGTGTGGACGTGGTGGTGAACGCGCACTACGGCTTTTACGAGCGGTTCGCGCCGCAGACGCCGGCCGGTGTGGCCGATCCGGCGGGCGGCATCCGTGAGTTCGTGGCCGGAACCGGCGGGGCGCTCGTCACGTCGTTCGGCACCGTGCGGCCGAACAGCCAGGTCCGGAACAGCGGCACCTTCGGGGTCTTGAACCTCACGCTCGGCGACGGGAGCTACAGCTGGCAGTTCGTGCCGGTCGCGGGAAAGACGTTCACCGACAGCGGGACGACCGCGTGTCACGGCGCACGGCCGACGGTGAATGCCGGCCCCAACATCACGACGAATCCGGGCGACACGGTCACGCTTTCCGCCAGCTTCAGCGATCCCGATCCCGGCGATGGCCCCTGGGGATACACGGTCAACTGGGGCGACGGCACGTCGAGCACGGGCAGCACGGCGAGTGAGACCACGCCGATCGCCGCCACCCACGTCTATTCGAACGTGGCGTCCTTCCGCGTGCCCGTGACAGTGACGAACAGCGGCGGTATCTCCGGGATGGACACGGTAGCCGTCACCGTGGTTGCACCGCCTGTCTTAGTGGGCGCCGGAGATATCGCCGACTGCACGAGGAACCAGGATTCGCTCACGGCGAACCTGATGGATACGATCCCCGGTACCGTGTTCGCGGACGGAGACAACGCCTACCCGGACGGGTCGAGCACGGTCTATAAGAACTGCTATAACCCGACGTGGGGGCGGTTCAAGGCCCGCACCAAGCCGGTGCCCGGCAATCACGATTATCTCACGTCCGGCGCGAGCGGGTACTTCAACTACTTCGGGGCGGCCGCGGGCCAGTCGGGCAAGGGCTACTACAGCTACGATCTGGGCACGTGGCACGTCGTCGCGCTGAACAGCAACATCGCGATGAACGTGGGCTCGCCGCAGGAGGTATGGCTCAAGGCCGATCTCGCCAAGAGCACCAAGCGGTGCACGGTCGCCTACTGGCACCACCCGCTCTTCAGCTCCGGCAACGAGGGGGCTCACCCCGAGGTGGCGCCGCTGTGGCAGGACCTGTACAACGCCGGGGCGGAGCTGGTCATCGTCGGGCACGACCACGACTACGAGCGCTTCGCCCCGCAGGCGACGAACGGCGTGGCGGACACGGCCTTCGGGATCCGGGAGATCGTCGCGGGTACGGGCGGCGGCGGTCTGTTCTCGGCCCACCCGCCGGTGCCGAACTCCGAGGTGCTGAACGACAACACCATCGGCGTGCTGAAGCTGACGCTGCACACGAGCGGCTATAGCTGGAAGTTCCTTCCCATCCCGGGCAAGACGTTCACGGACGAGGGGAGCGGCTCCTGTCACGACGCGCCGTCGGGCGTGAATCATCCGCCGACGGCCGCGCCGGGCGGACCGTACACCAGCACCGAAGGTGTCGCCGTCACCTTCGATGGAAGTGGCTCTTCCGATCCCGACGGAGATGCCCTCGCCTACGCGTGGACCTTCGGCGACGGCGCCACCGGGACGGGGGTCGCGCCCAGCCACACCTACGTGGGCGGTGGGGCCTATACCGTCACACTCACCGTCACCGACGCTCGCGGTGCATCCAGCACCCCGGGCACGACCACTGCCACCATCGCGAACGCGGCGCCCGTAGTGAACGCGGGGCCGCCTCAAACCGTGAGTGTGGGGAGCCCGGTCACGCTCAACGCCACCTTCACCGACGGCGCGAACGACGGCCCCTGGGCGTTCGGAATCGACTGGGGCGACGGGTCGCCGCCAACAAGCGGTAGCACGAGCAGCCCGGGTTCCATTACGTCCACGCACGTCTACAGCGCGGCGGGCGTCAATACCGTAAGCGTCACCGTGACGGACAACTTCGGGGCCGCCGGCTCCGGAACCACCACGGTGACCGCCACGAGTCAAGTCGTCACCCTGGTGGGAGCGGGCAACATCGCGCGCTGCGACCGGATCAACGACGAGGCGACCGCGGCGTTACTCGATAACATCCCCGGCACCGTGTTCGCAGTGGGCGACGGCGCCTACCCGAACGGCACGCTCGCCAATTACCAGAATTGCTACGATCCGAGCTGGGGCCGACACAAGGCCCGCACGTACCCGGTGACCGGCAACCACGAGTACGACTCGAGTGCCACCGCTGTCGGCTATGTCAGCTATTGGGGCACCAGCTATTCGGGCGTCCTCGGCGGGGATCCCAGCCAGGGTTATTACAGCTACGACCTCGGTGCGTGGCATATCATCGTGCTGAACAGCAACAACGCGTTCGTCTCGACCGCCGTGGGCTCGCCCCAGGAGACGTGGCTCCAGTCCGATCTCGCGGCGAACACCAAGCAGTGTGTGCTCGCCATGTGGCACAGCCCACGGTTTTACTCGACCACCTCGAGCCAGTTCTTCCCGACCGGGAGTGTGAAGCCGTTCTGGGACGATCTGTATGCCGCCGGCGCCGAGCTGATCATCAACGCGCACATGCAGGACTACGAGCGGTTCGCGCCCCAAACCCCCACCGGTGCAGCCGATCCCACGAACGGCATCCGGGAGATTATCGTGGGCACCGGTGGGAGTGGGCTCGACTCGCCCAACACCCTGATCATTCCCAACAGCGAGGTGCAGATCAGCGGCGTGTACGGGGTGCTCAAGCTCACGCTCGGCGACGGGTCCTACTCTTGGCAGTTCGTCCCGGTCGCGGGCCAGACGGGGACGGATTCGGGGAGCGGCAGCTGCCACTGAATAGGGGATTGGCTTCAAGCGGGCCGTAACACTGCCACGGCGTTGCTGTAGCAGGGTTACAACAGGAAACGACGCGCGCTCAGGCGACCGCGAACGAACCCAATAGTTGACTACGGGTTAGCTATGCGTGTTGCGCGCACGCAACATGCGGCGCCTTTCGGTAATGCCCGACCGCGCCCGTCGTCTGTCTGCCCGCCTTATGCCCCCGACGGTGCGTGTTCTTGTCTCTGCGCTCGGTGCGTCCCTGGTCCTGTCGACCTGTCGCGAGGATCACGGTCCAGCTTCGCCGACCGAGCTCAAGGTGCCAATCCTCGCGAGCGTGGCGCCGCCTGGGTCCGTCACGTTCGTCGGAGCAGGCGACATCTCCCTCTGCTCGCACCACAACGACACCTCCACCGCCAAACTGCTCGACACGATTCCCGGCACCGTGTTCGTCACGGGCGACAACGTCGGTTCGCCGGGGGACAGCGCCACGTACGCCAATTGCTACAATCCCACCTGGGGCCGGCACAAGACGCGCACCTTCCCCGTGCCGGGCGATGCTGAGTACGCCACCGCCGGCGCGGCGGGCTACTACGGCTACTTCGGCGCGGCCGCGGGCGATCCGACCAAGGGCTACTACAGCTACGACCTGGGCGCCTGGCACGTCATCGCGTTGAACAGCGCGACCTCCATGGCGGCGGGTTCGGCGCAGGAGCTGTGGCTCAAGGCGGACCTGGCCGCCACCACCTCGCAATGCACGCTCGCCTACTGGCATCTGCCGGCGTTTTACTCCGGCACGTCCACCGTCCGCTCGGCGGTGCTGCCGCTGTGGAACGACCTGTACGCCGCGCGCGCCGACGTCGTGCTCAACTCCCACACGCGCAACTACGAACGGTTTGCTCCGCAGACGCCCGCGGCCGTCCTCGACACCGTGGGAGGGATCCGGCAGTTCATCGTCGGGACCGGCGGGCTCGGCACGTGGTCGTTCTACACGATCGCGCCCAACAGCCTGGTGCGCGCGCAGGTCTACGGCGTCTTGAAATTCACACTCTCGCCCGGGAGCTATGCCTGGAAGTTCATCCCGATCGCGGGCACCCAGTTCTCGGACTCGGGCTCGGCTGCGTGCCACAACTCGGCGCCCCCGCCGCCGCCGCCCCCGCCGCCCCCGCCTCCCCCACCCACGCCGGCGGTGAATGCCGGTCCTGACCGCTCGACGTATCCGGGCGTTGCGGCCAACCTGTCGATCGCGTTCAGCGACACCGGGGCGACCGACGCGCCGTGGAGCTACCAGATCCTGTGGGGCGACGGCAGCTCCAGTACGGGCAGCACGTCGAGCTCAGCGACACCGATCAACGCCAGCCACGCGTACTCCGCGCTCGGCCTCGACAGCGTGCGGGTATCGGTGACCAATAGCGCCGGCCGGACCGGCTCCGACTCGCTGGCGATACGGGTGATGGCCCCGGGGACCCAGGTCGCGCTCCTCGCGGGCGACATCGCCGATTGCAACAACTCCGGCCGTGTTCAGACGGCGAGCCTGCTCGACGCCCTGGCCGGGACCGTCATCACCGTCGGGGACAACACGTACCCCAGTGGCTCGACGGCGGACTACGCGAACTGCTACGCGCCCACCTGGGGCCGGCAGCTGTATCGCACCTATGCCACCATCGGCAATCATGACTACGGGCTGGGCAATGCCAACGCCACCTGGGACTACTTCGGCTCCGCCGCCGGGCCCCGGGGCACAGGCTACTACAGCTTCGACATGGGCTCCTGGCACGTCGTGGTGCTGAACAGCAACTACAGCTTCGTTCCGACGGCCGCCGGCTCCGCCCAGGAGCTGTGGCTCAAGTCGGACCTCGCCGGCGCCAGCGGCAAGTGCATCCTCGCGGTGTGGCACCACCCGCGCTTCTACTCGTCCACCACGAGTCCCCTTTCCGCCGGGACCGCGACACTGCCGTTCTGGAACGACCTGTACGCGGCCCACGCGGACGTCATCGTGAACGGCCACATGCACGATTACGAGCGCTTCGCCCAGACCGACCCGTCCGGGAACCTCGATCTTGCCAATGGCATCCGCGAGGTCATCGTGGGCACGGGCGGCGGCGGGTTCGACTCCCCCAATACGGTCATCTGGCCGAACAGCCAGGTGCGGATCAGCGGCGTGTTCGGCGTCCTCAAGCTCACGCTTTCGTCCACCGCGTACAGCTGGCAGTTCGTCCCGGTGGCGGGGCAGACGGCCACTGATTCCGGCACCACGGCGTGCCACAACGCCGGCACGCCCCCGGCGAATCATCCGCCGACGGCGGTCCCAGGCGGCCCCTACTCGGGCTCCGAGGGCGCGGCGGTGGCGTTCAACGGCGGCGGCTCGTCGGATCCGGACGGCGATGCGCTGACCTATGCGTGGAGCTTCGGCGACGGCACGACCGGCACGAGCGTCACGCCGAGTCACACCTACGCGGACAACGGCAGCTACACCGTGACGCTCACGGTCACCGACGCATCCGGGGCGGCGAGCACGCCCGTCACGACCACGGCCACAATCGCGAACGCGGTCCCGTCCGTCACGCTGCCGGCCAATCAAGCCGCGACCGCCGGCAGCGCCTACGCGTTGAGCGCCAGCTTCGGCGACGCGGGGGTGAACGACGCGCCTTGGGCGTACGCGATCGATTGGGGCGATGGATCACCGCAGACCAGCGGCAGTACGAGTAGCCAGTCGGCCGCGATCACCGCGAGCCACACCTACGCCGCGGGCGGCACCGACACCGTGCGCGTGACCGTGACCGACAAGGACGGCGGCGCCGGATCGGCCAAGACACCGGTGGCGGTCGCGGCGGTGAACCATCCGCCCACGGCGGTCGCGGGGGGACCATACGCCGGCACGGAGGGCACGGCCGTCGCGTTCAGCGGCAGCGGCTCATCCGATCCGGACGGCGATGCGCTGACCTACGCGTGGGGGTTCGGCGACGGCACTACCGGCACCGGCGCGAGCCCGAGCCATGCCTACGCCGGCAACGGCGCCTACAGCGTGACCCTCACCGTCACCGACGCGAAGGGCGCGGCGAGCGCGCCGGCGACCGCCACCGCGACCATCGCCAACGTGGCGCCCGCAGTGAGCGTCCCGGCGAGCCTCGGCGCCAACGCCGGCAGCCCGGTTACGCTCAGCGCTACGTTCAGCGACCCCGGCGCGAACGACGCGCCGTGGGCCTACACGATAAATTGGGGCGACGGATCGGCGGCCACGGCCGGCAGTGTGTCCAGTCAGGCAGCCAGCATCAGCGCGTCCCACACCTACGCCGCGGCGGGCACCAACACCGCGACCGTGACGGTGACGGACAAAGACGGCGCAGCGGGTTCGGGGCAGACGGTCGTGACCGTGAGCCAGCCGCCCGCGAGCGCCACGCTGCTCCTGGCCGGCAACATCGCGCGGTGCGACCGCACCAACGACGAGGCCACGGCGGCGATGCTCGACACCACGCAAGGCACCGTCTTCGCCCTGGGCGACAACGCCTATCCGAACGGCACGGCCGCCAACTTCCAGAACTGTTACGACCCGACCTGGGGCCGCCACAAGGCCCGTACGTATCCGGTGGTCGGCAATCACGAATACGATTCGAGCGCCACGGCCGTCTCGTACTTCAACTACTTCGGCCCCACGGCCGGCGATCCGAGCAAGGGCTACTACAGCGTCGACCTCGGCGCGTGGCACATCGTGGTGCTGAACAGCAATCCGAACTTCGTGCCCACCGCAGTGGGATCGGCCCAGGAGGTTTGGCTCAAGGCCGACCTCGCGGCCACCACGAAACGGTGCGTGCTCGCGACGTTCCATCACCCGCGCTTCTACTCGACCACGTCGGCCTCGTTCTCACCGACGAACTCGGTGAAGCCGTTCTGGGACGACCTTTACGCCGCCGGCGCCGAGCTGATCGTCAACGCCCACATGCGCGACTACGAACGGTTCGCGCCTCAGACGCCGGCGGGCGTGGCGGACCCGGTGAACGGGATCCGCCAGATCATCGCCGGCACGGGCGGCGAGGGCCTGGACCAGGCCAACACGCTCATCATCCCGAACAGCGAGGTGCAGATGAGCGGCGCGTACGGGGTGCTGAAGCTCACCCTGAGCGACGGCTCGTACTCCTGGCAGTTCATTCGAGCGGGCGGCGCGGGAGTCGGGGATTCGGGAAGCGGCACCTGTCATTGAGCGCCACGCCCGACGGCGCGGCGTAGCGCGGTCTACCCAAGGATGTAGCACACTTGTTACATCGTGTTTTCGCACGCCCAAGGTCTGTTGTATAAGTTGCTGTCGCCAAATGATATGTGCTGATACCCGCCGCGCACGCCCCCTGCTGAAGATGGAGAGATGTGCATACTCCGCCCAGTGACCCGGCTGCACTCGTGAGCGCCGCTCCGCGAGTGGCAGCCCTCACCCGGCCCCCCGAGCAGACCAGTTCGCTCGCCCCCGACCGCTCGCTGGTGGAGCGGTTGGGCGAAGCGCTGAAGCACGAGCGCGTCGCCTACCTCCAATGGAAGGGGAACTGGAAGCGCACCCGCTGGATGAGCGGCGAGGGGGACATCGACCTCCTGGTCCACCGCTCCGCCGAGCCGCGGTTCTCGGCCGTGCTGTGGGGTCTGGGATTCCGCCGCGCGGATCCGCCGCCCGCCAGCGCGATCGCCGGCATCGAGAGCTACTTCGGTCTCGACCCGGTCACGGGCCGGTTGATCCACGTGCACACACACTACCGCCTGGTGGTCGGCGGCATTTGGCGCACCGTGTACCGCCTCCCCATCGAAGAGCCCCTCTTGGCCTCGGCCAGGCCTGGGGCGGTTTTCCCCGTCCCCGCACCCGAATTCGAGCTCATCGCGTTCGCCGCTCGGATGGTGCAACGCTACAACGCCCTCGACACGGTGCTCCGGCGGCACCCGCGCTGGTTGAAAGGAATCCAAGTCGAGCTCGACGCCTTGCTTGCCAAGGCGAACCGAGCCGCGCTTGCGGACATTCTGGCGGCGTACCTCCCGACCCTCGATGCGCAGTTCATCGACGACTGTCTCGCGTCGTTGCGTCCGACGTGCTCCCGTTGGCACCGGCTGCTGGTGCGGCGTGAGCTGCACCGTCGTCTGCTGCCGCACGCGCGACGACCGCCGCTGGCGCTGACGCTCAGTCGCATCATGCACCGCGTTCTCACCCTGGGCGGCCGGCTCAAAATCATCCGCAAGCGCGGCAAGCATTTCGCGCACGGCGGGACGGTCATCGCGCTGCTCGGCGGCGACGGCGCGGGAAAGTCCACCTGCGCGCGCGAGCTCGCTGACTGGCTCTCGGACGAGTTCGGCCTCCTGACCGCGCATTTGGGCCGCCCGCCCCGCCTGCTGCTCACGCTCGTCGTCGGCGCCGTGTTCCGGATCGGGCGGCGGCTGGGCCTGGCGGTGGAAGCGGACGAGGATCGCGCGCGCCGGCCGGCCTACCTCGCCGCCCTGCGGGACCTTTGCACCGCCCGCGACCGGTACGAGTTGTACCTGCAGGCGCGGCGCTTTGCGCTGGGGGGCGGGATCGCCCTGTGCGAGCGTTATCCCGTGCCCGAGAATCCGACCCTGTCGGGGCCGCGGCTCGACGCGTTTGCGCCGCTCGCGCGGACACGGCTCGGCCGCTGGCTCGTAGCGGCCGAGGCGCGCTACTACCGGCACATTCTCGCTCCCGACGTTCTCGTCCTGCTGCGCGTCGATCCCGAAACCGCCGTGCGGCGCAAGACCGACGAGCCCGCCGACTATGTGCGGGCCCGCTGCCAGCTCGTGTGGGATACCGACTGGAGCGGCCGGCGGGTGCACATCGTGGATGCCAGCCGGCCGCTGGCCGCCGTGCTCGCCGAGTTGAAGACCATCCTGTGGCGCGAGCTGTAACGGGATCATGACGGGGCGAAACGGCGCGGCGCGCCCGCTGATCGTCGAGCTCGTGGGTCCGGCCGGCGTGGGGAAGAGCGCCCTGGCGCAGCGCCTGCTCGCGCGGCCCGACGTGGTGCGCGCGAGCGTCTGGAACCTGCCCGCGGCGCTGCTGATCGAGAGCGCCGTCCGCTCGCTCCCCCTGCTGCTCCGGCTCTGCGTCGTGACCCGCGCGCTGCCGCGCGAGGAGCTGAAACAGATCGTGCGCCTCAACGCGTTGCGCCTGTTCGTCGGCCGCCGGGTCGGGCGTGCCGCTGTCGTGGTGCTCGATGAAGGACCCGTGTTCGCGCTGAGCTGGCTGCGGGTGTTCGGCCATCCGCGCCTGCAAAACGGCCGGGCGGAGCCCTGGTGGCTGGCCACATACGCGGTCTGGGCCGCCCTGCTCGATCGCGTGGTGTTGCTCGACGCCCCCGAGCCCGTGCTCACCTCCCGCATCCGCGGGCGCCACAAGCCGGCCGACGTGTTCCGCCAGATGACGGACACGGAGATCCGCGACCTGGTGGCGCGCTACCGCGTCAGCTTCGAGCGTGTGCTGGACGGTCTGGCACGCGCGGGCGGGCCCCCGCCGCTCACGCTCGCCACCACGGGCACCACACCTGTTCGTCTCGGCGACGCGGTCCTCGCGCTGCTGGCGGAGCGGTCCCATGGCTGACGCGCTGCGGATCGCGACGCCCGTCGCCGACGCGCCACGTCCCGTCACGCTGACTCAGCGCGCCTCCCTCAACGTCATCGCGTCGCTCCTCGACTACGGCGCGAAAATCGCCGTGGGACTGGTGGTCGTGCCCATCCTGGTCGGCGGGCTGGGCCGTTCGCTGTACGGCGTATGGGAGATGCTGGGCCGCCTCGTGGGCTATATGACCGCGGGCGACGGCCGGCCCACCCAGGCACTCCGGCTGGTGATCTCCACCCTGCAAGCGAGCGACGACGACGGCGCCAAGCGGCGCTACGTCGGCGGTGCCATCGTCGTCTGGCTGCTGTTTCTTCCCGTCGTGGTCGCGGCCGGCGCCGGCCTCGTGTGGTTCGCCCCCACGATCACCGCGGTGGCCCCCGCGCTCGTTCCTGTGGTCCGGCTGACGTGCGCGCTCCTCACGGTGAGCCTGCTCTTCGGCAACCTCGCCTCGCTGCCCGAATCGGTGCTGCGCGGGATGAATCTCGGATACAAGCGCATGGGGCTGCAGGCGGGCCTCGAGGTGGTGGGCGGGGCGCTCGTGGCGGGCGGGATCTACGTCGGGCTCGGCATGGCCGGGGCGGCGGGCGCACAGGTCGCGTTCGCCCTGCTCATGGGACTGTGCTTTTGGTGGGTGGTCCGGAAGTACGTCCCCTGGTTCGGCGTCGCCCGCCCCACGCGCGCCGAGATCACGGGACTGCTCGGCCTGAGCGCGTGGTATTCCGCCGGCGAGGCGGTCACCAAGCTGTTGCTCGCCAGCGACGTGATCATCCTCGGCATCGTGCTCTCCCCGGCGGCGGTCACCCCCTACGTGCTGACCGGCTACGCCGCCCGCATGGCGGTCAACGTGCACGGCTTCGCGGCGGGAGGCGCCATTCCCGGGATCGGCGGCCTCATCGGTCTGCGCCAGTTCGAGAAGGCCAGCGGCCTGCGGAACGAGCTGCTCGCGGTCACCTGGCTGTTTGCGACGACCGTCGGCGTCTCGATCCTGCTCTGGAACCGCTCCTTCCTCGGGCTCTGGGTCGGCTCTCAGAACTACGCCGGGCCGTGGGTGAACCTGCTCATCGTGTTCATCATGGCGCAGACGGCGTTCGTCCGCAGCGACGCGTACATCATCGATTCGGCGCTCCAGCTACGCCAGCGCGTGCTGGTGACCGTAGGCGCCGCGGTGCTGACCATCGGCCTGGGAATCCTGCTGACGCTGCGCTTCGGCGTGCTCGGCTTGTGCGCCGGGATCCTGGCCGGCCGGCTGACCCAGTCGATCGCCTATCCCCACCTCGTGCACCGCTTTCTCGGTGTGGCGTCGCGGCCGTCGCTCGGCCCCGTAGCGCGGCCGCTAGCCACCATGGCCGTGCTCTTCACCGCCGCCGCCTATTTCGGCGACCGGATCCTCGTCCGGCACTGGATCACGTGGGTTGGCGCGGTCGCCGGGACGGCGCCCGCCGTGCTCGGCCTGGCGCTCGTCACCGGCCTCCCCGGCTACGCCCGCGCCGCCGTCCTGCGGCGCGGCCGGGAGCTCGCCCGGAGGATCCGGTGAGCGGCGATTCGCGCCTGAACCCCGTCGTGCGCTGGGCGTTTTACCTCCTGGTGTGCTCGATCCCGTTCGAGTTCCCGGATCGCTCGTTCCCGGTCGAGATTCCGACGCTGACCGCGTCGCTGTTCCTGTTCGCCACGCTGCTCGACCCACGGGCGTGTTACGCCCGGAAGCCCGCTGCGCTGCTCTGCTTCGTGGCGTACCTCTACGCGTATTGGCTGTCGGTCGCCCTCAACGGCCGGGACCACATCGCGACCGACCTGATCACGTCCGATTACTGGGACCAGGTCGTCAAGCAGTTTCTCCTCATCGTCCAGTGTGTGATCGCGTTTTGGGCCGGGTACAACCTCATGCGCGACGAAAAGATCGGGCGAGAGGCAATGACCGTCTTCGCGCTCGCCTGTGTCGCGCGGGCCATGCTCCCGGTCCTGGGGATCGCCCGCACCGCCCGCACCGAATGGGGCGGCGGTGAACGCATCACCGCGCTCGGCCAGAACGCGAACAACAGCGCCATGATCCTCGGGGCCGGCCTCATCGCGCTGCTCGCGCTTCAATACGGCTTAGAGCGGCCCTGGGTGCGCCACCGCTGGTTGGTGTGGCCCGCGTTCGGTCTGCTCGGGGCCTCGGTCGTGGACACCGGCTCCCGCGGAGGGCTGGTCGCGCTCGGCCTGGGCCTCGTGGTGTTCGCCATCGGGCGGGCCCGCTCGACCTGGGTCCGGGTGCGCAACGCCGCCGTGACCGCGCTGGCCATCGGCGTGCTCGTCTACGCGACCTACGCCAACAGCCTCATGCGCGCGCGATTCGCGGAGGCCCTGACGCGTGGGGCGCTCGCCGGGCGGGAGCGCATCTATCCCGCCCTGATGCATATGGCGGCGGAGCGACCGCTGGTCGGGTGGGGGCCGGTCAACAACAAGTACGAGCTCGGCATTCGCTTGGACGAGCGCATTCATCGCCGTCGCGACGCCCACAACCTCCTGCTCGAGGTCCTCACGGCGACGGGCGCCTTCGGTGCCGTGCCGTTCCTCGTGGGCCTCGGCCTGTGCGCTGCCGGTGCCTGGCAGGCGCGCCGTCGGGCTCATGGAGTGCTCGCGCTGGCCCTGCTGGCCGGCGTCATGCTGGCCAACATGAGCGGCAACTGGATTGCCTCCAAGCTGCTCTGGGTCATTCTCGCGTACGGGCTCGCCAGCGCGACGTACGCGCCACCCGCGCGCCCGGCGCCAGCGGCGGCCGGGCCGCCCGCGCCACGCCCCAACCGGCGCCGCCTCTCTACCCTTGCATCCACCGCCGCCGATGGTTGGCACGCGGACCGGCCTCAAGCTGGGGCGAACTTGTAACGCAACTGCCACAAGGGAATCGGCCGGGGCCCGGCCTGCCTCCGTAACGATCTGTGGTCGAACGACTTGAGTGATGATGCAGTGCGTACGTCTCTTGCACTTGCAGCCCTCGACCGTATGACGCAATCCCCCACTGTCCTATGTGCGGCATAGCCGGCCGGTTCCACCCCGCCCAGCTCGCGCCTGAGCCCGGCTGGGCGGCCGCGGCGTCGGCGCTGCTGGCGCATCGCGGGCCGGACGGCGAGGGGCACTGGGAGGACGAGCGCTGCGACCTGGTGCACCGGCGCCTGGCGCTGATCGACCTCTCGCCCACCGGCGCGCAGCCGATGAGCAACGAGGACGGAGCGGTCCTGGTCGTCTACAACGGCGAGATCTACAACTACCGCGCCCTCACGGCCGAGCTCAAGGCGCGCGGGCACCGCTTCCGGAGCACCTCCGACACGGAAGTGCTCGTCCACCTGTATGAGGACGAGGGCGAGCGCATGGTGTCGCGGCTGCGGGGCATCTTCGCCTTCGCGATCTACGACCGGCGGCGCGGCCGGCTGTTCCTCGCCCGCGACCGCTTCGGGGTCAAGCCCCTGTTCTTCACCGTCCAGGATGGGGAATGGGCCTTTGCCAGTGAGATGAAGGCGCTGCTGGCGCTGCCGGGGTTCCGGCCCGAAATCGACCGCCAGGCCTGTTATGACTTCCTCGGTCTCGGCTACATCCCGGAGCCGGCCACCGGATTCGCGAACATTCAGGCCCTGCCGCGGGGGAGCTGTCTCACCATCAGCCGTCAGGGGCATCACCTGCGGGAGTACGAGCAGATCGCGGCGCGCCCCGACCGGGGGCGCACGCTCGCCGACGCCGTGAGTGCCGCGTCCGGCTCGCTCCTCGCCGCGGTCGGTGCCCAGTCGGTGGCCGACGTACCGGTCGCCGCGCTCCTGTCCGGCGGCATCGACTCGTCGCTGGTCGTCGCCGCGCACGGCCGCGCCACCGGCCAGCCGACGACGACCTTCAACGTGCGCTTTCCCGACCGCGCTCACGACGAGACCACGACGGCGTTGACCGTGTCTGCGCACTGCGGGACCAACCACCACACGATCGACCTGAGCGAGACGGCCCTCACGGCCGACGCGATGCTCGACCTGCTGCGGCACTTCGACCAACCGTTCGCGGACACGAGCTTCCTCCCGATGTACTGGATCTCCCGCGCCGTTCGGGACCGCGGGATCATCTGCACGCTGTCGGGAGACGGGGGCGACGAGGCGTTCGGGGGCTACGCGAGCTTCTGGCGCGCCAACCGGTTGATGCGCCTGATGCGGCTGCCGCGCTGGGTCGCAGCGGCGGCGCAGGCCACTGGGCGCGGGCTGACACGGTGGACGCGGGATTGGGGGCGTCAGGTCAGCAAAGCGGCCCGCTTGGCCCACGCCGGCCGGGCGGACTCGGCGGTGCTGCTCGCCGGCCTGGCGAACTATCTGTCCGAAGACCAGAAGCGGGCGCTAGTCCTCCCCGCCGCCCGGGAAGGGCTGCTCGCCGTGCACCGCCACTTCAACGGCCATCAGCCGCCCGGCGTGTCCGACCTGGAGGAGCTGTCGCGACGCCTGACCGAGACGCTCTTCGCGGTGGGTCTGCCGTCGGACATGCTCCGCAAAGTCGACATGATGAGCATGCGGGCGAGCATCGAGATCCGTGTGCCGATGCTGGACGAGGAGCTCGTGGCCCAGGGCCTCTCGCTGCCGCACGCGCTCAAGACCGACGGCCGCACGGGCAAGCTCGTGTTACGCGAGCTCGCGGCACGTTGGCTCCCCCGCCCGGTGGTGGCCCATCCCAAGCACGGCTTTACCGTGCCGCTCGACGTGATGGTCCCGGAGCAGGCGCACGTGGCGCTGGACGACCTGTTGCTCTCCCCGGCGGCGCGGACGCGCGAGCTGCTCGACGGCGCTCAGGTGGCGGCGTGGCTGGGTCAGTTCCGCGCGGCGCGGCACGGCCCGCGCGGCGGCAGCCTCAGCCGGGCCGGCCTGTACCAGCGCGTCTTCATGGTGCTGTCGCTCGAGCTGTGGCTGCGCCAGCACAACCTCGCGTGGTGAGCACGGGAGTCGCAGCTCGATGAGGCTGGCCGTCTTCACCAGCAAGTATCCGGCGCGCGTCTCGACGTTCTTCGAGCGCGACATGCAGGCGCTCGCCGCCGCCGGTGTCGAGCTGGACATCTTCCCGATCTATCCGCTCGACCGGAAGCTCTGGCGCTACAGCCTCGGCGCTTCGGGCGAGGACGTCGTGCCGCGGACCCGCGTGCACCACCTCGGCCTCCTGCAGAGTCTCGCCCGCACGCGCCCGTGGCGGACGCGCGAGCTCGGCACGGTAATGCAGACGGCCGCGGCGGTGGGGACAGCGGCGCTGCCGTACGGCGCGGCCCCGCTCGCGAAGAGCCTGTACGTCCTGCCGAAAGCGTGGGCCTGGGCCGCGCGCAACGGCACCGGGTACGATCACGTCCTCGCGTACTGGGGCAACTACGCCGCCACCTGCGCGTATCTGTTCCACCGGCTGATCGACCGGCCGATCCCCTTCTCGATCTGGTTGCACGCCGGCACCGACCTGTATCTGCGACCCGTGTACCTGGCCGAAAAGTTACGGTACGCGGACAGCGTCATCACCTGCTGCGAGTTCAACCGCGGCTACCTCGCGGAGCACTACGCGCGAACCGCTCCGGGCGTCGCCGATCGCGTCCATGTGTGCTACCACGGCCTCGACCTGGCGCGGCTCCCGTACCGGCCGGAGGGCCGGCCGCCGCGGCGCATCGTCGCGGTCGGGCGGCTCGCGAAGGACAAGGGATTCGCGTTCCTCCTACGGGCTGCGCGCCTCCTGCAGGACCGCGGCCTGGAGGTGGAGGTCGAGATCGTCGGGGACGGTCCCGAGGGCGGGGCCTTGCGCGCGCTCGCCGGCGAGCTCGGTATTGCCCCGCGCGTGCGCTTTCGCGGGTGGCTGAAGTTCGAGGAGGTACAGCGGGTCATGAGCGAGGCGACCATCCTGGTGCATCCCTCGGATCGAATCGGCGACGGACTGCCCAACGTGCTGCGCGAAGCCATGGCGCTCGGCACGCCGGTGATCGCGTCTCGGATCGCCGGCATCCCGGAGGCGCTGGATGACGGCCGCTGCGGTCTGCTCGTGCCCTCCGGCGACCTCGAGGCGCTCGCGGACGCGATCGCGCGTCTGCTGCAGCATGCGGACCTCCGGCAGACGTTCGCCCGGCTGGGGCGGGCGCGCGCCGAGGACAAGTTCGACATGTGGCGCAACGGCGCACGCCTGGCCGAGCATCTCGCCGCCACGCGGCGACTCGCTGCTGGCGGGCGCCCCCTCGCCTTGGCCCACTCATGAATCGCCGCGGCATGGTCATTTCGTTCTCGGGCCTCGACGGGGCCGGCAAGTCCACCCTCGTCGCCTGGCTCCGGGCCGAGCTCGAGCGGCGGCACCGTGGGGTGACCGTGCTGCACCTGGCCGACGGCGTGGGGGCGTCCCTGCTGCGCGCGGCGCGCGACGGCGTGCAGCGCCTCGTCGGCCGCCATAACGGCGAGCCTCCCCGGCCGCGCTGGGCGGGGCGACCGCGGGCCCCCGGGCTCCGTGGACTGGTGGGCCGAATTCGGGATGCGATCGTGTGGAGCAAGCACCTGCGCCGCGTGCTCTACCCGGTGGACCTGGCGGTCTTTCTCGCGATCCGGTTTTACGTGGCCACAGTTCGGCGTCGGGTGCTCGTCACCGATCGCTACTTCTATGACACGCTCGTGGACGTAGCCGACGAGGGTGGCGGGTTCTGGGTCCGGGTGCTCCAGCGCCTGACGCCCGACCCGGACCTCGCGGTGTTCCTGGAGGTCAGCCCCGAGGAGTCCTACGCCCGCAAAGGCGAGTATTCCGTGGACTACCTGGCCCGCCGGAGCGCCGCCTACCGGCGCATCGCGCCGCTCGTCCCGTCCGCCGTCGTCCTGCCCAATGCCGACCTGGATGCCACGTGCCGCGCGCTCGAGCGGGCGGTCGAGCAACGCCTCTCCGCATGATCGACACCGCCGAGCAACAGCACGCGACCCTGGCCCTCCGGTTGCTGTCGGACCAGGGCGGCGCCCGGCCCCCCGGCATCACGGTGGACTGGCCCTTGTTGCTCGCGCTCGCCCAGCAGAACGGCGTGTTGGTCCGCCTGGCCGAGCAGCTCGAGCGCGGGGGGCTCCGGCCGCCGGCGTTCTTCGCGGCGGCGGTGGAGCGGCAGCGGGAGCGGGCCGAAGCCGCGCGCTCCGTCATGCGCCACATCGCCGACCGATGTGCGCGGCACGGCATCCATTTCCTGTTTCCCACGGCGTGGCAGCATTTCCCGGACGTCGGAGGTGATCTCGATCTCCTGGTGCTGTCGCGCGCGCGGCGCGTCGACGCGTTCATCCTCGAGGGGATGGCTGCCTCTCTGCGCGCGCCCGACCTGCGCGACCGTCTCGCCGGAACGGCGCTCTACTGGCTGCGCGAGTCCGGGCTCGCCCTCGACGTGCACCACGGGCGCCTCGGGGTCGTGGGCGAGCACACGGCATACCCCGCCGACCTGATCCGGCGCCGACAGTCCCGCATGCTCGCGGAGGAGGAGTACTTTGTTCCGGCGCCCGAGGATCAGCTGATCCTCCAAGGCATGAGTCGAGTAGCGGGCCGGCGGTCCTTCCGCCTCGCCGACGCCGCGGCGACCATTCGCATCATCCGGGGCCCACCGCTCGACTGGGGCTTTGTGGTGAGCGTAGCGCAGCACATGGGCGTGCTTCCCGGGCTGTGCTGCTATCTGAGCTATGTCGACCAGATTTACGGCGCGCTGTACGAGCATCACCTGCTGCCGCCCGAAGCGCGACAGGTGCTCGCCATCGACGGCTGGGGATCGGTCGCATTCCGCGAGGGCCGATACCGCTTCCCCTCGCTCTGGATCCGCAATCGCCTCTACTGGCGGCAGCTGGCCACCGTGGCGGGCGCGGGCGAATGGCGGGTCGCCTCCCGCTTGTGCCTGGCGCCGGCCATGGTGGTGGCCTGCAGCCTCGGCCTCGTGGGGCGCGACGCCGTGGAAGCGACGGCGAGCATCGCGGCACTGGCGATGGGGGCCCTGTGAGCGGCCTCTCCCTCCGGTTGTATCATCGGCTACCGTCGCCCGCCCGCTCGCTCGCGGCTTCGCTGCACGGGTGGTACCTGCGCTGGTCCCGGTACGGCCGCGACACGCCACGGCTCATCGCCGAGGCGCAGGAGCGCGAACACTGGATTGCGGCGCAGTGGGACACCTGGCGGCAGGAGCGGCTGGCGTACGTGCTGCACCGGGCGGCCACGCGCGTCCCGTACTACCGCGCGCAATGGTCGGCGCGCCGTCGGCAGGGCGATCACGCGTCCTGGGAGGTCCTCGAGAACTGGCCGATCCTCGACAACGAGCGGGTGCGCGAAACCCCTGCCGCCTTCATCGCGGATGACCGGAATCCGCGCTGGATGTTCAACGAGCACACGAGCGGCACCACGGGCAAGCCGCTGGTGCTGTGGCGGACGCACCAGACGATGCGTTCCCTGCACGCCCTGGCGGTCGCGCGGACTCGGGCTTGGCACGGCGTGTCGCGCCGCGACCGCTGGGCCATGCTGGGGGGGCAGCTCGTGGTCCCCACCGCAAGCCGCCGGCCGCCGTTCTGGGTGTGGAACGCCGCCCTGCGGCAGCTCTACATGTCCACCTATCATCTCGCTCCCGACCTGGTCCCCCATTACCTCGATGCCCTGCGGCGCTATGAGATCGTATATCTCCTCGGCTATCCCTCCGCGCTGTACGCCTTGGCGCGGGAAGTCCTGCGCCTCGGCCGCGGTGACGTGACGATGCGCGTCGCGATCACGAGCGCGGAAGAGTTGCCCGAGTGGCAGCGGGAGACGATCGCCGCGGCATTCGGGTGCCCGGTGCGCCAGACGTACGGCATGAGCGAGACGGTCGCATGGGCCAGCGAGTGCGAGCGCGGGACGCTGCATCTGTGGCCCGAGGTCGGCCTCATCGAGGTCCTGGCGGACGGCCGCGTCACCGCACCCGGTGAGTTCGGCGAGTTCATCTGCACGGGGCTCCTGAACGCCGACTTTCCGCTCATCCGCTGCCGCCTCGGCGACGCGGGGCGACTCGCCCCGTCGGGTACCTTGTGCGCCTGCGGGCGCACGCTCCCCGCCCTCGCCGCGGTGGACGGCCGCACCAACGACCTCCTCCTCACGCGGGACGGCCGGCGGGTGGCCTGGTTCAATCCGGTCTGGTACGGCCTGCCCGTGCGCCAAGGCCAGATCGTGCAAGAGGCGCTCGACCGCATCCGCGTGCGCTACGTGCCCGCGGCGGGATTCAGCGACGCGTCGCGTCATCTCATCGTGCAGCGGCTCCAGGAGCGCGTCGGGGACGTGCACGTGGTGCTCGAGGAAGTCCCCGAGATCGCGCGCGGCGCGCACGGCAAGTTCCGCGGCGTGGTGTGCGCCCTGCCGGCCGCGGACCGCGCCGTCGTGGCGGGACGGCGATGAGCCAGCCGATTCGCGTCCTGATGGTCACGAGCGACTGGCCGACGCCCGGGCAGCCGCGCACCACGTACTTCATCAAGCGCCAGGCCGAGTTCCTCCAGGCGGCGGGCGTGCTGGTGGACGTGTTTCACTTCCGGGGTCGGCGCAACCCGTGGAACTACCTGTCCGCCTGGTGGCGGTTGCGGCGCCGCCTGGCGCGGAACTACTACGACCTCGTGCACGCGCAGTTCGGGCACAGCGGCATGCTGGCGTACCCCAAGCGCCTTCCCCTGGTCGTCACGTTCCGGGGCTCCGATCTGCTGGGCGAGGTCGGCAGCGGCGGACGCTACACCCGCGCCGGCCGCGTGCTACAGCGTCTGTCCCGGGAGGTCGCGCGCCACGCCGACGCGGTGATCGTGGTGTCCGGCCACATGAAGGCGCAGCTACCGTCGGGGGTCCCGGCGCACGTCATCCCATCCGGCCTCGACTTCGAGCTGTTCCGACCGATCCCGCGCGACGACGCCCGTCGCCACCTCGGCCTGCCGCTCGACCGGCACCTCGTCCTGTTCGCCGGCAGCCCCGACTGGCCGCGCAAGCGTTACGCGTTGGCGCGGCAGGCGCTGGATCTGCTCGGCCGCACCCTGCCCGCCGAGCTGGTGGTCGCCTGGGGCGCGCCGCACAGCGAGATTCCGTATTACATGAGCGCGTGCGATGCCCTGGTCTTCACATCCATGCAGGAGGGGTCCCCCAACGTCGTGAAGGAAGCGCTGGCCTGCGATCTGCCGGTCGTGTCGGTCCCGGTCGGCGACGTCGCGACGCGGCTGCACGGCGTTCGCGGCTGCGAGCTGTGCGCGGATGAGCGTCCCGACACGATCGCCGCGGCACTCGAGCGCGTGCTGCGCCGAGGAGGCCGAGCCGCGGGCCGCGACGCCGTGCGCGAGCTGGACGAGCGCGTGCTCACGCAACGCGTCATCGACGTGTACCGATCCGTCATGCGGCCACAGACGCCGCGCATCCTCGAGGCACCCCATGCCGTCTCCTGACCGGCCGCTCGTCACCGCGGTCATTCCGTGCCGCAACGAGGCGCGCTACATCGGGCCGTGCCTCGAATCGCTCATCGGGTGCGACTATCCCAAGGACCGCCTCGAGGTGCTCGTGTGCGACGGCCTGAGCGATGACGGCACACGCGAGATCGTCACCGGCTATGCAGCCCGCCACAGCTTCATCCGCCTGGTGGACAACCCCAGGCGGATCACGCCGTGCGCGATGAACGCGGGCATCAAGGAAGCGCGTGGCGACGTGATCATGCCGATGGGGGCGCACGCGGTCTATTCCCCGTCGTACATCTCGCAGCTCGTCACGGCCCTCGAGGAGACAGGGGCGGACAACGTGGGCGGCGTGCTGGTGACGCTCCCGGCGAACGGGACGCCGCTGGCGCGGGCCCTGGCCGTCGGCCTGTCCCATCCTTTCGGGGTCGGGAACTCCTACTTCCGCATCGGTGCCGCCGAGCGACGCCTGGTGGACACCGTGCCGTTCGGGTGCTATCGCCGCGCGGTCTTCGACCGCATCGGCGTGTTCGACGAGGAGCTGGTCCGGAATCAGGACGACGAGCTGAACGCACGCCTGCTGAAGCAGGGCGGGCGGATCATGCTCATTCCCGAAGTGGTCTCCTACTACTACGCCCGCGGCTCGCTCAGCCAGGTGGCCCGCATGTTCTATCAGTACGGCTATTTCAAGCCGCTCGCGGCCCGCAAGGTCGGACGGATCATGACGGTGCGCCAGGTCGTGCCAGCGCTGTTCGTCGTGAGCCTGGCTGTGACCGGCGTGGCGGGGCTGTGGTCAGCGGTCGCGCGGTCCGTGTGCGCCGGGATCGCGGGCCTGTACGCGGGAGCGGCGCTCGCCAGTGCCGCGACGGCGGCGCGTCGCCACGGCTTCGCCAGCGGGGTCGCGCTGCTCGCCGTCTTCCCCGTGTTGCACGTGAGTTACGGGCTCGGCTCCCTGGTCGCGATGCTCGCGCAGCTCGCCGGCAAGCGCCGGCACGGCGCTCAGATGGCGGCCGCCCCGCTCTCTCGTTGACCCCCTTGTCGACCGACCCCGTCCTCCACGAGCGCCCCGGGCACCGTGCCACCACGGCGGCCGAGGAAGCACGGTTTCAGCAGGCCTGGGCGAAGCGGCGGGAGAACGATCCACGATATTCGTGGGCGAACGCCGGCCACCTCTTCCTCATACAGGAACGCGAGCGGGCGGTGGTAGGCACTCTCGCCCGTCACGGCTACCTTCCGCTCGCGGGGAAGCGCGTGCTCGATGTCGGTTGTGGTACGGGGGATTGGCTCCGTGAATTCATCCGCTGGGGCGCGCGTCCCGAGGACCTCACGGGGATCGACCTCCTGCCCAATCGCGTGGCCGATGCCCGTCACCTCTGCCCACCGGGCGTCCGGCTCGAGTGCGGAAGCGCCACGGAGCTGCCGTTCGAAGCGGGGACATTCGATCTCGTACTTCAGGCCACGCTATTCAGCTCAGTGCTCGACGCCGGCGTGAAGGGTCGCATCGCGACCGAGATGCTCCGCGTCTTGAGGCCAAACGGCGCGATCCTCTGGTACGACCTCCGCATCGACAATCCCCGCAACCTGGACGTGCGTGGCATCACGCGGCGGGAGATCGCCGCGCTGTTCCCAAGCTGCCGCATCGAGCTGCGCCGTGTCACCCTCGCGCCTCCCGTCGCGCGCTGGGTCGCGGCCCGCTCCCGGACTGCCGCCTTCCTCCTCGCCGGGATTCCGTTGCTGCGCACCCATTACCTCGGGGCCCTCCAACCCGGAGCGCCGACGTGAAGCCCTCCGGTCCGGCCGTTGCCGCGTTCTGCTACCACGACGTGACGGACGACCCGTCGACCGCCGGGTTCCAGCGGCCTGGCGCCATGCCCTACAAGCACGGCCGCGCTGCGTTCGCCCGCGACCTCGACGCGATCGCGGCCGGGCCATATGCCCCGGAGCTCGTGACCGACCTCGATCTCACACGGCCGGGCCGCCACGTGGTCCTCACGTTCGACGATGGCGGCCGGAGCGCCCTCGCCATTGGCGACACGCTCGCCGCGCGGGGGTGGAGGGGCCATTTCTTCATCGTCACCGGACTCATAGGCTCGCGGGCCTTCCTCGCCCCCCAGCAGATTCGCTACCTCCGGGGCTGTGGACATGTGATCGGCAGTCACTCGGAAACGCATCCCGACATCTTCCGCGAGCAGTCCCGGGAACGGATGGACCAGGAGTGGCGCGTCAGCCGTGACAAGCTCGCGGACATGCTCGGCGAGCCCTGCAGGAGCGCGTCCGTGCCGGGCGGCGACAGCTCGCCGACGGTGTTCGAGTCAGCCGCCGCCGCCGGCTTCACATACCTGTTCAGCTCCGAGCCCCAGACGGAGCCGTTCCGGGTCGGCGGTTGCTGGATCCTGGGACGGTTCGTGCCAAAGGCGTGGACGCCGGCGGCGCGCATCGGCGCGCTGGCGGCGTTCCGAGGCTGGCGCCGCGCCTTGCTCGTCCGGCAGCTCAAGGGCCTGGCACGCAGCGCGTTCCCGCAGCTGTACCGGCAGTACGTCCGTCACACGACGCGCGAGTCGCCGCCGGCTCCGATCCCCAATGAGGAACTCCCGTGAACCGCTGCACCCTCATGCTTGGCGTCGTCATGGGCCTCGGGGCGTGCGGGCAGACCGTGGCACCACCCCCACCGGGCTCCCGCAACTACTACGTGGATGGGGCCGCCGGCAACGACGCCGCCGCCGGGGACAGCGCCCATCCGTTCAAGACGATCCAGCACGCCGCCAACCTCGTGAACCCGGGGGACGTGGTCGTGGTGCGGAACGGTGTCTACACCGGCAGCGGCAGCATCCTGGACATCGAGCGCGGTGGCACAACCGGCAACTACGTCGTGTTCCGAGCCGCCGTGCAGTGGGGCGCGGTCCTCGACGGCGGACAAACGAGTCACAGCCAGCCCAACGGCGCGGAAAACGGCGTCTACTTGGGCGCCAGCTTCGTGCGGGTCGAGGGATTCGAGATCCGCAACGTGTGGCACGACGGCATCAGCCCGTCGTCCAGCGCAAGCGATTTCCAGATCGTCGGGAATCACATCCACGACATCGGGCGCTACTGCGAGACCAGCGGGATCGGGCTCTCCGGCATGACCTTCGTGAACGACAACGTGGTGGTCGAGCAGAATCTCGTCCACGACATCGGCCGCGACAGCCTCGGCCAGAACGGCTGTAACCCGGGTAACGATTACTGGCAGAACCACGACCACGGCATCTACCTGTCGAGCGGCACGAACGCGGTCATCCGTAACAACGTCTTCTATAATATCACGCGGGGGTGGGCGATTCAGTGCTTCCCCGGTCCTCTCTCGCAAACCTACATCGCCAACAACACGTTCGCGTTCCCGAACCCCCACCGGGACGGACAGATCATCGTGGCCGCCACGCTCACCACCGGGGCGATCGTAAACAACGTGTTCTACCAGCCCCAGACAGCCGGTGTCCTGTTCGAGGGAGCGACGCCGAGCAACGTCGTGGTGCAGTACAATCTCACCATGGGCGGGACCGCGACCACTGGGAGCGGAGCCGGAGTCACGATGTCCCACAACCTCGACAACACAGACCCCAAACTCGTGAACGCCCCGGCGTTCAACCTGCAATTGCTGGCCGGCAGCCCCGCGATCGACGGCGGCGTCACACTCTCGTACGTGACCAATGACTTTCTGGGGGTCAGCCGCCCACAAGGCTCGGCGTACGACATCGGGGCCTTTGAGTTCCATTGATCGGGTGGTGCGCGCCCGCCCGGCCGTGCGCGCGGTCGTGGTGGCGATGCTCTTATGCCTCGGGCCGGTCGCGCGGCCGCTCGCTGCTCCCTTCTTCGCCGCCCCCGCCCCAGCGGGCACGCCGCGTGGCGACGGCACCCGCGATCGTCCTTGGGATCTGGCGACCGCGCTGAGCGGTGGACGCGGCAGGGTGCAGCCGGGTGACACGATCTGGCTCCGGGGCGGGACTTACACCGGGAACTTCGACGGCACTCTCACCGGCACGAGCGCGGCCCCGATCGTCGGCAGGTTCATCAACCTCGTGGTGCACGACGCGGGCAAGCAGGGGATCAGCTTCTGGGAGAACGAAGGGACGTCGGAGCTGTACGGCAGCATCTTCTACAATAACGGTACTCACGAGAACTTCGACCACGGCATCTACGCCGCGAGTGAGGGCGGCGAGAAGTGGATCGTCGACAACGTCGTGTTCGACAACCTCGCCTACGGGATCCACGTGTACGCCGGCAGCCGGCACCCGTTTCTCAGCAACGTCCACGTGCGCGGCAATACGGCCTTCAACACCGGGGCGATCTCGCGCGACGGGCCGCAGAACGCCAACCTGCTGATCGGCGGCGACGTCCTCACCGAGCACATGAGCGCCGACAGCAATCTGCTGTATTTCCCGGGCACCACGGGCCGCAACCTGCGCCTGGGCATGCCGCGGGGCGACAATCGCGACATCCTGGTGCGCGGCAACTACGTGGTCGGGGGCGCCGTCACGCTGCTGATGGCCGGATGGGTCAAAGCCGACGTCGTGGACAACGAGTTCGTCGGCTCGGCGGACATGGTCGATCTCACCGCTCGCGGCCCGCTCGCCGCACATACGTGGCGTCACAACACCTACGGACGCGATCCCGCGGCCCGCGCGTGGCACTATCAGGGCAGCGCGTACGACCTGGCGAGCTGGGAGGCGGCCACGGGATTGGGCCGCACCGGCACCGCGTCCGCTGCGCCGCCGACGACGCCTCGCGTGTTCGTGAGACCGAACAAATACGAGCCGGGCCGCGCGACGATCGTCGTCTACAACTGGGGACACCGGCCGAGCGTGTCGGTGGATGTCTCGAGCGCGCTGCGCGTCGGCGCTCGTTTCGAGCTCCGCAACGTACAGGACCTGTTCGGTCCACCGGTCCTGAGCGGAGCGTACGCTGGTGGGACGATCGAGGTCCCGATGGAGGGAGTGGAGTTGCCGCGGCCGGTCGGGCGCGGCGCCGCACCCGCGCTGCCCTCCAGGACCGGACCCACGTTCGACGTCTTCATCCTGACCAGCTCGGTGGCACCGATGAGACGCAGGTAGTTCGCTCCGAAGCTGTGGCAGGCCTGCCACACGACGCCAGAGCGCCGCTGGATCATGCACCGTAACACGCTGCCGGACAAGATGTTGTGGCTGGAGCCGGACCGTACGCCTTTTGCACATTCACCTCCAATCGTGAATACCAGCATGCAGCACGCGCACTGGCTGTTGCGCCTCTTGTGGGAGGCCGATGCCGCGCGAGACGGGCTCCGCGAGCTCGACTGGGACCTGCTGCTTCACGTGGCGCGACCCAACGGCGTGTTGGTGCGCAGCGCGGAGCGACTGGCGACCCAAGGCGTAACGGTCCCGGACCGGTTTGCGACAGCGGTCGCCCAGGAACGCCAGCGGATCCGCTCCGCCCTCGAGCTGATGCGCCAGGTCAGCCTCGCCTGCGAAGCCCACGGCATCACGTTCCTGTTTCCCAAGGCCTTTCAGGATTATCCTGACTTCGGAGACGACGTGGACCTCCTGGTGCTGCCGCGCTCCACCCGCGTGGACAGGGCCATCGTCGGCGCACTGCCCGCCACGCCGGTGAAACGTGACTTGGGCGAGCGGCTCGCCGGTGCGACCACGTATCGCGTCGCGGCTTGTCCGACCTCGCTTGACGTGCAGCATGGCCGTCTGGGCATCGTGGGCGAGTACGGTGCCTTTCCGTCGCTGCTGATCCAGCACGCCCGGCGGAGCCAAATCGGAGGGATGGAAGTCGCCATCCCCGGGCCCGAGGATCAGCTCGTGCTTCAGGGCATGCAGCGGATCGCGGGGCGCCTCCGGATCGCCCTGTGCGACATCAGCTTCACCGTTTCCACGGTGCGCCGCACCGCGCTGGATTGGGACTACGTGATTGCGACGGCCACGGAGCACGCAGCGCTTCCGGGACTGGCTGGCTATTTGGAGTATGTGAATCAGATCCACCACGACGTCTGGGGAGCGCCGTTGCTCCCGGACGCGGTCGGCCGTTCTCTCGGGCTGCACGGGTGGGGACGCATGGCGTTTCGCGACGGAAGCTATCGGCTTCCGATCGTGAGAGCGAACAGCCGGCTGTCGTGGCGCCAGTTGCGCCATCGGATTGGCAGGGGCGACTGGACCGGCGCCGGGCGGCTGTGCCTGCTGCCTCTCGTCGCCGCTGCCCGCCTCATCGGTAGATTGACCCGGACCCCGGAGCGGCCCTCGGCGTCCCGCCCCGGCGCGGTCCGGACGAAGCCCTTGGCGCACGTGAGCGTGGGCGAATGATGTCCGAGCGCGTCCTCGTCCTGGATGGACGTACGATCGAAGCCCTGGCGTGCGTGCGGTCCCTGGGGCGGGCCGGGTATTGGGTCGCCGTCGGCGGCAAGCTGCGGTGGCCCCTGGCGAGCTGGTCACGCTATTGTCGCGCGGGCTTCCACTACCCCAAGGAGACGCTCGCCGGGTTCGCCGCACTGCGCACCTGGGCGCACCGGAACGAGGTGCGCGTCGTGCTGCCGCTGACCGAGGCGACGAGTCTGCTGTGCAACGCGGAGCGCAGCGAGTGGGAAGCGTTGGGGATCATCGTGGGGTGTGCGCCGGACTCGGTGCTCGTGCGCGCGTTCGACAAGGCCGAGACCCTGCGGCGCGCCGCCGCGTGCGGCGTGGAGATCCCGCCAACACGTTATCCCACGTCCTTGAACGAATGCCGCGACGCCGCCGCGGCCCTCGGGTATCCCTGCGTGGTCAAGCCCCGCTTCACCAGCGCCTGGAACGGCCACGGGTTCCTGCCCGACCTGGGCCCGACGTACGCGAGAAACCCCGCGGAGCTCGAAGCAGCGGTGCGGTCACGCCGGCAGGGAGAGTATTGGCCCCTGATCCAGGCTTTCGTCTCCGGTCGTGGGAAGGGCGTATTCACCGTCTGCGACCACGGGAAGCCAGTGGCGTGGTTCGCGCACGAGCGACTGCGCGACGTGCGGCCCTCCGGCTCCGGCAGCAGCCTGCGGCGCTCGGTCGCCCTCGATCCACGGCTGCAGGTGCGTGCGGAGCGGCTGCTGTCCCAGATGCAATGGCACGGGCCCGCGATGGTGGAGTTCCGGGATGACGGCGCCGGGACGCCGTGGCTGATGGAGGTGAACGGCCGGTTCTGGGGCTCGCTCCAACTGTCGATCTCCGCCGGCCGCGATTTCCCCCGCCTGTGGACCGAGATCCTCACGGACAAGCCCCTGGAACCGCCCACCGCCTATCGCGAAGGCGTCACGCTGCGCTGGCTGTGGGGAGACATGAAACGCCTTCTCTACATCCTCGCGGGCCGTCCCGCGGGCTACCCGGGAACCTACCCTTCCATAGCCCAGGGCATGCGCGAGGTGTTCGGCCGCCAGCCACCGGGGACGACGCTGGAAGTGTGGGACCGGCGCGACCCGTGGCCCGCCGTCGGCGAATGGGTCGAAGGCGTCCGCGAGGTCTTCACCAAAGCCCTGCGATCGCGATGATCTCGCATGACACGATCATCCGAGTCTTGATGATCACCAGCGCCTGGCCCACTCCGGGCCGGGCGCGCACGACGTACTTCATCCGGCGCCAGGCCGAGTTCCTGCAGGCCGCGGGCGTGGACGTAGATGTCTTTCACTTCGAGGGTGCCAAGCGGCCCTGGAATTATCTGTTAGGGTGGCTGCGAGTGCGCCTCCGGATGGCCCGCAAGCGCTATCACTTGGCCCACGCGCAATTCGGTCAGAGCGGGTTGCTGGCGTTGCCGAAGGGGCTCCCGCTGGTCGTGACCTTTCGGGGGGACGATCTGCAGGGGATGCTGGATCCAAACGGGCGGATCACGCTCGCCGGCCGCCTCCTCCAGCTCGTCTCCCAGGGCGTTGCCCGCTGTGCCGACGCGACGATCGTCGTCTCGGAGCACATGAAGCCGTTTCTGCACGCCAGCGTGCCGACGCACGTGATTCCGTCCGGGCTCGACTTCGGGCTGTTCCGCCCGATTCCGCAAGACGAGGCGCGGCGCCACCTCGGCCTGCCGGTCGACAAACGCTTCCTCCTGTTCGTCGGCAACCCGGAGCTTCCGCGCAAGCGGTACGACCTGGCGCGACAGGCGGTGGACGTTCTCAATCGCTCGCTCTCCGCCGAGCTGCTGGTCGGCTGGGGCGCCCCGCACGACGACATTCCGTTCTACATGAATGCCGCGGACGCGCTGGTCTTTACGTCGCGTCAGGAAGGTTCGCCGAACGTCGTCAAAGAGGCGCTGGCTTGCAATCTCCCGGTCGTGTCCGTCCGGGTGGGCGACGTGCCTTTGCGGCTCCAGAACGTGGAGGGGTGTGAGCTGTGCGACGATGATCGACCGGAGACCATTGCGGCGGCGCTCGAGCGTGTGCTGCGACGCAACCGGCGGGTGGCCGGCCGCGATGCCGTGCGTGACCTCGACGAGCAGCGGCTGGCCCAAGAGGTGATTTCGATCTACCGCTCGGTGGCACTCCCTCGGGAATCCGCTAGCTGATGCGGAACGCGCGCATCCACATCTCCAGAGACAACACCCGAAACAGCCCGAGGTAGCTCTCGGCGGTCGCCCCCGCCCCCGCCCCTGCGGCCCCGGGGCCACCGTACCAGCGCCGTACGACCTTCGGGTCCACATACTTCTGGCATCGCAGACCGTCCTCGATGAGCGCCGTCACCTGCGGGCGCAGATCGTGGGCGAGCCAGCGGTGTCCCGGGACCGCAAACCCCAGCTTCGTCTTCCGCATGCGCACCACGTCCGGGACGACACCCTGCATCGCCCGGCGAACGGCAAACTTGCTCCAGCCATTGCGAATCTTGAGATCGTCCGGCAGGGAAACGCCGTACTCCACCACGTGGTGATCCAGGAGGGGCACGCGCGCCTCGAGTGAGAACGCCATGGAGGACCGGTCCTCCATGCGGAGCAGCATCGGCAGGGTATCGACAAAGAGGTCGTCGAGCTGCATCCGCTGCATGACGCTTGTGTGCGAGTCCCCGAGGCGTTGCTGCGACGCGTAGCGCCACCACCGAGTCGCCGGGGTGCTCTCCCCAGCCACGACGCGATTCCAGTCGGAGCGGACCGCCCGCCGGAGCAGCCCGTCGACGCCGAGCAGGCGTCGGAGCTGCCGCGGCAGGTAGCGATACCCGTTCCGAATGTCCAGCACGTACGGGTCGCCCTGCAACACCATCGTGCTGCATTCCTTCAGCAGGCTCGCCAGCCGGCCTGACTTGAGGAGCGAGGCCAGATACGCGTAGCGGAACTTCGCATAGCCGCCGAAGACCTCGTCGCCGCCCTGGCCGTCCAGCAGCACCTTCACCCCCGCCTCCTTCGCGGCCTGCATCACGCGCCACTGGGCATAATACGTGAGCTCGCCGAACGGCATGTCCTGATGCCAGGCGATGCGCTCGAACCTCTCCCAGAAGTCCTCCGGCGACGGAAACGCGAGGTGCGGCGTCGCGCCGACCGCCTCTGCCACAGCCAGCGCATAGTCGCGTTCGTCGAAGGCGCGATCCTCGTGGCAGGCGGTGAACGTATGAAAGCGGTCCCCCAGTGCCTTGGCGGCGTCCGGCTGCTCGCGCCGGATCTTGCCCATCAGTCCCACGACGGTCGAGGAGTCGAGCCCGCCGCTCAGGCAGCTTCCCACCCGCACGTCGCTCACGAGATGCCGGCGCGTCGTCTGCGCCAAGAGCGTCCGCAACCCCTCCACCCGCTCGCGGTCGCCGGTGCCGTTGGGCGCCCCGGGGAGAAGCTGCCAGTACGGCCGGGTCGCGATGTCCCCCGTGGCGGCGTCAACCGTCAGGGCGTGCGCCGGCGCCAGCGCTTTGACCGCCCGAAACAGGGTGCGCTCACCATAGTCACAGTTGGCGTGGGCCAGGAACGCGACGACGGCCTCGTCGTCGGGAGTCGCGTCCACACCGGGGAACGCAAGCAGCGCCTTGATCTCCGATGCAAAGACGAACGCGCCGGCCGGCATGGCATAGTAGAAGGGCTTGATGCCCAAGCGATCGCGGGCGCAGAACAGCCGGCCCCGCGCGCCGTCCCAGATGGCGAAGGCAAACATGCCGTCGAGGCGGGCGAGGCAGCCTTCCCCCCAATGGCGGTAGGCCTGCAGCAGCACTTCGGTGTCGGTCCGGGTCGTGAAGGTGTAGCCGAGCCCTTCGAGCTGCGCCCGCAAGTCTTGATGATTGTAGATCTCGCCGTTGAATACGATCCACTGCGGGGAAGCGCATGCCGTCATCGGCTGCGCCCCGCGGGGGGAGAGGTCGAGGATGGCCAGTCGGCGGTGCCCCAGCCCCACGCTGAGCGGAGTGTCGCCGTTCCAGTGCCTGGTGTGCGGTACGACGGTGTGATGGAATTGACCCCCGCTCACCCAACCGAGCAGGAAGCCCTCGCCGTCCGGTCCACGGTGCGCCTGGAGGTCGTTCATACGCTGCAGGACCGCAGCGTCGATCGGGCGGCCCAGACTGACCGCGCCTACGATCCCGCACATGGGGCGTGCTCCTCGTGCCTGGGCGTCCGCATACGGAGTCTCCCCCTGCGTGAGTCGCTCGCCGGGGGTCTCGGCGAGATCCTGGTGACGAGTAGCACTCAAGAAGCATGCCGCACTCCGCCGGGTTCAATTCCGCCCGCCCCCTGCTGAGTTGGCGACAGCGGACCATCGCCAGGGAGCATCGTCGGGTCCGTAGCGGTTGCACCAACGATCTACGGGTGCAGAACTGTGGCAGGTGAGATACAGCGCGGCGGGGCTCCCGAAGCGCCGCGGGCGCCGGCTGGAGTGCCGGCGCCCGCTTGCAACGACGTTCAATCGCTCGTGTTGCTCAATGAGACTCAAACGCTCCGATGTCGTAGCCGGCTCCCTGCGGCCGAATAATGCCGAGGACGTCGCCCAGCACTATCGACAGAATAGTGCCGGCGTCGACAGCTGGGCTGCCGGCCTGGAGCCGGAAATCGAGGGCGGACGGGTTGACGAACTGGGGATCCGTATTCTCGATGTTGGAGCCGATCCCGCCTCCGCCGACCGCCGCCGTGCTGAGGTTGTGGTCGATGTGCGCACCGCTCGTCGTGCCCGAAATGCCGATGTTCTGGCCGGGCAGGTAGAAGATGTTGTTCTCGATGTACAAGTTCGTGGTCGTGCTCGCCAGGATGATGTGCCCATCCCGGTTGGGATTGGGGTAGGCGAACGTATTGTTGACGACATACACCTGGTCGCACGTCGAGCCGTAGCGATGCACGTCCCATCCATGGACCATGTTGTAGAAGACGTTGTTGCGAATGATCACGTTGACCCCATCGGACAGATAGATCCCGTGATCGTGGTTCTGCCAGTAGTCCGACGACGGGCTGCACCCGAACTGCCCGGGGCTGAGCCGCCCGATGTCGTGGATCACGTTCTGCTCAATGACCACGTTGCTCGAGTACGCCGCAATCGCGGAGATGCCGAGCCCACTGCTCTCGCAGTAGCCTCCAACGTTGTGGATGTGGTTGCCGCTGAGCACGATGTCAGTGGCGCCCATGTCGACGCCGTCGTGCCACATCCCGCGGATCTCAAAGCCCTCGACCCGCACGAAGCTCGCGCTGAAGTGGACGCCCGCATCCGATACGCCCTGCACGCCCGGTGTCCCCTGGCCGTCGAGTACGGCACCCCACTTGTGCTCGGCTCTGAAGACGACCCAATTCGAGGCGGTACCACCCCGTCCGATGGCGAGCACTTCACTGCTGCTTCCCGTGTACACGCCGTCGCGGACGATCACCATGTCGCCCGGGTTCACGAGGTCCGCCGCGTGCTGAACCGTCCGCAACGGACGCGCGCTGTCGCCCGGGTTCCCGTCGTTGCCAGCCGCCGCATCCACGTAGTAGCAGCGACCCCCACCGGTTGGGGCGCACCCCGCCGGCGGCGGGGGCGTGCCGACCGCGATCGCCGCGCCACCGCTCTGGCCTTCCGACGTGGCGGTGATCAGTGCCGTGCCGGTGGCGACGCCCGTCACGAGGCCGCTGGAGCTCACCGTCGCGGCCGGGTTGCTATTGCTCGCCCACGTCACCGTACGTCCGGTCAGTATGTTGCCGTTCGCATCCTTGGTGGTCGCAGTCAGCTGCACGGTTTGCCCTGGCTGGACCGCCGCCGCCGCCGGGGAGACCGTTACCGTGGCCACCGGCGCCGCGGTCACCGTGATGGCCGCGCTGCCGCTCTGTCCTTCGCTCGTCGCCGTGATGGTCGCCGAGCCGACGACCTTCGCGGTCACGAGCCCCTGGCCGTTCACCGTGGCGACCGTGGTGTTGGTGCTGGCCCACGTCACGGTGCGACCCGGCAGCGCATTCCCGTTCGCGTCCCTGGGCGTGGCTGAGAGCTGCACGGTCTGACCGACTTGCACACTCGCCGATGCCGGATTGACGGTGACCGAGGCCACCGGCACGAAAGTCACCGTGACGCCGGACGTGCCGCTTTGTCCCTCGCTCGTCGCCGTGATCGTGGCCGAGCCGGCCCCTGCGCCTGTGACCAGGCCGCTTCCGTTGACGGACGCGACTGACGAACTGCTGCTGCTCCACGTCATCACACGTCCCGACAGTACGTTACCGCTCGCATCCCTCGCGGTCGCGGTGAGCTGCACCGTCTGCCCGGTTTGCAGGTTGGCGGAGGTGGGCGCGACCGTGACCGTCGCCACCGGCACGTTCGTCACCGTGATCGTCGCGGTCCCGCTCTTCCCCTCGCTCGTCGCCGTGATCGTGGCCGAGCCCGTTCCCGCACCCGTCGCGAGGCCGGTGCCGCCGACGGTCACCGCCGAGTTGTTGCTCGCCCACGTCACGGTGCGACCCGTCAGCACATTGCCGATGGAGTCGGTCGTCGTGGCCTGCAGCTGCGTCGTCGCGCCCACCAGGATGGTCGCCGCCGTCGGCGCCACACTCACCGCGGACACGGGCGCCACCGTCACCGTGACGACCGCCGTGTCCGATACGCCGCCCGGGCTGCCGGTCGCGACGACCTTGAATTGGCCGGGATTCGGCCCTGCCTTGTAGTGGCCGTAATGGCGCTTGCCGTTGCTGCTCGTGTCGATGATGCTGCCGGCCGTCACGCTCCAACTCACCGCCACGCTCGCCGAGTCGCCGGTGCTCATGAACCCGACGGCCGTGAAGTCGGCGGTCGCGTTTTGGCGCAGAGTGAGAGTTTTGGGGGAGACCAACAGGTCCGCAATCGTACTGCCCGGGTCGGTGGCCCGCACGGGCAACTCGCACGCGACGATCGCCGCCGTGACGAGTCCCGCGAGGGACGCCAGGACAACGCGGTCCTTCAGCAGGGCCAGGCGCGACGACAGCTTGTGTTTGAACGTCATGGGTCTCGCTCCCTCGTGGGTATGCGCGTCACGGATTGAAGAACTCGCTCATGTCGGGCGCCGTGGCAGAAGCGCCGGGGAAGACGTTCACGCCGAGGCCTTTGAGAATGAGCCGCAACGTGCTCGGGTGCTGGTACGTCGTGGTGGACTGGTATCCGCGCTTCGACTTGGGACTGATCGCCGCCCAGTACACACGGCCACCACCCAGCGTGTTGTCGCCGCCCGACTCGTCGAACACGATGATCAACAGGCCGTCCTGCTGGAACACCGGGCTGGCGATCAGCGGCGCGATGTTGGTCTGCAGCCAGCTGTCGGCCGTGCTCAAGGAGCAGTCGTGTGCGTCGTTGCACAGGTTGGGCACGATGTTCGAGAACGTCGGCAGCGTGCCGTTCGCCAAGTCCGTCGCAAACCGCGTGAAGGGGACGTTGTTGCACCCCTGCCCCGTCGGGTCGTTCGCCACATCCGAGAGCAGCGGGAAGATGTTGTGCTTGCGGGCATAGTTCCCCGTGTCCCCGCCGAGATAGCAGGCGTTGGGGATGTCCTCCGCGTACGACTTCCAGGTCTTCCCGGCGGCGACGAGGCTGCGCACGATGTTCGGCACGTTCTCGATCGTCGACGAGCCGTCGTCGTTCGTGAGGACCTGGCCCGTCGCCAGCTCGAAGTAGTTGCCGATCGACGGGTGCGTGTTGGCGTAGTACTGCGTCGCCAGCCCGTACTGCGCTGCCAGGCCGGTGAGGTACGGCATCGACGAGCTCGTGACGTCCACGTAGTCGGTGTTCTCCTCGGTCACGACGAACACGTGCCCGAATTGGGCGCCGGTGGAGGTCGTCACCGTCACCGCCGCCGTGCCGCTCTGGCCTTCGCTCGTCGCGGTGATCGTCACCGGGCCGCCCGCCGCCACGCCGCTCACGAGCCCGCTGCCGTTCACGCTGGCGATCGCGTTATTGCTCGACTGCCAGGTAACGACCCGGCCCGTCAACGGATTGCCGTTCGCGTCCTTGGGCGTCGCGGTGAGCTGCACCGTGCTTCCCACGGCGACGCCCGCCGTGGCCGGCGTGACCGTCACCGACGCGACCGGGACCGGAGTCACCGTGATGGCCGCGGTGCCGCTCTGGCCTTCGCTCGTGGCGGTGATCGTCGCCGAGCCCGCCACCTTGGTGGTCACGAGCCCGTTGCTGTTGACCGTTGCGACGGTCGTGTTGTTCGAAGCCCACGTCACGGTGCGGCCGGTCAAGACGTTGCCGTTCGCGTCCTTGAGGGTCGCCGTCAGCTGCACCGTCTGGCCCGCCGGCACGCTGGCCGAGGGCGGTGTGACGGTCACGGAAGCGACCGGCGCACCTGCCACCGTGATGCTCGCCGTGCCGCTCTGGCCCTCGCTCGTGGCCGTGATGGTCACCGACCCCGCCGTCACACCCGTGACCAGCCCGCTGCCGTTGACCGTGGCGATGTTGTTGTTGCTCGATGACCAGCTGATGGCACGACCGGTCAACGGATTGCCATTGGCGTCCCGGGGTGTGGCGGTGAGCTGCACCGTCCCGGTAATCGCGATGTTCGCGGCGCTCGGCGACACCGTCACCGCGGCCACCGGCGCGACGGTGACGGTCACCGTCGCCGTCCCGCTCTGGCCCTCACTCGTCGCCGTCATCGTCACCGGCCCACCCGCCGCGACGCCGCTCACGAGCCCGCTGCCGTTCACCGTGGCGATCGTGTTGTCGCTCGACTGCCAGGTGATGACCCGGCCGGTCAACGGATTGCCGTTCGCGTCCCGGGGCGTGGCCGTGAGCTGCACCGTCTGCCCTTGCAGTACGCTCACGGAGGCCGGGGTGACCGTCACCGCGGCCACCGGCACCGTGGGCACGATCTTCGCGAGATAATCCTGCACCACCCAGCCGCTCGGGGCCGCCGCAAACAGGACGTGGTAGCGGATCGCGCCGTCGCCGCCGGGCGTCGTGTTCAGCACCGGCCCAGAATCCACCACGCCCCGCGCGCCCGCCGGCTGCGTCCCGATGACGCTCGGCGGCGTCCCGGTGGCCGGGTCTGCCGGCGGTTGCGCGATGTTCCGCACCCAGGTGCTCACCGTCGCCTGCACGCTGTCGCCGATGGCGAGTTGGCCCGTCGGCGCCGTCACCGTGATCGCCGCGGTCCCGCTCTGCCCCTCGCTCGTGGCCGTGATCGTCGCCGACCCGGCCCCCGCGCCGCTGACCAGCCCGCTGCCGCTCACCGTCGCCACCGCGGTATTGTTGCTCCCCCACGTCACCACCCGGCCGCTGAGGGCCGTGCCGTTCGCATCCCGCGGCGTCGCCGTGAGCTGCACCGTCGCGCCCTGTTGGACGCTCGCCGACGCGGGCGTCACCGTCACCGACGCCACCGGGACGTTCGACACGGTGACCACCGCCGTGCCGCTCTGCCCTTCACTGGTCGCCGTGATCGTCGCCGCGCCGGTGGCCACGGCCGTCACGAGCCCGCTGCCGTTCACCATCGCGACCGCGCCATTGCTCGACTGCCAGGTGATGACCCGGCCCGTCAACGGATTCCCGCTCGCGTCCCGCGGCGTCGCCGTGAGCTGTGCCGTCTGACCCACCTGCACCGTCGGCGCAGCCGGACTCACCGTGACCGCCGCCACCGGCGCGACACAGCCGGCGACCGTCACCGTCGCCGTGTCCGACGTGCGGTCGGGATGACTCGTCGCCGCGACCTTGAAGCTCCCGCACGTGCCGCCATGGTATTGCCCGTAATGCCGCCCGTTGCTCGAGCCCATGTCCGTGATGGTCCCGCCCGTGACGTTCCAACTGACCGTGCTCGGCGTCGTATCGCCGGCGGCGCTCAGGCCGACGGCCACGAAATCCTGATCTTGATTGAGCTGCAGCGTGACGGTGTGGGGAATGATGATCAGCTGACTGACGGGGGCGCTCGGCGTAGCGACTTGGACCGGGAGTTCGCAGCTCAGCACGACCGCGGCGGCGACGGCCGCGGCGGCGCCGGCGAGCGTACGGTGTTTGAGCCGCGCGAGGCGATAGGCCAGTTTGTAAGCGAACGGCATCGCAACCCTCCGGGGATCCCAATGCACACCGGGCCGCCAACGTCGACCCGTGTCGGTCGCTGGCGGCCCGGCGAGCGTAGCGGACGGCGTCCGCGGTAGCCCCGTGGCTCTGCGTCACCGCCTTTCGGCGGGTTTGCTCTGAGCAGCGTGCTCTCAGGCGGCAAAGTATCGGCCGCCGCGCAATCACGGCGGTGACCTAGGTCACGAGATCTCGCCTCCAATGCCATGCGTTGCTCGGGCGACACTTAGGGGACCGGCATCGAAGCCCGCGACGTCCCGAGACGCAACGTCCGTCAATGGGTGTGCGCCTCACGGCGTGAAGAACTCGCTCATATCGGGCGCCGTGGCCGCATCGCTGGGGAATGAGGTCACGCCGAGCCCTTTGAGCATCAGCCGCAGCGTGCTCTGATGCTGGTACAGGGTCGTGGACACGTAGCCCCGCTTGGACTTCGTCGGGCTCACGGCCACCCAGTACACCCGTCCGCCACCGTTGGTGTTGTCCCCACCCGCCTCGTCGAACGTGATTATCAAGAGGCAGTTGTTCTGCTGGAAGAACGCGCTCCGGACCAGGGGGTCGATGTTCTGCTGCAGCCAGCTGTCCGCCGTGTTCAGCGAGCAGTCGTGTGCGTCGTTGCACAGATTCGGGACGATGAACGAGTAGTTCGGCAGCGTGCCGTTCGCCAAGTCCGTCGCGAACTGCGTGAACGGCACCAGGTTCTGCGCTTGCGCCGGATTGTCGTGCACGTCCGTGTAATAGATGGGCGGGAAGTGCCGAGAAGCAAACTGCCCTACCTCGATCTGTGTATAGTCTACGAAGCCCGTCGAGGGAAGATCCTCGGCGTAGCCTTTCCAACTCTTGCCGGCAGCGATCAACGACCGGAAGACATTCGGAACGTTAAACGGCGATCCCGAATACGAGTCATCGTTCGTCAATACCGTCCCACTCGTCATATCGAGATAGTTCCCGATCGACGGGTGCGTGTTGGCGTAGTACTGCGTCGCCAACCCGTACTGCGCCGCCAGCCCGGTCAGGTACGGCATCGACGAGCTGGTGACGGAGGAGTAGTCGTTGTTCTCCTCCAGAACGATGAACACGTGATCGAACTGCGCCCCGGTGGACGGCGTCACCGTAATGGCCGCGGTGCCGCTCTGGCCTTCGCTCGTGGCGGTGATCGTCGCCGAGCCGGCGACCTTCGCGGTCACGAGCCCCGTGCCGGTCACCGTGGCGACCGGCGTGTTGTTGCTCGCCCACGTCACCGAGCGCCCCGTCAGGATGTTGCCGTTGGCGTCCCGGAGGGTCGCCGTGAGCTGTTGCGTCTGCCCCGCCGGCACGCTCGCCGACGCCGGGCTGACCGTCACGGACGCGACCGGCACGCCGCTCACGGTGATGCTCGCCGTGCCGCTCCGCCCCTCACTCGTCGCCGTCATCGTCACCGGCCCACCCGCCGCGACGCCGCTCACGAGCCCGCTGCCGTTCACGCTGGCGATCGCGCTATTGCTCGACTGCCAGGTGATGACCCGGCCGGTCAACGGATTGCCGTTCGCGTCCCGGGGCGTGGCCGTGAGCTGC
>WNGK01000269.1_pt1 | contig 51311 bp, 48 predicted proteins | sample 5400601 | NCBI WGS metagenome assembly WNGK01 (sample SAMN13153376, study PRJNA577476) | soil metagenome | isolation source: 60 cm soil or saprolite under Garry oak tree replicate 1 | place: USA:California | collected 2016-06-15 | reverse complement strand
CGATTATCAGAAAGATTTTCTACGAATCTATCCACCGGCGGTTCTGGCCAAGCTGAAGGCCGGTGACGGAAGTTGGGAAGAAATGGTGCCGCCGGAAGTGGTCCGGATCATCAAACAACGCGAGTTTTTCGGATATCGAGCAGCGGTAGCGGCCTGAACGCCAAGACTTAGCGAAGCATGGTCGAAGGCGAAGCGCGGATCGCCATTCAAAAAGCGTCTGCCCCGGGGCACGTTTCCCGCTACATGGCCCTGCAGCATCATGGCGAAACGCGCAGATTCTGTTGTCGGCATCGATTTGGGAAAGCACGTCCTCAAAGGCGTTGCTCTTCGGCGTAGAAGCGATTCGCGCTTTATTCGCCAGCGGCGCAAAGTAGACCGAAGCTGGCCTGCGCGCCGTAGCCTTGGCAAAGGCCGGTGTGCTTCCTGCTGCATAAATCGCTTTGCTCAGCCGATTCCAGTTGAGTTTTTCCGCAGAAAACGGCAACCTTTTTGCCGCTCTACCCTCGCCACAGATGGCGACTAATCCGTAACGAATATAAGATCTTCCGCAATCCTTTTGGCCCTTTGTTTATGTCTCAGCAACAACGCCGGTGCGCTGAGCTTTAGTGATTTCTTTGGCCCGCGCCTCAACGGCGTTCAGACGACACGCACTGCACTAGCTCCAAAAAATGCGCTCGACTCCATTCATCGCTGGAACGCGATCGCGATTAACGCCAGCGGACTCGATCACACGCCTGTGGCACCCGGTGAGATCCGCACGTTCGGTGAGCAACTCGGACCCGGTCGCTCCAGTCGCGCCATGGCTATTGTTCACATCGCAATTTTTGATTCCGTCAACGCCGTCCTTGGCGGCTACCGAAGTTACACTGGGATTCAACCGGCGAAGCCGCCGGTCTCGCTCGATGCCGCAGTCGCTCAGGCCGCGCACGACACATTAATCGCGCTTTATCCGTCGCAAGCCCCGGCTTTTGATTCACTCCTGACTGACGATCTCGCGAAGGTCAGCAACAAGAACGAACGCACCAACGGCGTTTCGTTAGGCCAACGGGCGGCCTCGGCCATTCTCGCGCTGCGCGCGAACGACGGCTCGCAAGTTCCAGAGCCGCATTTTGGCGTCAATTATTTTCCAAACCAAATGCCCGGCTATTGGCGCCAGGATCCGATCAGTCTCATCCCGATCGCGCTCGGCGCGCATTGGGGCGAATGCAAAACGTTTGTCGTGCAATCGGGCAGTCAATTTCGCGTTCCGCCGCCACCCGCCATGAACAGCGCTGAGTATGCCGCCGCTTACGCCGAAGCCAAATCAGTCGGAGGCGACGGAGTTTTCACACCGACGACGCGAACGCCCGAACAAAGTTTTATTGGAATTTTCTGGGCTTACGATGGGACCCCAAGCCTGTGCGCGCCGCCGCGGCTCTACAATCAGATCATCGTTCACATCGCTGATGAGATGCATCTCGGCACTGCCGATCTCGCGCGACTGCTCGCCCTCGCCAACACCGCCATGGCCGATGCCGGCATGTCGATTTGGGAATCAAAATATTATTACGATTTCTGGCGACCGGTCACCGGCATCCGCGAATCCGATCTCGGAACCGGACCGACCGGACTCGGCGACGGCAACGCATCGACGACTGGCGATCCGACGTTCACGCCCATGGGCGCGCCCGCGAGCAATCTCACTGGTCCGAATTTCACCCCGCCATTTCCATCGTATCCGTCCGGACACGGCGGCTTTGGCGGCGCGCTCTTCCAAACGCTGCGAAGATTTTTCGGGACCGACAACATCGCGTTCACCTTTGTCTCCGACGAATTCAACGGCGTGACCAAAGACAACGCCGGCAACGTGCGTCCCTACATGCCGCGCAGCTTCGCAAGTTTCTCGCAGGCGGAAGAAGAAAACGGCCAGAGCCGGATTTATCTCGGCATCCACTGGTCGTTCGACAAAACCCAGGCGATTGCCCAGGGCCGCAACGTGGCGAACTACGTCTTCGACCACGCCTTCACCCCGGTCAGCAAAAAGTAATTTTAGTTTCGCAACACCGCCGCCGCGCGGTGTTGTTCACACACGCAGACAGGCGTAGTTTTGTTCGTGATCTTGCGAACGCTATGCCGCTATCCGCCCGAGAAGACGAGCGAATCAATTATCCGTTTCGCGGGAGCGCACGGCGTTGACATCGAAATTGTTCCGACATTTCCCGATTAGGCCCTAACCAATCGCCACCGAGGTCGTAACTGAGGTCACCGGCACAAATTCGCTCTCGCGCAGCACGACTGGTTTCGTTCCGTGGATGAGCTGCCGCCATTGATTGGCTGAGCCCACGACGATCAGAAACACGAGCAGCAGAAAAAACCCCGCGACGACTGCATCGAATTGCCAGACCGCTGCTTGTTTCATCAGCTCGTTCGCTTTCGTTGGATCGACAATCCCCGCAGCTTCGCGCGCCAGCGATTGCGCGCCGCTCAAGAATCCTAGCTTTGGATCGGCTGAAAAAATCTTGAGGTAACCGGCGGAGAATGTGACCGCGCACATGAAACACAGCGGCAAAACTGTAATGAACAAATAGCGCGTCTTCTGCATTTTGATCAGGATCGTCGTGCACAAACAGAGCGCTATCACCGAAAGAAGTTGGTTCGCCAAACCAAAGAGCGGCCAGAGCGTGTTGATGCCGCCGAGCGGATCGACCACGCCCTGATACAAAAACCAGCCCCAGGCCGCGACCAGCAGCACACTGGAAACGAAATTCGCCGTCCACGAGCGCGTGTTGCCGAGCGGTCGCCACACGTTGCCTAACAAATCCTGTAACAAGAACCGCCCGACCCGAGTCCCGGCATCTATCGTCGTCAAAATAAAGAGCGCCTCGAACATGATGGCGAAGTGGTACCAGAGCGCGAACGCGGTCGGGCTGGCCGAGAGTTTGGCGAACATGTGCGCCATGCCAACCGCGAACGTCGGCGCGCCGCCGGCGCGATTGAACATTGTCTTCTCACCAAGATTTTGCGCGAGGATCGACATCTCCCTTTCATTCACCGGAAATCCGGCAGCGGAAACTTTTGCCACGACTTCGGTCGGCGTTCCCTTCGTGTTGATCGCGAAATATTCGCCGGGTTGCAGCACGCAGGCAGCGATCAACGCCATCAGCGCGACCATCATCTCAGTGATCATCGCGCCGTAGCCGATGTCGCGGATGCGCGATTCGCGGCCAACCATTTTCGGTGTCGTGCCTGAAGCGATGAGCGAATGAAAACCAGACACCGCGCCGCAAGCGATCGTGATGCAGACGAACGGAAAAACCGGCCCGGCGAAGACGAGTCCGCTGCCGTCGATGAATTTCGTCAGCGACGGCATCTGTAGAGTTGGGTGAATGAGTATTACCGCGACTGCGAGCGCGGCCACCGTTCCGAGTTTCAAAAACGTGCTCAGATAATCGCGCGGTGTTAAGAGCATCCAGACCGGCAGAATCGATGCGGCCAATCCGTAAATCATGATCGCCCACGAAACCCAGATCGCGTCGTGCCGGAACCAGGCTTCGATGGCCGGAAAATTTCCTAGAAATTGTCCGCCCCAAACACCGAAGGCCAAACCGAGCAAACCAAAAACGGTGACCGCGGTCACATTCACTTTTCCACTGCGCAGTCCGAAACCCATGATCAGCGCTACCGGGATCGTCATCGCGATCGTGAACACGCCCCACGGACTTTTCGCCAGAGCTTGCACAACCACGAGCGCAAGCACCGCGAGCAGAATAATCATGATCGCAAGCACGCTGATGAGCGCGAGCACGCCCACCCCGGGGCCGATCTCCTCTTTCACCATTTGGCCAAGCGTTTTGCCGCCCCGCCGCACCGACGCGAAAAGAACGATCATGTCGTGTACCGCGCCGCCGAGAGTTGCGCCGATCAAGATCCACAGTGTTCCCGGCAAGAAACCAAACTGCGCCGCGAGCACAGGCCCGACCAGCGGCCCCGGTCCCGCAATCGCAGCGAAGTGATGACCGAAAACCATCCAGCGATTTGTCGGCACAAAATCTTTGCCGTCGTTTTTAACGACCGCTGGCGTCGCGCGATCGTCATTGAGCACAAGGATCTTCGTTGCGATCCATTTGCTGTAGAACCGGTAGCTGATCGCGGCGCCACAAAATCCGGCGACAATGATCCAGAGCGCGCTGATCTGTTCGCCGCGAGAAAGCGCCAGTATCGCCAGCGACGCCAAACCGAGCAGCGTGACCGCAACCCAAAGCAGCTTTTTCCAAAGACTCATCGCGTTTATAAGATCGACATCTATTAAACCAATTTCAATCCAGCTTGTCGCGAGCCTCTTTTAATTTTCTAACCTGCTCGGCGAAATTCGCTCTTCGTTGCCGATGTTCCTCAACCACCGCTTTCGGCGCACGATCCACAAACGACTTGTTGCTCAACTTGGTTTCGACCGTGCGCAGCTCCTCCTCGACTTTCGCGATCTCTTTGTCGAGCCGCTCGCGTTCGGCAGATTTGTCGACGCCGGCACTCTGTACGGTCACCATTCCGGCTCCTGAATATCCCGAGTAGCCCGAATAACCGTACTGCTCAGAGGGGCGCCAGCCGGTGCTGGAGTACCAGCTATATAGTGCAGCTCGAGATTCGTCAGTTCTTTTGCGCATTGACTTTCTAATTACCACTGCTTCTGCGTTAGTAAGTCGCGCAATGGTCTCAAGCTGTGAGCTCACCGCCTTATCGGTCGAATCGATGAATACTCGGATTTTCTTGTTCGACGGAGTTCCGGCCTCGACGCGAAGATTTCGCGCTTTCTGAACTACATCATATACCCTTGCGGCGGCTCGTCGTTTTGTCGGTAAATTGATGCCTTTCAATGTGATTTTCTTCGGCAGCGGCGCGAATTGAATCGAATCTTTTCCCAAGCCAAGCAGCGACCAAAGTTCCTCCGTGATGTGCGGCATGAATGGATGCAGCAGCCGCACGATGGCCGATAAAACGTAATCCATCACTGCCAGTGCTGATTTCTTCTTGGATTCGTCCTCACTGAAGATGTCGGTCTTGGCTGCTTCGACAAACCAGTCGCAGTAATCGCTCCAGATAAAATCGTAAAGTCGCTGCGCGACGGTGTTGAATTCGTAGTCGTGATATGCCTTTTCAACCGCGTCGATCGTTTCATTCAATCGCGCCAACACTTCGACCGCATAGATTGACAGCGTGCCAAAACTTGACCGGTTAAACCGGTCAAGTTTATCTGGGGCAATTTGGGTAGGACCGTGCATTTGTCGGAATCGCGCGACGTTCCAAAGTTTGGTGGCGAAGTTGCGGCCTTCTTCGATTTGTTTTTCGTCGAAACGGATGTCCTGGCCGCTCGGCGCTATCCGCATCAAGCCAAAACGCAGACCGTCCGCGCCGTATTTGTCGATCAACTCGAGCGGATCGGGCGAGTTGCCTAACGACTTCGACATTTTGCGGCCCTGTTTATCGCGAATGATCCCGGTAAAGAAAACGTCGTGGAACGGAATGTTGTCTTCGATCTTGCCGGATTTTCCGGGCTTCAACTCGAGCCCGGCAATGATCATTCGCGCGACCCAGAAGAAAATGATGTCCGGGCCGGTCACGAGCACACTTGTCGGATAAAATTTTGTCCGCGTTTTCGGGTCCATCGTTTCGTAGGCCCACAGCCAGGATGAAAACCAGGTGTCGAGTGTGTCCTCATCTTGCTTCCAACCTTCGCCCGGCGATTTGATCTGCACCCGAGTCTTACCGCCGCGATACCACGCCGGAATCCGATGTCCCCACCAGACCTGGCGGCTGATGCACCAATCCTGAATGTTCTTCAGCCATTGCGCGTAAACTTTTTCCCAATGCTTCGGAAAGAAACGGATGAGATGTTTTTTTACGACCGCGAGCGCTTCTTTTGTTTTCGGATAACGCAGGAACCATTGTTCGCTCAGCCGTGGCTCGATCGGCACTTCACTGCGATCGCTGAAACCGACATTATTTTCATACTGATCAGTCTTCGACAGTAGATATCGATCTTGCAGAAGCTCAGCCGCTCTTTTGCGCGCTTCGAAGCGATCGAGTCCATCTAATTCCGGAACCGCCGGACAATTTATTTTTCCATCGGGATGCAGAACGTCGATGACCGACAACTTGTGACGCTGACCGACTTCGAAATCGACTTTGTCGTGCGCGGGCGTGACTTTTAAAACGCCGGTGCCGAATTCGGGATCGATCGCTTCATCGGCGACCACCGGAATTTTCTCGCGTCGCAACGGACGCCACACTTCTTTGCCAACAAAATCCGCATATCGTTTGTCCTTCGGATGAACCGCGACGCCGGTGTCGGCCATGATTGTTTCCGGACGCGTGGTCGCAACTTCCAAAAATTTTCCCGGCTGATCGACGATTTCGTAGCGGACGTAATAAAGATTTCCTTTTTGCGGCTTGTTAATGACTTCTTCATCCGATAACGCGGTTTGCGCCGCCGGGTCCCAGTTGATCATTCGCCGGCCGCGATAGATGAGGTCCTTCTTGAAAAGCTCGACAAAAATCCTTTCCACCGCGCGAACATAATCGTCGTCGAAGGTGTAGCGCTGGCGTGACCAATCAGCAGAGCAACCGAGCCGTTTGAGTTGCTGAATGATAATGCCGCCGTGTTTGTCCTGCCATTCCAGGACGCGCTTCAGAAATCTTTCGCGACCGAGATCGTGACGCGTGATGCCTTCGTTTTTGCGGAGCCATTTTTCGACAGCGGTCTGCGTTCCAATTCCCGCGTGATCCATTCCCGGTAGCCAAAGCACTTCGAACCCCTGCATTCGCGCGCGGCGGGCGAGAATGTCCTGGATGGCATTATTCAAGACGTGACCGAGCGTGAGCACCCCGGTGATATTTGGTGGCGGCATCACGATCGAGAACGGTCGCTTTGACGAATTCGCGTCCGCTTCAAAATCGCGATTGTCGATCCAACGTTGATACCACTTCGGCTCGACCGTCTTCGGATCGTAAGTTTTCGAAGACTCAGCCATTGCGAAGAATCATCCGAGAGGCAACGTGGATTGCAAGAAGGTAGGGAGTGGTTCACCGAATCGCCCTATCCACACGACACTTGCAGCAGGCCGAGACAACAATGAGTTTTGGCGTTGCATGAGCGATCTACGGCCGATTGGCGTTTTCGATTCCGGCATCGGCGGCCTGACCGTGGTCAAGGCGCTGCGTGATTTGCTGCCGAACGAAAACGTTTCCTATCTCGGCGACACCGCACGTGTGCCGTATGGCCCTAAAAGCGCGGAAACCGTGCAGCGTTACGCCATCGAACTCGCGGAGATGTTGATGAAGCAAAATGCCAAGGCGCTCGTTGTCGCATGCAACACGGTTTCGTCCGTCGCGCTGCCGGTGTTAACGGAAAAATTTTCCGTGCCGGTGATCGGCGTGATCGAGCCCGGTGCCTGCGCTGCACTCGCGGCGAGCCGCAATCGACACATTGGCGTAATTGGAACGCGCGCGACGATTCGGAGTGGTGCCTACGAAAAGGCGTTGCGCGCGGCGGACGCTAATGTGCGGGTGAGCAGTCGCGCCTGCCCCTTGCTCGTTCCGCTGATCGAAGAAGGTTTGCTCAACGACGAGGTCACCGATCGCATGATCCTCCGCTATCTCGACCCGCTGCTGGCAGATGAGATCGATACACTGGTGCTCGGGTGCACTCATTATCCTTTGCTCACGGGAGCGATTGCGCGCGTGCTCAAGCGTCACATCATGATTGTCGATTCCGCGCAGAATTGCGCTCGGGCGATCGAGGAAATGTTGGACCGACAATCGCTCCGCGCGGCGCCGTTGAATCACGGAAAACTTCATGTCGCGCTGACCGACGCAGCCGACAGTTTCCTCAACGTCGCGCGCGACGCGTTGCAGTTGAATTTCGGCGAGATCGAGCTTCGCGCTTTGCCGTAAATGCAACCGGAGAGTAGGGATTCGCGGCCGGCGTCAACGGACCCGTGGCGTCAACTGCTGGCAGACGTGGTTCTATGGTTCGCCTTGGTGCTTTTGTTTCTGGCTTTCCGAGTCGCGTTATTTTGGATTTTCCGCGGTGAATTATCGCAGCGACCAAGCGGTCAGGCTTTTCTCAGATGCTTTGAAACCGGACTGCGTTCCGATACGTGCGCGGCGATGTGGGCTCTGCTTCCACCACTGGCTCTCACGCTCTTCGGGTTTTTTCATCCGCTGGGAGTTTGGCACCAACGCATCCGCCGGGCGATGATTGTGATCGTCCTCACTCTGTGCGCGATCGTGTTCGTGAGCGACGTCGCCTATTTCGCAGAGTACGACGACCAATTTAACCATTGGATGTTCGGGCTGATCTACGACGATCGCCGCGCGATCCTGATCACGATTTGGAAGACATATCCGATCGTACTCTTAATTCTTCTCTCCGGAATCGGAGTTGCCCTGGTCGCGTGGGCCCTTAACAAGCTTTGTCGGGTTGCCGGCTCGGCTGAACTTCCGGTCTTTCTCGGCACCAAATCCGCGCGAGCGATCACTTTCATTGTGATCCTCATTTGGATGTTCGTTGGGGCAAGGGTTTGGCTCGGCAAAAACCTGAAAGGTTTGAAGAACGCGGCGACAACCGGGGACGTCTTTCTCAATAAAATTGTGCTCAATCCCTTCTTCGCTTTGCGCTGGGCGATTTGGCAGGAGCGAACAATGCAAAGGTCCGCCGGACTGCGGACATTTCTGCCCGATGGCAATGTTCGGACCGCCGCGGCCGCGCTCTATCCCAATGCGAAAAGCTTTGCGACTTTGGATGACTGCGTCGAACGAGCGGCGCCGGGAAATCCCGGTCAGCGCCCAACTCACATTTTTGTTGTCGTAATGGAGAGTTACGACGCCTGGTCAATGGAACCTGAATATGCTGGCCTCCATCTGACCGATCGACTCAATGCGCTCGGGCGCGAAGGCGTTCATGTCCGCGGTTTCATTTCATCAGGCATTGGCACGATCCAGAGTTTGGGCGTTTTCATCACCGGCCTGCCTTTTGCCAGAGTGTTGGTGAACTATCGACCCGCGGTCCGGGAAGGACTGCCAACTGCGGCCGCTGGCATTTTCAAACAGCTTGGTTATCGCACGCGATTTTTTTACGGCGGATTTTTGAGCTGGCAACGAGTCGGCCAATTTTGTCGCGAACAGGGCTTTGAAGAAGTTTACGGCGGCGACCAGATGAGAACTGGTTCTGGCCGAAATGAATGGGGCGTAGACGATGAAGAACTTTTTCGCTTTGTGCTGCAGCACACCGGCCCCGAGCCCAGCTTTAATTTGATCATGAGCACGTCGTATCATCCACCGTACAGCGTCGATGTGGAGAAGAAGGGGTTCGATCCCAATGTCGTGAAATCTAATCCGATCTGCGCCGATCTTTCGCAACGTCAACTGCGTGTCCTGGGACATCTCTGGTACTCCGACAAATGCGTCGGAGATTTCGCTTCCGAAGCCGAAAATAAACTGGAACGGCCGTTGTTCGCGATCACGGGCGACCATTATTCCCGCAAACAATACGTTTCCGCGCGTCCGACCCACACGCTTTTTGAAAGCCTCGCGGTGCCGCTCATTCTCTACGGCCCGAAAGCGCTGGAAACAGTTCATCCACCGGAAAAGCTGGGTGGCAGTCACCTGGATGTTTTGCCGACTCTGATCAATTTGGCCGCGCCTTCCGGTTTCATTTATCACGCATTCGGCCACGATTTGCTGGACCAATCGCAACCCCAGATTGGCTTTGGCGTGAACGCGGTCATCGGCCCGGATTTCATTTTGAAAATCAACGAGCCGGCTCATGTGGAAAATCTTCACGGCCAACCCGCGGCCGATGTCGATGGAAAAGCGTTGGCGCTGCGCTATCGGCAACTACACGCGCTTGGGTGGTGGCGTGCGATGAAAGGAAATCAGTGGCCCGCGCCACCAGCCGCGTCAGCTCCAGCCTCGAAATGACTGCGGCGGCTTGGGATTCATTAGGTAGGGGCGATTGACCGCAATCGCCCGGCACCTTATCTCGCGCGACGCGGGCGGTTCGGTGAACTGCCCCTACCTGAAGATTTTCGGACTGGCAGACCCTTCATAACCAAATCGTAAGAATGGTCGATCATTTTTCGTAGTTCGGCGTCCGGGATTCCGCTTTCGATCTCAACAGTGTTCCAATGCTTCTTGTTCATGTGATATCCGGGTCTCACTTGCTCGTAACGATCGCGCAATTCTAGCGCCAGGTCGGGATTACATTTTAAATTCGCGGTCGTTGGAATTTCGTCGAGAGATGCGAGCGCGAACATTTTACCGCCGACCTTGAAGACAATAACATCAGGACCGAACGGCGTGCCTTCGGTTGTTCGCGACTTGCTCAGGCAATATTCGCGAAATTTCGCGGGATCCATCAGGAAATTTGCGCGACAAGAAGATTGGCTAAATCCTTGATCGCGACGCGTTCCTGTTTCATTGAATCGCGCTCGCGTAGTGTGACCGTGTCGCAGAGCGCGGAGTCTTTTTCGCCGAGTGTTTCGAAATCGACCGTGATGCCGAACGGCGTTCCGATTTCGTCCTGGCGCCGATAACGGCGGCCGATCGCGCCGCCTTCGTCGTAAAAAACGAACATGTGCGGCCGGAGAAGATCGGCAATCTGCTTCGCTTTGGCCACGAGTTGTTCGTTATTTTTGAGCAACGGAAACACGCCGCATTTGATTGGGGCGAGGCGCGGATGGAAACGCAGCACGACCCGCGTTTCCATTTTTCCCTTTTCGTCCGGCGCCTGATCTTCCGAATACGCTTCGCAAATCAGAGCCAGCACCGTGCGATCGACTCCAGCGCTCGGCTCGACCACGTGCGGAAGGAATTTCTGTTTCGTTTCCTCATCGAAATATTCGAGCGATTTGCCGCTGGCCCTTTGATGCTGCGACAAATCGTAGTCGGTCCGATAAGCGACGCCTTCGAGCTCCTGTCGACCGAACGGAAAATCATATTCGATGTCGTAAGTCCCCTTTGAATAGAAGGCTCGCTCTTCATCCGGCACGGTCAGCACGTGCAATTTGTCGCGCGCGATGCCGATGTTCCCGTAAAACTTGAGTCGCTCTTCTTTCCAATATTCGAGAAGCTTTATCCCCTCCTCTGCCCGGCAAAAATATTCCAGCTCCATCTGTTCGAACTCGCGCGAGCGAAAAGTGAAATTGCGCGGATTGATTTCGTTGCGAAACGCCTTGCCGATTTGTGCGATTCCGAACGGCAATTTTTTTCGCGAAACATCGAGGACATTCTTGAACTGAGCGAAAATCGCCTGCGCGGTCTCCGGACGCAGATAAGTCACGCTCGATTCGTCTTCAGTCGCGCCGACGTAGGTTTTGAACATCAAATTGAACGAACGCGGCTCAGTCAGATCCTTCCCGCCGCAAACTGGACATTGCTTCGCACCTTTTTTCTCCACGATCTGATCGGCGCGCAGTCGCGCCTTGCAGGATCGGCAATCGACCATCGGATCGGTGAAGGTGTCTTCGTGACCGCTCGCTTTCCAAACGGCGCGGTTCATCAGGATCGAGCCGTCCATGCCGACGACGTCGTCCCGTTCGTGCACCATCACGCGCCACCAGTAATTTTTCAGGTTGCGCTTCAACTCAACTCCGAGCGGTCCGTAATCCCAGAGCCCATTGAGTCCGCCGTAAATTTCGCTCGATTGAAAAATAAATCCCCGCCGCTTGCACAAGCTGACGATCTTCTCCATGCGCTGGGAATCAGAGGGCACACTCATGATTTTGGCCACAGATTAACGCAGATTAAGCACATTTGTAGGGGACGCTGTTAGCGTCCCGAACTCAAATTGGGGAAGCGAGCCGCTTCCCCTACAGTTATCTACTTTTCTACCGTCACCTCGGTTTTGACTGAATTGGCGATGAAACAGTTGTCGTGTGCGGCGTGATGCATTTTGTCGAGCTCATCCGCGCTCGGTTTCTTGTCGCCGGAGAACGTGATCTTCGGCGTTAGTGTCACTTTTGTGATCGCCATTTTCCCTTCGGCGTTTTTCTCCATGTGACCGACCGCTTCATCGACATATTCGTCCAGGACGAACTTCTGTTTACAGGCGATCGCGAGAAAAGTGAGCATGTGACAGCTCGAGAGTGACGCGACATAGGCTTCCTCGGGATTGACATTTTTCGGATCGCCCAGATAGGCCGGCGCGGCCGAGGCCGTCATTTCCTGACCGCCGGCAAATTTCCAAGTGTGATTGCGGGGATACTTCTGGTAATCGAACGGCGCGTCGCCGCGCTTCCAGGTGAGAGTCATTTTGTGTTCGGACATAATTCTAGATAAAGCGCGAGGCCATCTTGGGCAAGCGTTGCTCGCGTAAGGACCTGGGCGATGCTGGTATCGAACCAGCGACCCTTGCGTGTGAAACATTATCGGCGACTTCGCACTCGTTCGTTAATTTGCGTTATCGTGCTGGCATTATTCGCGTTGCATGGATAGCGATTTTTTCGCAATTCGAAAGATCACGCACATGAGCGAAGAAATTCTGTCGAGAATTGTCGAGAATTTTATCGACGGCGCGAAACGCTCTGGAAGGCGTTTGATTTGAAGTCAGCGACTGCGATTCGCAAAACTGATTTGGACGGTTTCTCCGCGCTGTCAGCCTCGGCAAACAAGATGGACGCTGTGAAAGAAAAAGCTTTGCAAATAAATTAATGCCATTATTATGGCAAAAGAATGGCACGGAAACCCAACCCCGTAAAATCCGTTCAAATTACCGTCTCCACAACTCCTCTCGTGCACGGCTATTTGTCTGCGCTTGTAGATACGGGCTTATACGGGAAGAACCCCGCCGAGGCAGCTGAGCGGTTAATCGCCAAGGGTGTCGAAGTCGCGCTCGCGGGCGGGATTATTCCTCGGACGGAGCGGATAAGAAATGCGCGGCAATTCACAATCCCCTGAGGAGCGCCGCCTCCTATGAGCCCCGGGCTTCGTCAAGGACTGGTGGCTAAATCTGCTTCCACGGTCTGGTTGCTCGACGATGACCCGTTGGTGCTGAAAGCGACCGGCCGCCTTCTCGAGTCGGCAGGTTGGGAGGTAGAAAGGTTCATCGACCCGGACGCTTTCCTGCGTCATGCGGAGATTCATCATCCCAGGGTAGTGGTAATTGATATGCGGATGCCGCGTATGGACGGTTTGGAGGTCCAAAGGCGACTTAGTGGGATTTCACCTTCGACCAGGGTCATTGTCCTGACTGCAAACGACGATCGAATTGTGCGCTGGAAAGCGTTGGCGGCGGGAGCGGCAGCTTTTTTCATCAAGCCTGAGTGTGGCGATGAGTTTCTCGCCGGCGTTCAATCGGCCTTTGCCGCGAATTGAGGCATCGTTGCGTTGGCGGACCAACAAAGAGCGACTCGCGAACTTTCGGAGCTGCGAGAATTCCTCGTGATCGAAACCTTCTTAGATAAAACGCGCCGTGTGATACGGCAAGCGCTAGGCCGAGGACATGCGCGATGCTGGTATCGAACCAGCGACCCCTTGCGTGTGAAGCAAGTGCTCTACCACTGAGCTAATCGCGCGAATGGAGATACTAATTAGAAATTAGAAATTGGAAATTACAAGGCCGGCGCCGTCCGTAACGGTAAATTTCCTGAGCGGTCGCCGCGGCGACAAGTCGCAGGTTCGAACCCTGCACCGCGCATTGACCGCTGCTGAATTTTGCGATACTCACAGAGCGCCGCTACAGAAAAGTTAACTGGTCGTTCGGTCGACGAAACGCTACGGTCGAAAGTTTCGGGCGTTCGCCGAGACCGGCGCGGCGACAACTCACATCGAACATTTTTTGAATTTGCTCAGCGAAGATCCCTTCGCCGAGCTGACGTTTCCGCCAACGCGAATCGTAGAGCTTTTCTCCGCCCCGAGTCGCGCGAAGTCGCCCCAACGCTTTCGCTTTCCGCTCGGGGAAATGTTCATCGAGCCAGTGCTCGAACAATGGCGCGACCGCCCACGGCAACCGCAACAAAACATGGCCGGCGAACTGCGCGCCGGCTTTGGCGCACGCTGCGACAATCGCCGGAATTTCGTGATCATTAATGCCGGGAATCACGGGCGCGACCATCACGCCGACAGGAATGTTTGCCGCGCGCAATTGCGTGACCGCATCCAGACGCGCTGCCGGCGGCGACGTGCGCGGTTCTAGAATTCGCTGAAGTTTACTGTCCAGCGTTGTTACCGAAAGGTTCACCACCGCCGCGCGATAACGCGCCAATTCTGACAGAACGTCGATGTCGCGCGTCACCAGCCGATTTTTCGTTAGAATGCCAACCGGGTTCCGAAATTTCGCGAGCACCTCGAGACAACCGCGAGTGATCCGCAGCTTGCGCTCGACCGGTTGATAACAGTCGGTCACGCCGCTCATCATCAGCAGTTGTGGTTTCCATTTCGGCGACGACAACTCGGCTTCGAGCAATCGCGGCGCGTCAGGCTTCACCATGATGCGTGATTCGAAATCGAGACCGGCTGAAAATCCGAGATACTCGTGGGTCGGCCGCGCGAAACAATAAATGCAACCGTGCTCGCAACCGCGATAGGGATTGATGCTCGTTTCGAATCCGACATCCGGGCTTTGATTCCGCGCAATGATTGTTTTCGTGGCGTCCCGAAAATACTGCGTCGCCCTCCTGGGTTTTTCTTCGCCGCTCGGATCGGCATCGACAACATCGACATCGGCAAGATCGACATGGAGTTTCTCGAAACGATTCGCCGGGCTCCAGGATGCGCCGCGGCCATGGATCGGCTGGTGACTTTGCGGTGGCTCGTCGATTACGGGTCGATACTTCCGAGACGATCGTTTCTTCATTGCTACTACTCCGGCTCGGAGTAAGTTCACATGAACGTAACTACCTGTCGAGCTTGTTTTGGTGGATCAGGTTCTCAGTTTTATGCCGTGCGGCTCGCACCCTTGCTCAACTCGCGAGCGATGGCACAATTCTCGCGACCGAACTTTTCCCGGGAGGGGTGGCAGAGCGGTTGATTGCGCCGGTCTTGAAAACCGGAAGGCCGAAAGGCCTCGTGAGTTCGAATCTCACCCCCTCCGCTTCTCTCTTAGAAAGCACACGTGATGGTTAAGGCATAACGCTTCCGCATAACAAATGCGCTTGAATCCACCAATGTGCGCTGACGTGCGGAATGTGCGGTTCGGGGTCGCGAGTCGAACCTCAAACGCGAAATGCCGTTCTATTTTGTTCGGCAACGCACGCCGCATCAACTCACGCGCACCTAGCTAGTCGACCTCGCAGCGCGCCCAGCGCTATTCGCGGGTTCGATTCCAGCCCCCGCCTCAAGTTACGTATAATCAAACACTTACGTAGATTAAATACTCGGGAATCGGTCGAGTCACAACAAATTCATTGATTTCAGTGCTGTTCTATTTTGTTCGGTGATGTGCCGCGTCCTTCTCGCGCGCGTATGCGTGGAGTGGTGACAGTCCAGCAATTCGTCCCTTCGATCCGCATTTGGTTTGTCCGATATTGTTCGCCGATATGCTACGCGCGCGCGTACGCGTGGAATGGTTCGGGGACGATGCTTCACTGCAGCAAAAAACAGGGGAAGACAGCGCCGAATCCTACCTCTGGAGCGAAATCTTAAGTCCCTCAATCGTACGGTAGGGGCGATTGACTTTGCCAGTCCGGCTCGGACCTCAACGTCTCAACTTCCGCGCGACTACTGCAGGCTCTTCGCTCTTCTCTCTTCGCTCCGCTTTCCCTGCGTCTCCACTAGCTGCCCTTCAACCTGGTGGTCCGCAGTCACGAAAGGATTGTTATCCCCGTAGCTGCGCCATGGCCCTTGCGGAATATCGCGCACTCCGACGAATTGCCAATCAGTTACGTCCTTCGGCTGCAATGCAAGATAGTCACGGACCGCCGGCGAAACATCCAGTCCGGCGCCGTCATTGGCATTCGGCTTGGGCTGCTCATTCCCGAAAACGTACTGGAAATGGTCTGTTCGGAATGGACCGCAATCCTCCCACTGTGCGTAACAAATCCGGTTCCCTTTGCGAATAGCGATCCAATGATCCTTACAGACGGATTGTCCAGGTGAGGAATAGGCCTGCTTAAACCACGGAATAATAAGAGGCGCCTCGGGTTTGAATTGCCCATCGGTCACGTCGTTGTAAGGCAGGGCGACGTAAAACGGGTTTTGTCTGGGAATAAACGCCACGGGAATGTAACCCCGGCGATTCGATGTTTCGGGCGGGTCAAAGCCGCCATAACTCACTGTCCAATTTAGATCCCACGAGCTCTTGTCATTCGGAACGGGATTATTGGGGCCGGCTGGTTCACCAACCCAAAATACCGTCGTCACAATATTCTGCTTCCATGGAGCCAGAGAGTTCCTCGGGATTTGCACGATGGGCTCGACTTTAAAAAGCCCTTCATCACGCAACTTCATGGCGTACCTGGCAAAATCTGCCGCGGTCGCATACGGAGAATTTGAGGCATCGGACTGGCCGTAAGCGCCAAACGCGCCCGCAATAAGCCAGCGGACATTGGCACGACCCATCCACAAACCGAGCGCAAACACAAGGATCGCCACTGCTGCCGGCCATTTTCTTGACGGCCTCTCAAAGCAAGTAACGTGGGCGCTGCTGAAGACGTAACCTACGCTACGTGTTCTCATGATTTATAGGGTTCGATACTTATCAAGCAACGCCTTAGTTTTTACGGCAATTGGACTTTCGTCTTATGGGTCCTAAGGGCGAATTAAAGGTAATCACTTTGGCCGCTTGGCTCAAGTAATTTGATCAGCAGGCCAGATCGCGTAAAAGACATGTCGGTTGTGCAGCTCGCGCAAATATTGATAGACGCTGGTTTCAACGTCGTGGGAAGAAGCGGGTCTGTGTTTTTGGGTCGCTTTTCGCTCGCGATTCGCTCGTAGCCGGCTAGTATCCGTCGCCAAGATTCCCCTGATTAAATGCGTTTGCTTCAAGACGGCCAGAACGTTCGCGACACGTACGAAGTTGAACGCTTCTTAGGGGAGGGAGCGTTCGCCGAGGCGTACCGCGTTAAGCATCGCTTTCTTGGCCGCCAAGCAATGAAGGTCTTTAAGCGCGTTAGGATGAATTTCGAGGATATCCAAGAAATGCTTTTCGAGGCGATCCTGCTTTCGCGCATAAGCCATCCAAACATCGTGCGCGTGTTCAACGCTGATGTCCTTGAAACACCTCAAGGGAAGTGTGGCTATTTTACAATGGAAAATGTCGCCGGCGGTAGCCTTGACAAATTCTGGCGGTCGTATGGCGGTCGCCTCGTTCCAATCAGCACGGCAATCGATCTCATTAAACAGGTGTGTCGTGGTGTTGCGCAAGCGCACCGCGAAAAGCCGCCAATTATGCTTCTTCAGTCGCGTTGCCTTTACCAATGTGCTCACCATTTCTTGGCGCGTGAGGAAATGAACCCCCTCGGCCCTAATTTCTGATTTCCGATTTCTGATCTCCGATTTGGGGGAGGATGAAGCGCCAGACCAGAATCGCAGACAAGATTCCCAGAATCGCCGCGCAGATGACGTCCGATAAATAATGCGCGCCACCGTAGATCCGAGAGCAGCCAATTAGAATTGGGATCGTCAAACACGGCAGACCGATTCGCCAGTTCGCGAAAACAAGAACAGCGAAGAATGCGGTCGAAGCAACGACGTGCCCGGATGGGAACGCGTGATATTTGGAGCTCCAGCGCGGGCCATTCCAAACTTGTTCTGATTTCACTGAAGGACGAGCCCGGCCGGTCGAAATCTTGACCGCGCGCCCCGCCAATCCCGCGATCGACAACGCAATCAACATCGACACTAAAATGCGGGTCCATTTCTTGTTCCCGCGCCACCACGCGACACCTGTGAGAACAAGTCCGAGCGCAAAATGTTCCGGCCAATCGCCAAACCGGCTCACATTGCGCATAAAATCGCCCACGCCTCGGTTTTGATGACTCGCGATGAAAGTGCGTACGGCCTCATCAAAATAAAACGCAGCCGCGATGATGACAGCGGCAATCACGATGCCGATCGGCCAGTAAAAAACAGCGTTGCGCTTCACAATAAAGTTCCCGTCGGATTTGTCGGACGCTATTTTGACGCCGCACGTGAATATCTCAACTCCGATAAATCGCGAGCACGCGAGGAAAGTCGGTGCCAATTACGCGTTGCTGTTTTTTGGATGCCTGCTTTTTCATGTGGTCGGCACCTGGAGCATTCCGCTGATTGATCGCGACGAGCCGCGCTTTGCGGAAGCGTCGCGGGAAATGATCGAGCGCGGCGATTACATCGTTCCGCATTTCAATAATCAGCTACGCCTCGACAAACCTCCCCTCGCCTATTGGGCGCAGGTCGCGAGCTACAGAATCTTCGGGGAAAATGATTTCGCCGCCCGTTTTCCATCGGCCGTTGCTGCAGCTATCATTGCATTGTCGATCTTAACGTGGGAAACGCGCCTTCGCACTGCTACGGCGTCGCAGGCACAAATCGGAGGAGAAGCCGTTGGCTGGTGGGCAGCGATCATCTTCACGCTTTCGCTGCAAACCTTTATCAACGGTAAAGCGGCCGTGGCTGATATGTGGCTGGTGCTTTTTGTAACAACCGCGCACTGGGCTGGCTACGAAATCATTCAACGCGAAGCCTGGAATTGGAAATGGTGGTTCCTTTTTTATTTCTCACTCGCGCTTGGTTTTCTCACGAAAGGCCCGATCGCCTGGGCGCCGCTCTTAACACTCGCGGCGATGAAATTCTTTGTGCGAGATGTCGAACTGGCGAAGCGCTTCAAGTTTCTCCGCGGCATCGTACTCATGCTCGCCATCGTGGCACTCTGGGGCGTTCCTGCTCTGATTCAAACGCAAGGCGAATTCTTCCGAATTGGGATCGGAAGACACGTCGTTGGCCGATCGCTTGGCGCGATGGAAAGTCACGGCGCAAATTCATTAGGCTTCTATCTGCTGTTACTCCCCTTCTATTTCGTCACCGTCTTCGCCAGTTTTTTTCCCTGGTCGATTAAACTTCCATCGTTAACCAGAAAACTTTGGCGCAGTCGCGACATAATCGACACCTACGTTCTGACCGGAACCGCGATCATTTTTGTGATCTTTAGTTTAATCAAAACCAAACTGCCGCATTACACCCTGCCCGCGTTTCCGCTGCTTTCGCTTTTGCTCGCACGCCACATGATCGATCACGCGCAATTTCTGAAACGCTGTGCGGTCGCCGCCGCGTCGATCTATCTCGTCGTTGCTTTTTTCGCCGCGCCTGCAGTCGCGCGATTTTTTCCGGCCGCGCAGCTTTACCGACAATCGCGCGAATATCTGCGGCCGGAAATGGAATTCGGGGCCGTCGATTTCCAGGAGCCAAGTTTGGTGTGGTACTTTCGATCGCGGATCAAAGGCTGGATGACGCCGTTAAATTCAGCGAGCGCGGCACAATTCATGGAGAAAGACGGAGCGCGCTTTGTCATTTTACCGACGACGGTGGTTACAAAAGTATTTCCGAATCTGCCCGCGACGTGGAAAAGCTTTTCCACGCGAGGTTTCAACATCGCCAAAGGAAAAGACGTCGATCTTACGCTTGTGTTGAAGCCGGATTGAGGAAGCGTTGCTTCACATGATCACGTTTCTTGACGGCAAACTCGTGAGTGCGCTTCCAACACAGGCGACCGTCGATGTCAACGGCGTTGGCTATGAAGTTTTCATCCCGCTATCGAGTTACGACAAACTTCCGACCGTCGGCCAAGCGATCCGGATCCTGACCCATCTGGCCGTTCGCGAAGACGCGCATATTCTTTACGGGTTCATGACCGTGCCGGAGCGCGATCTGTTTCGGTTGCTCGTGAACAACGTCAGTGGAATCGGCCCGAAATTGGCGCTGGCGGTCTTAAGCGGCATGAGCGTGAGCAATTTCAAAACCGCGGTCGTGAATTCCGATATCGCGGCGATTTCCAATATCAGCGGGCTCGGCAAGAAAACCGCCGAGCGAATTGTTCTGGAATTGAAAGATAAACTCGGTGTGGCGGCGGCCTGGGAAGCGGCAACCGCCGCGCACGCCCCGACGCCGGAGCAGGAGCAGGCAAACGAAGCGGTGCTTGCTCTGATCGCGCTCGGTTACAAAGAGGTCGACGCGCACAAAGCAGTTCGCAATTTGCAGACGCAAGGCCAGGCGAAATCCGCGGAAGAACTGGTGAAACTTGCGCTGAAGAAGATGGCCACAGGCCGCTGAGACAAAGTTGAGAGTTGAGGGTTGAGAGTTGAGAGTTCGTTCCACGCGATGCTCGCTCGAACTGACACACTCGCCGCAATTCGTGACGCTTTGCCAAAGGAAGGCCTTTTTGCGGAAAAGGATTGGCTGCTTTCGCCCGACGCATTCCCGATCGAAAGGAAATTTCTAACTGAGCTCGAGCAACTCGGCCATCGCTTGTTCGTTTTTCAGCGAGCGTGCAATCAGCTTTACCAACTTAGCGTTAAAGGAAAACAGCCCGCGTGGGTCGCGCGTTACTTGGACGCGGGCAAACCGAAGGAGCTGATTGAATTTTCGCGGCGCAAAGAAATTCGCGATGATTTGCCGCGAGTCATCCGGCCCGACCTGATTGTCACCGACAACGGTTATATCATCGCTGAAATCGATTCTGTTCCCGGCGGAATCGGTTTAACTGCCTGGCTGAACCAAACGTATTCCGCGTTCGATAAACAAATCGTCGGCGGCGCTAACGGAATGCTGGAAGGATTTCAAAGCGTGCTGCCGAATGGCGGCGACATCGTCATTTCCCAGGAAGCGTCGGCTTATCGGCCGGAAATGGAATGGCTCGCCGCGCGATTGAAAGATCGACAACCAGATTGGGAGTGGCGCGTTGTCGCGGCGGAAAACTACGAGGCACGAGACAGCCGCGCCGTTTACCGGTTCTTCGAGCTGTTCGATCTTCCGAACATTCCGAAGATCGACATTCTGCTGCACGCGAACGCCAAAGGACGAGTCGCGATCACCCCACCGATCAAACCGTTCCTCGAAGAAAAAATGTGGTTCGCCTTGTTCTGGTTGAGACCGCTCCACGAATTTTGGCGACGCGAGCTCGGCGAGAAATATTTTCTCAAGCTCCAGAAAGTTATCCCCTACTCATGGATACTCGATCCGACCCCGTTGCCGCAGCACGCAGTTATTCCGCGTCTGGAAATTCACGATTGGCGGGAAGCAGCGAAGTTCAGCCAGAAAGATCGCGATCTCCTTTTGAAAGTGAGCGGATTCTCGCCGCTCGGCTGGGGCAGTCGTGGAATTTCACTCGGGTCCGATCTCGCCCACGCCGAATGGGAAAAAAGGATCGACAATGCGCTTGCCACCTTCGACTCGTCGCCAACGATCATACAGCGTTTCCACAAAGGCCGCTTGCTCGAGCATCGTTACTGCGAACCGGATTCCGGCGAATTGAAAACGATGAAAGGCCGGGTCCGTCTGTGTCCGTACTATTTTGTGGAACACGATCAGGTGAAATTGCACGGCGCTCTCGCCACCATCGTTCCCGCCGACAAAAAATTTCTCCATGGCATGCGCGACGCGATCCTGGTGCCTTCGAGAACTGAGGCTCGGTAGTTGTCAGGCCGAAACCTCTTTACAGTTCGCTCCCTCAACCTTTTGAAATGGCTACATCGATTGGTTAGGCGTAGCGACTGCCAGTCCTTGATCCATTCAATCTTGCCCGTATCAAGGTCATAGGCGCATGGTCGCTCTCCAACGCAGCCTTAACTGCACCGCAACGCTGATGACCCAGAACTACAATCAAGCGCGCGCCCAAGTGCGCCACCCCGTATTCGATGGTGCCCAACGCATGGTCGTCGACCAAATTGCCCGCCGTGCGAACGACGAAAAGGTCACCTAGGTTCTGGTCGAAGACCAACTCGGGCGCAGTGCGGGAATCATCCAAGCTGATACGTCGTGATCTCAAGTTTGTGGCCGTCGGGATCGCGGAAATAAATCGAGTGCGAGATTTCGTGATCCTGAAATTCGAATTTAATGCCGTGACGTTTCAATTCTTCCTGGGCGGCGAGAAAATTCTTTCGGTCCGCGCGCAACGCCAAATGAAGCATGCGGACATCCCCACGCCCGCAAGGTCTCGATTTTTCATCTGAGCTGACCGAGAACAACGCGATCGAGGTTGTGCCTTTGCCGATAAAAACGGGAATGCCTTCCCACATTCCTTCATGACGGCGCTCAAACCCGAGAACGTCGATGTACCATTGCGCGGAACGCTCCACGTCGCGCACGCTCAACGCCACGTGATCAATGCCTTCAACGTCAATCACGGCGTTAATTTTGCATTAATAGAATTGTCGCGCACCCTCATTTCAGCTAACGAATGACGTGTGAGTTCCCCCACTCGGCGCGCGTTTCTTAAAACGATCGGTCAAGCCGGTTTGTTTTGCGCCGCACCCGGAATTGCACGCGCAGCCGCCACACCGAACGACGACACGGTTCAAATCTCGATTCTCCACACGACCGATTTGCATGGACATATTTTGCCGACGAGCGATTACGCCGGAAACGCGGACCTCGGCGGTTTCGCGCGCTGCGTGACGCAAATCCGGCGATGGCGACGGCAGAATCGAAATTCGATCTTGATCGACGTCGGCGATGTTTGTCAGGGAACTGACGTCGGCTTGCGCACGAACGGCGCACTCATTATTGATCTCTTCAATCATTTGAAATACGACGCGTGGATTGTCGGCAATCACGAATTCGACTGGGGCGTGGAGACGTTCGGTTTTGAAATCGAAACTGAAGGATCAGGTTACGAGCGCCGAATTGCGGCAGTGCGACTGGCCGATGGTGGAACGCTCGAGCGCGACAAACGTTACTTGATCGCCTTCAACACTTTTGATTCGCGCAGCGCTGGCCACCGGTTCATGAGGTTGCGCGCCTTGCTCGAAACGGCTCCAACCCGCTGCACCTTTCATCCGGTCCAAACACGCGATGCAGTGATCGATTATTTTCGGCGCCACCAGGTCGTGCACAAGATAGCCGCCCAAAATACTGCGGCGGCGGCGGCTCAAATTTAGGCGAGATTGCGGTTGAAAATGACCGCCGTTTCGGTTGCGTATCTGTCCCATGCGCGTTTTCGGAATCTCGACAGTCGTTTTGTTATCGATTGTCGATCTTGGCTGGTCGCAGGTTGATGTCCCATCCTCCCAGAATGGGAACTTGCCGATGTATCGGCCGATCGTGCTCGGCACCGGACCCGATGCATTGATCAACCGGATCGACACCGCGGGTTTGATTCAACAAGGGCAAAGGGATGCAGCGATCATGTTTTCCTGCTTTGTCAAAAAAACAGGCGAAGTCCTTTCGTTCTCCACCTATCGCGGCACGCCGGACTCGAAATTGCTGGAGCAAGAAATTCTGAAAAAATTATCGCCCGCGGCTAATCCGAAATTTATCCCGGCAATTTACAATCACATGCCGGTGGACGCGATTTATTATGGAACGGTAATTTTCGCGATCGTGAACGACAAACCGCGGCTCCGTATTTTTTCCAATCAGGAACGTGAGGAGCTCAAGAAAGAAAGCGATTTCATCGGCCCTCAGCCATTATGGGGAGGAGACTCGAAATTCAACGGCTTTCATTATCCGAGTCGTGAAAGTGCGCCGGTGGACGTCGACGGGTCGGCCGAGTTGGCATTAAAAGTAGATGCGACTGGCACTTTACAAGATCTCAAACTCCTCAGCGAACAGCCGCCATTTCTCGGATTCGGCGATGCCGCCTTCGAGGATATGAGTAAGGCGAAATTTATTCCTGCGTTCCGGAATGGAAAGCCGGTGGCTTGTGAAGTGAAGATCCCGGTTTATTACAAGGCACAAGGTTTTTAGCACCTTTCCTTTCCATCGATCCGCCAGGACCACGCAGCTGCAAGTGTGAGAAACCGAATCATTCGGGCAACTTTTTTCCGACGCGATCCGGTTCGATGCGCCCGTGAGCTCGTAGGAGCTGAGCTGATCTGGGGGAAATGCGCCGGGAAAATTGTCGAAACCGAAGCCTACCTGGCCGAGGACGACGAAGCCTGCCACACTTTCTCTCGTCCAACGGCCCGCGCGTTCGTGGAGCGAAACAAGGCCGGCGCGGCTTATATTTATTTTAGTTACGGCGCGCACTGGATGTTGAACGTGCTCGTGAAAGGCATAGCGAACGGCTTTGTCTTGGTTCGGGCGGCTCAGCCGCTTCGTGGGATCGCCCTGATGAAAAAACGGCGCGGCCTTGATGATGAACGCCGGCTTTGTTCCGGGCCAGGGAAACTGACCGAAGCGTTCGATATTACGGATCGAAACCATGAAATGAATTTGTGCGTCGATCCGCGCCATTGCTTCGCCTACGCTGTCGAAGAAGATGTCGATGTTGTCGCCGATGAACGAATCGGAATCACACGATCCGCGCATCATCCGTGGCGATTCACGATCCGAGGGAGCAAATTCGTCAGCGTGCCGGTTCGCTCGTTGACTCGACCGGCGATTGATCGAAATTCTTCGCCTCGATGAATCCGAACCAGAAACGCGTGTTGCTTGGCATGAGCGGCGGAGTGGACTCCAGCGTCGCCGGCTATTTGTTGCGCGAGCAAGGCTACGATGTCATCGGCGTAACGATGAAAGTGTGGCCGCAAGATTGCATCTCGCGCGCGGAGGACAAATGTTGCGGACCACAGGCCGTCGCTGACGCGCGCGCGGTTGCCCATTCATTAGGCATTCCGCATTACGTTGTCGATGAAGCAGACCAGTTCGAGCGCACCGTGATCGATTATTTCACGAGCGAATATCAGGCCGGACGGACGCCGAATCCGTGCGTGATGTGCAACGAAAAGCTAAAGTTCGGTAACCTCTGGGGCAAAGCCGAAGCGCTCGGCTGCGATTACATCGCCACGGGTCATTACGCGATCATCGAACATCAGGAAGACCGCGCTGTTTTGCGCAAAGGGGCCGATCCACGCAAAGACCAATCTTATTTTCTCTTTAGTCTGCGTCAGCCGCAGCTGCGTCGCGCGCTCACGCCGCTTGGGGCGATGCGCAAACCCGAGATCCGGAAAATCGCGCATTCGTTAGGTCTGAAAGTTGCCGATAAGATCGACAGTCAGGAAATTTGTTTCGTGCCGGGAAATGATTACAAAGCGTTTTTGCGCTCGCACCTCGGCGAAAACGAATTTCATCGCGGCGAGATTTACGATGTTGATGGAAATTTCGTTGGCGAGCATGACGGCATCGAACTCTTCACCATTGGTCAGCGTAAAGGACTTCCGGGCGGATCGGCGCGTCCGCGCTACGTCATCGATCTCGACGCCAAGACAAATCGCGTAATCGTTGGCGACGTTGACGATTTGGTCTGTGACGAATTCAAGATCGACCGGACAAATTGGATCGGGCGCGATTTGACCGGCGAAAATGTCGAACTCGCGGTAAAGGTTCGTTATAGCCATCCGGGCACACGGGCGAAGGTCACGCCGCTTGAAAATCATCGCGCTCGAATTCGTCTACACGAACCGCAGCGAGCGGTCACGCCGGGACAGGCTGCAGTTATTTACGACGGCGATGTCGTTGTTGGCGGTGGCTGGATCTGCCGGGGCGAGCCGCCCCGGCATTACGAGCCGGTGAGGCGGAGTAAATCGCTCGTTCCTGCCTGACAAATGGCGAAGAGCATTCTTCTCGCGCTCAGCACGTTTCCGGATCGTGAGACCGCGCAACGAATTTCCTATCAGCTCGTCACTGAAAAACTGGCTGCGTGCGCAAATATTCTGCCGGCGATCGAGTCGGTGTATCGCTGGAAAGAAAAAATCGAGACCGGAAACGAAACCCTTGTGTTCTTTAAGTTGAGCGAAGATCGACAATCAACCTTTCAGGAAAAACTGCGCTCGCTCCATCCCTACGAAGTTCCCGAGATAATTTTCGTTCCAGTCGCCAGTGGCTTGCCGGAATATTTGCGCTGGATTGCCGACAGTTGCCCCTGAGTATGACCGCTTTAAGCGGTCATGCTTGCAAGCTGCGGCGGCGGCGTTTGCGTTCACCAATCAAGTAAATGGCGACGCCGATGAAGTTGGCGATGATTGTCACCGCTGCGATCTTCGCGCCAAAAACCAAGGGACTCGGGACCTCAATGATCGGATAGACTGTAAAAAAGATGGCGGACAACGAAACAGCGGCGCCACAAATCGCGGCGACACGCAACCAGATTGGCGCACCCGAACGAATTGCGCCGGCGCCAAAGATCGGAATTGCGAACATCATGAAGTAAACGATCCCGTAGAAAACATTGGCGGCGTTGTCCACCAATTGAAACGCCTCTTGGATACCGGCGCCGATCTGGCTTGCGATCGCAATCACAAGCGTGATCGCGCCGACGAAGATAATCGAATTGACCGGGGTTTTATATCGCGGATGCAAACGGGAGAACCAGCCGGGCAGCAAGCGGTCCCATCCTGCAACCATGGGCAATCGCGAGCTACCAGTGACATGAACGCTGGTCGACGATATCGATCTCGCAGTCATCAGTAAAATTCCAACCGAAGCGATTGCGCCCGCGATTGGGAACGAGCGCAGGCCCAATCGCAATGTTTGCGGAACTGGACCGATGAGATCAATTGGATTGTTACCGATGAAAGCCAGGACCGAACTTGTGCCGAGAATGAACATCAATGCGATCACGGGCGAAGCGATGATGACCGAGCGACCGATGTCGCGCGCGGGCGAGCGCGTTTCTCCCGCCAATATGGCGACGTATTCAAATCCGCTCAACGCGCCGACGGACAGTTTGCTGAAAATATTGAAGCAATAAAAGATCGACATCGTCGGCAACGCAAGCTGGAGCGGCTGGTAGTTTTTTAATTCGCCCCGCATAAGGCCGAGCAACGGCAGGCAAATCAGCGCGCCGTAAACCAGGAGCATCGCGAACGCGCCAACATTGTGCAGCCACTTGCCTAACGACAAACCACGGACACAAGTCCAGCCGAGACCAGCGACAAGTGCGGAGCTGATCAACGACACGCCCCATTTGCTGTTCGGCATCCACGCCGCGCTCGGACCGATGGCGTACGAGATATTCGTCGTCGTAAACATTCCGCCGAGCGCGATCACAGTGATCGAGAGCAGCCAGAGATTCCACGCCACGATAAAACCGGCGAACTCGTTGAAGCCAAGTTTCACCCATTGATAAATGCCGCCTTCGAACGGCATCCGGCGGTTCAGATAAATCACGACCGCGGCCTGTGGAATGTAGAAAAGTAAAATGGCGAGCAACCAAAAGAAGAGATGCGCTCGGCCAAGCTTCGCGGCGGCGCCCACCCAGGTTGAGCCGACCACGAAAAGAATTTGAGTGAGAACGAGGTCGAATAACCCGAGCGGTTTTTTGAGCGATTCGCTGCGCGTTTCGACATTCTGCTCGGCGCGCTCGAGGTCCGTGCTCACAACCATCGATTAGATCCAGATGTCGATCTTAGCGTTCGTGGTCCGACCTTCGCGGCGGCGGCGGGACGTTGCGAAATTCGCGGTGCCGAATCTTGCCGCCGGCGTAAGCGATGTAGCCGCCGATTCCCAACGTCGCCACGCCCGACAAAATCACTGATGCGACCAGTGGGGTAGCGGAGCGCGGCCATTTCCGCGGCGCGACCAACGCCACCGCGCTCAACACGGCCAACCCATAGAAAAACCAGATGCAATCTTCACCGCGGTCACGATGTTCGTCGAGCCAGGCTCGGCCAGGTTCGTCGGCCATCGAAAGCACGCGATCGTAAGCTTGTTCGCCAAATTCATAAACTGGCCAGGCCGACGCCGCACTGACAAGCACGACGATCAGGGTCGCGATTTGCGCGCGACGGCTTCGCAAAAAAAATGCGACGATCAATCCGAGCAATCCCATCGCCAGGCCGTAGATCGGCAGCGGATTGATCAAGACGTGGATGTACTCCGGCTGGCGCAAGTCGCGCAGAATCGCGTCAATCATGGCTCCGCCAAATTCTCAAACGCGAAGTCGCGTTTCAACTTTTCGGCGCGGGAGGGTCGCCCGTTTGCGACATTTGTTTGTCTTCCCAATACGGAACGTATTTTTTCCAATCCGCGGTGGTGAAATGCCACCACTCGACGCGCAAACCGTAGAAATTGTTGTGGGCCATTGCCAGCTGCAAAAGCGTCAGGTGCTGTTTCACGAGCGGATCCCGCCCGTTATAGCGCAGCATCGCCTGGGGCGTGAATTCGTCGAATTTCGTAGGCATGCTTGCGTCCTGGCTCCAGTCGTCCACCAACGTGGCGTCTACCGAGACGCCGTAGGAATGCATCGAGCCAAAACCTCTTTCCGGATTCGCGACGTATTGGTCCTTTTGCGCGTACTTCCAAAGCAGCTCCTGCGCCTCCTTCGGCCGGTACGCGTCCCAAATTTTCAACCGATAACGAAATTGCTTGAGATAATTTTGCGCGCCGGCGAGCTGTTGCGCGACGCTCGGCAAAATCAAAGCGCGTGTACCGGGCGGATACAGCGCGTGTCCGGTCACGTTGTGCTCAGTCGCGTAGCGCAAATCGATCACGATCGTGGGATCGACCTGCGCGATATCCACCAGCTCCCGATTGGCTGCTTGCGACGTCTGCAAGATCGACATCGCGGCAGCGAAGACGATCGTTAAAGTCAAGTCGCGAGACATGGGTCGAGATTATAAGCGCAAACTGCCCCGACAATCAATCGCCAGCAACGGAGGTGGCGATGTCGGTTTTTGCGATGCGCTGCAAGAGAAGGCGCGCGGTCTCCTCCGCCACATTGAAATGCAGCTCGAGGTTGGCCCCTTGTCGCGTAATTTCCGGCGGTTGGGCGTAGAGCAGAAGATTGGAATCTTGCAGACGCAGCCAGCGTTGCGGCTCGTTGTGCAAATTGCGCGCGAGTTCCGACGCTGATTCGGGAGATTTCAACTTTAAAAACAAACGCGCTTTAACCGGATTTTGCAGCGTTAACGCGAGCCCAAGCAACTGCGAGTTCTCCAGCAACTCGGGCACGAAAATCGGGTGAAACATCCGCGTCAAATCGGGCGGGCTCCGCGAGATCATCCGCAGCGCGCTCTCGCTGTCCAACGCCTGGAACCGGTCGAACAATTGTCCGGTAATTTTCAGATCAAGATCGATCCCGAGCCGAACCCGGACCAGTTCATCCACTTCGCTCGAACTGCCGACCGCGAGAGTGCTTGGACCAACTCGCGCGAGCGCCAGATCGGGTTTTTCCCACACCGGCAGTCCGCTCACATCGCGCTTGTGAAACTCTTTGTCACCTTGGACCGAGCGGATGATTTGCGAAACATCGCCGCGGTTTTCAATCAGGATAAACTCGCGAACGGTCCCGATGTCCGAGCTCGTCGCCGCCCGGGTGATTCGGAGCGTGTCTCGCGACAAATTGAGCGCCGGCACTCGCGCGGCTGGGCCGATCAATCCATTCCACACATTCTGCCAGACATCGGCTTGCTCCTTCTGCCACCGTTTCGGGAAATCGTCGCGCTCAAATTGTTCGGTATTAATCGATAAGATCGCTTCCGTTTGTTGCGGCAGCCACTCGCGCTTGCGCGGTGATTTTGCGATCAACGGCAAAATAATTGCCAACAGCGCGATCACCGAAACAACACTGAAATAGAATTGCCGCAGCTCCTGTTTGTCGATGTTGCGCGAGAGCAATGCGAGCTCGTCATTGTGCTGCTGATGTCGATCCACCGCGGCGCGATGTTTGCGCACGCCTTCCAGTAAATGCGGCGCATTCGGCGGAGCGATGCCTTGTGATGCGAGATGCCGTCCAATGTTGAGATAGGCCGGGTTTTTTCGCTCTTCGACGACTTGATGATGTTGTTTGGCTTCGCCAACGGCGTTCTGCTGTGCGTGAATGCTATCGGCGAAACCTTTGTCACGCGCTTCATACTCGCTGCGCACTTTCGCAATGTTCTTTTCGATCGCGGAAAGCTCTTCTTCAGCAGCGGCGAATTTTTCCTTGGCGATCCTTGAGGCGTCGCTGCTGCCGAGTCGGGCTCGGACCAATTCGGCCCGTTGTCCCGGTAACCGTGCCCGCCGCGCGCTGATGCTGCCAGTTTGCGTTTCCAAGTCCGCTGGCGGCGGCGTGAGCGCTTGAAGCTCGGACAACTTTCTTAACAATTCCTGGTCGGCTGTCTCATTATCATGAATCCGCCGCTCAACCGCACTTACTTCGCGCTCACACAACTCAGCCGCGCTCTTGGCGTCGTTGCGACGCTGCGAGATTGGTTTCTTCTCCGCTTCCAACTTCGCCATCGCTTCGGTTTGCTCTTTGGCGTTCGCTTCCCGCTGTGCCTCGATCTTTTTGATGCCCTCTTCGATTTGCGCGATCCGCAGTGCGACTTCCTTTTGTTCCTGCTCGAGTTTCTTCAAGGCCACGATTTCGTTCCGGAGTTCGGGAAAATTCGCCGCCTGCGAAGTTCCTTCGCGCCCGAGAACGATTTCGCTTTTCTGCAACAACCGTTTTTCGTGCCGCAATATCATGCGCGTTCTTTGCCGCCGGATTTTTAGTCCGATCTCGCGCAGGCCTGTGCGTATGAAACTCATTGCCGCCTATTCCTCCGATTCGGCCAGTTTTGTCAACACACTGAAATCTTCCAGCGTGGTTGTATCGCCGCTGACTTTCGCGCCACTCGCGATTTCTTTGAGCAATCGCCGCATGATTTTTCCGCTTCGTGTCTTCGGTAGCGCTTCGGCAAAGCGCACCTCATCCGGTTTTGCGATCGCCCCGATGTGCACCCCCACGTGGTCACGCAATTCGCCCTTCAAATCGTTCGAAGCGTCGACTCCGCTTTTCAAGGTCACGAAAGCGACCACGCTTTGTCCCTTCAATTCGTCCGGCCTGCCGACGACAGCCGCTTCTGCGACTCGCACATGACTCACCAGCGCGCTCTCGATCTCCGACGTGCCGAGCCGGTGCCCGGCGACATTAAGGACGTCGTCGATGCGCCCGACGATCCAAAAATATCCATCCTCATCGCGTCGCGCACCGTCGCCGGTGAGATAATTCTCTTTGTATTCGCTCCAGTACTGTTTTTTGTAGCGCTCCGTATCACCGTAAATCGTCCGCAACATCGACGGCCACGGACATCGAATAATTAATTTCCCGCCGACATTGGCGCCGACTTCCTTTCCGTTTGGATCGACAACTGCGGGGTCCACACCAAAGAACGGAAGCGTCGCGCTTCCAGGTTTCGTCGGAATCGCGCCCGGCAAAGGTGTAATCATGATCGCACCTGTTTCCGTCTGCCACCAAGTGTCGACGACCGGACAATGCTCGCCGCCGATGTTTTTGTGATACCAAATCCACGCCTCCGGATTAATCGGTTCGCCAACTGTGCCGAGCAGACGGAGCGACGACAAATCGTGTTTTTTCACCCATTGGTCGCCCCACCGAATGAACGCGCGAATCGCGGTCGGCGCGGTGTAGAGAATGTTGATCCGATTCTGCTCGATGATTTTCCAGAACCGGTCCGGCTCCGGCCAATTAGGCGCGCCTTCATACATGAACGTGGTCGCGCCGTTGGCGAGCGGACCGTAAACGACATAACTGTGGCCGGTCACCCATCCCACGTCCGCGGTGCACCAAAAAATATCTTCGTCGCGAATGTCGAAGACGTATTTCGTGGTGGAATAAATTCCAACGAGGTAACCGCCGGTCGTGTGCAGAATCCCTTTTGGTTTCCCGGTCGAGCCGCTGGTGTAAAGAATGTAGAGCGGATGTTCGCTGTCGAGCGCCGCCGGCGGACAATTGTCGTCAACGTATTCCAGCTCGCGATGCCACCAAACGTCGCGGCCCTCTTCCATGTGAATTTCATTGTGGGCACGCTGGAAAACAATCACGCGCTTGACCGATGTCCCGCCGCGGAGCGCGTCATCCACATTTTTTTTGAGCGGAACAATTCCACCGCGGCGATAACTGCCGTCCGCGGTGATCAGCGCGATTGCGCCGCTGTCATGGATCCGGTCACGAATTGAATCTGCGCTAAATCCTCCGAAAACAACGGAGTGGACCGCACCGATGCGCGCGCAAGCCAGCATTGCAATCGCGGCCTCCGGAATGGTCGGCAGATAAATGATGACGCGATGGCCCTTGCCGATTTTGTTTCGCTTCAAAACGTTCGCGAAGCGGCAAACCTCGCGATGCAATTGCTGATAAGTCAGTGTCCGTTTCTCGCCCGGCTCCCCTTCCCACAAAATGGCGGCCTTGTTGCGGCGGTGGGTGGTCAGATGTCGATCCAGGCAGTTCTCGGAAAGATTGAGTTTTCCGCCAATAAACCATTTCGCAAACGGCGCTTTCCATTCCAGGACTTTTCGCCATCGCTTTTGCCAGGAAAGTTCCTTCGCCTCGCGCGACCAGAATTTGTCCGGCCGCCTGATCGACTCGCGATACATCCGCCGGTATTGGGCGAGATTCCTGATGCGCGCGTTCTGCGCGAATTCCTTCGCCGGTTTAAAGACGCGCTTCTCCTTTAAATGCGATTCAATGTTGCGGTTGTCGATCTTCATTCTCTGATTGTGGCAATAATCGCTGCTCAGGTTTGTAGGGCAAGCGCTCCGCTTGCCGTATCGATAAATTGGCAGGGTCGCCGCGGCGGCCACCTACCCTACAAATTATTTGTCTTCTGCTCTTGCGCGCGAAAAGTGAACCGATGAGCGACCACATTTACAAAAAGATCGAGTTGGTCGGTTCCTCGCCGAACGGAATCGAAGACGCGGTTAAGAATGCACTTGCCCGGGCAAAAAAGACCGTCCGCAACATGCGCTGGTTTGAGGTTGCCGAGACGCGCGGTTATCTGGAGGAAGGGAACATCGCGTATTGGCAGGTGACGCTGAAAGTCGGCTTCACCCTGGAAGGGTAGCGGCGATTGACCCAATCGCCACCGAACGCCAATCCAGCTCGGATCGGTTCGGTGAATCGCGCCTCCTATTCTTCTTCTTGCGCGGCTTCGTATAATTTCGCAGCGCCGTAAATCAGGATCGCTGGTTTAAGCGCTAACCGCGCCAGTCGCACAATGCCTCTCAGAATTCGCCCGATGCCCAAGCGGTTTAAAACGAATCCCGCCAGCAAGGCATAAGCAAGCGACTGGACGGGATTCTCTCGCACATACGTTCCCGTCTCGCTAAGAATCTGATCGAAGTGCTCCCGCGTGTAACGTAGTCCGCGCTCCGCTATATCATCATGTCCTCGCTCTTCCATTCTGAATAACGATTGTCCGCGGAACCTAATTGGTCAATGCAAAGTCAACCAGATCGTTGTCGCTCCGACTCCCGGTGGAAAATCCATCGGTGGCGGCTGGCGATGTAACCTGCCGGATCTGCGCGATAATTTCAGGCAATAACGCGCCATTCGTTCAAGCGCCTGTTCGTTCAGCGTTTCGCAATTGGTCGACACCAAAACGCGAGCGCCGCCGTCGACTAGTTCCAGCGCTGAAATAATTAGCTCCTCAAAATCGCTTTCCACATGAAATGCCCCGCCACGTTTCGTCCGCGAAAATGTCGGTGGGTCCAGAATAATCATGTCGAAGTTTTTGCCGCGCCGCGCCAGGCGATGCAAAACAGAACGCACATCGTCGGCAACAAACTGATGTCCTTCGGTCGACAATGAATTGAGCCCAAAATTTTGCTGGCCGCGTTCCAACGATCTCTTGGAAAGATCGACATTCATCGTCTGCGCACCGACCGACGCTGCCGCCACCGAGAACGAGCAAGTGTAAGCGAAGCAGTTTAGTAACCGCTTCGGCTTGGTTTGCCTGACGAATCGACGATTCTCGCGTTGATCGACAAACAGCCCGACCGAATATCCGGCCCCAAAATCGATTCCGAATTTGAGATGATGTTCCGTAGCGTTCGTCCGAAGATTTTCACCTTCATTGCCGAACAGAAGCTTCGGCGTCTCGCGCTCTTCATTTTTCTTCGGCAACAATCGCGCGAAGACGCGACCGATCGGAAACTCAACCGATTTGCCCCAGTCGCTGAGCTCGTGAGCGAGACCATCGCGCGCGGCTGTTGTTCTGAACGAGATCAGAATATCGCGACCGAAACGCTCCGCCCAGCCATTGTCGATCGTGCAAAGACGATGGGCGTCGGTCCCTTCGGCTTCGAAGGCGCGAAGAAGCGCGAGATCGATCCATTGAGACTTTGCGATCATCTTTGTGTCACCCGCAGGCAAATTGTTATCGACGCGCTATCGTTAGGCGACGTTCAATTCTTTGTCTGTCGATCTATGCAAAGCGTAACGGTCCGTGTTCCGGCCAGCACCTCCAATCTTGGGCCTGGCTTCGATTGCCTCGGCGTCGCGCTTCGCATTTACAATTTTGTGACCGTATCGCGCGCGACTGAACATGAAGTGCTGGCACCGATTGCAACCAAGGCAACCGATTTGTTTTTTAAACAGACCAAACAACGACGCTTCGCCTTTTCCTGCTCAGTCATAGAAAAATTTCCGCGCTCGCGCGGTTTGGGCAGCAGCGCCACGATCCGGCTCGGCATTTTGCACGGATTGAACGAACTCACTGGCAGACCGCTTGATCGATTGTCGATCTTTCGCTTGTGCGCAAAATTGGAAGGACATCCCGACAACGCCGCGCCATCTTCTTTCGGTGGGTTCGCCGTCGCGCACGGCAAAAATGTTCAGCGATTTCAAGTCTCGCCGCGACTAAAGTTCGTTCTCTTGATCCCTGATTTTGAAATTCGGACATCGGCAGCCAGAAAAATTCTGCCGGCAAAGATTTCGCGCACGGGCGCGGTCACGAGTGCCGGTAACGCCTGCGCGATCACAGCCGCATTCGCTTCGGACGATTACGAAAACTTGCGCGGCGCTTTTACCGACCAACTTCATCAACCATTTCGCCAGAAGCTGATCCCGTTTTTGCTGCGCGTCATTGCTTCCGCTGAAAAGGCCGGCGCCCTTGGCGCGTTCTTGAGCGGCTCGGGATCGACAATCTGCGCGGTCACGCTGCGAGATGAGCGAAAGGTCGGCGCCGCTATGCAACGCGCCACAATGACATCTTCGCAAATTGTGATCACAAGCGCCGACAACCGCGGCGTTCAAATCAGCAGTCAGAAATCAGCAATCAAAAATTGAAATGGGTCGCACGCTTGAAAATTTAGAGCAGTTTGGCATCGACGTTGTCCTCGGCCGTCGCCGCGGATTTCGCGCCGCGATTTTGCGCGGAATGCTTTACGGGCTGTCATTTATCTACGAGCGCATCGTCCAGCTTCGGCTCTATTTGTATCGCAAACGGATTTGCCGCGAGCGCACGCTCGGTTGCCTTGTCATCAGCATCGGAAACCTGACGGTCGGTGGAACTGGTAAAACGCCGGTCGTAGAAAAATTCGCGCGCGCGCTGCAAGTCGGCGGGCGCCGCGTCGCCATTCTGAGCCGCGGATACAAAAGCGTGCCGAAACCGTCAAAACGAAGCTGGTTCGACCGATTGCTAACGAACGATGTCGATCCTCCGCGGGTTGTGTCCGATGGAAAATCTCTGATGCTCGATTCTGTGACCGCGGGCGACGAGCCCTACATGCTCGCGCACAATTTGAAAGACGTAATCGTGCTGGTGGACAAAGATCGCGTCAAAAGTGGGAAATTTGCGATCGACAAATGGAAAGTGGACACGCTGTTGCTCGATGATGGTTTGCAATATCTCCATCTCAAGCATCGCCTCGACATCGTGCTGGTGGATCGACAAGCGCCGTTCGGCAACGAACTCTTGCTGCCGCGCGGGACGTTGCGCGAACCGCCGCGGAATCTGCGGCGAGCGAGTTACGTTTTCATTACCAAAAACACCGGCGAATCGAACGACGCGCTGATCGCACGCATCCGCCGGTACAATCGCACCGCCGAGATTATCGAATGCGGGCACCGGCCGCTCTATCTGCAAAATATTTACACCGGCGAGCGATTAATGCTCGACCGATTGCGCGGCGCCTTCATCGGCTCGATCTGCGCCATTGCCGCGCCGGAGAGTTTTGAAGGCGCACTCAAGAATCTCGGCGCACATGTCGATCTTGCATTGCGTTACATCGACCATCACTACTACACCGAAGCCGAATTGCGCAGTTTCATTAACCGCTGCATCCGGCGCGATCTGGCCATGATTATCACCACCGAAAAAGACGCTGTGCGCATGCCCCGATTGCCGGAAGCGGAAGTGAAAGTACCAATTTATTTCATGCGCGTTGAAATCGAGATCCTCAGCGGCCACGAGAGTTGGGAGCATTGCGTCGCCCGCATCTGCAAACCGCAGCCCATGCTGTCGCCCGAAAGATTTTTTGCTTAGTCCGCAGATTTCACAGATTCACACAGATTTTGGCAGAGGAAATTCCGGTTTCTCTTTGATCTGCGGAAATCTGCGTAATCTGTGGATGAAAAGAAATGCCTGAAACAGCCGAGCTCGTTGTCGAAGGGAAAAAGCTTTCCGTCTCAAACCTGAACAAGGTGCTTTACCCGAAAGTCGGGTTCACGAAGGGCCAGGTGATTGATTATTACATTCGGATCGCGCCCGTGCTCTTGCCGCATCTCGAAGACCGGCCCCTAACGATGAAGCGTTATCCGAACGGCGTGGACAAAGAATTTTTTTACGAAAAGAATTGCCCGTCGCATCGGCCGAAATGGGTTAAAACGGCGAAAGTTTGGAGCGAAGGCAACAATAAGACGATGGAATATTGCCTGGCGCAGGATTTGCCAACCCTGGTTTGGGCGGCAAACCTGGCTGATCTCGAACTCCACACGTCGCTTGCGAAAAAGAACAACGCCGCACGGCCGACGATGATGGTGTTCGATCTCGATCCCGGCGCGCCGGCCGACATCGTCCAATGCTGCCAGGTCGGACTTTGGCTGCGCGATTTGTTAGGCGGAATAAAATTGAAATCATTCGCCAAGACGAGCGGCTCAAAAGGTTTGCAGGTTTACGTGCCGGTCAACACGCCGGTCACGTTCGATCAAACCAAAGATTTATCGCGCGCACTCGCCCAGCATCTCGAACGCGAACACGGAAATCTGGTCACGTCGAACATGTCGAAGTCGGTGCGAAAAGGGAAAGTGTTTGTCGATTGGAGTCAGAACGACGAACACAAAACAACGATCTGCGTTTATTCGCTTCGTGCCAGGGAAGAACCAACCGTGTCCACACCGGTTACCTGGGACGAAGCCACGAATTGTTTAAGAAAGAAAAAAGCCGATCTTCTGAAATTCCGCTCCGACAAAGTTATCGCCCGCGTTGAAAAATCGGGCGACCTCTTCGCCCCGGTCGAGAAACTCAAACAAAAACTGCCAAACAAATGGAAGCTGTGATTCCATAATGGAGTTCAGAGTCGTTCTTCTGATGGCGCGAATCGTAGCGGTACCTGATTAAGAATACTTCGTATGCGGAAGGTGAATTTGAAGGACATCGAAGAACGGGAGCGGCAATCGCCGAAAGGAAAGTTTGGGCGGAGATCGAAGGACATTTCAGTGGCACTCGGGCGCGATCCGGAGTCGCTCGATCTAATGAAGCGGCATCCGTTCGATCTCGCGCTGGTTAGCATTCCAAAAGGAAAATTGCTTTGCCCGTATCATTCGCACTCGAGCGAGTCGGAGCTTTATCTCGTTGTCTCGGGCAAAGGCAGCATTCGCGACAAAGATGGATCGACAATTGTCACTGCGGGCGACGCGTTTTTCTTTGGACCGGGCGAAGCGCACCAGCTCACCAACGCCGGCGACGAAGATTTTGTTTATTATGTGATCGCCGACAATCCGCGCGGCGATTCCTGTTTTTATCCCGACAGCGGCAAGTTCGCGGTCTGGAAGGAAGGAATGAACGAAGTAATCGTGAAAGGAAAGGAGACGGATTACTTCGACGGAGAAGAATAAAAAATTGTCATGTCGAGCGAAGTCGAGACATCTCTAACTATTTCCGAGGTCAGGCGAGAGTTGAACAGAAACAGTAAGAGATTCCTCCACTTCGGTCGGAATGACAGAAAGGCGTGAAGAAAGTAAACATTAAAGACATCAAGGAAGAGCCGTGGCAATCGCCGGGTGGAAAGTACGCCGCGCATTTCAAAGGGTTCTCCATCGCGCTTGGACGCGATCCGGATTCGCTCGATCTGGCGAAGCGACATCCGTTTGATTTGGAATGGACCCGCGTGCCTCCGGGGAAACACAATTTTCCCTATCACGCACACTCAGCAGCGTGGGAACTTTATCTCGTCATCAGCGGCAAAGGCAGTGTGCGTTATAAAGGTGGAAAAACTGACGTTGTCGCCGGCGACGCGTTTATCTTCGGGCCCGATGAACCGCACCAAATCAGCAACACCAGCGAGGACGATCTCACGTATTATGTGGTCGCGGATAATCCGATCGGTGAATCGGCTTATTATCCGGACAGTGGGAAATGGAAAGTGAACAAAACGTCGGCGGCGGATCGCGTCGTAATTAAAAGCCGCGAGACGGATTATTTCGACGGCGAAGAATGAACCGATGCCGGTTCTGGCATTAAACAGAAACCAAATCCGGCGGGCAAACTCCTTTTTTTCTCTGCGATCTCCGTGAACTCTGTGGTTAAATTCCCAGCAATGGAACCGAAAAAGACGTTCGAAGCTTTTCCTTATAAAACGCTCCTGAATATTTTGCACAGCCCGCTTGAAGTAATCGACGTTCAAAAGCTGGTCGATGCCTGCACCGACAAGTGGTGGAACCAGACGTTGTGCAAAGTGAACGACTCAGTCGTGCGGCTCGGCGTGTTGGAGGGCAAATATCACTGGCACGAGCACAACGACATCGATGAATTCTTCTTTGTGCTCGACGGCCATTTCCTGATCGACCTTGAGGACAAGGTTGTCGATCTTGGACCGCGCCAGGGTTTTGTTGTTCCAAAAGGGGTGCGACATCGCACGCGCGCGCCGAAACGCACCGTCATTCTTATGGTCGAACGAGCGGATATCGTTCCTACAGGCGATTGAAAAGTCCGAGCCGGACCGGCGGTATACGGAGTGCAAATCTAGAAAAATTGCAGGCGATATCTCTACCACCACAGTAACATCGACATCTTGAAAGTAATTTCCGGCGGACAAACTGGAGTGGATCGCGCAGCGCTCGATGTTGCGCTCAAACATCGAATCAAATGCGGCGGTTGGTGTCCGGCGGGTCGTCTCGATGAGTCCGGCAAAATTCCGGATCGTTATCCGCTAAAGGAATTGAAGAAAGGCGGACCGGAGGAGCGGACGTTGCGGAACGTCCAGGAATCAGAAGGAACGATCGTGATTTACTTTCACGAGTTGAGCGGCGGGACCGCATACACCGCCGGATGTTGCATTGAGGATCGACAACCACATCGATTGATCGACGCGGCGAAATATTCGCCGGAAGACGCGGCGACGCTGATGATTTCCTTTGTTTGCGACAACGAGATCGACACTCTCAACATCGCCGGCCCGCGTGAAAGCGAATGGGTCGGCGGCTACGCTTACGCCTTTCGCGCGGTGGATATCTTGGTGAGTAGATTAAGAGTGCGCGGAAGAGGAAGAGTTTAAATTACTCGTAGCGAAGCGCTTTGACCGGGTCGAGCCGCGCGGCGAAGTAAGCAGGGATCAGCGCGGCAAATGAGCAAATTAAAAACGCACTGATGCAAATGATCGTGACGTCGTAGGGAATGACTTGTGCGGGAATCTCGGAGAACTGGTAGACTTCGCGCGGGAAAATCTCGATGTGCAACGTTGACGCAAGCCAGTGAGCGACTCCGTTGCGGTATCGTATGAGCGTCATGCCGAGTCCGAGGCCGGTTAGCGTACCGAAGAATCCGACAACTGTCCCCTGCCCCAGAAAAACCCAAATGATCTGGGAAATATTAGCGCCGAGCGCTTTCACAATTCCGATCTCGCGCCGTTTCTGAACCGTGACGGTGATGAGCGTGCTCATGATTCCGAACGCGGCCACGATCACAATAAAGAGAAGCAAGAAAAACATTACATTCCGCTCCAACCGGATAGCTTCGAAGAATTGATGGTTCATCTCGGTCCACGTTTGCGCGAACACCGGCGGCTCGAGAAATTGCTCGAATGATTCCTTCACGCGATCGGCGGCGTAGGGGTCGTCCGTGCGAACGGTGACGCCGTGGAGAGCATCGCCCAGATTATAAAGCTCCTGTCCGATGTAGATCGGCACGAGCACAAACTCGGAGTCATATTGGTAGCGGCCGGTCTCGAAAATGCCGGTGACCGTCAGGTCCTTTGGCAAAACGACCTCGCGCAATTTTTCGAGTGCTTTCTTTTCGTCCGCGCCCTTCGCGTTCTCGAGGTTCTTAATCTCGTCGAGAATTTGCCCGAGATTTCCCGGCGAATACACAGTCAGCTTGTCGCCAACACGAATGCGCAAAATGCGGGCGAGATCGCTCCCGAGCACGGCGGATTCGCCATCGAGATCCAGTTGACCTTCTTTTATGAACTTCCGAATCGGAATCACTCTCTCTTCCTGAGTCGGGTCGATTCCGCGGATCACCGGCGCCAGGCGCTGGTTTTGGAATTCGACAATGACCGGGCCTTGCACGAACGGCGCACTCGCGACCACGTGTGGGGTGTTGTCGATCTTCTTCTGCAGCGTCCGCCAGTCGCGCATAACGTCCTCGCTTTTCACGAGAATGTGCGCGTCGAAGTCGATTATCTTTTGCCGCAGCTCGCGATCGAAACCGGTCATCACCGAAATCACGAGGATGAGCACAGTCACGCCGAGCGTAACGCCGATGATCGAGATCAAGGTGATGATGGAAAGAAAGGTACGTTTCGGTTTGAGATAACGCAGCGCGAGAAAAAGACTGAACGGCAGTTTCAAGTTGCCGTTATGTTGGCTGCGAAAGTGTCGGTTTACAACCCGGCCGGATGCCGCGCTTGAAAACCCCAGGCGTCGCGGCCATCGATATGCCAGAGCGCGAACGAAACCGTGCCGGAACAATCGTAACCGTAATCGTGAAACGATCCGTGTCCCCCGCCCCAAACGTACGGGGGATTGCGGATTGTGTTGATCGCCCAGATTGCATGTTTGACCGCGTCGGGCGCGTTCGCCGGCGCGTAGGCGATTCCGTTCCGCAGCACCGCGCGATTTCCGGGGACCATCGGACACGAACCGCCGACATCGAGTCCGGATGTCGTCGTTTCCGAATCGTATTCGTCATGGTTGATCGGTTCCACACGGCGAGTCGGTCGTGACGTGTAATAGGCGACCTGGATTGCTTGCGCGCGCGCAGGTTGTCGATCGAACGAAAAGGGCTGCAGCGGCACGCCGTCAACGGTTTGGGCCGAATAAACGGCTTCGCGGCTACGCCAGGATTGCGCCTGAGACGGGGCAACGCCGAAGGCGAGAAGCACCAGCGGCCGCGAGATTGATGAGTAGCGACGGGTTAGGCGAATTTACAGTGCGGGGCGCTGCCACGCATCGCCTCAGAAGCTGCTTTCAGGCCAACTGGTTGGGGCGTTACTTAATCGAGTGCGCTTTTAAGTCTTCGAGAGTAACGAATTCTAGGACGGAGGTGTGCGTTGCTTCGAGATCAATAGGGGCGGCGCGATTGTGTTCGAGCGCGGATTTCCAGCGGGTGACGCAGACGCACCATTTGTCGCCGGGTTTGAGTCCGGGAAATCCCCATTCTGGAACGGGTGTGACGAGATCGTTGCCGTCGAGCACCGAGAAATCTAAAAACTCGCGCGTGACTTTCACACAAACCGTGTGCAAGCCGACGTCTTCGGGTCCGGTTCGACAGAAGCCGTCACGAAAAAATCCGGTCATCGGATCGCGACAGCAACATTTCAGTTCGGTCCCGAGAACATTCGTCGGCATAACTCAGGCAAATTCCGGTTCCTCAGTCGAAACAGTGGCTTCGCCTTCGGTTTGTCTTAGCGCTTGCTCGACCGCGCGCCACGGCAGCATGGCGCATTTCACACGCTGCGGAAATTTCCGAACACCGCGCATCGCACGAAGATCGCCGAGCTTTTTCGGCGCGTCATTGTTCTCGCTCGTTACCAAATCGTGAAATTCGCGGAGCATTTCTTCGACTTCATCGCGGCTCTTGCCTTTCAACTTTGTTGTCATCAACGACGCGGAGGCCTGACTGATGGCGCACCCGTGACCAGTGAATTTGATTTCCTTTAACCCTCCGTTGCCGTCGAAGTTCACGGCGAGATGAATTTCGTCGCCGCACGCCGGATTATCGCCATGCACGCGAACTGCAGCGTCAGACAGCTCGCCAAAATTCCGCGGCCGACGGGAATGGTCGAGGATCACGTCCTGGTAAAGTTCTTCCAGATCGCCAAGTTCTAGGTTCATTTGAAAAAAAGAACGGCTTTGTCGAGGATGTCGACCATGCGATCGATTTCCTCGCGCGTGCTGTAAAGATAAAAACTGGCGCGGCTTGTTCCAGGCACACCAAAGCGGCGCATGAGCGGTTGATTGCAATGATGACCGCCGCGTAGTGCCAGGCCATACTGATCGGCAAAAGTGGTCAGATCGTGCGGATGCGCCGCGCCCATCACAAAGCTAATGACTCCACCGCGATCTCGCGACGGTCCAAGGACGTGCAGTCCCGTCACATCGGCCATTCCTTGCAACGCATAACTAGCAAGATCGACATCGTGCTTAAAAATTTCGGCGCGTCCGATTCCTTCGAGGTAATCGATCGCAGCCGCGAGACCGATGGCGCCGGCAATATTTGGCGTGCCTGCTTCGAAACGGTGCGGCGGTTTTTTGAACGTGCTTTTTTCCAACGTAACACTCGTAATCATCTCGCCCCCGCCATGCCACGGCGGAATCGAATCGAGAATGTCCAATCCACCATAGAGCACGCCGATTCCGGTGGGCGCGCACATCTTGTGACCGGAGAAAGCGAGAAAGTCGCAGCCGAGCTCCTGAACATTTAACGGCATGTGCCCGATACTTTGCGCCGCATCGACAAGGGTCATCGCGCCGACAGCGCGCGCTTTTTGGCAAAGCTCTGCGACGGGATTGATCGTGCCGAGCGAGTTGGAAACGTGGGTAAAGGCAAATATCTTCACTTCGGCCGTCAGCAGTGATGAAAGTTTTTCCAACTCAAGGGTGCCGTCGTCGCGAACCGGAACGAAACGCAACCGCGCACCGATCCGCTCGGCGAGCAGCTGCCAGGGCACGAGATTGCTGTGGTGTTCCATCTCGGTGAGCAAAATCACATCGCCGGCGCGAAGAAGCTTTCCGCCCCACGCTTGCGCGACCAGGTTGATGCTCTCGGTTGTGCCGCGCGTGAACACGATCTCGTCCGCGCTCGCCGCGCCGATAAAATCGGCCACGCGCTGGCGTGATTTTTCGTAATGCTCGGTCGCCCGCGCGCTCAGCGCGTGCAGGCCGCGATGGACATTGGCGTTTTCGTGTTCGTAATAGTTTCGAACGACGTCCAGCACCGCGCGCGGTTTCTGCGAGCTGGCTGCGCTGTCGAAATAAATCAGCGGATGACCGTTCACACGCTCCCGGAGAATCGGAAAATCTTCGCGGAGCGCGGACCAATCCACCCGACTAGTGGCTACCTTGTGCACGAGATAATCTGCTCCATGCGCAGCGGCGCGCCACTTTATTCACAACCAGCCAAGATCGACATCGTATTTGTCTTGCCGGCGGCTCACTCAAGTCCTTAACCTTGGCCGCAGGTCAAACCGGCGGTGCAGCTCGATCTCAAAACGGTGCCGGCAGGGCGCCCGCGACGAAATGAAAAAAACGCGATCGTTTATTGGCTGCTCCCGGCGAAACCGGAACGCGAATTGTTTTGCGAGATCGTGCGAATTCTGCGCAAGGAATTTCGGGCGCCGAATTTCGAACCGCACTTGACACTCTTTTCGACAGCGAAAGATGGACAACCGCCGAACAAAGTTTTGAAACAGATTTCACTGCGACCGATTCGGCTGACCGCCAGTGGTGTTGCTTTTTCGTCAGCGTTCACGAGAACGCTTTTTGTCCGACTTAAATCAAGTCCGTTGCTGAGAAAACTGGTGACGGATCTTGGCCGCGCCGCAAAATCGCCGACAAAGGCTCCGAGCGATCCGCATGTCAGTTTGCTTTACAAGAAACTGCCGCGTGCGACGAAGAAGGAACTGGCGGCGGTGATGAAGTTGCCCTTTCGCACGGTTGTTTTCGATTCGATCGCGGCGGTGCGGTGCGTTTCGCCATCGCGCACGGCTGCTGATGTTGAAAGCTGGAGAATCCTCGGCAAAAAATCGCTGACTCGGTAACGAATTGAAATCTTCTCCATCGGTTCGAGCTTATCTTACCGATGGATCCGAAAACGAAGATTTTCGGCGAGCACGACCCGGCGACGATCAAGCAAATCGAAACGTGTGTGGCGATGGGCGCCGAGCGGGGCGTGCTTTGCGCCGACGGTCACAAAGGTTACGCCCAACCAATCGGCGGCGTCGTTGCCTACAAGGACAAAATCTCGCTCAGTGGAGTCGGCTTCGATATCGCCTGCGGCAATCTCGCGATCCTGACGGATGCGAAGCGCGAGGAGATCGCGCCGAAGATCGACAAGATCATGGACGACGTGGTGCGGGAAATTTCGTTCGGGATCGGGCGCAAAAGCAAAACGCGGGTCGAGCATGAATTGTTTGACGATCCGTCATGGAAATTAAAACCGATCGGCCATTTGAAGTCGATGGCGGCGGAACAGCTCGGCACGGTCGGTGGTGGCAATCATTACGTCGATATTTTTGCGGACGAGGAGGATCGCATCTGGGTCGGCGCGCATTTTGGCTCGCGCGGACTCGGACATAAAACCGCCACCCACTTTTTGAAAGCAGCCGGCGGGAAGGACGGAATGGATGTGCCGCCCACGGTGGTCGATGAAAAATCAGGGATCGGCCACGACTATCTCGCGGGAATGCATCTGGCCGGACGCTACGCCTACGCGGGACGTGAAGCGGTCGCGCGACACGTCGTGAAAAACATTTTGGGCGCGCGAATCGTCGATGAAGTGCACAACCATCACAACTTCGCCTGGCGCGAAAAACACGATGGCCGAGAGTTCTGGGTCGTGCGCAAAGGAGCGACACCGGCGTTTCCCGGACAAAAAGGTTTTGTCGGCGGAAGCATGGGCGATGACGCGGTGATTATCGAAGGCGTCGATTCGCCGACTTCGCGCGAAGCGCTTTTTTCAACGATTCATGGCGCGGGACGAATCATGTCGCGCACGGCAGCGAAAGGAAGATTTGTCAAGGTCGGCAACAAACGAATCCGGCAGGATGGACTCGTTCGGCACGATGAGATGATGAAATGGTTGCACGACCGCGGAATTGTTTTACGCGGCGGCGATTTGGACGAAGCGCCGCAAGCGTACCGTCGTTTGCCGGATGTGTTACAAGCGCACGCGGGGACGATCCGCGTCTTGCACACGTTGCGGCCGCTGGGCGTGGCGATGGCCGGACGCGATATCGTCGATCCTTATAAAGACTGAAGCCGATCGAAGCGGTCAGGGTGTCGCGCTCGCAGAGAGTTCGGGAATTGGGGTCGGAGCCGTCGATGTCGCAGACGGTGCAGGCGTTGGAGATGGCGTTGGACTGGGTGGCGCGCCGGAGATTTTTGTCAGCTCATCTTCGAGGAGACGTTTTTCTTCGACGTAGATGGGACCGTGTTTTGCCACCTGGATGTATTCCTTGGCGGCGTCAGTCTGATTGACATCGAGAAGCAAAACGGCGGCGTAAACCGCAGCATGCGGTTCGTGCAATGTTTCGGGCGACAGCTTTTGGAGAATCTCGAGTCCCTCAGTGGTGTGACCCTGCACATAAAGTGCGAATGCATATGTCACCGCGCAATTCAGATCCTCGGGCGCGCGATCGTGTGCTTGCTTGGCCAATTCCTGCGCTTGTTTTGTGTTCTGATCGATGCTTAACGCGAGCCGCGCGAGATTATTGGTGATCCCAATCTCGTTAGGCGAAGCTTCGTGCAAACGCTGGAGCACGTCGTAAAGTTTTTTGAGGTCATTGTTCGTGCGATAAAGCCGATACAGTGCGTCGAGCGCTTCGCGGCGGCTGGGGGGAGTCCGCGAGAGCCGCAACCAAAGTTCTTCGCTTTCGATTGCCAAATTCCACTTGCTGGCAAGGCGTGCGAGTTTGATTTCGCGATCGCGTTGCTCGGCGGCGACATGGAGCGCAGCGCGCCAGAGCGTGTCGAACTCGGCATCGGCGCTGGATTGACGTGATTGCCGCGCGGCCAAAGCCTGATAGGCGAGCCGGAAATAATCTCCTTCTCCCCAGGATCCGCTTCGTGTCCACCGCCGCAAGCGTGACCAATTCTTTTGTTCGGCAAAGGCGGCCGCGATAGCGATGGCGGCCGGCGGTTTGGTGGTTGCCGCGTCGGGTAATTTGTCCATCCACCTCACAACTTCCGAGGCCAGGCCGTTTTCAATCATCCAATCCATCAGCAGCCCGAGGTCGCTGGAGTTGCGAGCTGCGACTGGTTTCACTTTTTCTAGAAGCGCATCGAATTTCCTCGCGTCCAGCTTCCGGTAGAAATTCAGGCAGAGAAGGTAATCGCCGAAGCTAACTTCTGGCGACATTTGCAGTTGCTGCGCGAACCGATCGGCGGTTTGGAGATCGTTGCGATCGACCGCGTCGTTCAGTAATGCTCGGAGAGCGCCGGTGTGAAACTCCGGGACCTGGGTCAGGCGCTCCAGGTTGTCGCGCGCCTGAGCGCTTTTCTCAGAGTCCTGCGAACGGATCTGCAGCGCGGCGAGATTAAATTTATAGAGATCGTTTTTGGGATCTTTCTTTACTGCAATGGCGAACTGCTGCTCTTGTTCGGGAAGATTTCCTTCGGCCCGCGCCAGCCAGCCGGCTACGACATGAAAACCCGCCAGATCCTGGACCCTCGGTGCAACGCGCTCCAATGTTTTTCGCGCAAGATCGATCTGACCAAACCGCAACGCGGCCGAAGCGAGATTGAGCTGACTGTCGATGTTGTCTGGCTGCAAACGGGCAACCTGGGCACGCCAGGAGACTGTTTGCTCCGAGTTTTGTTTTTCGGTAGCTTCAGCAAGGATGTAAAAAGCGGGAAGTGAATCGCGGCGGTGTTCGAGGACCTGGCGTGCCAATTGATTCGCGGCGACGAAATCTTTTTTCTCCAACATCGCCGTCGCGCGCTTGAGCAAACGTGATTCGTGCCATCCCGTGTAAAGCTTGGAGCCGTAAGTTCCAAAAAGGACAAGCAACAACACGGCCACGGCGGCGGCCGCAACGTAAAGTGCAACTCGCACCGGCGGCAGATCAAGCCGGAAGCTTGGAAACGATTCGACGCCTGGGAAGGATTGGCTGCGTCTTTTGCGCCGCACGCGTCTGATTTTTTCCGGCATCTATTCTTTATGCGTGCGCGGTCGCTAGAATGCAACTGACGCCTGGACAGCAGTCCGTTCGGAAGTGGCTAGGTCTGCTTCGCTTCGCGGACAACAGCAACACTCTCGACCTGATCGCGAATCCGTTCGCGTAGGCGCGGTCCCCAAACATAACGCGTTAAAAGGACTTTGATTGTCGCCGTCAATGGGACGGCGAGAATCGGTCCGAGCAAACCGCCAATCAATAGTCCCCAGACAAAGATCGAGACGATGACCGTCATCGGGTGAAGCCCGACCGACTTCCCGACAATGCGCGGCGCGTAAAACATCCCTTCGAGATTTTGGACGACGATGAATATAACGGTGACGATGAGTGGGTGTGTCCAATCGCCCCATTGAAAGGCTGCGATTAGAACCGCTGGCGCCCAGCAAATGACAATTCCGATGTAGGGAATCATCGTCAGGATTACGACCAGAAGGCCGATCAACGGCGCGAAATTGAGACCATAAAGTGTAAGGATGCTGCCTATGAGCGTTCCGTCGACCAGGCAGACGAGTAGTTGCCCACGGAAATACGCGATGGTGTAATTATTGATCTCCGATAGGGCCGCTGCGATCTCGTCCTTTAAAGGGGAGGCTCGGAGCGGAAGGTAATCTTTCCATCTCTTTTCGATCCGCGGCCGTTCCTTCAAAAGGAAAAAAAGATAAATCGGCACCATGATCAGACTGAGCAGGAACCCGGTCACACCGAGAAACCCGCCGATACTTTTTTTTACAATATTCCAAATTTTGTCAGCCAATGTGGGCAGATAGCGCTCGAGATTCGGAATAATTTTCTCGGCTCTTGCTTCAAGTTGTTGACGCTCCGCCGAACTGATTTTGGCCGGCGCCGCGGAGATCGTTTCAACGGGTGAGGCGCTTGTTTCCGGCAGCGAAGTCGGCGTCGGCGCGACAGGGGTTGGGGATGGTGCGCGCGGCGGTGGTGTTCCAAGCAAGAAATTCACCAGACCCGATGACGCGGATTTCCCGCGGCCAGCGGTGCCACCGGCCACGCGACTGTACTGAACGATAAGATCGACAATGCGATCGCGCGCTTTTTGGGTGTAACTGGGAAGCTCCCGGGCAAAGTTCGCGCTTTGCATTGAAATGGTTGGCGCAACCCACGCGACTAAACCGGCCAGGGCAATGATAACACTGATAAAAATTACGATGATGGCCCAGCCACGTCCCATCTTGCGACGACAGAGCTCGGTCACAAGCGGATCGAGCAAGTAGGCAAGGATGACCGCGATCGCCACGGGAATTAGAATTGGCTGGAGAAAACTGATCAAATTGGCGCCGACGTAGACGACGGCGCCCGCGATGACGATGAGGAGAACGACAAACAGGGCGGTGAGGGCAGCCCACATCGTTCTTTTTTGCCACGGAGTTGGATATGCGCTCATGCCGACAGCAATTTAATCCGCGCCGTTGCCCGTCGGCGAGAAGCTTTCAACTAAAGGAACTTTAATGAATCGAGTTTGCATTCAGGGGCTCACCCTTGCTCATTTTGGTTTTCGCATTGTCGATCTTATCGGCGAGTTTTTTATTTTTCGGGTCGAGGTTGAGCGCCTTTTGCCACGCATCTAAGGCTTGCGCAGATTTGTCCAATTTCGCGAAAGTATCTCCTATGTGTTCCAGCACAACCGGATCGTCGCGGGTTAACTTTTGCGCAGCACGCAAGAGATCGGCCAATGCCTGGTCGAATTTACCCTGCCGGAACTCGAGCCATCCCAAGGTGTCGATGTATGCGCCATTGTTTGGGTCGGCTTGCAAAGCCAGCTTTATCATTTGCTCGGCTTCATCCAGATGCGCGTTGTGCTCGGCCCACATGTAGGCCAGATAATTGTAAGCATCAGCGGCATTGGCCGGATCGACCGCAATCGATTTTCTAAAGAGGTCAGCTGCTTTATCGTAAAGACCGGCTTGCTCCGCGGCCGCGCCGTAGTCGAAATAAAATCGCGCGTTTGCAATTTCGGCGCCTTCGGCTTCCGCCTCATGTAAAGCTTCTTCGAATGTGGCGACCGCTTCCTGAAAATGTTTTGCTTCGCGTTGAGCGATGGCGAGGTAGTAAACGATTTCCGGCGTTTGGGGAAAGTGTTGCCGTGCTTCGTCGAGGACTTTGACCGCGCGATCGTTCTCCTTTAACGGGCCAAGAAGCAGCTCGGCTAAATGGAGATACGGACTGGCGCGACCGGGATTAATGATGAGACTCTGCTCATAATTGGCAGCGGCTTTGGAAAACGCCGCTTTTGCTTGCTCGGTCTTTTTTTCCCGCTCCCACGCGCGGGCAGCGTCATCCAGCAACCCAGCGAGTAACTCGTACGGCTGATATTTTTCGGGATGTTCCTTGATGATTTCCTCGAGCATCTCCACAGCTTTATCACGTTGGTTCGTCAGAACGAAACCAGTGGCGAGCTTTTCTCGCGCATTGGTATCGTCCGGCTCGAGCTCTAGCAGATGCAGGTAAAGCGGGATGGCCTCCTTAACTTGCCGGGTGGAGGCATAATAATCGGCGACGTCTTTAAGAACGGCCGGATCGTCGCCGGCATGATCGGCCGCCTTTTTAAAGACTTCATTCACCCGCGCCGTTTCATCCGGCTTGGGCCGACGATCCGGCTTGAAAACAATCGACGCGTAAAGTTTTCCGAGACGCGCCCAAAAGACGGCATCATCATTGGGGGTCGCGGCGGCCCGGTCCAGCGACTGCAGGGCTCTTTTCTCATCTCCAGCCGCGAGCGCAATTTCACAAAGCCGTTCGTAAGTGTCGATGTTATGCGGTTCGAGCGCGATAGCACGATTAACGTAATCAAGGGCTTGATCGGTCCGTCGAAGATATTTTGCGTAGATGAACGCAAGCTGCAGCAAAGGTTCAGAAGCACTCGGATTCGCTTTGATGGCGTCTTTCAAAACGTCGATCGCCTGCGGAAAATCATCCTGCCGCGTAAGCAGTACCGCGACGCGCGAAGCCAAATCCGCCCGCCCTGGGTCGACATCTAGCACTTTGCGATATGCGGCCAGCGCTTTGTCCATTTCTCCATTCTCTTCAAACGACATCCCTTCAACAAAGTGCGCGAAGGCGTCGGCTTTATGCTCGCCTTCGGCGCGAAGTAAGAGGTCTTTAGGCGGGACTGTGAACACGGAGTCCTCTTGCCGAGGCGACTTTTTTGTCGCCACTGCGCTGGGAGAAACTTGGGGACCTGGCGCGGCAGAACGCGGTCGAGCCAAAAGAGGCGTGGATAGAGTCAGGAAAAATGTTGCCAAAATCAGGCGATGGAGAATCCGATCAAGCCGGCCATTGGGCTCCATCATGTTGCCCGATTGTAGTCGTGCGAAAGCTTGCACGCAAACGTTCGAGCGCGGCCTAACGAGTGGAAAACTATGCTTTGTATCGTAAGCGCTTTTTGTGGCGATTCGCCCGCATACGCTTGCGGCGCTTATGTTTTGAGATTTTCGCCTTACGTCTTTTCTTGAGGGAGCCCATAACGAATTTGCATTCTGCCGTTGCCGATCCAACCACGGAGCGGGTCAGATTTCAACTCGCTTCTTGTCATGAGCAGGCTTCTCGCGAACGAATGCTATTTCGCCCAGAAAGACGCCTCGATGAATAAGGGCGATTCACCTGGAAAGTCACGGAGCTTTTATTGCTCAATGTCACCCGTTCTTGCAGCTCAGACAGTTTTCATCGGGCTGGTGGGATTTGAACCCACGGCCTCCTGGTCCCGAACCAGGCGCTCTACCAAGCTGAGCCACAGCCCGTTTACCTATGAAAACGGCGTCTACTATGCCCGCTTGAAAGTAAACGGCAAGGAGATCCGACGCAGCCTCAGAACCAGCGACCGAGACATGGCCAAACGCGAGCTCGCCTGGCTGCGTGAAGAGCAGAAGCACATCGACCGATCACAAGGCAAGCTCACTTTGGGCGAGGTATGCACCCGATTTTTGAAAACCGTCCAG
>WNGK01000267.1_pt1 | contig 51381 bp, 44 predicted proteins | sample 5400601 | NCBI WGS metagenome assembly WNGK01 (sample SAMN13153376, study PRJNA577476) | soil metagenome | isolation source: 60 cm soil or saprolite under Garry oak tree replicate 1 | place: USA:California | collected 2016-06-15 | reverse complement strand
ATCTAACCACTAATCAGCACTAACGCACACGAATAAGGAGAAGAAAAATTCGTGTTCATTCGTGTCCATTGGTGGTTCCACTGTCTTTCCCGACGCGAAGAGCTAATTACGCAAGCGCGATCAGACACTGCGAAGACGACGTGCAGATGGATTTGCGTGTAGGTGTTGGCCATTCGCCAGGTCACATGCCGCTCCTATTGGAGCTTATCAACGGATTTTCGGTAAACATAGACATTTCGCCTCTACGGCGCACGCTGACTTGAGCACGCACGTCGTCGATCCTGTAGCCGTTTACTTACGGGAAACGCGCCCGTCGCCCACAGGGCGACGGCTACAGCCTTTCTCGACAAACGGGTCAGCACTATTAACACTGCTGGATTAGCATGCCCGATTATCCAAAGGTTCCACCTCGCCTCGGCCGAATCTTCGCAAACAATCCTCTGTATTTTGTTACGTTCTGTACACATCGGCGCAGAAATATCCTGGCAACGGAGGCCATCCATAGCGCCTTCACAAAGTTCGCAATCCGGGCGTACGCGGAGCACCATGTTGCCGTCGGTCGATACGTCATCATGCCCGATCACATACATCTTTTCGTTCGTGGGCCGGACGATCTTAGATTGGGGCAATGGGTCGGGCCGTTGAAGCAGCATCTTGCCAAGGCCATCGAGTTTACCCCGCCACCGGTATGGCAGCGCGGCTTTTTCGATCATCTGCTGAGAAGCGACGAAAGCTATGCCGAGAAATGGAATTACGTCCGGGAAAATCCTGTTCGCGCCGGATTGGCACAAAGCGCTGAAGACTGACCTTACGCCGGCGAGATTGTCGTTATCGATCGAGCATAGACCTTGCAACCGCGGGTTCGCCCTTGCTGTAGCCGTTGCCCTGTGGGTGACGCGGGCGCCCAGGTGAATGCCGTCATCCTTGCGCTTCGCACAGCGAAGCGGCTACAAGGAAAAGCAAAACGGCCGGGCTCTGTGAGGAGCCCGGCCGCTGTGAATTGTACTCGGTGACTTTTAGAAGCGCTTTTTCAACCCCACATACCAGAAGCGGCCTTTGATTGTGGTCAGCGACTCGTCGTAGCCGTTCTCGAAGCTGCCGGCCGTAAACGGTGGATCTGCGTCCAACACGTTCTGCATGCCGAGCGTAACAGTGGTGTTGTTAAGCCACCACTTCCAGTTGCTGCAGCCATACTCAGCCGTAGACACCGGGATGACGTTCTTCTCCTTGCCGTCCTTCATCTTCACGTTCTTGCCGCCATCCTTGGCGAAGCCAGGCACTTCGGCGGGCGCAGGTGGTGGCAGGTTGAACGTATAGTTTAGGATCAGGTCGAACGTGGTCCAGGCCGACACTTTGCGCGCAAACGGACTCTCGTCGCCAGGGCCAAAAGTCTCACCAGTGCGAACCACGAAGGCGCTGCCGCCTGCCGGGATTGTTCGCGGGGTCTGCGGTTTGCTGCCCACTATTGATTGGTTGTCATCTTCGTATTGCGCAATCCAGTGGACCACCGCACCCACATCCAAGCCACCCAACCACGTGTCAGCCGGGCCGTCATAGAACAGGCTGAAATTGGCCCGATTTCTCGGCAGCGAACTGGTTAGCGTGAAGGACGAGGGCAGGAACTCGCCCGCGATACCGAAACGCTTGGTGCCAGGGGCAGGTTGGAGCTCAGCCCGGGACAACCAGGTGCCGTTAATTGTAGTCGTGAACCTACCAAAGTCTCCGTGCCCGAAGATCGTTGAATCCAGGATATAGATCGCTTCGTAGTCCAGACCTTCGAAGATTGCACCCGAAACGTTAAAGTTGGGATCGTTGACCAAAAGAACCGGGCCCAAATCCGGCCCACCATACGGGGCCGGAGGGGAACCCGGTGGCGGAGGCGTCCGAATCACGTTGGCGGCAAATGCCGGGTTAAGACTGTTGTTGATAAGGAACTGGGCTCCCAGCGTTGCCACGATGTCGCGCATGTCGATGTGCCACCAATCGGCGCTCACGGTCAGGCCCTTGATCCACTTGGGGCTGTAAACGGCGCCGTAGGTCCATTCATAGGCCACTTCCGGGTGCAGGAAGGGATTTCCGTTAATGCGTTCCTCAACCTGGGCCAGAGTTAAGTTGGAAAACGGATCCTGGACGATTGGGAAGTTCTGCGATCCCGCGGGATTGAGCTCGAGCAATGTCGGCGCGTGAAACGCTTCGGTGTAACTCCCACGCAGGGTCAGCGCACCGATATACTTGGGATCAATCGGTTGCCAGCGTACCGATACTTTCGGTTTTTGCGCGTCGTAGGTACTATGCGCTGCTCCCGTAGTGACTAGTCCTAAGACCGGAGAGGTGTTCTGGCTGAACCACTGCTCGCGCTCGGCAAAGTCAACTTCGAAGCTGTAGAACCCGGGGAAGTTCCAGGTCGGGCTCGTGAAAGGCACCCGCACTTCCTCGTAGATCGACCAAACATCCCGGTTCACCCTCGCGCCTTGACGATCAGTTGAACCGATTGTTTGGAACGTCGTATTGAGTGAGTCAGGGGTGCGGGTCCATCTCTCACCGTAATACTCGCCGCCGATCGCAAACGATACCGGGCCCGCAGGAAGATTAAACAGGTCGCCGTTAAACGTGGCGTAAGCCAATGGCAGCTCAAAAGTCGCCGAGTTATGCAGGTTCACATAAGTCCGGGCTATCGCCGCATTCGTATTGCGACCCTGGAAACCCAGGAAAGGATTGAAGGCAGTAGCTGGGTCGGTTTCCAGCAAGGCGTCGCGTAGACCAGGCTGGCTGACCTCACCCAGGGACAAGTCCTGTCCCTCGTTGCGAGCGTAGCGGAAGCCCAATTCCCAGTTCCACGTCTTGAAGTAATCGCCAAATTCTCCCATCTCACCTTTCAGTCCAACATCGAACAGATAATCCCAGTAGGTGAACTTCTCGCTTCTGGGGCCTGTGTCATTAATGCTGCGGAACCGGACGCCAGTAGTCATAGGCGTTGGGACACCGTTAAGAGCCAGGGTTGTATCGCCGACTGTGAATGGATTGAACGGGTTCGAGATTGGCACACTGATGCCGGAAGGGCTAAATCCTACGGTGGTACCCGGTATCTTAAATGGATCCGGAGTGAACGGAGCAGCTGCCAGGGATGAATCGAAAAACGACCGCGCAACTTTGAAATCCGAGAAAATCGTCAGGTATTTGTCGCACAGATCCCGGGTGAACGAGCCATAGAACACCTGACGGTCTGACGGCGGCAGCGCCGGGGTGAAAGCTGCGAAGTTAAAGGCCTGGTAGTTCCCATCCCCCAACACGGAATTCGCGATTCCCGGGACGTCCCCCGGGAGGGTGTAAAACGGAGAGGTCGAGACGTTAGGCGCTGAGTGCGGCGGCGGACTGTTGGCACCGAAAAACAAGCTCGGGATCAGCCGACGGTTTTGAATTCGGCCAGGGAAATTGCTGCTGCGAGCATCGAATCCTCCAAAGCGCCGGAAATTCCCGTTGCTGGAAATGTCGCGGTCACGGCTGAACACGGCACCGCGCTGATAGAAATCGGCGATCACCACGATGTCTGTCTTGTCATCGCCCGTGCCGGCTTTCAACCACGCTTCCCATTCAGCCATGTCGTTGGACGCCCCCAGGTTTGTGTTCCCGTACGTGCCACCGATCTCCAAACCACGGAACTTGTGGATCAAGAAGAAGTTGACCACACCAGCCACGGCATCTGCTCCGTACACAGCCGAGGCGCCGTCCTTCAGGATATCAATGTGATCGATCATCGAGAACGGAATCAACTGGATGTCGTAGCCGCCAAATAGTGAAGCCTGCGCGACGCGTTTGCCATCCACCAGGATCAGCGTCTCCTTCGGCAAAATGCCGCGCAGGTTGATTTGGACGGTACCGTCACCGCCATTGCCAATGTTCTGGTTAACGGTGCCGCCCGCCTCTTGCGGGATAAAGGTTGTTAGGTCGGTCGCGTTACGGATACCCAGTTTCTCGATGTCCTGCGGCCGATAGGTGTCCACCGGGTTCGGGCCGGTCTCTTCCGCCGTGGGAATGTTCGAACCGGTCACGATGACGCGCTCGACCTCAGCCGAAGGCGCTGGCGCACCCGGCTGAGCTGGAACGGCCGGAGCCGGGATCTGAGCTGATGCGCTTGATGCAAAAATTAGAGGAAATCCCACGGCCGCCACGAGGACGGCACCAAGGAATCCGAGTTTATTTAGCACGTTTTTAGTCATTAGTTTCTCCATTGGTTTGGTTAGGTTTTGACACGGTTATTAAACTTCTCTGGCACTGACAAGCTTTTTTTTCACTTTTTTCAAAGTTTTTTTGAACGGCTTTCGGGCCTGTTTGTCGCGTCAACCCACCGTTTAATGGAATGCCTCAGGGGCTGGCAAGCTTTTTTTTGAAGTTTTTTGAAGTTTTTTTAACCGCCTTCCAAACCACGAATGAACACTAATTGACACGAATTCTTGCCCACGAATCACGCGAATTAACGCGAATGAGAATACGCAGAAGTCGGCACGGGATGTTTTAAGTCGAAGGAAAGTGATTGTTCCGCGGCCGTTGCAGCTATCTGCACGCAGCCGGATTTGAAACAGACGATTCGCGAAACTGCAATCGATTCGCGTGATTCGCGGGCTCGTCCACCGTTAAAATACTCGTGTTCATTCGTGGTTAGCCGGAGGATGAAATCCGAATTCGCTCTGTAATTTGCCCCAGAGCCAATCGACGAACCACGTTTTCTTAATTAGGCTGACATGGTTCGCAGCCAGCGTTTCCGCTTTTTCGACGTCACCGTTCAGGCAGTAAAGGTAGATAAGCAGGAATGTGTTATTGAGATCGCCGCGATCTTTCTGGCTTTCCAGTAACCGAATTGCTCCACTAATATCCCGCTGCGCGAGCGCGCCGGCAATAAGGTCTGGCAAAGTCTCCGGGGGAGCAGGATCTGAATTGCGCGCGATCCGCTCCGCGATAGCGAGCCGAAATTCATCGCTGCCCAGGGCTTCCAAGACCGGCGTTCGCAGGGGGGAATGGCGCAGGTAAATATCGAGCTCAGCCAGCGCATTGCAGCGCTCAATTATTCCGCACCGATACCGAGTTTCGCGAAAAACAAAGCACGACCTTAATGATTCGTCCTGCCGATCCGGCCAAATGCGGCCGATCAATGGAGATTCAAGAAATCGGTGAATGGCAGATGGAGCATCCATATAAGTCAAGGCGAAACGTTCGCTTGCTTGTTTGTCCCAAGGCGCATCGGATAGGCGCTTCGGATAAGAATCTGTCAAAGGTGCGACATCACGCGTGAGGCGATCAATTTCTTCGCCATCCATCAGGAAAAGTGCGCCCAATTGTTGAGGAACCTCGATGCCGATTCGATTTAAATCTGTATTGGTAGTTGGGTCGCTCCATAACCGGCCAATCTCCTCTTCCTTCATCGCGCGACCCTGGCCCTTAATTCCCATCATGATCCATTGCTCGTCCGCGCTGGCCCAGAGCGATGCATTCGCAAAAGCATTATGGAATGCCCGTAGGATTGCTTTCGCTTCGTCCACCTTTAGCTGGTTGACGGGAAGCCAAAATGTGGCAATTCCGCCCTGCTTAAGGCGGCTGTTCATCAACGAGAAGAATTCCTCGGTGTAGAGATTGACCGATCCGGCCACCTTTGGCGGAGGCGGCTCTCCGGAAATAACGTCGTATTGCCGCGGGCTGGCTTGCAAGAAAAAACGTCCGTCCTGGACGGAGACGTGCACGCGGGGGTCGTGTAGCGGGTTCGAGTAGCCGATACCCGAATAAAAATCAGCGAGGCCGAGTACTTCTTTCGAAATGTCCACGACGTCCATCCGCTTAACGTGCGCCCCGTGAAGGAGCGCATCCGCCGTAACCCCACACCCATAACAGAGAAGCAGCACCTCTTCTGATTCCGGACGGAAAGCCAGCGGGAGATATGCGAACATTCTCATGTAGCGCTGGTCCGGTGGGCTTGTCCCCGACATCGAGAATCCGGAGGCGAAAAGCTGGTAGCGGTACGGTTCGCCGAAAAGGTCGTACCGCACCAACTGATACGTGTCCGACGGTCCCTCAACCTTTTTAACCAAATGACCAAGAGAATGTCTCGCATGGAAGAAATGCATCGCATCGCGGTGATAGGGGAAAATCGCGAGCAGGAAAATCATGGCCGCGCAGAGTCCCACGCTGATTAAACCGACTGGCTTGCGAAGCGACCAACTGGAGCGTCTACTTATAAAGATCCCGAGCAAAGCATAGGCCGCAGCACACAAGATGAGGCTGCATTGGTAGCCGATGGTCGGCAATAAAAAGAAACTTGCAAGAAGCGGACCGAAAGCCGCTCCGCTCGTATTAAACAACGTCGTGATTCCGGTGCTGTTCATCCGGTCTCCCACGCTCGTCTGAACATTTGCAGCGATGGATGGAAACAGAATTCCCGAGAGCAAGGCGACTGGGAACATCAGGGTAAGGGATACCAGCGCAATTCGCCACCAGACGAGATTAAAGAGTCCCGTTCGCGGTGGAATCAAGTCACCCGGGAAAAACAGATAAGAGAGCAGCGTTAGAATCCCGCCGAGCAGTAAAAGGACGGGAAGTAGTTGACCGGGTTGCGCTCGCTGGCGGTGAATCGCGCCGGCCGCGACGCCCCCCAACCCAATTCCGGCCAGCACGACCGCGAGCATGATTGCGAAAGCAGTCGGCGACGATGCAACATACAACCGCAAAAACCGAAACCAAATCACTTCCAGCGCAAGAAGAATGCAACCCGTCCCAAAGCTGACGAAAAGCAGCCGCCACGGCGGCCGATACCCGACATCCAGGCGAAGAGGGAACGTTCGCTGGAAAAGACGTGTGCTTGTATCGCCTGCGAATTTCGCCACGAACAGGGCCGCCGCCGCGGCGACGCAACTCGCCAGACCTGCCGCCAAACTCGTGCCCCGAAGGCCAAACGCGGCGACGAGATAGCCTTCACCGAGCACGGCGCCAACCACCGCGCCTAACGTGTTCGAGCCATACAGAAAACCAATCGCGCGCCCAAAATTGGTTTGCCGCAACATTGGATCTTCCATCAACACCGGCAGCGTCAGGCCCATCGCCGTTGTCGGCACAAGTAGAATCAGGAAAGACACAACGAACCGCAGTCCGAGAAGCGTGGGTTGATAATTCCAGAGCATTTGCCACACGGGTCGCAACAATTCGCCCAGCACCGGAAGACCAAAAACGATTGTGCAGCCAAGCACAGCGACGAGCACCTCCAGCAAGGCGTAAAGATGAAGCGGTCGCCATCGCCGAATTCTCGACGACGCGGCGATCGCGTTCCCCAGCGCCAGTCCGGCCATGAAACTGGAAAGGATCAACGCCGTCGCCCAGACCGAGTTGCCAAATGCGAGCCCGCTCAAACGCAGCCAAAGCGTTTCGAAGATGAGCGCACCAATCCCGGACAGAAAGAGAATAGCAGAGAAAATGACAACAGGCGTGTGCGTGTGTTGTTGTAGCCGCCTCGCTGTGTTGAGGCACTCGTTGCGTGATTCCGAACACGGCAGGTCCGCGCCGTGACTACGTTCTTCCGCATGTGACTTATGGATCCTATGGGATCTATTCATTCGTCGCGAAAACGAGAGACAATCCTCAGAATAACAGTGCCCGCGATCCCGGCCAGAAGCGACCCGGCGAGAATACCTGACTTTGCCGCGTGAACTGGCCCAGTCTCATCGAACGCAAGCATAGCGATAAATAGCGACATGGTAAAACCGATCCCTGCGAGGCAGGCGTAACCCAGCAATGACGACCATCCGACGCCGCGTGGAAGTTGGGCAATTCCCGATTTGACCGCGCCGAGTGCGGCCGCCGTGATGCCGAGCGGTTTCCCGATAATGAGCCCGAGCAGTACACCAATAGCAACTTCGGCATGCCGGAACGGCCCACCGATCCTGACGCCCGCATTGGCGAATGCGAACAACGGCATCACCACAAACGCAGAGAAGTTGTGAAGCGCGTATTCGAGACGTAAAATCGGCGCCGTTACAGCTTTGCTCGCATGCTCGATCGCGAAGACGGCTTCCTGTTGTCCCTTGCTGGTCAGGACAAGAGAATCACCACTCTCGGTGCGATCGAATCGAGCCAAAAAGTCCCGCGCCTTGCGCGAGAATTCCACCGCATTGATCCGCGTGTGAGTAGGAATCGTAAAGGCCAGCGCCACGCCGGCAACCGTGGCGTGCACGCCGGATTCGTGCACGAAATACCAAAGAGCAATTCCTGCCAGCAAATATGGCCACAAGCGGCGGACCCCCATGACATTTAATCCGATCAAGACACCGACGATCAAGGCTGCGACGATCAGCGCGCCCCATGCGAACGCGTGCGAATAGAAAATTGCGATAACCAGAACCGCTCCCATATCGTCAACGATCGCCAGCGCGGCAAGAAATACCCTTGCGCCCGCCGGTGCGCGGGGAGCGACCAAAGCGAGTGTGCCAACAGCAAAAGCGATGTCCGTGGCCATTGGGATGCCCCAACCCGCCACGCCGGGCCCGCTGGTGTTGCACGTCCAATAGAGCGCAGCGGGAACAATCATGCCGCCGATAGCGCACGCGATAGGGAGGGCCGCTTTTCTTACCGACGCAAGCTCGCCGACGATTAACTCACGTTTGATCTCCAATCCCACCAACAGAAAAAACGCCGCCATCAGCCCGTCGTTGATCCACTGATGCAGCGTCAGCGACAGGGAGTGTTCCCCAATTCCAAATGTTAATTGGATCTGCCAAAGACGCTCGTACGCTTCGGCCAGCGGTGAATTGGCCAGCACGAGTGCAGCTATTCCGAACAGCAGCAGGACTGACCCACCAGCCGCCTCCGTCCGGAAAAAACGCTGAAATATCGTTGGTTGAACTTTTGTACCCACGAATGCCTTCGCCACGTTAACTCGTTGAAGCGTTAAATCGTAAATCCGATGTAAACGTGTAACTATCTAGCGAATCACGCTCTTCACCTTATCAACATGTTCACTGGTTTGATTGAAGAAGTCGGCAGCGTAACCGCGGTCGGTGCAAGTAAAAACGGCAATCAATTGAAAATTGCCGCTCCGCGCGTCGCGAAAAAGATACGGCGCGGCGATAGTTTGGCCGTTAATGGTTGTTGCCTCACACTGAGTTCGCACCGCGGTGAGGAGTTGGTTTTCGATCTCTTGGACGAGACAATCGCTCGCACAAACCTGAAAAACCTGCAGCGGAAACAGCCTGTGAATCTTGAGCGCGCTGTTTCCGGGACGGAGCGTTTTGGGGGACATTTCGTTCAAGGACACATCGATTGTGTCTCACCCGTCATCGCCTATCAGAAAAGCGGCGCAGATTTTCGATTGGAAATCGAGTTACCAAAGGCGTCCGCCCATTATGTCGCGTGCAAGGGCTCGATCGCAGTGAATGGAATCAGTCTTACCGTCGCCGAAGTCCTTTCGGAAACGTTCGTCGTTTGGATTATTCCTTACACGAAAACGCATACTAATTTGGACCGGACCCAGGTGGGCGATCCGATGAATCTCGAGTTCGATATTCTCGCCAAGTACGTTGAAAGAATGATCGCTTCGCGGCGTTAAATAGTTAAAACGTTGAACTGTTGAATCGTGGACCTGATGTAAACATTTAACGAATCAGGGTGTTCGTTCGTGTCGATTCGTGCTTGAACCTTCTTTAACTGCTCCCGGTTTCGGGAAACATCGCCGCCGGCGACCCCGGGTGGTGGGTGTCATTATGTCGCTCGCTGAGTTCGATTTCGCTAGTCGAATGAAGGAGCCACCGGATTTGTTTGAACTTCGGCTGGATCGCCTTGTGCGCGTGATCGACCGGGTGGAGAACAAAATCTCCAGGTTGCGCGCGCCGCTCATCATCACCGCGCGAGATCCGATGGAAGGCGGCGCGAATCGATTAGCGTCGTCGGAACGACACAATCTGCTCGCTAGATTCCTATCCCAGGCCCGTTATATCGATGTCGAACTGCGCTCCGCGCCTGTTTTCGTTTCCCTGCTTCGGCTGGCTCGAAGGCAAAACGTGCGGCGCATCATTTCCGTTCATCACCTGAAGAACACACCGTCTCGCAGCCGGTTGCAAGCTCAAGCGCGCGCGGCAAAGACATATGGTGCCGACTTTTTCAAAGTGGCAACCCGCACCGACACGCCGGCGCAACTAATGCGCTTGCTCGATTTCGCCGCGGCCAAGGACGTTGACATTGCGGTAAGCGCGATGGGAATCGGTAAGCTGGGCGCCGCATCACGTGTACTTCTCGCCTGTCGTGGATCCGCCCTCGTGTATGTGTCGCTCGGCCGAAGCGACATCGAGGGGCAAATGTCGCTTGATCAGCTTCGCGCGTTCGGAATGGCTCCCCCGCGTTGAATCGTTAAACCGTAAAGCGTTAAATCGGCCACGTTTTAACCCGGCTGAGGCGGGTAACGAATCACGAATTACGCTCCCCCGCGCTTGCTCTTTCTCCAACACACATATCGTACAAAGAAAAGAAACGCGTCATGTCCTCATCTGTAACACTCCCAAAACAAGTGCCAGTCATGCCGTTGCCAGGCGCCCTGCTTTTTCCGCATGCGCTGCTCCCGCTTCATATCTTTGAACCGCGCTATCGCGAGATGCTAAAGCACGCCCTCGCCCATCACCGCATGTTTTGCGTTGCACTGCTCAAACCACATTGCGTGGAGTGGAATTCGAGCGACGACTTTTTTCAAATCGCAACGGTTGGTCTCATTCGCGCATGCGTCGAACGAAGCGACGGCACATCGAACCTGATTCTGCAGGGACTGGAGCGTGTCAAATTTAGCGCTTTCCGGCAGGAAGCACCATTCCCGATTGCAACGATTGAGTCACTCGAATCCGACTCCGCCGCGTCTGTGGAAACCGAAGCGCTCGCTGCGAAAGTACTAGAACTTTATTCGAACCTCAAAGGGGATGGACCGCGGCAGCTTCCCCCTAAAGTGGACCGGTATCTTTCCGATTTGAGCGATCCGGAATTGCTTGCTGATCTCGTCACCTCAACATTTGTGAGCGACCCTCTTCGTCGTCAACGCGTCCTCGAAGAACTCTCTATTAATAAACGGTTGCGGCTGGTGATTCAGTATCTTCGGGAAGAAAACGGAAGCGCGGCTGCGTAGCTGTAGCCGCGTCTCTGTGAGACGCGTAACGTGCGGCTGTCCTCCATGCCTCGCCTCGCGCAGCGAGGCGGCTAAAGGGTCGAAAGCCGCGCGTGTTCGTCCATCAAATACCGGTCCGTCATTCCCGCGATGTAATCGCATACTGTGCGATGCAATCCTTCGGTCTCAATTCGTTTCGCCGCCGTCTCACCCAGTTTGTCGGGATCGGCCAAATAGGCCTCGAAAACCTGCCGCAGCATTTCGCACGCGCGCCGATTCACGTCGGAAACGCGCGGATTATAATAAACGTTCTGGTACAGGAATTTTCGCAAATCGCGATTCGCTTGGAACAAGTCATCGCTATAACGAATCAGGGGCGCTGGCTGCTGGCGCGCTTCGTCTGCACTTTGGACGCCGGCATCTACAATGGATTTTGCGCTGGTCGAGACCAGGTCGCGCACTTCCGTGTCGATAATGTCTCGAATGATTAGCTTGTGCAGTTCCGGCTCCCGAGCGTCAGGGTAGCGTGCCAGCACAGCCCGCAGGCTTCGCTGCCAAACCTCGTTTTTCTTCAGTTGCGCCGCGTCGAGGATTTCAAAATCGACCGCGTCATCCAGATCATGGCTATAATAAGTGATCTCGTCTGCCAGATCTGCGACCTGCGCCTCCAGCGATGGGCAACGATGGCTTTGTAAAGCCGTAGGTGCCTCCGGTGCCGTCACGTCTTCCATCTCATGAAATGCTCCGTGTTTCCGCAGGCCCTCGCGCACTTCATATGTCAGGTTCAGACCCGGGAAATTTGGATAAGGGTCTTCAAGGAACTCCACTACTCGCACACTCTGGCGGTTGTGATCGAAGCCGCCATGATCGCGCATGCCTTCGGCCAGCATCTCTTCGCCCGAATGTCCAAAAGGCGCGTGCCCCAGATCGTGCGCGAGCGCGATCGCTTCGGCGAGATCTTCATTCAGACGTAATGCGCGAGCGATCGTACGGCTGATGGACGCTACCTCAATGGAGTGCGTCAGCCGGGTGCGCAGGTGGTCCCCGGTGCCATTCAAAAAGACCTGCGTCTTGTACTCCATCCGACGAAACGCGCGTGAATGAATGATTCGCGCGCGATCCCGCTGAAATTCCGTCCGAAACGGATGGCTGGGCTCCGAATATTGCCGACCGCGCGAGTTGCCGGACTTTTCCGCAAACGGCGCGAGCACGGCGCGCTCACCGGCTTCCATTTCTTCGCGCGTTTTGCAGAAAGCCTTGGGCCGCGGTGCCGGAGGTTCAGGAGAATGCTTGGTCACAATTGATTCCCAATCTTATTTGTCGATCTTAGATTTCGAAACCTCAAATCCGATATGGCCAGGAAAACTCGTCGCAAGAAATCCGGCAAGGGACGGATTCGCCGTGGCGAACAAGTCACACCCGAACGTTTGATGGAACTGAGCTTCGCCTACGCGCCGCCGTTGATCATCAGCGCGGGTGTGAGTAACCAGGTTTTCGATTCGTTGGAAGACGGCGCGAAAACACCAGAGCAAGTCGCAGAGAAAACCGGGGCATCGGCGCGGGCTTTGCGGATTCTAATGAACGCGCTCGTTGGTCTGGATCTCTTGAAGAAAGATCGGCAGGGAAAGTATTCGCTTACGCCCGAAAGCGCCGCCTTTCTTCTAAGTAAGAATCCAGGAGCGCACGCGGGATTTTTTGGAACCATCGCGCCGCAGCTCATTTCACGATGGCTACGATTGTCCGACATCGTCCGAGAAGGCCGTCCGACCGTCGCCGTAAACCAGGAAACCGAAGGCACGGAATTCTTCAGTCAGTTGGTGGAAAACATCATCCCGCTGAGCTACCCGCCTGCGCAAAAGCTCGCCGATCATTTGAAAGTGTCGAAAACAAAGAACGACATTCGCGTGCTTGATCTTGCTGCGGGCTCAGGCATTTGGGGCATTGCCCTCGCCCAACAATCGCCAGGGCTACGGGTGACCGCAGTCGATTGGGCAGGAATGATTCCGACGACAAAACGAATTACACAAAAGTTCGGCCTCGGCGATCGCTTCAATTATGTCGAGGGCGACATATTGGAGGCGAATTTCGGCAGCGGCTACGACATCGCCATTCTCGGTCACATTTTGCATAGCGAAGGCGAAGATCGCAGTCGCCAGCTGCTGGCGAAAACTTTCCGCGCCCTAAAATCGGGCGGCACGATCGCAATTGCGGAATGGTTGGTAAACGACGCTCGCACCAAACCGCTGCCATCGCTGATGTTTGCCGTGCAAATGCTGGTCAACACCGAAAAAGGCGACACCTTCAGCTTCAACGAAATTAAAAACTGGCTGGAAGAAGCAGGTTTCAAAAAGGTGCGAAAGGTGGAAGCGCCCGGACCTTCACCGCTAATTCTGGCAACCAAAGCGTAGTGATCCAGACAATCTTGTCTGCCCGTTGACACTCGCAGGTACGATTGCCTGCGTCACGAATCGGCTTCTCATCTGCCCATCGACCTGCTCTCATAGCACCCAATGAAAGACGTAAAAACGAAATCGGGTGCCAAGACCAAAGCGCGGTCGACTCGAAAAAATATTGAGGGACTCAGCCCGTACAGCAAACCGGCCCTTCGCAGCGAAGCGTTTGCAAGGGCGCTCACCGATGCAAAATCGTGCATCGATGATCGTGACCGTCTGCAAACGCTTTTCAACGAAGCAGCAAGAAAGGCAGCGACCGTACCCAAGGACTCCTTTAAAGAGTATTGGCCTTATCTTCAGACAATGCTGCGTTTGGTCCGTGCGCATCATCGCGCGGAATACGATCAGGTTGCGCATGATTCCTTGTTGTGGATCGTTGCTGCTCTCAACTATTTGGTCGATCCATTCGATTTAATTCCCGACAAGACACCGTTCCTCGGCTTCATCGACGACGCAGCCGTTGTCGAGTTCGTGGTCGACAGGACCCGGCAGACACTCGACGATTTTATGACCTGGGAAACAGGACCGCGATAGCCACTGGAATCTGGACATGGCGTGCGACCAGCCGCGCTAAGACTGGGATTCCGCGCGTTAGCGCAAGAACTTCAAACCAGCAGTAACGCCGGGTTTTCCAGCAGGTGCCGCAGCTCTTTCAAATATTCGGCGCCGAGGGCGCCGTCGATCACGCGATGATCGCAACTCATGGTAAGCGACATGCGATGGCTCGCGATGATCTGGTCGCAGTCGTCCACTACAGGGACTTTTGTGATCCTGCCAACGGCCAGAATGAAACCCTGCGGCGGATTAATGACTGCCGAGAAGCTGTCGATCCCCATGCCTCCGAGGTTTGAAACGGTGAATGTGCCGCCCTGAAATTCTTCCGGCTTCATCCGCTTGTTGCGCGCGCGATGCGCTAAATCTTTCGCCAGTTCGCTGATCTCGCGCAGCGATTTGTTTTGCGCGGCACGGATAACTGGCGTGAGGAGCCCCTCTTCAATCGCGACTGCAATTCCAAGATCGATGTCGGCGTACTGCACTATCGCATCGTCATCAAACGAAGCATTCACACGCGGAACCTTGACTGCGGCTTGCACGGCCGCCTTTAAAACAAAATCGTTTACTGTGATTTTCGCAGCATCCGCACCTTCACCTGCCGACTTCAATTCCTCGCGTGCTTCCATCAGCGGCGCGGCGTTGATGTCGATAATGAGATAAAAATGTGGGACCGGTCCGAGACTTTCGACAAGTCGCTGCGCAATAATTCTGCGCATTCCGGACAGTTGAATGCGCGCGCTTTCGCCCGCTTTTACCGGCGCCGGAACTCTAGGCGCTGGAGTAGCGGATTTTGATTTAGCTGCAGCGCGCACGTCGGTCTCGGTCACGCGGCCTTCCGGTCCCGTGCCCTTCACGGTGGAAAGGTCAACACCGAGCTCTGCGGCAATTCGGCGCGCAACCGGCGACGCTTTCACCCGCGCTTCCTCGGCCTGTGGTGGCATCCGTGCCGGCTGCGCAGGCGACACGCCTGCCTTTTCAGGTTCAGCCTTTTTTTCTGCCTTCGTAGGCGCCGCTTTTTCCTCCGCTTTCTCTTCCGTTTTCGGTTTTTCTTCTTTTGGCTGCTCCGCCTTCTTCGGCTCTTCGTCTTTTTCTTCCTTCTCTTTTCCCTTCTCCTCTTCTTTGGGCGCTTCCTCGCCTTCGCCACCGATAAACGCGATTTTGTCTCCGACATTTACCTTGCCGCCTTCTTGGACATAAATCTCGGTGAGGGTTCCGTCCTCGGGCGATTCCCATTCCATTGTCGCCTTGTCCGTCTCAATCTCTGCAAGCACTTCGCCGGCCGAAACCTGGTCGCCCTTTTTTTTCTTCCACGCGACGAGGGTGCCCTCCGTCATCGTGTCGCTCAATTTGGGCATCTGAATTTCCGGCATGGCGGTCTCGTTGAAGAGTTAAAGCGTTGAACAGTTGAAGTTAACTAGATACTTCGCTCCAATGCTTGATCGCTTCAACGGTTATGCGTAGCAAACTTGTTTCACGGCAGCGATCAGCTTGTCTGCATTTGGAAGCACAGCTTTCTCCAGCCGCTCATTATAGGGCATTGGTACGTCTTCTTGTGATACGCGGATGATGGGGGCGTCGAGCGCGTCGAAAATGTTTTTCTGGAGTCGATAGCAAACTTCCGCACCGACTCCACAAAATGGATGATCCTGCTCAACGATCACCACGCGATGCGTTTTTGCGACCGAATCGAAAATGGCCTTCTCATCAAGCGGCTTAATCGAGCGCAGATCGACAATCTCCGCGGAGATGTCTTCTTCCTCCAGTTGGTCCGCAACTTTGAGCGCCAGCGGGACAGTTTGCGCATAACAAATGATCGAGACATCGCTGCCTTCACGCTTCACTTCCGCTTTCCCGAGTGGGATGAGCAGCTCTTCATCTGGCGGCTCCACCATACCCTTTGAGCTGTAGAGCAACTCCGATTCGAGGACCAGAACAGGGTTGTCGTCGCGCACGGCTGTTTTAAGTAATCCCTTTGCGTCGCGCGGCGTGGCAGGCGCGCAAACTTTCAGACCTGGAACGCTGGCGTAAAAATTCTCCGTGGCATGCGAATGCGTCGCGCCCAACTGATGCGCCGGTCCGTTTGGTCCACGAAAGGTTATGGGAATATTAAATTGCCCGCCGGACATCGTGTACATATTCGGCGCGTTGTTCACGACCTGATCGAATGCTACCAGCGAAAAGCTGAACGTCATAAATTCAATGATCGGCCGAAGCCCGACCATCGCCGCGCCAACTCCAAGACCAGCAAATCCGTTCTCACTGATTGGAGTGTCGATGATCCGCCGCGGGCCAAAACGTTGGAGCAAGCCATGGCTGACCTTGTAGGCGCCCTGGTATTCCGCGACTTCCTCGCCCATCAGAAAAACGTTCGGATCACGCTCCAGTTCTTCCGCGAGCGCTTCGTTGAGCGCCTGACGATATGTGATTTCTCTCATGGCTAACTCGGATTTGGAGACGGCGCGCTCTCGCGCCGCGTCGGCGCTGGTTCCTCAGGCCGGGGGCGACCCGGCTCCATCGCTCCATCGGCATATGTATAATCGTAAAGCGTGTCGAGCGGCGGCTGGGGACTTTTCTCGGCGAACTTGACCGCGGCCAGCACCGTCTCTTTCGCCCGTTTGTCGAGCAGATCGAATTGTTCGTTAGTCAATTTTCCCTCGCGCGTGAGCTGCGCGCGCAAACGTGTGATCGGATCGTCGAGCCGATATTTTTCCAGTTCCTGTTTCGTCCGGTAACTTGCTGGGTCCGACATGGAGTGGCCTCGATAACGATAGGTGCGCATTTCCAGGAATGCCGGATGCGGTTCCTTCCTGATGGAATCTACAACCTCGGCAATCTTGTCGCGGACTTCGCGAAAGTTCATTCCATCGACGATTTCTCCGGGAATGTCGTAACCTTCCGCGCGATCGACGATCTGCCTCAGCGAGGTCGATCGCTTCACGGAAGTACCCATGGCGAAAAGGTTGTTTTCACAAATAAAAACGATCGGCAGTTTATAAAGAGCGGCGAGATTTAACGCTTCATGGAAGGCGCCTTGATTGATCGCTCCATCACCGAAGAAGCAGAGCGTTACACGATCTTCGCCCCGGTACTTGATGGCAAATGCCATTCCGACCGCCAGGGGAACGTGAGCGGCAACAATGGCGTGGCCGCCATACATGTGATTTTTTCGGTCGAAGAAATGCATTGAGCCGCCCAGGCCGCGCGAGCAGCCTGTTTCTTTTCCAAAAAGCTCCGCCATACATGCGTCCGGGGTGGTGCCGCGAGCAAGAGCGTGAGCATGATCGCGGTAGGCGGTGATAATGTAGTCATCATCGCGAACCGCAGCGATAGCGCCGGTCACAACCGCTTCCTGACCGATGTAAAGGTGACAAAAACCACCGATCTTCTGCGCCTGATACTGCTGGCTGGCGCGTTCCTCGAAACGCCGAATCAACAGCATCAGCGAGAGCATCTCGACTTCGTCGCGCTCCACCGGCTGCATGGGCAATTATCCCGCAGGAACAGTACGCAGACGCGCGGCGCGCTCCCGCGATCTCTCCCTGCTTCGCCCCATGTTCATGCAAACAACAAACAGAAAAGTGAAAACCAAATCACTGATGAGCGAATTGCGGAAGAACATCCAGCTCGGGGTCGCGCTGTATTGAGGCAACCCAACCGTCAGCGACTGAATAAGTCCGGCAAAGTTCTTCGCGTAACCGGGGTCGTAAATCCACGAAACGGAATTTGTGATGACGTAGAAGATGAGCGACGCGGCGGCGGATGCCGGCAGGAGCGTTTTCCACGAAGCGCGACGTTGCAGGAGTAATCCGAGGCAGCCGACAATCGCGAAACCAATGTAGTGCGAGAGCACGAACGGACTAAGGAGTGAAAAGCCATAGTGGGCGTTCAACACGATATCCGATATGAGCAGTGCGATCATCGGGACAGTGAATTTGTACTTACGCGGGAAGTAAGCAGCCGCGCAGAGTGCAATTGCGGCGATCGGCGCGAAGTTCAGCCACCCGATGGAATGTGAGTCTCCGAAGAAGCCGGTGACGATGCGAAATAGTACCGCGGCGATGATGAGGAGAAGCGCAGGAATCATTCCACAGAATCTATCCGGACGACGACATATGCAACGGGCATTTGGAACAGCCACGATCCTGAGCGGAACCAAGCGGGATCGGGCATCCAGAGGTAAAGCCACAGGATCCCTCGGCTTCGCTTGGAGCGACACTACTTCGCCGCCGTCAGCGCCTTATTGAGTCGCGCCTTGCGGCGATTCGCCGCATTTTCGTGGATGATCCCGCGCTTGGCAGCTTTATCGATAGCCGCGATTAGTGTGCGGACTTGCTCCGGACTCGGAGTTTGCACGGAGCGCACTGTCTTCTGCATCGTTCGCAGACGTGTCACGACACTGCGATTGCGCAGCGATCGTTTCACTGTCTGCCGAGCGCGTTTGGAGGCTGACTTCGTGTTTGCCATGTAATCAAAAACTTATGGAGCTGCACGCTCGCGAGCGCATTGCGATTGTCAACCCCTGAAGGTTTTCCCAGTCTGGATTCACACGCCGGCGCGCAAGCGGCGCATCTGTCCAAGGGCTGAGCGCTACAAACGCTTGTCCAGTTCGAGCTTCGCTTTTTGCCGCTGAGCAGCGACCGCCCCACCTTTTCGCATTTGTTCGACCGAAAGCGAACCGCCGGAAACTGGAGCAGAAATTGTCTGGTCTTGGTTCTGAGGTTTTGCACTCGCGGTTACGAAAGTATTAGCGGGTTGCGGTCGCGGTGCCTTTGCGACCTTTGGCAAGTGCTCAGGGGTGATCTGTACGAGTGCCCCAAGTGGGACGCGATCATAAAGTACGGCAACATCGCTCGACTTCATTCGAATACAGCCGTAACTCGCAGGGCGACCGATAGTCTTCTCCTGTGGCGTGCCATGAATGTAAATGCAACGCTGAAAAGCATGCGCGTTTTGCGATTCGAGCCCGCGCAACCAGATGATGCGCGTGGTCACCGGGTCGCGTCCGGGAGCGTTGGGCTGAAGAACTTCGCCAGTTAATCGCCGATTGTGGAAGACTGCGCCGGTGGGTGCGTTGTCACCAATTTTTTTCTCGACGGCGAGGTAACCCAGAGGAGTTGTCATTTGTCCCCAATAATCGCCAAGGCCGAACATGGAGGTGGACACTGGGTAAGTCGCTACTTTGCCGCCGTTCTGAACAAGCATCAGCTTCTGATCGCGCACGCTAATGATCAGCTGGCTGGATGAATCGACCGGCGTGACGGCGAAGACAGGCGAAATTGAAATGAAACTAAAAATTAGCGCCAGGGGCCGAAGCATGGGCAAATTCTTACTCGACAAATTTGAATTTGTCACGCGGGAATTGCGTCGCCCGCACCTGATCTGCCAAAATTAATTTTTGACCAGCGACTGCTGAAGGAAGAGACGCAGACATAAAGAAAACCGCACTGGAACATCAACAGGAACGGCACTGAGAAAAACTGGCCATGCGCGATCGCGAATATCACGAAGTACGTGAAATAGATTGCGAAACCCAGTTCGGCCAGCGGAAGGGCTGATTTGAGCGGCCGGTATTTGCAGCTGCGCCATGCCTGGGACCTTCGTTCAATGCCATACTTGGGTGTGCGCGTGAAGTCGGATTTGTGGTTGATGAGCGCTTCCAGAACTGCTCGAGCGTTATTGAGCGAAAGACCGATTCCCAACGCAAGCAGGCATGGCAAAAAGAGAATCTCTTTCATCCATGTCCGTGGATGCAGCTCGCGTTGGGCACAAATATAAAAAACCGCCACCGAAGCCGATGCTGCGAGAAAAATTGGAATATCAATCAGCAACGTGCGCAGCCACCCACCCTGAGGTCCTCCGGACGAGGGGTGCAAAAGCACACAGAGACAAGCAAGCAGCAGGTAGGCGAAGTTAGACATCAAATGCCCGGTGGCTTCGAGCTTGATCGGGAACGGAAGGCGGCTGCGCCAAATGGTGGGCAATAATTTCTTACAGGTTTGAACAGAACCTTTCGTCCAGCGATGCTGCTGAGACTTGAAGCCATTCATGTCCACCGGCAGCTCGGCCGGAGTCACAACGTCCGAAAGATAGATAAATTTCCAGCCCGCGAGCTGGGCGCGATAGCTAAGATCGAGATCCTCGCACAACGTATCATATTGCCAGCCTCCGCTTTGCTCGATACAAGAACGCCGCCAGAGTCCGGCCGTTCCGTTGAAGTTGAAAAACCGGCCGCTGCGGCTGCGAGCGGTTTGTTCCAGCAAAAGATGTCCGTCCAAAAAGATCGCCTGCATGCGCGTGAGCAACGAATAACCGCGATTTAAATGTCCCCAGCGGGTCTGGATCATTCCCACTTTCGGGTCGGTGAAGTAATGGATGGTTCGCTGCAATAAATCTTTTTGCGGAACAAAATCGGCATCCAGGATACAAACGAATTCGCCTTCGGCAGCCTCGAGCCCTATCGCCAGCGCGCCGGCTTTGAAACCAGTGCGATCGACTCGATGAATACGTTGAACATTAAAGCCATGCTGTTGTAGTTCCTTCGCGCACGCAGCAGTGATCTCGCGGGTTTCGTCGGTCGAATCGTCCAGTACCTGGATTTGCAGAAGCTCCCGTGGATAATCCAATTCGCTCACAGAACAAAGCAAGCGCTCGGCGACGTACACTTCGTTAAAGATTGGAAGTTGCACCGTGACCTTTGGCAACTTTTCAAAATAACGTTCCGGCACCGGCGGCCGCTTCCGGTTTTTGAGGTATAGATAGATAATGAAATAGCGATGGATGCCATAAGCGGACAGGCCGATGAGCACACCCAGATAACAAATCGACCAGATAATGTGTCCGAGGCTTCCTTGCATGGGAGTTCTACAGCTGCCAATCGTTGAGGCAGTAAGCCCGACATGATGCCGCTTTCATCATGTGCGTCAATTCAAAAATCGTAGTTTTGCCTCTGAAAATTGCCGCCGCATTCTGTTGATACACAACAATCTCCTCTCGGTTTTCGTAATTGGGAGGGCGAACGGTCTGGCAATCTCTTTGATTGTCAAAGGCCGGGCGATTTTTTCGTGTGGATTGGACTGACCCATCGGTCCCGACCCGCCTTTGCTGGCGACATTCATCCTTGCCTGTAGCGCCGAGCAGAGTAACGGTGATGGGCCAATTTTCGCAATCGGCAGGCATCAGTTGGGAGACACCATGACGAAACGAAGGCGCGACCGTTTCGAGCGTTTTAAGATCATCTTTCCTATTCTTCTGGCAGGATGGATCCCGTCCATCCTCACGCTCATTGTTTCCTATACGATCCTGCGCGACACCCTGGAATTCAGAATCCTGCGCGACCGGCAAACCTTAATTCAACTGGTGGCACACCTCGTCGCTCATGACCTGAGCCGCAGCAGCAGCGTTATTGAATACTATCAGACGCTGCCGGAAATGGTGAAAAATTTAAGCGCGCCGAATCCGCAACTTGCTCAGCAATGGCTCAACTCCGCGTTTTATTCCCATCCGCAGATCGACGGGATGTTCATCACCGCCGCGAACGGCGAGTTGATCGCGTCGATCCCCACGGCTTCAGAGATGATCGGCAAGGATTTCGGCTCCGAATACTGGCGCGAGCAAGCGGCGGCGGCAGACGCTACCTTTGTCTCCGCAATTCATCCCAGGCTGTCGGATAACCGGCCCGTTACTGATATCGTCGGCGCAGTGCGCGCGCCAGACCGGACCCTCCTGGGTTACGTAGGAGTCTCTGTTCTGGTGGAAAGAATTGGCAGGCGCCTGTCCACGATTGAGTTTTCAGATCGGCTTGTTTTTGAGGTACTCGACCAAAACGGGGTCGCGCTTTTTGCCAGCGATTTCAAGCCAAATCCCGTAACACCGGCACCGAAGGCAAACGAAGGATTAATCAAAGAGATCAGCCAGAGCAAAAGCGGGCATTTCGAGCGGAACGGTAACCTTTATTCTTTCAGCCCGATTGAATCGAGTGGTTGGGTAGCCGTAGTGGAGCAGCCGAGAACCCTGGCTTACAAACCGGTTCACGATCTTTTGGGACGAATGACAGTACTGGCAGCCTGGTTGATCGTTCTCACCTCGGTCTTCGCGTGGCTGGGCAGTGCGTATTACCAGCGTCAGCTGGAAGCCAAGCAGCGGCTGGAGCGCGAAGTGATCTTCAACGAAAAAATGCTTGCGAACATGCCGAGCGGCATCGCTTTCATCGATCCGGCTTCGCGCCGTTTCCTCCACGCCAACTATGCGTTCGCCCAGATGGCGGAACGTTTTGGCGACGTGCCACCCAGTCGCGACATCACCGAAACGACCTACGACGACGTGAAGATCGCCCCACCCGGGGCGATTGAAAGAGTGCTTACCTTTGGAACACCATTTCAGCTGATTGAACATCCGCTGAAAGATAAGACGGGTATGACGCATTTTTTGAATATCAATCTGCTCCGGCTGCAAGGCTCGCAGGAAACCATTCAAGGCGTGCTCTATCTGGTCGAAGACAAGACAAGGGATGTCACGCTGCGGCAGGAATTGATTGGGGCGAATGCCGCAAAGGATCAATTCCTGGCATTGCTGTCGCATGAGCTGCGAAGTCCACTCTCCCCCGTGATTGCAATGGTCGGTGAGTTGGAAGCCGAGCTATCAGATTCCCGGCCCGTCAGGGAAGCACTTGAGGTCGTTCGGCGTAACGTCGAACTGGAAGCACGGCTCATTGACGATTTGCTCGACGTGACCCGAATTGCCAAGGGGAAGTTGCAATTGAGCTTTGAACCGATCTGCGTGCATCAAATCCTGCAGCGCGCTTATGAAATATGCCGGGAGGAAATCGCTGCTAAGAATCTCGAAGCGGAATTTCATCTTCGCGCTACTCAAACCCATGTGGAAGGGGACCCGGCGCGACTGCAACAAGTCTTTTGGAATTTGATCAAGAACAGTGTGAAATTTACACCCGAAAAAGGCCGGATCACCATCGAGACGCTTAACCCCACGCCGGGAAAAATTGAGGTTCGGGTTATCGACACCGGCATCGGCATCGAGCCGGAAAAAATCGATAAAATCTTTAATGCGTTCGAGCAGGGGGCTGAGATCACCCGACGTTTTGGAGGACTCGGACTCGGTCTAGCGATTTCAAAGGCGCTGATCGACGCGCATGACGGAAAAATCCGCGTGGAAAGTTCTGGCAAGGATCAGGGCGCCATCTTTTCGCTGGAGCTAAACACCGTCGTCACGCCGGCCGGCGCCGACGGCGAGAAACAAGATCAACCGGCAGGCCCTGAGCGAGAATTGGCCGTTGCAAGACATCGACGCGTCCTGCTGGTGGACGATCATCATGACACGTGCATCGGCATGAAACGGATGCTGGAGCGCCGTGGTTACGAAATTACCGTGGCGCATTCCGCTGACCAGGCCGTGGAGAAAGTGCGCACACAGGATTTCGATCTGCTAATCAGCGACATCGGATTGCCGGACCGCAGCGGTTACGAATTAATGCGTGAAGTGCGTCTTAACAAGAACTTGCCCGGAATCGCACTTAGCGGCTTTGGAACTGAACAAGACATAAACCAAGCCAGAGCAGCAGGGTTCTCCGAGCATCTCACCAAGCCGATCAATTTTGAGCGCCTGGAAAAGACGATTCAGGATCTGCTCTCGTAACGCGTTTGTGGAACCGAAGCCCCTGGCGTTTCCCTATCCGCTGTTCGGTGCAGTCGTTTCCGTCTTGGTCCCGCGCTCTGCTGCTTCCTTTAATTCCCGTGAAAGCTTCTCAACGCGCTGACGCATAATCTTGCCAGCTTTGAATTTCACGGTGGCGCGCGGTGGAATAACAAAACTGCTACCGGGCTGATTTGGGTTTCGACCGACGCGCGGCTTGGTTAGACGCGGCTGAAAAACGCCAAAATTGCGCAGTTCAACCGGGATATTGTTGGCGAGACTGTCGGTAATTTTATCAAGCGTCCGCTGGACTACATCGAAGACTTGATGCTGGACCATACCGGTTTGGTTGCTAATGGCGACGACGATGTCGCGCTTGGTTAACTTTGCCATATCTATTTGTAGTATTCGTTCCGCGTTGCTCTTGTGGTGGCTCAATGAAGCACAAAAACACGATTTTTAAAACTGGGTAACGTCTTCGACCAGAGGGCCAAATGATATTGGAGCCCGTGCCTTCGTGTTCCAATACGATGCTCAACTGAGTGTCGGATGTTTTAACACTCTTACAAATCACCCGCCCGCGCTGGGCCTGCGGCGAGGTAACCGGGGCCCTGTCCAACTCTCGCGCGGAATTGGAGCGGGATAATAGTCCGGCGCCGTTTCGTGCGCTGTGCGGAAGTGAACCTTGGCCACCTCGCGCAATGCGGCCGGCCCGTTCATTTCCACCAGTTTTTTAGCGCTGTCTTTCACGCCCGCAGACACCCCGCGCTCCAAGCGCAAACCGATCTCCTTCCCTTTGCGCTCCATCCAATTAATGAATGCCTCCCGCGCGAGGATCGATGCGGCCGCCACCGCGATATCTGATTCTGCTTTTGGTCGCTGCTCGATGTTGATCTTTCTCCCGTGCCGCAACAACGATTGCTCGACCACGCGCGCGTCCGCAAATTGATCCGATAGCGCCCTCGGGCAGTCCGGCTTTTTCGCCAGCAAATTCTCAATCACCCGCGCGTGACCCCAGCCCAGCAGTTTGTTTAAATTGCCAAATTTCTCATAAAGCTCGTTGTATTTCGTCGGCCCAATCAGAACGATTTCCACGAGGTCTAGTGAACTCTTCCGGATCGTGTCTGCCAAAGCGCGAATCCGCGCATCCGAGGCGATCCGTTTGCTGTCCACCACACCAGCGTCGAGAAGTTTGCGCGCGATCCCTCGGTCGACGTACGCGCCCGCGATCACCAGCGGGCCGAAAAAATCCCCTTTACCGCTTTCGTCCACACCAAAGTGTGGCTGAAACATTTCCGGCGAATGCACTTCTTCGTAGCCCAATTTCGCTTCGCCGAGAATCTTCGGCTCCAGCTCAAACTGTACGAATTCCTCCACGCCCTTTCCCTGCACGAGCACCTTTGGTCCCTTCTCATAAACCGCCACGCTCAATTTGTTCTTCTGGCCGAAGAAAATCGTCCATTCCTTCGGCGCGAACTTGAAACCGAGTTCTTCGAGTAAAGCCTGCAGCTTTGTGACCTGTTCCTGCGTGAGCGCGTGGGTGTAAGAATTCAACGTCCAACGCTCAACGCTCAACGTCCAACGCTCAACTCCGAACTGGACGTTGGACGTTCAGCGTTGGGCATTGGACGTTACCGCCAAATTGTGACCTCACTGAAAAATGTTTCTGCATTCCGCCGCTCTCTTCTTCGCTGGTTTCGCCGCAATGGCCGTGATCTCCCATGGCGCAGGACTCGGGATCCCTACGCCATTCTGGTCTCGGAGTTCATGCTCCAGCAAACTCAGGTCGCCACGGTAATTCCTTATTATAATAAATGGCTCCGCCGATTTCCTGATTTCGCCTCAGTTTCGCGCGCTTCGCAAAACGATGTCCTCCACGCGTGGCAGGGGCTCGGCTATTACAATCGCGCGCGAAACCTTCGTGCCGCCGCCAGTATTGTGCGGGATCGGTACCGCGGGACCTTGCCCGGCGACTTCGCTGCGATTCGCAAATTGCCGGGTGTTGGCCGCTATATCGCGAACGCAGTGGCAACCTTTGCTTTCAATCAACCGGTCCCAATCGTTGAAGCCAATAGCTCGCGTGTTCTGGCGCGATTACTCGATATGCGCGCCCCGATCGATTCCGCAATCGGCCGCGAAAAACTCTGGGCGTTTGCCGCGCGACTTGTCCCAAAATGCAATGCGGCGCGTTTTAATTCCGCGCTTATCGATCTGGGTGCCATTGTTTGCCTGGCGGATAAACCGAAATGCAGCGTCTGCCCGGTGAAGAAATTCTGCCGCGCAAAAAATCCCGGAGCGCTGCCAATCAAGAAAGCCAAACCGCGCACAAAGCGACTTATCGAAAGACACGCATTTGTCGTTAGTAACGGCAGGGTTCTGCTCGAGCAATCATCCGCACGCTGGCGTGGCATGTGGATTTTGCCGCGGTTCGAAACAGGAGCTTCTAACCAGCCGCTCTACAGATCTACATTTCCATTCACCCATCATCGGATTGCGCTTGTGGTGTACTGTCGTGCAACGCCAAACAGAATTTCTCCAACGCAGCAGTGGTTTGAATCTATCGACGACATCGCGATGCCATCGCCTCATCGGCGCGCAGCGCAAGCCCTCCTTAACGCAACATAAGTAGCACGACCACGCCGGCGACGGTCGTCAAAATTGTGATCGGAATTCCAAAACGCGCGTAATCCCAAAAACCGACCTGGATATGATCGCGCGCTGATTCCACCACGATCATGTTGGCCACCGAGCCAACGATTGTTAGATTGCCGGCAAACGTCGTCGCAAGCGCAAGCACTTTCCATATCAAAACCGGGTCCGTAAATCGCGCGATCCAATTTCCCGCCACCAACACGAACGGCACGTTTGAGAAAACGTTCGATCCCACCACGGAAAACCAGGTGAGGTTCCAAGCTTGCGCCGGCGTGCTTGATCCAAAGATCGGCTGCAATCGCGAGTAAATCGCGTCTGGCAGGCCGGTATCGCTTAAGCCGTCGACTACGACGAATAGCGCCGCGAAGAAAAGGAGTAAGTGCCAGTCGACCAATTTCAGCACATCGTGCGTGTCGCGCCGCGCAAGCACCATCACAAGTGCCGCACCGGCCATCGCTGTCCACGCCAGGTTCAGGCCGGCAAGGAAACCGGTAAAGGTCGACACGAGTACAACGCAAACAAGCACGAACAAACTGCGCTCGAGTCTTGGAACCGCATGTTCGGTACGATCAATTGCCGTCTCCCGTAACATTTTTCGAAAACCAAAACGCAAAATGAAAAAATTAATCGCCAGCCCAACAAGAGCCGCCGGCAGGAGAGAGCGCGAAAATTCTGAAAACGAAATGCGCGAGAAATGTCCGATGATCATGTTTTGTGGGTTCCCCACCAGCGTGGCCGCGCTGCCGATGTTTGCGCTCGTCGCGAGCGCGATGAGAAACGGAAGCAGCGGAAGCTTCCCGCGCCGGATAACCGTCACGACAAGCGGTGTGAGCATCAGGCAAATCGTGTCGTTCACCAGCAGGGCGGAGAGAATTCCCGACGTGAGCGTGATGTACAGTAGAAGGCGCGCAGGAGTTCGGGAGAAATTCAGCACCAGTTCCGCGGCGTATTCGAAAAAATGCGCGAGATAAAGATACGCCGAGATGAGCATCATACCCAGCAGCAACACCAGCGTATCGTAGTTGATTGCGCGGTACGCCCGCTCGGGAGTCATCACACCGGTGACAACCATCAGCACCGCGCCTAACAACGCGGCAGCGGGACGATTCAGCGGCAGAACCTTGAGTTGGCGGCCGCTGATGAGAACGTAGGTGATCACGAAGATGGCGCTCGCAACCAGCTCCCGCTGCCAGTAATTCACACGCCTGCATAACGGATGCCAGGCTGCCTTTCAACGGCGCTATGTTCGTTTCCCTTTCAACCAACCTTGGACATTGAACGTTGAACGTTTCTCTGCGATAAGCTTTTGCATCAGCTATGAGAAGCATGACTGGATACGGCCGCGCAGAGGTCGTTGATGCCGGGAGAAAATTCAGCGTCGAACTGAACTCGGTGAACCGAAAGCAGAGCGATATCGTGATCAATTTGCCGCGCGACCTCGGAGAGCTGGAACCGCGAATTCGCCAGACGATCAATGAAAATATCTCGCGCGGCCGGACAAATGTCACCATCGCTCTTCACGGTGGCCCAAATGGCACGCGCAATCTGGCGCTCGACACCGAGTTGGCCCGCTCTTATCACGAAGCGATGCGGGCATTGCAAAAGGAATTGAACGCCCCAGGGGAAATCACGATCAGCACAATTCTGCAGGCTCCGGGGGTGATGCGTTTTCCTGAACAGCCGCTCGACCCGGAGGAAGCATGGCCGGCCGTCGATCGTGCATTACGCGGTGCCCTGGCCGATTTAATCAAAATGCGCGAACGCGAAGGGAAACATCTGGCCAAGGACTTGATCCATCGCCTGAAAGCAATTCGCAGAAAACTCAATGAAATCCGCACATTCCATCCCGATGTGGTCAAGAGATATCGTGCCGTGCTTCTCGATCGTATCCAGAAAGCCGGCCTGCCGATTGCGAGTGACGATGAACGTTTGCTGAAGGAGATCTCGTTCTTTGCTGATCGCGCAGATGTGTCTGAGGAACTAGTCCGTCTGGAAAGTCATCTCACTCAATTCGCGCACCACCTGCGCAGCAAAGAACCGGTGGGGCGCACTTTGGAATTCATCACCCAGGAAATGTTTCGGGAGCTCAACACGCTCGGCGCAAAAGCAAATGATGCGGCGATCTCTCAGCGCGTCATCGCATGCAAGGCGGAACTGGAGAAGATTCGCGAGCAAGCCCAAAATCTTGAGTAAAAAATTCAGCCGTCGCGGAGTTCTTTTTGTGGTTTCTGCTCCGTCGGGCGCGGGGAAGACCACACTCGTGGAGAGAATTCGTCGAACCCCCAATCTTTTTTATTCCGTCTCGTGCACGACCCGGGCGCCGCGGGCCGGCGAGATTGACGGCCAGGATTATCAATTTCTTTCCGACCCAGATTTCCAGGAGCGAGTTGAGAAAGAAGATTTTCTGGAACATGCGCACGTGCACGGAGACTATTACGGCACATTGCGTGAGCCGGTCGTCACAAATTTAAAAAGCGGAAAGGATGTTTTGATCGACATCGATACGCAAGGCGCTTCTGTGATCCGCAACTGCGGCGATCCGGTGATCCGAGATGCTTTGGCCGACGTTTTCATCATGCCTCCCGATCTTGAGGAATTGCGAAAACGCTTGCTAAAGCGCGGAACGGAAAGCACCGCGCAGATCGATTCGCGTCTGGCCACCGCCGCCCGGGAGATGGAACACTGGCGCGATTATCGTTATACTATTATCAGTGGATCGGTGGAGGAAGATTTGCAGCGGTTCCGGCAAATCATGGAGGCGGAAAGTTATTTGAGCCGGCGCTTGGTCGAGAAATGATTGCAGAAGGCAGAGAGTCCAAAAGGAAACGCGACAAGGCGAGCGCGCGCAAGGTCGTGCGCATTCGGCCGGGTACGAAATCGGTCGTGCTCGGTGTGACCGGCTCGATCGCCGCGTACAAATCTGCCGAGCTCGCCAGTTTGCTGGTCAAACAAGGCCACGAAGTTTTTGTCGTCATGACACGGGATGCAACTGAATTTATTTCTCCCCTCACGTTGCAGACGCTTTCAAAAAATCCCGTAACAACCAGCTTCTTTGACGAGAAGGAAAGTTGGCGGCCCGGTCACATCGAGCTCGCCGACCGCGCGAACCTGTTGTTGATCGCGCCGGCGACGGCGCACACCATCGCCGAACTCGCGCACGGTCTGGCCGATCATCCGCTTGCAGCCATCGCACTGGCAACGCGCGCTCCAATTCTGCTCGCGCCGGCGATGAATGGAAAAATGTGGGAACATCCTGCTACGGTGGACAACGTTGAAAAATTGAAAGCGCGCGGCGTTGAGTTTATCGGACCAGAAGAAGGAATGCTTGCGTGCGGCTACGAAGGCATGGGCAGACTTTGGAAAGTGAACGACATCGCATTCCGCGCGGAGTTCCTGCTCGCGCGCCAGGATAATTTGATCGCGTGAGATTTCTCATCACGGCCGGGCCCACGCGCGAGCCGATCGATCCGGTTCGTTACATTTCGAATCGCTCATCCGGGAAAATGGGCTACGCCATCGCTGAAGCGGCGCTCGCTGAAGCGCACGAGATCATCGTGATTTCAGGTCCGGTGAATCTCGAGCCGCCAGGCAATGCAAAGGTGATTTCTGTTTCGACCAGCGACGAAATGTTCGAAGCGGTCCACCGATATGCAGACGAATGCGACATATGCGTGTTGTGCGCCGCCGTCGCCGATTACAAGGCGGCAAACGTTTCGTCCACAAAAATCAAAAAGCGCGGCGCGAAGTTCTCGCTCGGATTAATTCCCACGCGCGACATTCTCGATTCGTTAGGCCACCAGCACGATCGGCAATTCGTTCTCGTCGGTTTCGCGGCTGAAACAGATCACGTGGAAGAAAACGCCGCGAAGAAGCTGCGCGCAAAGAATTGCGACATCATCGTCGCAAACGATGTAAGCAGCGCAGATTCAGGAATGGAGAGCGACGCGAATGAAGTGATAATTTTGTTTAGAAACGGCGAAAGAGAGAAAATTTCTCGGGCGCCAAAAAAAATTATCGCGCGCGAGCTCGTAAAAATATTTTTAGATTTCGCAACAAAAACGTTTGACAAAAAAAATGTGATGATTAACTGAACTCGTTTAAGTGAAGTCATTCCCAACTCTTCACAGAGTTCCGCGCGTGTTGCGGATGAAAGGGGGGAATTAGTCGATGGCGAAGAAAAAGAAAGCAGCAAAGAAAAAATCAGCGAAGAAAAAGAGGCATTAACGCCCCACGCTTGATCAACGGCTCCGAAGGCTTTCGGAGTCACAACCCTAACTTCAACCCGGGAGGAGAATTTATTTTCCTCCCGGTTTTTTTGCTCTGTCATGTTGAGCGGAGCGAAACATCCAGCTACTTCAATTGATTGCGGATGCTGGTTTGGCCGTAAAGACAACTAAGATTTGTCACGCTAATTTGACTACCGAATAGGTCGAAGTAGCTGGATTCTTCGCTTCGCTCAAAATGACAATATATGAAGCACTATCTCGATGCGGCTGAAAAAGCCGCGCGCGCAGCAGGCAAGTTGCTTCGGAAAAATTTCCGGCGACCACAGCGGGTCAATGCCGTCGCAGCGCACGATATCAAGTTGGAGATCGACGTTCAGGCACAGGCGTTAATTAGCAGGCTCCTTCTCACAGAGTTTCCCAAGCATGCGCTTTACGGTGAAGAAGGAATCGTGGGCGATCAATCCAGCGAACACCAATGGGTTGTCGATCCGCTGGATGGCACCGTGAATTATTTCTATGGCATTCCACATTTTTGCATCTCGATTGCATTGCGTCTCCGCAACGAGGTCATGGTTGGTGTTATCTACGACCCCATTCGTCGGGAAATGTGGAAAGGACAAAAAGGCGAGGTTCCAAAATTGAATGGCGATCCATTCCACGTAAGCGATCGCGCAGATCTCGCTGAAGCAGTCGTTTCCATTGGGCTCGCCAAAACCGCCGAGACGATCAACACAAATTTCCCATTGCTCCAGCAAATGATTCATCGCGTGCGCAAATGCCGGGTGCTCGGCAGCGCTGCGCTCGACCTGGCTTATGTCGCCTGCGGACGACTCGACGCTTACATTGAGCAGGGAATCAGCCTCTGGGACATCGCAGCCGGCTGGCTCCTGGTTGAAAACGCCGGTGGAACTGTCGATCTTCGCCCGCGCGAGGACATGAAAGACAAATACAGCATCATTGCGTCGAATGGCGTTATTAATCTGAAACTCTGATGGCCACGAGTGTTCGATGCGGAATTGGCTACGACGTGCATCGCCTTGTTGAAGGACGGAAGCTGATCCTTGGCGGCGTCGAGATTGCGGACTCGCGCGGATTGGAAGGACATTCCGACGCAGACGTCTTGTCTCATGCCATTGCAGACGCATTGCTGGGCGCGATCGGGGCCGGCGATATCGGCCAACATTTCCCAAACACGGACGAATCAATTCGCGGCATCAACAGCATCGATATTTTGAAACACGTGAGCAAGTTGCTTACAGAAAAGAAAGCCCGCGTGCTCAACATCGATGCAACAATCATCGCTGAAGAACCGAAGATCGCGCCGCATGTTTCCGCAATGCGGAAGAACATTGCGAGCGCCATCGACGGTAGCGAATCCGATGTAAGCATCAAAGCGACAACAAATGAAAAGCTCGGGGCGATCGGGCGCAGCGAAGGCATTGCCGCAATGGCGGTGGCTAGCGTTGAAGTGGTAGGGCGCGACCGCCGGGCGCGCCGAAAAGGCGACTAATGGCGTTGCGTTTCTTTAACACTTACTCGCGGAAGATCGAAGAATTCGAACCGCGCGATCCGGCAGCGCGCGCGATCAGTATTTACACCTGTGGACCGACCGTTTACAGCCGCGCACACATCGGAAATTTTCGCGCTTACATCTTCGAAGATTTGCTTCAGCGCCATTTGGAACTGCGCGGTTACAAGGTGCATCGGGTGATGAACATCACCGACGTCGATGACAAGACGATCCGCGGCGCGCGCGAAGCCAAAGTGCCGCTGACAAAGTTCACGGAGCAATTCAAAAAGGCGTTCTTTCAAGACGCCGAAACATTGCGGATCAAACGCGCCAATGAATTCCCCGCTGCCACCGACCAGCGTTACATCGACAGGATGATCGAGATGATCGGCGAGCTCATCGCGCGCGGTCTCGCTTATCAAGCGGACGACAAATCGGTTTATTTTCGTATCAACAAATTTTCTAATTACGGCAAGCTCGCGCACTTCGACCTCACGCAATTGCAATCAACGGGACGCGTGAAGCACGACGAATACGACAAGGAACACATCGGCGATTTCGCGCTCTGGAAAGCGTGGGACGAAGAAGACGGCGATGTGAAATGGGATTCGCCATGGGACCCGGGCCGACCCGGTTGGCACATCGAATGCAGCGCGATGGCGACGGCGCTGTTAGGTGATCAGATCGACATCCATTGTGGTGGCGTCGATAACATTTTCCCGCATCACGAAGCAGAAATCGCCCAGACCGAAGGCGTGACGGGAAAGAAATTCGTCCGTTACTGGCTGCACTGCGCGCATTTGCTGGTCGATGGCCAGAAAATGGCGAAGTCGTTAGGCAATTTTTACACCGTGCCGGATGTTCTGGCGAAAGGTTACACCGGGCGCGAGCTTCGTTACGCGCTATTGCGCGTGCATTATCGGGTGCCACTCAATTTTACCTGGGAGGGAATGAAAGAGGCGCGAGAGTCGTTAGCTCGAATTGATGAATGGCTGACGCGACTCAAGCAGAAATCGCAGGAAGCAAACGTCGAGCGTCCAGCGTCCAACGTCCAACGTCCAACGCAGAAATTTGAAGAAGCGCTGGATGACGATCTAAACATTTCCGCGGCGCTGGGGTTCCTGTTCGAATCGATTCGCGAAACGAACCGCGCGATGGATGAAAACAAACTCGACGCTGCGTCCGCAAACGCATGGCTCAACTGGTGGAAACGGATCAACACTGTCCTCGATCTCGAACCAGAAACGAAGATTGCGGTTCCCGAAGAAGTGGTGCAACTGGAAGAACAGCGCGAGAACGCGCGACGAGAAAAGGATTGGAAACGAAGCGATGAACTGCGCGATCGAATTTCCGCGCTAGGATGGGACGTGCGCGATACGAAAGACGGCCAAAAACTCACGCCACGTGGTACAGCGTGATCTGGGGAGCGCGGGCAACGGGCGTGGAATTTGCGCTCGCGCGATGCGAATGATTCACTCATCGTTTCGCATATAGACTCATGTTTGCGCCCGCCGACTTTCTTAACCTCGAACACACGGCTCATCCGAAGTTGTTCGAAAACCAGAATTACGTCTGGGACGCGCTCAAACAAATCGCTAGTTACCTCCAATTTCGTTTGAAGCCTGCAATCCTCGGCGAGCTAATGGGCAAGCCATTTATTAGCAACCATGTTTTTATTGGCAGAGGAACGGTCGTCGAACAGGGCGCGGTGTTGAAAGGCCCGGCATGGATCGGCGAGAACTGCCACGTCCGCAGCGGCTGCTACGTGCGCGAAAACGTGATCGTTGGCAACGGCGTAGTCATGGGAAATTCCTGCGAATTTAAAAACTCTATCCTATTCGATGAAGTACAGGTGCCGCATTTCAATTACGTCGGTGATTCGATTATTGGTCACCACGCACATCTGGGCGCAGGCGTGATTCTCTCCAACGTAAAGCTCGATCACGCCGAAATCGCGGTCGTAACACCCGATGGCCACATTCCGACCGGCCTCAGAAAATTCGGCGCAATCGTTGGCGACCACACCGAAATCGGCTGTAACGCGGTGATCAATCCCGGCTCGGTCATCGGCCGCGATTGCATGATTTATCCCAGCGTAAACTTTCGCGGAGTTCTCCCACACGGCAGCGTAGTCAAGCTGCGACAAGAGCTGCAGGTTGCTGAACAACGCGCGATTTAAGCGCAATCGGGCTCCCAATCCTGCGAAGCGCAGAACGCGAAGCAACCGCGGATGGGGGGGGATTCGAACCCCCGGTGCCTTTCGGCACACACGCTTTCCAGGCGTGCACAATAGACCGCTCTGTCACCCATCCTCTAGAGCGACCTCAATTGTAGTATCGGTCTAAGATCGTCGCATCTGTATTCGGGAGCGCCGCTACAGCTGCAGCCGCCGGAATAATTCGTCGAGTGGCAATTGAATGCCGATGTAAAACTCGCCGAAGTCCGCGTACTCAGCGCTCACGGGATCAAAACGCATCTTGTAAACGATCGCTTTGATCTGAAAAGTGTCGCGCGCAAACAACGTCACGCCCCATTCCGCGTCGTCGAGGCCGGTCGACCCGGTGATGAGCTGTTTCACTTTGCCAGCGAACTCGCGGCCAACTGTGGCGTGTCCTTTCATCAGTTTGCGACGCTCATCGTACGGCAGCGCGTACCAATTCCGCTGTTCGCCACGGCGTTTGCTCATGTTATAAAAGCAAACGACCGGCCAGTCGGGCAGCGTGGGATAAACGCGGTCCTGTCGGTAGTGTTTCATTCGCTCGCGAAATGTCGCCAGAGCTTCATCGAGTTTTACGGAATTGTTCCGCACGTTGGACTCCAGCGTCTGTGCGTATTCGTCTTCGCTCGTGATGTATTCGCTTTCCTCGGTCAGCGACAGATAACTGTAAACCGGGGTCAGCACGTCTGCGCCTAACGAGAGCGAGAGCTGTTTTTCAATCTTATTGGCATTATGCAGGTCGGGTGTGATCAACATGAAACCGACGTCGGCTTTCGGCGTGACCATGCTAAGCGTCAGTAATTGGGTCGAATCCATCGCGCGCACCTCCTGCACGAGCGATGACAGATTTGTTTTTGTGGCATTTTGTTCTTCACGGCTCAGCAGTTGCCATTGGCCATACTCGATCTGGTAAAACAAATGCAGACAATGCCAGCCCTCTTCGGGAACCAGCGCGATGTTTTTATCGGTCATCGCGCTTAGTTTCATACCCAGGGATTTTTGGTCAAGGGGCGTAGCGGCGTTTGTGTCAAACGCTGCCGGGCGCTCGCCGCGGCGAGCGCCTCCGCAAGATTCTATCCCGCGGGCGTTGCAGCTTTCGGCAAATGCGCCATGCAATACTCCTCGCCATCGCGCGCCACCCGAAAGTCAAGGTTCGGATCGCTCAATTCGGTCGCGCCGCACACTGCGCATTTATGAAGCGGCTCGGCTTCGCTTCGAGAACTCTGCGCGTAACGTTTTCTTCGCGCTGAGACTTCGCCGCGATGGCGAGCGTCATGAATAATTTCTGGTCCGAAAAAGATCAAATAATTGGCCAGGGCAGCCACCAGCGCCATTCGATAGGAATTCGGGCTCACAACAAAACCGAACAATAAGAACGCTGCTGACACCCAGGCGATCCATTTGATTTTCGCCGGCAAGATAAAGAAAAGATAGATCACCTGATCGGGATAGAACCGGGCGAAAGCGAAAAACAACGACGCGTACAACATTGAGTTGGAAAAACGCGCTCCGAAGAAAAATGCGGCCACCGTCGTGCCGATCATTCCGACGATGAAATAAAGCGTGAGGCGAAACGCTCCCCACGCCTGTTCAAGGCCCTCCCCGATGAACCAGAGGAACCAAAGGAGAAGGAAGACCCATAAAAAACTGTTGGTCTGCGGAAGAAAAATATACGTGATCAGTCGCCAAATTTCGCCGTGGCGGATCCGCGCCGGGTCCAGGTCAAGCATGAAACCAAAACCCGGGTTCAAACGAACCAGCAAAAAAGTGAGCCCAGTAAAGGCAACCACAATGCGCATCAACCCCGGAATGCCAAGAAAACCGAAGCGCCGTTCAAGTTTGTCGAGTAGAGGCATCGTTCGGCGACAGTAGCGCAACAATCCCTCACCTCAATCCTCTCCCTTTCGGAAAGGGCGAGGCGGATCTTGAGCCACCGCTAGTGAAAAATCTGGACGTTCGGATCCTTTCCTCTCCTGCTCAACCGAGGAGAGGATGAAGGTGAGGAGTCGAAATCCAGCCCAATGACTGATCATGCGAACGCTTGCGCTGCTATTCGTGCAGTCTAGTTTGGCGCGTGAGCGAAGAGTCACCAAAGAAAACGCCGCTTTACGAAGAACATGCTCGGCTCGGCGCGAGAATGGTCCCCTTCGCCGGGTGGCTCATGCCGGTCCAATACTCGAGCATCGTCGAGGAACATCAAGCCGTGCGAAACAATGTCGGCGTCTTCGATATTTCGCACATGGGACAATTGATCGTGGAGGGGCCAGGCGCATGCGAATGGCTCAACACCATGCTCACGAATAACGTCGGCAAGCTCGACGTTGGCACGGGTCAATACACCTTTCTCCTGAACGACCGTGGCGGCATCGTCGATGACCTGATCGATTATCGAATTGGCCACAGGGAATTTCTGCTCGTAGTGAACGCGGCGCGAGCAGACGAGGATTTCGCGTGGCTGCAGGACCATCTTCCATCCGCAAACGCAGTTCTGCTCAAGAATCGCAGCGCGGATTTTGGCGGACTCGCCATTCAAGGTCCGCGGATCGCAGAGTTTTTTCACACGCTGTTCGGTAACGATGCCGATCTTCCCCCGCGAAATTCGATTGCCGATTTTCCATTCGATGGGACGACTGTCTCGGTGGCGCGTACCGGTTACACGGGCGAGGATGGGATTGAAGTTTTCTTTCGCTCAAGCGATGCGGCGAGGTTTTGGAACGCCGCGCTCGAAAGAGGCAAGCCGTTCGGAATTAAGCCGTGCGGTCTCGGTGCGCGCGATACGTTGCGCCTGGAAATGTGCTATCCGCTGAACGGTTCCGATCTGTCACCGGAACGAAATCCGATCGAGGCTGGGCTCGGATTCTTCGTCGATCTGACAAAACCAAATTTCATTGGACGGGACGTTTTGGTTGAAACAAAAGAAAACGGACCGCGCGAAAAGCTGGTGCCGTTTCGAATGAAAGAGAAAGGACCGCCCCCGCGACCGCATTACGCAGTCTTCGAGAACGGGGAACGCATCGGCGAAGTCACCAGCGGCACCCTTTCTCCGAGCTTGAACTGGGGCGTCGGCATGGCGTATGTCTCGACGGCGCGCGCGAAAATCGGCGCCCGGATCGATATCGAAATTCGCGGACGAAAATTTCCGGCTACCATAGAAAAGAAACCGCTCTACAAAAAACCATGAATGTCCCTGACGACCTCCTCTACACCGAATCACACGAATGGATTAAACGCGAAGGCGACAACGTGCGTGTCGGCATTACCGATCACGCCCAGTCCGAATTGACTGACGTGGTTTACGTCGAGTTGCCAAAAATGGATCGACAGGCAAACGCAAAAGAAGCGATCGCAGTCGTTGAATCCGTGAAAGCAGCGAGCGACATCTACGCGCCGGTGAAAGGGACCGTGGTGGAAGTAAACAAACCGCTGGAAGCCGACCCGGGGCTGATCAACCGCGAACCATACGGCCAGGGCTGGATTTTCGTTCTCAAGCTCGACAACGCCGACGATCTCAAGCAATTGAAAGACGCAGAAGCTTACAAAAAGCAGATCGGCTAACATCCCCGTGCATGGTGCCTGCCTTGCTCGCTTGCGTAGTCCACGCAGTTCCTGGCCTTTCGCTCGGACTGAATGTGATCTGCCGCGATGAAGGTCAGATATTTCAAGTCACCAAGCGATTTTCGCAGATGGCTGAAGATCAATCATCGGACTACACAAGAATTATGGGTCGGCTACTATAAGAAAGCCTCAGGGCGACCGAGCATGACTTGGCCGGAATCGGTGGACGAAGCGCTGTGTTTTGGCTGGATCGACGGGATCCGTAAAAGCGTCGACGATTTGCGCTACACGAGTCGATTTACCCCGCGGAGACGGGGTAGCATTTGGAGCGCAGTCAACATCAAGCGCGCACACGAGCTAAGCGATAAAGGTTTGATGGAGCCTGCGGGCATGGCTGCGTTTGATGCGCGGAAAGAAAACCGCTCGGGAATTTATTCCTACGAACAAAGGAGCGAAAAGCTCGCCGCGCCCTATGAAAAAAAACTGAGACAAAACAAAGCCGCCTGGGAGTTCTTTTACGCTCAGCCGCCCTCATATCGAAAAGCAATCGGGTGGTGGGTCGTGAGCGCAAAACAAGAAGCAACCCGGTTCAAGCGGCTAGAAAAACTGATGAAAGAATCGGCCAGAGGAAAACGACTTCTATAATGCGAGCCGCAAGATTATTTGTCGTCAGCTTTTCTTAATAGCGAAGCCGATATAACCCCAGCGGCCCCATTCGTGATGCGATGTACGCTGCGCGTCGCGGCGTCCGGTCTTTTTATCGTGGGCGTACGTCTTGGTCACAAATTCGGGAAACGCCGCGTTCATCTGCACGTCGTGCGACACCAGCAATCCGCCGTCGCGCAGGCGCGGCCAAAATTGGCGAAACTCCCAGAGCATGTGGCGGTAACTATGCGAGCTGTCGTGAAGAAATATGTCGATGGACGAAGGGAGCCGATCGCCCTGGAGGAAATCTTCCACTTTTCCGCGCATCGGCACGAAACCGGCGGAGGCGGATCGCAATTCATCTGGAATCAAAGCCCCTTGCTCGCATTCCTGGCTCAATTCAATGCTGTACAGTTTGGCCGTCGCGAGCTTTTCGTCAGCGAGCGCTTTCAAGATAAAGGCGGACGACATTCCAATATACCCGCCGGACTCGACGACCACCGTCGGCCGGACCCAACGCGTCAATCCGTAAAGCGTCGCGCAATCGATCGCTCCCATCACTCCTTCGCTACCGAATGCATCGCGGCGCCGGATCATCTCAGCCGTGAAATCGCTGCCGCGGATTTCAGCCGCAAATCGCGCGACCGCGTCCCACATCCCGTAATAGGATGGCGCGGGCGATAGCTCATTTTGATTCATATCGTTAGGTCGACGCCACCAAGAACGCGAAATCGCCGACATTCTTTTCATGGACGCAAGAGCAAGGATATTCGGCCGCGCTTTGAATTGACGCGAATGCTATTTCGTGCGTCGTCTGAAAGCGTTAACGCGTGCAATTCGCTCCGTTCCTGGCGGGCACCGGGCATAAGTCATCCTTTTTTCCTGCCTAACCTGTGCTTAATTCTTCCGTTTTCCCCATGAGCAGCAAATCGAAGGCGCGCGAGGCAGAGCTTAACTTTGAGGGCGCGATGGATCGGCTCGAAAAAATTGTCGAGCAAATGGAATCCGGCAAACTCCCGCTCGAAGACCTCATCGTGCGTTACGATGAAGGAATGAATCTGGTGAAAGTTTGCCAGGAACGACTTGCCAAGGCGGAGCAAAAGATCGAAATCATAGCTCGCAACAGCGCAGGAAAGGCGATAGTTAAGGATTTCGAGCCCACACCGGAACCGGCTGCTCCGGCCGAAACCGTAGATGAATCCGAAAGCACAAATGATGAAATCAAGCTCTTCTGAGTCGGTCCAGACTTCCGAGGCAACCGCCGTACCGTCGCGCCTGCTCGACGGGATTCGATTGCCCGCCGATATCAAGGCGCTGCGCGAACACGATCTGCCCCAGCTCGCACAGGAGGTGCGGGAGGAACTGATCAGGGTCCTTTCCCAAACCGGGGGGCATCTGGGCCCAAATCTCGGTGTCGTCGAACTGACGATTGCGTTGCACCGGGTCTTCAACACGCCGCACGACCGGTTCGTTATGGACGTCAGTCATCAAGGTTACGTCCACAAAATGTTTACCGGGCGGCTCGATCGTTTTAATACGATGCGCCAATTCGCCGGGCTTAACGGCTTTCTTTTACGCACCGAGAGTGAACACGATTGCTACGGTGCCGGTCATGCGGGGACGGCGCTCTCCGCTGCGCTGGGCATGGCGGTGGGGCGCGACCTCCGCGGTGGCGACGAGAATATCGTCGTGGTAGCAGGCGACGCAGCATTGACGTGCGGGATCAGTTATGAAGCGCTCAACAATGTAAAAGCGCACACCAAGCGTTTCATCGTTGTGCTGAACGACAATGAGTGGTCGATCGCCAAAAATGTCGGGGCGATTGCAAATTATCTAAACAGCATTGTCACGAGCCCGACGTTTGCGCATTTGCATGAGAAAGCGGCTCATTTCGTCCGCTCGGTTGCCGGAAAATCGGTAGCTCACTTCGCGCATAAAGTGGAGGAAAGCGTGAAGGGGTTGTTGGTGCCGAGTGTCATTTTCGAGGAACTTGGCTTGCGTTACTACGGACCAATCGATGGGCACGATATTCCGTTGTTGATTCGCACATTTGAATTTTTGAAAACTCAGGAGGAGCCGGTGTTGTTGCACATTCTCACCCAGAAAGGCAAAGGATACGCACCGGCTCTCAAGCAACCGGACAAGTTCCATGGTCTCGGCAAATACAAGATCGAGAGCGGCGAGACCGCGCCGACTCCGACGCCTACTTATTCGGAGATTTTTGGCAAGACGCTGGCGAAATTCGCGGAGACGAATCAGAAGCTCGTTGCCATTACAGCGGCGATGCCAAGCGGGACTGGTCTTTCGCATTTCGTTAAGGCCCATCCCGGCCGCTATTTCGATGTCGGTATTGCGGAGGAGCACGCCACGCTTTTTGCCTGTGGTCTGGCAACGCAGGGATTGCAACCGTTCCTCGCGATTTACTCCACCTTCTTCCAGCGCGCTTATGACATGGCGATTCACGATATCGCCATCCAAAACCTAAACGTGAAGTTGTGCATGGACCGCGCTGGATTGAGCGGCGACGATGGCCCGACGCATCACGGCTTGTTCGATATCGGTTACCTGCGACACGTCCCCAATTGGGTACACATGCAGCCGAAGGATGAGGACGAGTTCGTCGATATGCTATGGACCATGGCGCACTACAACTCCGGTCCGATTGCCGTTCGTTATCCGCGAGGATCGGGGCCAGGCGTAAAAATCAAACCGGAGCCAAAACTTCTCGAGATCGGCAAGGCGGAAGTCGTGCAACATGGGCGCGATGTGGCCATCTTCGGTTTGGGCAACATGTTTGAAGTTGCCCAGGAGGCGGCGCGCAAACTTGAAGAGAAAGGAATTTCCGTCGCACTCATCAATCCACGATGGATCAAACCAATGGACACTGGCACGCTCGAATTTTTCGCGCGTAGCGTTGAAGTGGTCTGTACGATCGAAGACCACGTGCTGCACAACGGTTTTGGCTGCGCCGTCATGGAACATCTGCACTCGCAAATGATCAATACGCCGGTGGCGCGCATCGGGTGGCCCGATCAATTCATTGAGCACGGCGCCGTTCCAATCCTGCGCAAGAAACACGGCATCACCGCTGACGCGCTGGTGGAAAAAGTTCTGCCGCTGCTGCGCAAAAAGTCGAACCTTAAGCCGTCCGTTGCCTGAAATCGGGCGCCAGTTGGCGCGCGTTATTCAGCGAACTGTAAAAGCGAAGGGCGCCTTCGTTTCCGAAAGCGCCCTTCATATTTTCGATGGCGATAAGCCGAATTCTGTCAGAACCCGCGGAATTCTTTGCTATGGCTGCTCGCAATTCCTTGCCTCGCTCGGCGATGCAGATTTCGCGCGATCTTGCTCATTTGGGCAGCCGTAAACCCATAGCTATTGCGGGTGCGAACGCTTGTCGGAACAGCCGACGAGTGCATCGCACTATTTCGGAAATCGGCCGGCCAAAACATCGCCAACCCAGATGTCCTCGTCGAGTGCTTCCCAGCGCAGAGCTCTCCCTTTGACGCGCAGGCTGACTTGTCTGAGCATTTCGGGGCTTGCTATTGCAAGTCTCGGAAACTTTGCTGCGGGAAAGCTGATCGTTCGTTCATCGGCGAGCTCGATCCAAACGCGTCCACCTTCGACCCAGCATCGCACCGCCTGCGGCGCTTCCGTCTCCAGTTCAGCGGTTGCCATGAAAGCGACGATAAGCTTCAAGCAAGAAATCGCAATTCTGTTCCACCAACCGCCGGATGTCGTTGACCTCTGAGGACGCGAATCCGTAGTTGAAAGCAACTGAAATTGGACGTAGCCAGAATTTTACCTCGAAATCCTCGCGGGCGACGTGAATGTGCGGCGGTTCGTTTGATTCGCGACTGTAGAAATGGAAGCGATACGGTCCAATCCGCAGAACGGTCGGCATCACCGGATCTTGCGGCGAGTTTGATCTGACATCAATTCGAGACTGGCGGAAAAAAAGCGAAGGGCGCCTTCGTTCCCGAAAGCGCCCTTCATATTTCGATGGCGGTAAGCCGAATTCTGTCGGCCAATTTCTCAGCCGTGATGATCATTTATCTCTCTCGGCCCGCAATCGCGGGGCGAGAGCCCGATCCCGCATTCGCGGGACCGTGATGCGACGATACCCGAGGATCAAACGGGCCGGCTGCCCTTCCTCTGTTTTGTCTTGCACCGCATGGGGTTTTTCGTGCCTCGCAAATTGCTTTGCGAGCGGTGAGCTCTTGCCTCGCCTTTTCACCCTTGCCTGCACTTTGCTGCCAAAGAACCGGCGGTATCTTTTCTGTGACACTCTCCGTCACCGCAGTTTTTCAACCGTGATGCCCGCGTGTTTTACGCGGCACGCCGCCGTATGGTGTTCGGACTTTCCTCCAGCAACTCCCGCCAACGCGGGACTCGCCAGCGATCATCTGCCATCGGGAAATAATCTATCACAACGGGTGAAGAAGAAAACGCCGAACAGCGGCACAGCACCCCAAAACGCGAGCGCGCTACGATAAGAGACGCGGGCTCAAAGCGGAGATGGCACGATCATAAAGAAAATCGTGATCATTACGAGCGCGATAAATAGTTTGCCCATCATTGCACTGAGATTCCCCAGCAAACTGCCCCAGCCAGCCCGGCCGGCGTCGATCATTCGTTTGCCGGCGATGAATTCACCGGCGACCGCGCCAATCACCGGTCCAACAAATAATCCGGCGATCCCGAAGAAGATACCGATTACGGCTCCGAGCAGCGCGCCGAACATTCCCCACTTTGTGGCTCCAAAATATCGCGCACCAAAGTAGCCGCTTAGAAAATCCAGCGCGTACGACGCCACAGTCAACAGTACCAGGACGGCGATCGTTCCCCACCCTATGCTTTTCTCCGGCCCGAGCATCATCCGGTGAAGGAGCGCGCCGGCAAGAATGACAATTGTCCCCGGAAACACAGGGAGCACCGTGCCAATCAAGCCGACTGCGAACAGGATGACTGCGACCGACCACCAGAGGAGTTCCATGGGATGCAGTGAATCGTAATTCGAAATTCGAGATTCGTAACTCGGTCGAAAATTACGATATAACGAACTAACGAATCGCGATCTTCGTTTTGACCACTCCGCTGTCGAACCTATACTGAAAGTCTCCCCCGGGTTAACTCAAACCGGAGATTTCAGTTATGCCACTTTCTGTTGGAACTAAAGCGCCAGATTTCGCGCTGTCGACCAAGGCCGCCGACGGGCCAAAGCAAATCAAACTCAGCGACAATTTCGGAAAGAAAAACACGCTGCTGCTTTTCTTTCCCATGGCGTTCACGGGCACATGTACGACCGAAATGTGTGAAGTCAGCCAGGGTATGAACGCTTACACCGATTCAAACGCTGCCGTTTACGGGATCAGCGGCGACAATCCGTTTGCGCAGGAAGCGTGGGCGCAAAAGGAGAAAATCACCGTGCCGCTGCTCAGCGATTACGAACACCAGGTCGCCAAGGATTACGGCGTGATGTACGATTCGTTCCTGCCACAAATGAACCTCGGAATGGGAGGCGTGCCGAAACGATCTGCATTCATCATCGATAAGAATGGAGTAATCCAGTATGTGGAGAGCAACGACGACGCCAGACAGCTGCCCAACTTCGACAAGATCAAGGCGAAACTGGCGGAACTGAAGTAATGCTTGTCATGTCGAGCGAAGTCGAGACATCTCATTTTGTTAACAGTCGAGAGATTCCTCGACTTCACGGCGCTCCGCTCGGAATGACAATAAACAATGAACGACGAATTTAAGACACTGAGGAAATTTGATGCGGGCAAAGGGCGCGAAGCATTTTTCTATTCGCTCCCGGCTCTGGAGGAACAGGGAATAGGGAAAATTTCGCGATTACCGGTCAGCATCCGGATTGTCCTCGAATCGGTCCTCCGCAATTGCGATGGCCAAAAAGTCCGGCGCAAAGATGTCGAGGCACTCGCGAACTGGAACGCAAAATCCCCTGCCAGCGAAGAAATTCCATTCGTCGTTGCGCGCATCGTTTTACAGGATTTCACCGGCGTGCCGCTGGTGGTCGATCTCGCTGCGATGCGCAGCGCGGTGAAAAGACTCGGGAGCGATCCGAAAATCATTGAACCCCTCGTTCCCGTCGATCTGGTGGTCGATCACTCGGTGCAGGTGGATTTCTTCGGTTCAGCGCGAGCGCTGGAACTGAACCTCGACATGGAGTTCAGGCGCAACCGCGAGCGCTATCAGTTCCTAAAATGGGGACAGCAGGCGTTCAAAACCTTCCAGCTGATCCCGCCAGGCATCGGCATCGTGCATCAGGTCAATCTCGAATACCTGGCCAAAGGCGTTCTTTCCTCTCAACTCTCGACTCTCAACTCTCAACTTTTCTTCCCCGACACTCTCGTGGGGACTGATTCCCACACGACGATGATCAACGGCCTCGGCGTGGTTGGCTGGGGTGTGGGCGGAATCGAAGCGGAAGCCGGCATGCTCGGCCAGCCAGTTTACTTTTTGACACCCCAAGTGGTGGGGGTGCACATGAGCGGCCAATTGCGCGAAGGCGTCACCGCGACCGATCTTGTTTTGCACATTACACAATTGCTGCGCGCGCAAAAAGTAGTCGGCAAATTTGTCGAGTTTTACGGTGAAGGCGCCGCGTCGCTGCCAGTTCCTGATCGCGCGACGATTGGGAACATGTCGCCAGAGTACGGCGCGACAATGGGATATTTCCCGATCGATCAAGAGTCGGTGGATTACTTGAAGGCCACAGGACGTAGCGAAGAGCAGTGCCTTGCTTTCGAAAATTATTTTCGTGCCCAGAAAATGTTCGGCATCCCGCTGAGGGGCGAAATCGACTACAGCGTCGATATCGATCTGAATTTGGCCGAAGTGCAACCGAGTGTCGCCGGGCCCAAAAGGCCCCAGGATCGGATCAATTTGCCGGACCTCGGAAAAACGTTTCGCGAGTTGCTCGAAAAACCGGTGCGCGATGGCGGATACGGCAAACAAAATGTCGATCTTCGCGAAAAGCATCTCGTGGAATTGAACGGCAGCGCTCCTCGCGACGACGCGATGGCCTCGACCGATACGAAGGAAGATCAGGGAATTAATCCTGGGGACGAACTCAACAAGATTGAGATGACTTCAAACCGGCCAACACCCGATCCTGGCAAAGAAATTGAAGCTGAATCCAGCGATGTTTTTACGCACGGGCAAACTCACGTCGGGCATGGCAGCGTTCTCATCGCGGCGATCACAAGTTGCACGAACACCAGCAATCCGAGCGTGATGATTGCGGCCGGATTGCTCGCGAAAAAAGCAGTCGAGCGAGGACTGCGAGTTGATCCTGGGGTCAAGACCTCACTGGCGCCGGGCTCGCGTGTTGTTTCCGATTATCTTCACAAGACAGGTCTCCAGAAATACCTCGACCAGCTCGGATTCAACCTGGTGGGTTACGGTTGTACAACCTGCATCGGCAACTCGGGACCGCTACACCCGAACATCGAGAAGGCGATTCACAAACATGATCTGGTTGCCGCCTCAGTTCTTTCGGGAAACCGCAACTTCGAAGCCCGCGTGCACCAGCATATCAAGGCAAACTTCCTGATGTCGCCGCCGCTGGTCGTTGCGTTCGCGCTCGCAGGCCGGGTGCACATTAACCTTTCCCGCGAACCGCTGGGAAAAGATAAGGATGGTAATGAGACGTTTCTGCGGGATTTGTGGCCGAGTTTTAGTGAAATTCGTGACGCCATGCAAACGGCGCTCGCACCGGAGACATTCCGCAAACTCTATCGCGATTTTGCAGATCAAAATCCGAAGTGGAACGACATCCCTTCGAGCACCGGCGACATTTACCAATGGGACGAGGAGAGCGACTACATTCACGAGCCGCCGTTTTTCCAAAATTTTTCGATGGAGCCCGGGCACATTGAAGAGATTCGAGGCGCTCGCGCCCTTGGCATTTTTGGCGACACAGTGACGACCGATCACATTTCTCCTGCGGGAGCAATCAAGGAGAGTTCGCCTGCTGGAAAGTATTTAATGTCGCGCGGAATTCAGCCCCGCGATTTCAATAGTTACGGCAGCCGGCGCGGCAACGATCTGGTGATGACACGCGGAACATTCGCCAACGTCCGGATCAAGAATTTGATAGTGCCGGGAACTGAAGGCGGCGTGACCAAATATTTTGCGAATGGTGAAGGTAAAGAGATGTCGATCTTCGATGCGGCGATGAAATATGCGGAAACAAGGACTCCGTTGGTCATTCTCGCCGGTCACGAATACGGGACAGGTTCATCGCGCGATTGGGCAGCGAAAGGAACGCGTTTGTTAGGCGTGAAAGCGGTGGTCGCGGCAAGCTTTGAGCGAATTCACCGTTCGAACCTGGTTGGAATGGGCGTGTTGCCGTTGCAGTTTCTCGAAGACACATCCGCGCAATCGCTAGGGCTCGACGGTTCGGAGAAGTTTTCGATCACGGGGTTGTCCGACTCGGTCAAACCAGGACAACAGGTCACGCTGGAGATCGAAAGAACGAACGGAGAGAAACGCGCGTTGCCAGTGAAGCTTCGGATCGATACGCCGATCGAGATCGATTATTATCGGCACGGCGGCATTCTGCCGTTCGTCCTGCGGCAATTGCTGACGAAGTAATTCGCCGCCGAGCCGAGTTCCGCCGCACGCGATGGCGAATTCCTATTTAAGCACGACGGGGTTCTTCGATTCCTCTAGGATTTTCTCAAAACGCGGGTCGCCGCGCAGCGAATCCCAATAAGGCAGCAGTTTCAATTGGCCATAGCTGAGATCACTCGGGCGGCGGATGGCGCTGGCAAGCTGTTCGCAGGCGAGATCTTTGTCGCCAACCCACGCAGCGATCATCGCCAAATACTTGACCATCCAATTCCCAGCCAGTGCATCTTTTGTGACAGAAAGAAGCTCAACCGCGCGCCGGCCTTCTCGCAGCGCTTCCTCCTTGCGCCCGAGAGCCGCATCGATCAATCCAAGCACGCACATCGCCTCAGCGTAATTTGGTTCAGCTTGGACGACTTTCTCCTGCTCCGCGCGCGCAGCGGTGAAAGCTGACCGCGCCTTGTCATCCTGATTTGTCACGCGAGCGATAACGCCTTCTGCAAACGCGGGATTAACAACGAAGTTGTCATGCACACCCAAGTAGCGCGGATTCTCGCCGAAGGCGATTAAAGCAGTATTTGCTGCGGCAGTGTCACGTTCAGCCAGTGTGCACGTAAACCAATAAGTGGCGGCACTTGATAGTGCACCCGGTTGTGTCGTCGCGACTGAATCGATCACTTCATGCAACGGCCGGGTATCTGCTCTCGAGTCGAATTCCACAAACGCCCGGGCCGCCTTGGTAGCGACGTCGTTCGGCACGACGGTCAATACGCGATCCAATAGCGATTTTTCCTCAGCATAACGCCGGCAAAACTGGTAAAGGAGTGCAGTCTCCTGCAACATTAAAACGTTGCGCGGGTCGAGCTCAATGGCGTGCTCGAAGTCTTGGGCAGATTCTTCCCAGCGCCCCTGACGCCGCTCGATCGAACCTCTCCAAAAAAATACTAGCGGATTATTGGGCAAGGTCTGGCGCGCGCGTTCCAGCTCGGCCAGCGCACCGTCGTAATCGAGATAGCCATGGTAAAGGTTCAGCGCACGCGCAAGATGCAGTTCCGCTGCATCAGGACGAAGACGAAATGCTCCTTGGATAGCTGCTTCCGCTAGAGCCAGCCTCGCGGATGTGTGATCGTAGCCAAAGATATAAAGAAGGTCATGGGCTTTAAAAAGCTCGAAGTAAGCCTCGAAAAACGATGGATCACGCGCGACAGCCTGGTTTAGCAGATCAACCGTCTGCAACAAATTCGCGTTAGCAGTGGCACTCAAGCTCGCGCTCAAAGAAAGATTCTGGGCTCGTGTGTACAGATCAAAGGCGGTCATGTCGCTCGTCGGAGAACGTTTGATTGCGTTCTTTTCATCTGGCGAAAGTTTTGCCTGTAATTGGTCGGCAATGGTCTTTGCGATCTCGCTCTGGATCGCGAACACGTCCGCGAGATCGCGGTCGTAAGTCTGCGCCCATAGCTGTTTGTCCGTGCGCGCATCGATTAATTGCGCGTTGACGCGGACGCGATTGCCAGAGCGCGCAATACTTCCTTCCACCACATGCGCCACCCCGAGTTCCTGGCCAATTTTGCGCAGATTGCGCGCGACCCCGCTCCTGTATTGCATCACAGAGGTGCGCCCGATCACCTTCAGATCGGCGATCTTCGCTAGGTCGGTTAAGATTTCGTCCTGTACGCCGTCGGCGAAATAGGTGTTTTGCGGATCTGGGCTCAAGTTTTCGAACGGAAGCACGGCGATGCTTTTCTCGGGTGGCGAGGTGATTGTCAGATTCCGATGCCAGTAGAACGGCAGCGCTACCGCCAAAGCAGTTACTAACAATAGTAGCGCCAAAGCGGCGGGCGATCGCGCCCAGCGGAGCCATAAAGGAGCAGCGGCGCGTTCCGATTCAGCTTCCAGTTTCCGACGAAGATCTTTCAGCGCCTGCAGTAACTCGTGCGCGCTGCGATATCGTTGGCTGCGATCTTTGCGCAGCGTTTTGCTGATGATCTGCTGAAGCTCAGCGGGAGCGCGTGCGATGTAATGCATGAGCGGCGGCGGCTCCTTCTCAAGAATCGAAAACATCACATCTTGTGGCGTGTCGCCGGGGAATGGGGCATGGCCGGTTAGCATTTCGTAAAGCACCACGCCGAGACTCCAGATATCGGTGCTTTGATCAATGCGCTCCCCGCACGCCTGCTCGGGCGACATGTAACGAACGGTTCCCAGTACCGCTCCCAAATTGGTTTCAACCAAGAACAGCGCTTCGTCTCTCGACATGGTTGCCGGCAATTCCTCCTCGGCGAGTTTTGCAATGCCAAAGTCGAGCACCTTCACGTAGCCGTCCGGCCGGAGCATGATGTTCTCCGGTTTGATGTCGCGGTGAACAATTCCCGCCTGATGCGCAGCGGCGAGCGCACTCGCGACTTGGATCGCCACATCAACAGCTTCACTCAACTGCATCGGTCCATCCGTCAGATGTTCACGCAGCGTCTCGCCTTCGATAAGTTCGCTGGCGATGTAATGAATGGAGTTGTCCTCGCCAATCTCGTAAACGGTCAGGATATTTGGGTGGTTGAGCGCAACCACTGCATACGCTTCGTGTTGAAACCGCTTCAGGCGCTCGGCGTCACCGGTAAATCGCAACGGCAACAGTTTGAGCGCGGCCTTGCGACGCGCGACATTGTCGGTAGCGAGATAAACTTCTCCCATCCCGCCGGTGCCGATTGCTTCAGAAATTTTGTAGTGGCCGATCGTCCGACCGACGACCAAATCAGCTTGATGATTTTGAATAACCTTCGTCGCGAGGCCGACGGCTGATTTTTCTATAAACCGCCCTGCCTTTTGATCTGAAGCGAGTAGAGCTTCAACTTCACGCCGCAAAGTCTGATCGCCGGCACAGGCGGTGTCCAGGAACGCGCTAACCTGCTCCGGCTCTTGTTCCAGCGCTGCAAGAAAGATTTCCTCAATCGTTTGGAACCGCGCCGGCGTCATAGACTCGAATTACGGGAATGGGAAAACGAGACACGAATTGCACGAATTATCACGAATTTTCACAAGCCGTTGGTTCGTTCGTGTGAATTAGTGAAATTCGTGTCTCGTGGCTGTCAGCCTTCGTTCTGCAATTGCGTGTACAGCCATGCCTTGGCAAATCTCCAGTCGCGCCTCACCGTTACAGGTGAAATCTTAAGCACTTCTGCCATCTCGTCGTAGTTGAGGCCGCCAAAATATTTCAGCTCGACTACTTGCGCTTTTCTGGAGTCGAGTGCGGCCAGTCTTTCCAGTGCTTCGTGCAGCTCGACAATTTCCTTTGATTCCTCCGGTGAGACAAGCGCCGCTTCGTCCAATTCCATCTTAAGCGCACCGCCGCCGCGCTTTTCCGATCGCTGACTCCTGGCGTAGCTGACCAGGATTCGGCGCATCGCGCGAGCGGCCACAGCGAAGAAGTGTGCGCGGTTCTGCCAGCGTGGATGGGTCTGGTCGGCAAGGCGGAGATAGGCCTCATTCACGAGCGCCGTTGTTTGCAGTGTGTGGTCGGGACGTTCTGCATCCATCTCACGATGCGCAAGGCGTCGCAGTTCCTCATAAACGAACGGCGTTAATTCGGCGAGGGCGGCTTGGTCCCCTTGGCTCCATTTTCCCAGGAGCTCCGTCACCCTTTGCTGAGAAACGCCGGGCGCATCCATCACGGACTTCACAGCCTATCAGCCCCACAAAAGCTCTGCACGCAGAAAGCGTCTTCGGAAAAATTTAAATTCAGATGATCACTTTGATGGCTTCCTCGCGCTTTATCGCAATGAAAGCCAATTACGAAACCAAAAAGAAGGGAAAAACAATGAATCCACTGACTCAGCTCAAAAAAATACGAATCCTGCCACTCCTCAGTCTTGGCGCGATCTTCGCGTTAGCCATAACCGCTCACGCGCAGAACCTCTACGTCTCAGCTCATACCCCCGGGAGGGGGGCATACACCCACTCAATCTTGGAGTTCACGCCATCTGGCGTGCAGAGCACCTACGCTTCAGGGTTGTCGTTCCCCCGAGGGTTGGCCTTTGACAGTCTCGGCAATCTTTTCGCCGCGGAAACGCTCGCTCCCGCCGACGACGTTGAGGTTGGGAAAGTGCTAAAATTCAACCTCAGTAACAAGGCCACCACCCTCGGCAGCGCCGCTCAGTTTTTCTTTGAAGGCCTCGCCATAGACATCGCGGGCAATGTCTATGTCATGGGGACAGATA